>ERZ832522.330-NODE-330-length-69898-cov-15.335066_pt1 | contig 69898 bp, 81 predicted proteins | sample MGYA00519951_ERZ832522 | MGnify/ENA primary metagenome ERZ832522 (study PRJEB31850, sample SAMEA3708728) | human gut metagenome | biome: human gut; feature: human-associated habitat; material: faeces | place: China | collected 2014 ... | reverse complement strand
TCTCCTAAATAAGGAAATAACACATATATAAATGCAAGATATTTGGGTATGGAAAACAACGAACTGCTAGAAATGGTAAGAAGTAAAGCGCAAAGCTGGCTTACCAAAAGTTATGATGCCGAAACAAAAGCAAAAGTTCAGGAATTATTAGACAGCGAAGATCCGACCGAACTGATCGAATCTTTCTACAAAGACCTTGAATTTGGTACAGGAGGTTTAAGAGGTATCATGGGTGTAGGAACCAACCGTATGAATATTTATACTGTCGGTGCTGCTACACAAGGTTTGTCAAATTATCTGAAAAAGGAATTTGCCAATCTGGATCAGATCAAAGTTGTTATCGGCCATGACTGCCGTAACAATAGCCGCAAGTTTGCCGAAATCTCGGCAGATATCTTCTCTGCTAACGGTATAAAAGTGTACCTGTTCGAAGACCTTCGCCCGACACCGGAAATGTCTTTTGCTATCCGTAAACTGGGATGCCAGAGCGGTATCATCCTGACAGCTTCTCATAACCCGAAAGAATACAATGGTTACAAGGCTTACTGGGACGACGGCGCACAGATGATCGCTCCGCACGACCGTAACACGATCGCCGAAGTAAACAAGATCCGCAATGCCAGCGACATCAAGTTCAAAGGCAATAAAGACCTGATTGAAATCATCGGTTCTGAAATCGACAATTTGTATATCGACGCTTTGACAACTATTTCCCTTTCTCCGGAAGCGATCAAACGTCACCACGACATGAAAATCGTTTACACTCCGATCCACGGTACCGGTGTAAAGATTGTTCCGGCTACATTGAAAGCATTCGGATTCACTAATATCATCCATGTCCCGGAACAGGATGTTGTTAGCGGCGACTTCCCGACAGTTGTTTCGCCGAATCCGGAAGAACCGGCAGCACTGGCTATGGCTGTTGAGAAAGCGAAAGAAACAGATGCCGAACTGGTTATGGCTTCCGACCCGGATGCTGACCGCGTTGGTGCAGCTGTTAAGAACAACGAAGGCGAATGGGTATTGCTGAATGGCAACCAGACTGCTTTGATGTTCGTCTACTACCTCATCACACGCTGGAAAGAACTCGGCAAGATCAACGGCAAGGAATATATCGTAAAGACAATCGTCACGACCGAGCTGATCCGCACGATCGCCGAAAAGAACGGCGTCGAAGTGTATGACGTTTACACCGGCTTCAAATGGATCGCTGATGTCATGAAAAAGAACGAAGGGAAAAAGAACTATATCGGTGGTGGTGAAGAAAGCTACGGCTTCCTGTGCGAAGATTTCGTTCGCGACAAAGATGCCGTTTCTGCTTGTGCCATCTTGGCCGAAATCGCCGCCTGGGCAAAAGATCAGGGCATCACGATGTACCAGTTATTGCAGAACATCTACGTTCAGTACGGTTTCTCTAAAGAAAAAGGGATCTCCGTTGTAAAGAAAGGAAAGAGCGGTGCTGAAGAGATCGAAGCGATGATGAAACATTTCCGTGAAAACCCGTTACAGGAAATCGCCGGTTCCAAAGTTACATTATTCTACGATTACGCTTCCCTGAAAGGCAAAGACTATGTAGAAAACGAAACATTGACATTGGATATGCCGACTACCTCTAACGTCCTCCAATATTTCACAGAAGACGGAACGAAAGTATCTATCCGTCCTTCCGGTACGGAGCCGAAGATCAAGTTCTATTGCGAAGTCCATTCTAAAGTAAAGAGCCTTGATGAACTGCCGGCTGCCGAAAAAGCAGGAGCAGAAAAGATCGAAGCGATAAAGGCTTCGTTGGGAATCTAAAATAACCAACCATCTTCTCAAAAAAAGCTGACAGTTCTATCAATTAGAGACTGTCAGCTTTTTTCTTTTACAAATATCTATCCTTCCATAAATTCCTATAGATATCCTAAAATATCTTCACATACATCTTTTGTTCATTGAAATATTTGATCTCCTCAAATTGAACATTTACTAAACTCATAGAGAAAGAAAAGTCAGACTCGGCAAATGCCCTTTATTCCTAAACCTTAACCAACCATAGTTCTTTCTGAACTATGGTATATTGTTAAAGAAAAAATTAACAACTATACATATTCAGATCGTACGTGTCCGCAAACATACGGATAAATTTAAACTAATACAAATTTCAGGAACTTTTATTTGCATACATAAAGTGTTTAGGAAGTGTAATCCTTAGAATATAACAGTAGTTCAGAAAGGACTAAGTTACAAATACAAATTAATCTAATATTATGATAATCATTATGCATTTCCTATTTGACACTTCATAACTTTAAGTTTCCCATATACAGCTATTTTTCAATCTATTACTATAAATATTTTTAGAATGTTCAATCTAATACCCAATTAAGATGCGAAAACAAAACTTATTTTTTATAATACGAATCAACCTGATCTCAATTCTGTTAGGGTTATTCACGACTCAATCATTTGCCCAAAATATAACGATTACCGGTACCGTCAAAGATCAATCCGGTGAACCTTTGATTGGTGTAAATGTGATGGAAAAAGGAACAACCAACGGCTCTATAACGGATATGGACGGAAAATACAGTGTTTCCTCAACAGGTAAAAAAACAATCCTTGTATTCTCTTATATTGGATACATATCCCAAGAGATTCCTGTTGGCAACCGGAAAACAATCAATGTGACGATGAAAGAAGATACGGAAGAGCTGGAAGAAGTGGTTGTAATCGGTTACGGTACGGCAAAGAAGAAAGATTTGACGGGGGCGATTTCGCGTGTAAAAACAGAAAAATTAGAAACTGAAGCCCCACGTTCTGTCCAAGACTTGTTGCGTGCCAGTGCTTCCGGTCTGTCGATTTCAATGGCTACAGATGCCGCCGGTACCGCTGATCTGCAAATACGCGGAAAAAATTCTTTGAAAGCAGGCTCCTCTCCTTTGTTAGTTTTGGACGGTGTTATCTATGATGGATCTTTACAAGACATTAATCCTATGGATATCGAAAACATCGATGTTTTGAAAGATGCCAGTTCAGTTGCCGTTTATGGAGCAAAAGCCGCCAATGGAGTAGTAGCTATTACCACCAAAAAAGGAAAAACAGGAAAACCTGTAATTTCATTTAATGCTAACGTCGGTATGGTAAGCAACGCACTTCTGCCTAAAACGGTTGATGGTGCAGGATTCATCAAATTCCGACAAGAATATGGCGAAAGCTTAATGACGGAAGCAGAAATAGCTGCACAGCCAGGTAAATTTACCGATCCGCGAACTTTGTCGACAGCAGGAATTGACCCGTTGGCTTGGTATAACTATGACCAAAAATCACCTGTCTCTGCCTTACCGGATGAAAAGACAATGATCTACAAATGGTTGACCCGTTTAAACTTCAAAACGATCGAAATGGAGAATTATTTAAACGGAATCGAAACAGATTGGGATGATGTTGTTTTCCAAACCGGATTACAGCAGGATTATACTGTCAGCATTTCAAATCGTAAAGAAGACTTTTCTTATTATTGGTCTTTGGGATATGCAGACCGCGAAGGAGTAAAAGTCGGCGATCGCTATCGTAATTTCCGCTCTCGCTTGAATTTGGAATCGAATGTAACTTCTTTTTTGACAGTGGGTGTAAATGCACAATTTGCAACCCGCTTAGGGGGATATTTAGCAGCCGATGTGGACCAACGCGAGCATAACTCTCCTTTTACGACAAACGATATCGATATATTGGACAGTCCATACCGTATGTATCCATCCGGCGACAACAATACGAAAAACCCGTTCTTCGATAATTTATACCGTGACAGGCGTGACATCAACCATGACCTGAATGCGAACTTATATGCAATTGTCAAATTACCGTTCGGCTTGGAATATCAAATGAATTTCACGCCTCGTTACCATTGGTACGAATATATGAACCACGAATCATCCGAACATCCGGAATGGGCAGGTGACGGTGGCCGGTCCGAACGCAAAAATGAAAAAACATTCAACTGGCAAGTAGACAACATTGTCCGTTGGAAAAAAGAATTCGGCAAAGACCATAGAGTTGAAGCGACTTTCCTGGCCAATGCAGAAAAAGGGCAATGGTGGCAAACAGTGGCAAGCAATAAACTCTATTCACCGAGCGACATATTGGGATTCCATAATATAGGTGCCGGTACGGCTCCGTCTGTTTCCAGCAATGACACATATAAGACCGGTGATGCTTTGATGGGACGTTTGTTCTACTCTTTTAAAGACAAATATATGCTAACGGCCTCTGTCCGCCGTGACGGTTATTCGGCATTCGGGCAGATGAACCCACGTGCCACGTTTCCGGCCGTAGCTTTGGGTTGGGTATTCACATCTGAAAAGTTTATGGAAAAAACATCCGACTGGCTGGATTATGGTAAATTACGTTTTTCCTGGGGGCAAAACGGCAACCGTGACATTGGCCAGTACGAAGCCTTGGCTCAACTAAATTCCGGAGCTTATACATATGTCGACCCGAACGGAAATGTCTATCTGACTTCTCAGGTATACATCAACCGTATGCCTAACAGCCAATTGAAATGGGAACGAACTGAGTCTTACAATATCGGTTTAGATTTCTCTCTGTTCGGAGACAAGTTAAGCGGTAGCGTCGAAACGTATATGGCCGAATCGAACGACCTGTTAGTCAATCGCTCATTACCTTCCATCTTAGGATATGCCAGCGTAATGGCCAATCTGGGAGCTTTGACAAACCGAGGTTTCGAACTTTCGTTGAATGCCAATTTGATTAACCACGACAATTTTGCATGGAATTCAAGCGGTACGTTTTCTTTCAATCGTCGTAAGATCAAACATCTTTATGGCGATGTAGAAGAAGTGAAAGACGACAATGGGAACGTGATCGGATATAAAGAGGCCGACGACTATGAAAACAAATGGTTTATCGGCCATGATACCGAACAGATCTGGGACTACGAGCGTGACGGAGTTTGGCAATTGGGTGAAGAGGAAGAAGCATCAAAATATGGTAACAAGCCGGGTGACTTCAAGTATATTGACCAAAACGGGGATGGAGTACTGGATACGAAAGACAAGGTATTCCAAGGTTACAAGACTCCGCGATATTATTGGTCTTGGCGTAACGAATTCACATTCTTCAAAAATCTAAGCCTGTCATTCATGATGTATTCACATGTAGGACAATATGGTACGTTCAACCGTGCAGCCAATACAGGCGGTATGTATGACCGCTATACGATTGTCGACATTCCACGCTGGACCGCAGACAACCCGACAAACGATTATGCCCGTATCGGTTCAACCAATAAGGGTAGCAATTATGTAAAGAAAACGTTTGTCCGCATGGAAAACATCACTTTATCCTATAGCGTTCCCAAACATTTATTGAAAAAGATAGCTGTACAAAACATGCGCTTCTCTTTAGCAGTCCGTAATCCGTTCGTGATTACCGGTTGGGATTTCGGTGATCCGGAAGGTGGCGATACAACTTTGCGTACGGTGAATTTCGGAGTGAATTTTACTTTATAATTAACCTGAAAAAATATAATAAGAATATGAATATCAACAAGAAAAATTGTATAATCCTGGCATTGGGCACCTTACCCATGCTAAATTCCTGTAGTGACAGTTGGCTGGAACCGAAACCTTTGTCTTTCTATTCACCAGAAAACACATATGTGGATGCAGAAGGACTTTATGCCGCTTTGACAGCCTGTGAACGTAATATGCGTCATGAATTTTTCGGAGACGGCGCTCCGATTCTAACAGAAATGTATCTGACCGACATCGCCATACATGGAAAGACAGACGAAAGCGGTTCCCTGGTCGATTTGGATAACGAAATGTTACCCTCCCGGACGAAAAACGACATGAAAGGTAAAAACAAATGGTATTGGGAAGAAGGATTCAAAGGCATCAAATATGCAAATATCGCCATCAGCCGTTTGGATGCAGCCAAATACAAAGACGAAGCAGAGCGAAAGGCGGTATTGGGAGCTGCTTATTTCCAACGTGCCTATCGTTATTACAAACTGACACACCAGTTCGGCGACGTCCCTTATCTGGATCGGGAAATCACTGAACCGAAATTGGATTTTTATACGTACGACCGTTGGAGTATCTTGGAACAGTGCAAGAAAGACATGGAGTTTGCTTACCAGTGGGTGCCGGAAGTACAACCGCGCGGACGTGCCAACAAGGACGCGTGCGGTGTCTTACTTATGAAATTGTGTATGGCCACCGGTGATTTCGACCGCGCTATTACGGTCGGTAAAGAAGTCGTCGGACGTCATCCGTTGATGACCGAACGTTTCACAGGGAATCAGACAAAGCCCAACACCAACCTGATGCATGATTTGCACAGTGTGGAAGCCAAAATTGACATGAACAACACGGAAGGTATCATGTATGTGGTCGCCCATCCAACGACCACCCCATTGGATAAAGACAACCGTATTTATACCATGCGTAATGCTGTGCCTTATTGGGCAAAAGGTGGTGCCATTAAGACACCTGACGGGAAAAGCGGCACTGCCATTGCACCCGACGGAGCGGACAAAAATACGGAAATCGATAACGACACCCAATACGGTCGCGGTATCGGAACGTTACGCCCAACCAATTATTACCAATACGATATTTGGACTGAAAAAGAAAAGAACGACTTACGCGGACCATTCAATCATGATAGCTGGAAGCGGATGGAAGATTTACGCTATAACGATCCCGGCTTGAAGAAATCGAACAATCCTTATTACGGACAAAACTTGATTCGCCCGGTTGACCTTTCTGTCGCCGACTCCATCCGTTGCTGGTACATGTGGCCACATTATAAAGTATTCGTCCCTGATCCAACAAAGACTCAGGATTTCCAAGGAGGAGAAACACCTTGGTATATTTATCGTTCTGCAGAAGTTTACTTGATGTTGGCAGAATGTTATTATTGGAAAGGCGATATGGCAAATGAAGCTGCAATGCTGAATGTTGTCCGTGAACGTGCCGGTGCGGAACCTCTAAACGGAACCGTCGGTATTGCCGACGTACTTGCCGAACGAGCCAGGGAATTGTATTACGAAGAAAACCGCCATGTCGAATTGGTCCGTATCTCCTATTTGTATGCCAAGACCGGTAAGGCATGCGAAGCTTTGGACGGACGTGTGTATAAATTGGATAATATTTCAGGACCGGGTGGTATCGGTACGAACTGCAAAGATACCGGCGTAAACTTCTATTTCGATTGGGTTTCCGTCAAGAATAATTTCTTCAATAAGGGTGTTAAAATTCCGAACGGTGAATACCGCATGAGCGTACACCACATTTTATGGCCGATTCCTGAAACCGCTATCACAAGTAACACAGGAGGCGTGATTAACCAAAACATAGGTTATCCGGGAGCAGAAAACAACCTGGAACCTCTGAAGGTCGAACCTATTGATCCGGATATTTGACAATTAAGAAAATGCGCATAACAACAGCGCACAAGAGGCACACCGCCGCCGGGAAGCAGTAAGCTAATTTATCACCTCCCCAGGCTTGTGCCTCTTTTTCTTTTTAATCATCTTTCAGATATTTCGCCCCGAAACAAAGTGGCAACAGCGATTCGGCACTCTCCGCCACCACTACTTCTTTTGTACCACACAACAAGACCTTCATTGACTTGCCATAACGCTGTTCCGCCTCCAACAAAACCTGGCGGCAGGCACCACAAGGGGAAATGCTCTCGACCTGGCTACCATTCGTGGCGGCAGCAATAGCAAGAGCGACAACGGCAATATCCGGATATTTATGGCCGGCATGAAACAACGCCACGCGCTCCGCACACAAACCGGAAGGGTAAGCGGCATTCTCCTGATTACTGCCGGTTACGATCGTGCCGTCCTCCAGTAAGGCTGCCGCTCCGACATGAAACTTCGAATAAGGAGCATACGATTGTCCCGTCGCTTTTATGGCTGCCTCCATTAGCCGCAACTCCTCTTCCGGAAGCTCGGCAAGAGGATAGATCCGGATTTTTGTCTCCAACTTGATTTCTTTCATGAAATAACATTCTAAATGATACAAGCAAAAATAAAGAAAATGTAGAGAACCCCCAAATACATTTATTGTCAAACATCCCAACCATAGACCTTTTACCCTTAGTCGAAAAGGCTTTCGCCCTTGGTCAAAAGCACTTTCGACCAATGTCAAAAGCCTTTTCGACCAAGGGCGAAAGGTTAAAAAGTGGTAGTAATAGCTGTAAATACTTACCTTTCACTTAAATACATAGTAGTAAAAACGAATCAGAGTGACATGGTCAACCTAAATCAGGACAAGACAAGGGTGAAGACAGTTCGGATGATTACCTTCACCTTTATACCTCATAATAATCAAAAAGTTTCGAGGGCAGGTGGAGCCAAATCAGAGATCCGCATAATCCTTATTTATAAATAGCATGGTGACCAATTATAACCCCCAAAACGAAATGTAAAAATAGTATCAGAAGAATGATGTATATATATGAAAGTATATCAATAAGTTACAATCATTCAAAAGTAAGACTGAAATAAAACGAAATATCTAAGTATGTTGAATTGACGTGAAAATTGTGATAATAATAAAGGGTAGTTGGGGATAGTTTTAGGTAGTTGCTTTAATTGATGGTTAACCAATGATGATATTTGGTTTAAATCGCCTGTGCAAGAGGTTTTGGATACAAATTTAGACACTTAGTAGAAAAGATGTAAAGGAGCTTATAAAGATAGTCTCCTTTCTCTGTTTCTGACACACAAATATGATAAAGAAAAAAACATTTATATTCTATATAATTATTATTTAGTATATTTGCAATAAAAAATATACCAAATTAATATGACTAAGGTAATCCATGTACATTTGATTTACGAGAAGAAGAATTATTATTTCGGCTCTATTTCCGCTATTTTTGACATTCTAAACGAGGAAGAGGTTGGAATCACAAAGAACTCCCTTTTACATGCTGGAATGTCTGATGGGAGCTGTAAAGTAACTAAACGAGCAATGATTATTCAGTCACATTTGATCAGAAGTAGTAAATAGCGATTACATAAGGGCTATTTGTCTGTTTGTGGCGGTATTCTTGCCTATATAGAATGGCAAGAATACCGTTTTTTTGTAGGTAATGGTTGAACGTTTCGTTTTTTACATTTTGAGGCAAAAAAAATGAGTTGGGGATAGTGTTGGGGATAGTGTTGGGGATAGTTTTTAGTTGTATTTTGTGGATATTTTTTGGGGGATATTGGGTTAATTTTGGTTAATTCAATATTAAGTATTAGGTGTACAGGGGGGGATATTTCTTGTTTTGTATGTTAGTTGTCATGAATACAACAATATTATATACCTGATTATCAATTAAATTCGAATATATTATACATATAAAATAACGGAATTGTTTAATATCCCTACCTGTACATATCTCTAACTTTCAGTCTGTAATTACCAATTATCATCATTTTCTATATTTGTAATAGAATTTTGGAGGTTTATGGCTATTGCTTTTGCGTATCGATTACATTCTAATTGCAAATTTTGCCAATATATTTTCACACGTTTCTTCTTACCAAATTTAGGATGAGGTCCATTGTTTACAGGGCCTAACGAAATGCATAGAAAATTTGAAGGCTGCTGTGTTTCATGTTTAAAGCTATTAACAGTTACTCTCATTTTCTCATCCTTAAATTTCACAGTCAATGTGTAATAAATATACCCATAGAGAGTTCCGTAATAGCCACTTTTCCCATATTCAAAAGGAAACATACCTTTACAGATAATGGTACTGGCGTCTTTATCAGATAGCTGTACAACATCTTTTGCAGAATTGTAATTTTTTGCAATCCATTCACTAGCCTTAGTGAAGGCAACATCCTTTTTTATTCCTGGTAAAGACATTACAGTATCTATCTTTAATTCATCTTGTGAATAAACAATAGTGCTATTTAGTAGCAAAATGATAGTAATAAAAAAATGTTTCATGTTTGTGTGTGTTTATTTAGTTTTACTTGATTAATACTTTTCTCTTACACTCCCATCCATCATCACCCGACACCGGCAAAGCCTACATCCCGGACAGCCTCTTCGCCCGAAGCAATGACTGTAAGTTCGTGCTGCAGTTCCTCGACCTTCTCCTCCAATTGACGGATCGTTTGCTTTAAGGCACCTATTTGTTCTATCAATTCCTTATTTTCTGCTTTTTCCTCTTTATACATATTATAATAAATCGCTGCTTCAGCTGTCGGCTGGGGTGTAGGAGCAGGAACCTGCTCAATCATGGGCGACATGGATTCGGATTTTAGCATAGAACCTCGACCGGTAAGGAGCCAGTCAGGATTAATAAAGTCACATTTTGTGTACAATAATTCTGAATCGAACGTGTTACGAGCATACCAATTTGACACAGCTTGTGACGATATGCCTAAAAAACGAGCAAAATCACTGTTTTTATGCATATTAAGATACTTTTTAATCTCATCTAACATGATAGATTTAGTTGTATTTGAAACTTTTTGTGTCATTTTATTCGATTTTTATTTGCATTAATGAAACGTATTGTGTGATATTGCACCGTGTTACAGGATAACACAGCCATAAAGGTAGATAATTTTCAAATATTACAGATATGAATACAGAAAAACAATTCACGGTGGCAGAGAACTTGATAGTGATGGTTGAGCCTAGTAAAGAACATGAGTTTCTAATGGAAACATCTATTGTAAACAAACTAATTAAGACGAATCATGAGAAGAAAAATTGAATTGGTAGACGGTATGGCTCGTAAAGAGATTTGCAGGATATTGGGGATCACCGGACCCGCACTTTCGATGGCACTCAGCTTCAAACGTAACAGTCCTTTGGCCCAAAAAGCACGGACGATGGCTCTGGAACGGGGTGGATTCCTAATGGAGGAAAAACCGATGTCTCGTACCGTCCGTATCCTGAATGCGAAGGGAGAGACTGAACGAACGATTGAGGGATGAATATAATCTAATGTAGTCCCGCCAAGAAAGTTAACGACTTGCAGGTGTCGGAGCGAGACCGGCGGCGGGAACGAAATAAAAGAATAAGAAAATGAAAGCAAAGGTGATTTTATATGGTTGGTGCATCAGCTGGTTCTTTCTGTTTGTCGGAGCCGGAGCGATGGACAACGGGAAACCGGCAGAGGGAAGCCTACTTTGTTTAGTCTGGTTTTTGTTCAGTTTTCTTTTGATGGCGAACGAGAAAGAATGCTGCAAGGAGGCCGACCGGTTTGAGTCATGGTTTACACGTCTGCTTGGTGGCAGCGATAAAGGATAAACAATCGGTTTAGGTTTTAATTAAGATTGGTTTATTATGAGCGGTACGCAGCCCTCGTAACGAGGGTGGTATTCCGGATAGTTCAGTCAGGTAGAACAATCGAAACTGGTAATTCAGGCGACATGGTCAGCGGTTCGAATCCGCTTCCGGAAACAATAGATAAGAAGTGGAAATATGGAATATTATAACAACATATTATGCATATCACATGCGGAGTTGACAGACGGTGATCCGGAGGATGTAAACTTGCTATGCCGACCAATTATGTCAGAAGCGAACTTCAAATACTACAAGAAGATGAAAAAATTCTATGTGGTGAATCGGGCTTGTTTCGGAACTCCCGCTTTGGTTTCTTATAATTCCCTTCCAGATCGGATCAAGGAAAAAGTCGTTGCCAAATATGGTGATCCGGAAAGTAATGTGGAGCAATATGTATTGAAGAATATGGTTGTCCGTGATCTTAAAGCAGAATATTTTTATCAAAGATATACGATTGATGAATCCGGAAACGAATACCTGAAACCAGACATAATCGAATTGTACACCACCAATGCCTCCGTCCTGAATGCTGTTATCCGACTTACATCGGACCGGACATTATGTATCAGGTCGTATGGAAAGCCCTTCAGCCGGATTTGGCCGGAGACAAGCCATGAGCTGAACTCAATTCAGGATGATTTAAAATGCAAATTGCCCAAGAATCCTTTGTCATTAAAACGTTTGACAGAAAAATACAAGGCTGAAGGGTATACAGCTTTGATTTCCGCCAAATTCGGTAATAACAATGCTAGGAAAAACAAATTGGCAGAACAGGATGCCTTGATCGTAGAATTGATTGGTGATGGCCGGAACATTGACGACGAAACGGTTGCTAGGCTTTATAACGCGGTTGCTATCCGTATGGGATGGAAGACGGTTGGTGGCAGTACGATAGCTAATTATAAGAAAGAACATCCAGAATGTTTTGCCGGACGGCATGGAAAAAAGGCATTGGCAAATGAGAAACTGATGCAGGTAAAGCGGACAACCCCGACTTGCCCGATGTATTTCTGGTGTGTCGACGGTTGGGACACAGAATTGTTTTATCAGAGCAAAGCAACCAACGGAAACACCGGCCGAAGTGTCACAACTTATCATAACAGACCTACAGTGGTAGCCATTGTTGATCCTTTCAATATGTACATTATTGGATATGCCATAGGAACACATGAATCTTCGGCATTGATTCGCCAAGCTTTTCGCAATGCATTCGAGCATGTATATGAATTGTTCGGCTCCTATTTTAGACCTTGGCAAGTACAGACAGACAATTACGGGCGTGGAAATTTGAAAAGTTTTTATGAATCCTGCACCCGTTATTATACCCCAGCAGCAGTCGGCAATGCAAAAGCAAAGCCAATAGAGCCGTTTTTCAACCGGTTTAACCGGAAATATCTCCGCCTGTATCCTAACAGCAGTGGATATGGTGTCAAAAGCAGCAGAAAAATACAAGTCAGTGATGACTGGATCGAAATGCATAAACGCAGTTTTCCTGATTACGAAGGCTGCTCGAACCAATTGGAACAGATGATAGAGCTGGATCGAAAATGCAAACGTGAGGATTTCATAAAACAATGGAACAATATGCCTCAAGATAAACATCTGCCCTTCGACAAAAAGGATGTCCTATATGCTTTTGGAGAAACAGCTGCCCCTAGGAAATTGAATTGGGACGGGGTACGGCTTCAATTGGACGGACAAAAGTTCTGGTATGACTGTTTTGATCCTGAATTTCGCAATTATGGCCATGCGACGTTCTTTCTAAAATATGATCCAGCAGACATGGATCAAGTGATGGCTATTGAAAATATAGGAACGGCCAAAGAGCCTAAAGAAGGTTCGCTTCGCTTCATGCTACAACGCAAGTACGAGCAACCGATGGCTTTGATGGACCGTAAGCCAGGAGACATGGAAGAACTTATGCGTGTAAGGAAATTCAATGAAGGGATGACAGATGCCATTATCCTCAAACGTAAAGAGAGTGGTGAGATAGTCCGTAACCTTTTCGAAGAACATGCCGACAAATTGCAGGGGACTCTCACAGCCCATGTCATTACAGACAGCCTGGGACGGCACAAAGATATGCGTAACGAAGTGACCGGACGAAAAAAGGCAGTCTCCATGCCGGTAAAACAGACAATGAGAGACGATGACGGTGATTTTGATCTGATTTGTGAAGACTATGAGTTTTTAAAAGAATTTTAAGCAGTATCTAAATATGAACAGAAATGGATTAATAAAGCATGTTGGTGATTGGATCACACGCCTTGGATCACAAGCCAAGGTGGCAGAAAGATGTGGCATCAGCGACACGGCACTCAGCCAGTGGATGAATGGCAAATACGGAGCCAATACCGATAGCCTAGACAAGAAGATCGCAGCATTGCTCGGTTATCAGGAAGACGGATGGAAAGTAGTTACGAGTATAAATAATTACAAGAAGATTGAGTTCGTTTTCCGTTCTTGCAAGCAACAGAGCATGTGGATGGGTATCTCGAATAAGGCCGGAAGCGGAAAGACACAAACGTTAGAGCATCTGTTTAACTCCGATTTGACAGGTAGCGTAATATTCATCCAGGCAGAAGAATGGAACTCACGACAGTTTTTGCTTGAGTTGGCAGACCGCACCTGTGGGGTGCCCAAAAGGGGATACGCCAATATTCCCTCCCTTTTAAAAATGATTTCTGAATACTTGAATGGAATGGCCGCCGAAAAGCCTATTTTGATCATTGACGAAGCTGACAAGTTGAAGCCGGCAGCCTTCCGTACCTTGATTCCCCTGTACAACAGGACCGAGCATCGTCTTGGATGCGTGCTGGCTGGTACGGAAAATCTGAAAAAGGAGATCGCCAGAGGGGTTCGAAACAATCAGAAAGGATATGACGAAATGGACAGTCGTCTGGGGCGTACATACATAGAACTTCCCGGTGCTTCCCAAGCAGACGTGATAGACATATGTCTGGAAAACGGCTTAACCCAAGCAGCTTCCGAACGTATATGGAGTGAAGTGGAAAAGGTGAAGCGTCTTGTCCGAGTTCATAACAAAAAAGGAGAAACAAAGGAAGAAGGAAGGTTTTTCTGCGAGGATCTGCGGCGTTTGATGCGCTTGATAAAACGTGAACATCTGGCTAACGAGTATAATCAGATTTAGGCATGGGAAAAGTATTAGGTGTGCAGCAATTTCTTACCAGCCGGAAGAAACGTATGGAGTTTTCCGGTCCTTGGTATGACCTGCTCGGATGTCCAGAGCCATTTGGTTCTTGGATCATCTGGGGATTAAGCGGAAGTGGGAAAACGTCTTTCTGCTGCCGATTAGCCAAATATCTGACCCATTTCGGCAGGGTTGCTTATCTTAGTTTGGAAGAAGGGGACAGTTTGTCTTTGCAACGTACCTTTGAAGATGTCAACATGATGGAAGTTAATGGAAAGCTGGTCTTGCTTGATATGGGCGTTGATGAAATGCTGGAACGATTGGAAAAGCCCAAGAGTTGGGATATCGTCATTATCGACTCGTTGCAGTATTCCCAAATCAACTATGACAGATATAAGGAAATACGTGATAAATTTCCTAAAAAACTATTCATATTTATCAGCCACGCTGATGGTAAGAACCCCAAGGGACCAGCAGCCGATAGTATCCGCTACGATAGTGGCTGCAAGATTTATGTAGAGGCTTTCCGGGCTACGGCAAACAGTCGTTATCTAAAAAACGGACAACGTCAAAAGCCTTTTATTATTTGGGAAGAAAAAGCCTACCTATACTGGAAATATAAATTGTATGACTTATAAATGAATAGAAATGACAACTCAAAAACGTACCTACAAGAAACGTAACACCGGCCTGTTCTACGGTTATCTGAGACGTATACCGGGCTATGATCCCTCAGAAGTGGAGACGATCAAGGGCGGTGTGATAGAGAGCTTCCTGATTGGCAAATACGGAGCGGATCATGGACGAAGGATCAGCCTGTCGGAACTTTCCGACAAGGAATATGACGAACTGGTCATCGATTTAAAAAGGCAGGTTAACATCGCGACAGACATGAACAGCCTGAAGGCCGAACTTAACGAGAAAGCCATCCGTAAAGGCTGGTATCATCGTATTTTTACGCAACTTTCCCGAATTGGCATCAATACAATTAATGGATATGAAGAAGCCAACCGCCATATCCGGAGTCTTCCTATCAGTCGCGGACGAATTCTGCCGGCTATTCCTATCTGTGAACTGCCGGATTTATTCAAGGCCGTCTGTTCGTATTGCGACAATCGGCTAAAGCAACAACGAAAAGAACTGGCCACGGCCTCAAAGAATTAGTGTTATGCCAAGAGTAAAACAAGATCCTGCAAAAACTCTTTCCCGCGAAGAACAGAAGCAGTTGGAAGCTTTGGAAAGGGAATACGATAAAGAACTGGACCACCTTTTTGACCATCCGGACGACCGAAAGGCTCTCGAACGAATCGGATGGATAGAAAAAAAGATTCTCGATATCAAAGGTGAAAAGCCTCTGGAAGTAAATGACGATTTTAGATGATAATTTGAGTATTAACAATAAAAAAAAGTAAAATGAAAGAGAACGGAAATGCAATTGATTTGAGCAAATTGAGTAAAGAAGAACTGAATGCCATATTATTACAGGCGGAAGCTTTGAAACGGCAGGAAAAAGAAAAACGGGAAAAGGACGAACAAGCCCTTGCCGACATAGAAAACGAACTGGTTTTGGGAATGTTCGATGAAGCCCGCAAGATCAGCAATGCCATTGTGACATTCAAACAGAAATGGATAGACAAACTCCGCCCGTTGGTGGATGAAAAGATAAAGTATAACAAGGCGAAAGCGGATCAAGAGAACTATACGTTTAAAACTGCCAATTCAGAATTGAAGGTTCGGATGCGCAACAATCGGCGCAGTCGTTATGACGATGGCATCCAGGCAGGAATAGGATTTGCCAAGGAATGGATGCAGAGCCAGGTGGACGGTGAGAAAAGCAAGCGGCTCATGTCTTATATCGATGACCTGCTGACAAAAGATCAAAAAGGCAATTATTCTCCGGATAATCTGCTCAAATTTATCAAGAAAGCCGAAAAGGAAGGTGACGAACTTCTGTTGAAAGCTTCGGAGTGTATCAAAAAGTCCATTTATGAGGAGCAAACAAGCGTAAGCCTGCTGCTCACGGAGAAGGATGATAAAGGAATCGAGCGTCCGTTACCACTATCAGCTACTAAAGCATGACGATCAAATCTGCCACTCTTACCCCCGGCCACTGGATATATGTTTGCCCCTGCGGGTTTCGATATACAGTGTGCCGGGTGGATAAAAAAGATAACAGATGGATGATATATTGTTTTAAATGTAAGCAGTCAAATGGCAAATATTATAAAGTCATGGATGAACGATTGGAATTTGAAGAGAACTTCAACAACAAACTGAACTGCCAGTGCTTCACAACGATCCGGATCCACCAGCCGGTGAGGAACGCCATTGGCGCAGTGAAGCAGGTCTATCTGAAAGGTGTGTGGAAAGGCAACGCCCGGATCATACACGCCACCACAATCACGATGGATCGCATCAATCTCCCGATGGCGAAGCTCGACACCGGCCTGTCGCCCGAAGAATGCCGACGGCTGATCAAGTCGCTTTACAAGCACCGCCCCGGCATCAAATGGGAGACGCAACAGCTGGACTACTTGGTGCTGGAGTACATCAGGGAATCAAGAGAACCATCGCTGTTCTAATTGACAATGGACAATTAAATTGAGATAAAATGACCGAGAAAGAAATAATAAAAGCAATTTGCGAAATAAAAGATACGCAAGTATTGGGCAAAATCGCTCATAAAACAATGGTTCGTGCGTGTCAACTTGAAGAATCATTAGAAATTGATTCGGATTCTAAATTTGAAAACAACGGAAAATTGTTTTTGAAAACAAACATGCACTTTGAAATGGAAATAATCAAAGAAGAGGAACCACCCCAGACTCTACAAGGAGACGTCGCTATCGGACCGGCAAGAGTTGGGTCATTAAAGTACTGATTCTATTTAAAAGAGAAAGGAGAATAGAATGAGTGAAGTAAAATATACATTGGATATCGAACCGGATAAGTACGGTACAAATCCTGAAAAAAAATACATACGCAATGTCCCTTGTCCTCGTTGTAACGGTCAAGGAGGTTCTTTAGTTGAAACAGGACGCAATGAATCAAGATGGATTCCTTGCGAATTCTGTGACGGCACCAAAAAAGTGAAAGCGACCATTTCAATAGAGTGGAATGCGGATTATGATTCATAAAAGGAACTCATATAAGAATTAAATTAAAAAAATATGAAAGCAAAATATTTCAAGAGACTAAGAGCTACTACAAAATGGTATCGTGTATCATACCGCGACATGTTGATTTATGATTTTTCGAATGAGAAAAAAGTATTGGCAAAATCAGCAAAACATGCCTGCTATAGATACCACAAACAGACAGGATGCTTCATTAATTCAAGAAGCGGCGATGCTAGTCAAACGCCTGAACAACTGTCAAGATTCAAGGTGGTTATCGGAAAGAAAATAATGTATTTTGATTAAATAAAACTTATAGACATGAGAATAATAAAAGAAGGCAAATTGCCACCTAAAGAAAAGAAAATGACATGCAAAAAATGCAGATGTGTGTTTATGTACGACCACTCTGATATACATAGTGACCAACGGGAAGGAAATTGGGTAGTGTGCCCCACTTGCGGAGATTGTATAGACGTAGATTAATTAAATAATAAAAAGAATATGAATATGAACGAATTTATGACTATACCAGGAACAACTTATATTGTCACTCCTGATTTAAAAATAATCAACTCAAAAACAAATAAGGAAAACCGTTGTACTAATATATCTGTATTAATGGATGATGGCCTTAGGCACGGTTTTAGACGTGAACGCCTAATCTATGCGGCCAAAAACAATATTAACCCGTTGCATATACCTAAATATATTATTGTCAATAAAAACGGAGATGGGATGGAGAGGTATGATTTTTATAAAAAGCACAAAAGAGGGAGTGTAAAGTGTAGATATCCGTTTGATGTTAATGAGTATGAAAAACTAATTGATTGCCTGAAAAAAAAGGAACGTCCTTTATTTATTATGAATTACATTAAAGATGTAGAAAATTATTGCAAGTTTCATTTGGAGGTATCAAATGAAGAAGCGTACGAATTAGCAATAAGCGCGATTATGGCAACAATTGATAATGTGGAAAATGGCGTCTTTCCGCAATCTATAATAGGATATATACTAGGAACCTCTAAGAAAATGCTTTCCGCAAGAATAAAATATAATAAAACATTTCTTAACCGGCTCGATAAACGATATGAATAAGGACGACTTATTTAAGGTGTTTTTAATAAATGACCTGATGGATTTGCCTAATGCCGTTACTAAAATTTTAGATATGGATTTAGAAGATAGGAATAAAATATACCGAGAATTGATTAGACTGAACGATAACGATTTGTCTTATGACTGGTTTCAAGAAGTTTACGAAAGTGATTTATCTGAAAGAAAGCAAAAAAAACAGGACTTCACACCAAATTCTCTGGGAGTATTATGTTCATTGCTAACATCTCAAACCGGAAGTATACATGAACCTACTGCCGGAAATGGATCTATGATCATTGCGGACTGGTGGCAACGTTGTACGAAATTATTACCCTGGGAACATTTCCCATCTCAGAATATTGTATCATGTTGGGAATTATCTGATAGATCAATTCCTATACTTCTTTTAAACTTATCGATTAGAGGAATTATGGGGTATGTTTATCACGGGGATGTATTAACAAAAGAAGTTAAGCAGAAGTATATCCTTCTTAATCGCAAAGATGATACACTTTCCTTTTCGGAAATAATAAAAGCAGATACTAATGCTAAAATAGTACAAGAATTATGAAATTAAATGATGTATATAATAAATGGTTGTCTGTCAAGAGAAGACAAGTTAAGGAATCAACACTAAGCTGTTATCAGCTCATATATATAAAGATACTGGCTCCTAAATTTGGATCTACAGATGTGGAGACCATGAATAAGAAGGTTGTTACAACATTTCTTTATGAACTTCTTGATTCAGGCACTAAGTCAAAGAAATACTGCTCAGATATCCTTATAGTCATAAAGATGCTTATTCGCTACGCTGGTGACGAATTGGACATCAATGTTCCCGATACAGCTTGGAAGGTTATTTGGCCAACCAATAATAAGGTTGGCGTTTCAAAATTAGAATGTTACACGCAAGAAGAATATCGTAAAATTGTTGAGTATGTTATGGATAATCCATCACCTCGCAATTTAGGCATTTTATTGTCAATATGCACAGGCATGAGGATCGGCGAAATTTGTGCGTTACAGTGGCGGGATATAGATATTGTTGGCAATACAATTCATGTCAATAAAACAATGGAACGCATATATCTTCCTGGGAATATCGGTACCGACAGGAAAAAGACGATGGTTGAGATAGGAGCTCCTAAAACTAGTTCATCAGATAGGCACATACCTATTCTTAAGAATATTTTACCCATTGTGAAAAAGTTCTATGCCGTATGTAAGCCAGATTATTATGTTTGCACCTGCTCTGAAGACTTTATTGAACCTCGAACTTTACGTACATACTATCGAATTTTTATTCTTGAAAAAGTAAAGTTAAATCATTGCATTAAATTTCATGGATTACGACATACTTTTGCAAGTACCTTGATTGAAAATAAAGTCGATGTTAAAACTGTATCCACAATTTTAGGACATTCGGATATAAGTACAACCCTCAATGTATACGTACACCCATCAAATGAAGCCAAAATATGCGCTGTTAATGGAGGCCTAAAAGGAATATTCAGATAGTTTGGATACGGAATGATAAGAAAGAAGATAATAATTAAAAAAGAACTGAGTCATGGACAACAAGTATATCTACTACAATACGCTAGTACCTAAAGAGCCTATTTTTCTGGATGAAATAGAAGCCAGCCTCCCGATGTGGGAAAATAAACCACCGGCATGGAAAGGTTCTTCTTCCAAATCCGGAAGAAGCGAAAAACAGATCAAGAAAGATCGTAAGAAGAAGAAAATGAATAAGCGTAATCATAAATATAATTGAGCTATGAAAACTTTAAAACAATGGAAAAAATCAGGCCTGGATTTAGAGGATTTTATTCATCCCGGAGATTGGATAAGTGAAGACCTATACAATTATATTGGAGAAATCGTTTGTCCGTATTATTGTTCAAAGGACTTAATCCAAGGAGGCGATCCAATTAAATCGGAAGATGGAGTATTGTTTTACTGTACCTGCCATCATACTGAGGATGATAGATATCTATATCTTGGTATCCTTCCGGAGTTTAAGCAGTAACTACTATAACTAAAGAGTCATGAAACTAACAAAAGAAGAAGACAAAGTTGTTTGCAAGTTCTTGAAGAATATTGCAGACGAAGGTGGAGAACAGTTATTAAAGCTGACTCAGTTCATGTTACTCCGATGGTCAGAAGAAGGCATTCGGACAAATGCTGGCGAAATTGCTTTAGCCCAGGTGATCAACCATGAAGGAGAACAATACAGTACCCGTATGGTTATTCAGTACTCAAAAGTTGGCGAGAAGACTTTGGAAGAACGGGCATATGAGATAGCAGACCGAATGATTTCTTCAGGATCAGATAATTATGATATCCGAGAGGAATTGAAGAAGGCTATATTAGCAGGATACAACTTGCATCAGGAGGATTTCAATGATGAATGACTTAAATAGGACTACCCTAAGACAATCTTAGGATAGTCCTACGAATCAACGACATTTGCACTTTAGGAAACGATATATTTCCTTCTGTACTAAATGTGGGTACCTTTTAGCATAAGCCAAACTTGAAAATTGGCCTTTGCCGTTTTTGCCGATTTTTCGGCAGATTACAATTTTTATCATGCTATTTAATGTCCTATTGTTTAGTAGGACAGCGTAAATATAGAAAGTGATTTTTATATGACAACAATCAGAGTAAGAATGTTTAATATATTAGCAATCGGACTATTTGGATTAAGAATTTATTAATCTGTCTCAGATTTGGTCACATAAAATAAAATATTACAAACATGCACAAACTGCAATTAGTATATTGGTATAAAAATAGTTCGGAACCGGCACGAAATAGAACCCGATTAGGTTCAAATCACGAAACATTAGTTGAATAGAACGGCAACTCCGCTCGGCCGACACCGGGCGGAGTCTGTAAACTCTCAACAGCGAGTTTTCGCTATTTCTGATAAAAACACTACAAAAGTAGTGCTATTCTATGAAAGAAACAAAATTACCATTATGGAAGCACTTCAAATTAGCCTTTCAAGTTGTAACGCTGCACGTTTGCAAAGCGAGTATTTCAGGAACCTGCCATCATGTGATTTTTTGGAATTCGCGACTCTTTTCGCCCAAATACACAAGCGAGGCAGCATGTCCCATCTTTACAGGAACCTTCTCACGCATTTTCAAAATTATCAACACGTCATTGGCCGCACTTTTACAACAAGTCAGATTGGCCGTGAAGAACTGGATGATTTCATCCAATATTTGCACATCGACAAAGGGCTGAAACTTTCCACAATCAAAAGCATGATAACCAGATTTAAATATCTTTTAAAAAAGGCATATTTAAAAGGCTGGGCCGTTGATGACTCTTACTCCGAGGTAAAAGTCCGGGAAAACGAATCCACATTCGTATACCTTACCGAAAAGGAAATTGCCCGCATCTATTACTATACAGAACTATTGCCCTGGGAAGAAGAGATTCGGGATATCTTCATCGTAGGATGCATGACCGGCCAAAGATATTCCGACTATTCCCGTTTGTCTTCGGACAACATCAAGGGGGATCATATCCACATCATCCAGAAGAAGACGAAAAACAAAGCAGTTGTCCCTTTGACGGAGTATGTGAAGGAGATATTCGCGAAATACGGCGGGAAGATGCCCAGAGCCCGTTGCATCCAATATTTTGACAAAGCCATTAAAGGTGTCTGTAAGAAAATAGGCATCGATGAGATTATTGTTTACGAGGAAGAACGTGCTGGGGAAATCGTAGCGGTTAAAAGGCCCAAATACGAAATGATATCCTCCCATACGGCCCGCAGGACCTTCATCACCAATATGAACAAGAACAATGTACCAAGCGCGAAAACCCGTAAATGCACAGGGCACAAATCAACCGCCTGCTTCGACAGATATGACAGAATGACCCTTGAAGAAAATGCAAAATCTTTGTCCGGAAACGGTTTCCTGGCATGATGACTAATGAGAAAGAGGCCTAAATTGAAGTTTAGTGCCTCTTTCTTTGTAAGGTATTGGTTATGAACCTAACTTTGTAAATAGATTGATTGATTTTACTGTTTGTCCATGGCCTACAATAATAGAAATACATTATTGAAGATGATACGCGTACAAGACATTGTCCTCGCCGAAAAGAAGAAGGGTGTCTCGCAATTATATGTGTATGAGCATATCATCCGCGATACGTTCCTGATCTCCTACAGCACTTTCAACCGTTGGATTTCGTATCCGGCCAAGCAGGAACTGAAACACGGGAAAAAGGGACACGAGGACAAGCTTCAGCTAACCTTTGGTTTTTAATCCGACAAGTGTAACCATCCAGCCGTTATATTTATGATAGTGTTCCCAGGATACCGGTTTCAGGGGCCGTGTCTCTCCTTCTTCAAAATCCAGCCTGTATCCATTTACGGCATCCAGCACATCACGGGCCAACTTCTCATGCCACAGGACATCCCCATCCCGCATATCCCCGTCCGATTCGTCCCTTGTCTCGGAAACGACATGAAGGCGGATGTTTATCTGACATGAATTTGTCTGTTTTGTCTCGGCAGTGATATCCAAAGCGGCAAATTCCACCAGGACGACAGGACTTGTATGGATCACTCCTTCATATTGGTTGTTGAACCATTGGATGTCTTTTAGCCGACTGTTCGAAGCATCGGAAACGATACCTGTTTCCGGATCAAGCAGGATACCGAACTTTTCGGCAATCAACTCTTTGATATCCTTATATAAACTGTAATACATATTTTTATTTGTTTAAAATTTTATCCAACCCTTTGATTATGATATTTTCCACTTTATCATTCAGTTCCTTGCTCTCCCCGATGAATTGCCGGGCCGGGAGCATCACTGTTTTTTTTCCGAATATTTTTATCGGTCCCCCGTAGTTTTGTACATATGCATACGGCTTGTCGGACGTTATCGAGACCTTCCCGGACTTGGGGATATACCTTATACTCTTCCTTAAATCACCGGAACTGCCGGACAATATTTTACGGATTGTTGCAGCTTTGCTGAAATTAAGTTTTTTCTGCTGTTTTACCTTATATGTCTTACCGGTTTTCCTGTCACGTTTAAAACGGTAGGAAACGCGTTTTTCCCCTTTGTAGTCAAAGCCGTACCATTTGCTGGAAGGATCACGTCGTTTTACATCCTTCCACTTTTTTAAACCGTTATCGACAAACCCTTCCTGATTGAAATTCTCTTTAAAATGAGCCACGGCTTCACGCCCTACAATTTTAGGCAATGAGTTTTTCGCCCAGTCCTGGCTCTCTTTTAAAAGATTGTCAAAATATTTTTGTATGTCAGTATTTTGCATGTCGTCTAATATTAGTATTTTTGTAACGGTTCTAAGCCGAAAGGCCGTGAGCCCCCTTCTGGCAGGTTTGATTATTTCAAATCTGCCAGTCGTATTTTAAAGCTTTCCGAAAGGATATTGGCGCGGTCCAGCCTGATATCTTTCCCATTGATCACAATCGTAACGGTTTTTATGTTTTCCGACCGTCGCACCCTTGAACGTAAAGCTGCGCTCAACTCTTCAACGGATATGTCCGAATCTACCCAAATCACGACATGGTCAGCTTGCTTCCTTGCGTCCCGGAGCAACCGGTCAATCGAATTTTTCGAAGGGGTCCGGCTGACCTTGTATTCTTCCTCATATCCCAGTGTCCGGTTGAGACTGTCTGCCGATTTCACGTTATCCGGATTATTCAACAGATCAATGTCATATCCGTATTTGTTGGCAAAATATGAAGCCACCCGTATATTCTCCTCCCGTTCACCTTTGCCGTGTCCACTATGGATACGAAGCCGGCCTTTGTCGGTAGGTATCGTTTCATACTCTTCTTCCTCCAACAACCGTTCCACCGCTTTTTCCGCCCCCTTGTAAGCTTCCGTCACATAAGGATGGTTATCCGTAAAAATACTGCCCGTATAGGCAGGGTTGCGGTCCAGACCGGGAGAAGCCGGTGCCACCCCGTCCCGTGTCGCTTTTTCTCCCGGAATCACGGGACGATCTCCGATGTGGGTAATCGGATCAGCCGTGTTTTCCATGTCGCACTGGCAATTCCATACACATCCCGGATAATGAGTTTTCCACCAAGGATCAGTGAGGGACCGGACATTGCCATAATACATCTGGTGTGAAATTCTGGGCTCTGCGGCAGAACTGGGCAGCCAACGAAGATTCGGAAACAGATCGGCATCACGCATATATTGTCGGAAACGGGCGGCTGTCCGTGCGGCGGAAACAGCCGTAACATATTCCGTCTTGAGCCAGTCCACATTATATTGTCCGATTATGGCTTCGGATGCTTTTCTAAAACCGTCATAGCTTCTCAGATCCCCTTTCTCATCGATCAGAAGGGCTGCCAGGTCATTCTGTTCACGGTGTGCCTTGAATGCTGCAAATACGGCATTGTTCCTCTTTAATTCACGAAGGAATTCCGGATCCGGATCACCGAATCTTACTTCTGCATGAAAACCTGTCTCGACCGCTTTGTCAAGGTAAGAGCGGGTATGTTCGAACAGGTCCGGATCGATGTCATCCCGGACATCGAATTTTTCGTATATGCGCTTTAATATGGCATTCCTGATCGACTCATCCAAGCTGAAATCCATTGAAACCTGTTCCCGCATGGAAGCACACGCCGGACAGTGGCAATCATACAAGTGGGAAACAAGCCCGGAAAATCCTAAACCCTCACTTTCCGGGCCTTTCCGAAAAAACCGATAGTCCGATCTTCGTCCGGTTTATTCCGCTTGGCCGGGTTCGGCTCGTCATAGCTCTTGTTGTCCACCGTGTTCTCCTTTTTATCCTTCAGGCCATAGAAGCGGAATTCGTATCCGTCCAGCTTGTAGCCATGTGCGACAAGAAAGGGGAAGAGACGGTAATTGACAATATCCTGGATGCGTTTCATCCGCGCTTTGGTGAACTCCGTAAGGACCCTTTCGTGCACTTCCGCGGTTCCGGTCCACTGTCCGTTCTTGCTGGTTCCGGTCTGCCCGTTCATCATCTTGGCGATCTGGTCGTCGCAGAAATCGGCAAGGCTCTTGTAATTATCGCTGCTTTCCTTGCTGGCTACGGCTGTAACGGTCAGTTTTTCATTGCTGCCAACGACTCCAACCAGGTTACTGCCAAAACGGACAGCCATCTCCATTGCTTTTTCCCGTTCTTCTTCATTGTCGGTGTCCGTCTCATAGGTGATAAAAGGTTTCCCGAACCTTTCGTTATACTCCGACCAGTCCGAACGGGCATAAGTTTTCCATATGATTTCCCGGCTGATGGATTCCAATTTTCCAAGCACTTCCGGATCTCCGACGGGCAAAAGGAAAAACGCCGTTTCATGTCCTTCGTAAGATATGCCGTCACGATCCCAAGGGTTTATCGTGATTATCTTCTCAAAAGGACGGACATGCTCGCGTGGAAAGACTTTCACGTCCACGAATTCGCCTTTGGAATCCTGCTCACCGAATTCGATAAGCTGATATCCCCAAAACTCACTGTCCATCACAAAGGTCAGAAAACGCGTAAACCAGGGACGATCCAAAAGCAGGGTCCGTTTCTTATCCTTGCTGTCACTGCCTTTCTTGCAGACCTCAAAAGGCTCCGTGATCAGAAAGGCTTCCGCCTTTTCATGCTCGCTGATGACCTGGCTGTCTTTCCATGTGTTTTCATATATATCCAACAGGTCTGTCCGGTCGGAATTATCCGGATCAAGGGCTTCCAGAGCGGCCTTCACGAGGTTATTCATTTCCATGTTGACCCGTGTGGGACCTTGGCGTTTCAGAAGGGACGACTTACGCTTTCGGCTCATACCGAACATGGACGCTATTTTGTTTGTAATTCTTTTTATATCCATTTCGAATTGTATTTAGATGATGTTTACACAGAGGACACAGATCAGCCAAAAGGATTGTGGCTTCGTCTCGGACTGGAAACCCACCGGAATGATGTCCGGGGTTTGCCGGAGGAATCCAAAACCGGGGTGAGCGTGCTGTTGTCCTTACCGGATGCGACCCGGTCGATCTCTTTCAGCACGTCTTCGTAGTTTAACCTTACCCTTTCCGGGATACTTTCATCCGGGACGGACTGATAGAGGAAATAAACCGTGAGAACGGTCATCCACCGGACCATCGAGGCATTCCGGCTGTCCCCTTCTTTCGAAAGTTCCTTTATTATTTGATAACGTCCGGACAGTTTCTCGGAAATATACCCGTAAGCCATTGTCTGTGCGTTGAGTATCTTACAGTCTTCATCGCGGATGAGCTTTTTTAGTGAAGCTTCCGATATGAAAACAAGGAAATCGCATGTCTGCAAATAATCTACTACCATGGTCGTCTGTATTTATTGTGTTTGTATTTTGCGGATCTAAGCCCGCCGGTTTGTTTCATTCCGGGCTTGTTAAGTTTGTAAATGCCACCTTCCACGGCATCGGGACCGTCATCGTGCGGAGCATCCGGAAATCCAAGGAATTGCTGACGGATCTCCTGCATGTCCGGACTGTGCTTCAATGCCTTGTTAAACCGGATCCTCCCCCTCTCCGCATATGCGGAAAGGTTTTCGATGCGCTCCACCTTGTCCGGTTTATCCCGCCTGTCTCCCCTGATGGCAATGCTGTAGCCTCTTTTTTCCGCCTCTTCGTCATATTTTTCAAGATGTATGTCCTGGATGAAATTCGCTTCCATCCAGTGCGGACAATTTCTATGCGAGGGTATTTCTTCCGCCAGGGCGTAATGGCCGCGGACCATTTCAGGCGTCGTGCACTGGCGGCAAAACGCATCGTAAATGTCAAAGTAAGGACCATTCTTGCCGATCAGGACGATTGCCTTGAAATCGTTCTTTTTCGAGTCCTTGTAAGAGGGATCGCAATAGGTGACCAGCTTCTCGCAGTTGTCGATTGGCGGCAGGTCGGCCCAGGGAAGATGCTCTTCGCGGAACACCCGGCCAATTACGATATGTTGGTGGAACAACTCGCGAAGGGCAATACGTTGTCCCATGTTCGTCATCTTCGTCAGGATCTGCTCCCTGGTATATCTTTCTTTCCATGCCGGCACGCCTTTTTCCGAAAGGTCCATTTCGTGTGTGCGCGGGTTTTCAAGGGCGTATACTTTCAGATGGGTTATCGTTTCTTTCACCGGATCGCCTTCTTCAACATCTCCGACGATATGTGAGAGGATGCTGCCTTTATGGATACGGTTCCCGATCACGACAAAACGGCTGCCTTTGGTCGGTGCACAGCCGTACAGGTCACCCAACACCCAGTCCGTGGCTTCCTGTACGCGTTTTTCATTCTTGCATATTTCAGCGTCATCTATGTCGTCGACAATAATCAGGTTGGGACGGAGCGCGGCTTCACGTACGCCACGCGGGGATTGTCCGCGACCGAATGCCCAAAAACCGATCCCGTCATTCGTGACGAAATGCCCGGTGTCCCATTTCCCCGACTTGTACTGCGGTCCGTAGTCGGCAATATAACGCTGGTTGAACATCAGCTGTTCCTGCAAATCTGCGAGCAATCCGTCCGCCTTATCCTCATTGGCCGAGGAGAGGACAACGCCAGTAAGTTTTCCCAAAGCCTTAAGGTACATTGGCAGGAATATGTCCATGACAACGGATTTGGCATGTTCACGCGGCCATTCTCCGACGAACATGATGTTGTCGTTTTCGACGATCAGGCCAACTCCTTTTTTGTGGAACCAGGCAAAATCGGCATCCATGAAGTCTTCGAAATAATAACGGCAGAATTTCGTGAAGTTTTTCAGAAGGGAGGCTTTTCGCCTGCCTTTTTGCTCATCCGTTTCCTCACGGATCGGTTCGAGACGGACCGTCTCCTGCATTTCTCTGAGCCACTGTTCATATTCTTTCTGCTCCTTTCGGCTTAAATTCATCTCCAGGCTCATGATCTGTTCCCTCCCCTTTCCTCATTTAAAAAATCATTCAAGGCTGGAGCTACGTCACGTGCCAAAACAGGGTAGTTGTCCGTAAGGAACTTGTTGATCTTTCGTACAGTCCTGACCAATGCTGTCCAGTCGGTTTCCTTCGGCTTTATCATGTTGTAGAGGTCCCGCACCCCGTCTATGTCCCCTTTGCCGATCAACCGGGGATCCCCTCCATCCGCCTCCGATTTGATATACTGGTCCTTCAGCTTGCGCAGCTGGAGGAGTTGGTAACGGACCAGGTCGCGGATGTCTTCATGTATTGTCTGCATGGCCATAAGGTCTTCTGTCGCCTTCTGCTCCCAGGCCCCGTTCTTTTTCCATCTGGATATCGTCTGCTCGGACCTTTTCATGATCCGTGCGATCTCCTGTCCGGAAATTCCTTCCTTGAATAATATGTAGGCAATGTATTTGTCGTCCATGTCACGTGTTTTTATGATGCAAAGGTGACGGCATAAATCCTTTTGGAAAAGAAAAGTTCCAAGCCTTGCAATCTTTATTACAACCCTTGGAACTTTATTTGCGGCAGGTCTTTTACGGCCTTTACTTCGCTGTCGAAATCAATCAACAAATCACAGTAACGCGAAAAATAAAATGGCTTATGAACTTATAGAAAACAAGGAAAAGCGCGAAGCTACCATACGGATGTATGGTGTGATAGGCCGTGACGTGGACGGAAACCGGATGGCCTATGATATTGCGAATCTGGATAAAGAGGCTGACACCATCCACATCCTTATAAACAGTGACGGAGGAAGCGTCTCGCAAGGGTTGTCGGTCGTATCGGCCATTCTCTCGGCAAAAGCCTATATCCATGCGCATGTGAATGGCATTGCGGCAAGCATGGCTGCCGTCATTGCGATATCGTCCGACAAGGTGAGCATGCAGGATTATGCAAAGCTCATGATCCATGATCCCCATATCCCCGGTATGGAAAGTGAAAAACTGTCGGCAAAGGACCGCAAGGCGTTAAACTCCATTGCCGACACCCTTCGTACCATCCTTTCGAGAAGGGGCTGTGACAAGGATAAGATAACATCGCTGATGAAGGATGAAACCTGGTTTTCCGCATTGGAAGCACAATCGGCGGGCCTGTGCGATGATGTGGTCACGACTCCCCGCAAGGAGGAATTAAGCAATCTATCCGTTCCGGAACTTTTGAGCCGGATCAATAACGAATATCAATCATCTAATAAAAAGACAAACATGAAAGAAATTGCAAAAGCTCTCGGCCTTCCGGAGGATGCAAGCCAGCAGCAGATACTGGATGCCATTGCTGAAAAAAAGAAGACGGCAAACGAAACGAGGGATGCCCTTATCGGACAATTGCTCTCTTTGGGTAAAAAGAACGGGACAGTAACGGACAAGAATGAAGACCGGATGAAGCGGCTGGCCAATGCCGATTTCGAGTTATTCGCGGAAATGATATCCGATGTTCAGGACAAAGAGGTAGACAAACAAACAGAAGAGGACGGGGAACTTACCCGTAAACCTGCCGGACAAACGGAAAACCGCCGGCTAAGTGATGTCCTCGATCGTGTGGGTAAAAAGGAGAAAAAAGGCGGAAACGACAGCCATGACTGGGATTGGTACCAAAAGCACAATCCGGATGCCCTGCTTAAAATGGAACGGGAAGATCCGGAACGTTTCAACCGCCTGCTCAACGAATATGAATCTTCAATCGCATAAAAGTTATGAACACGGAATTACAGAATCCAATCGTAAAGTGGCCCTTCGGTAAGGCAGACGTTGTCAGTTTGACGGCCACGGGAAATCAGGCTGTCGATATTTATAACAACCTGACAATCGTAGATGGTGCAAGCGTCATCGCAACCGGGGCACGCACCCTTAATCTTGCGATCAGCAAGGACGTGGAACCGGGTGCCCGCCTTGTCGTGAAAACAAGGACGACCGCCACGGAAAGCCTTACTCCCGGAGAAGGTATGGCAGGCAAAGCGACTGCCGGTGTTGCCGGCAAAACAAAAGTTGCCGAATATGTGTATGATGGTGAAAAATTTATCCAAACGGCCGATGCCGTACAAATCGATTAGAATATGGCAGAAATAAGAACGACACTTTATTCGAGCGAACTACAAAAGCTCATTTTCCCGGACAATAGTTTTTATAAGAAGTCTATTGGTGAGACCGGGGTGGCTGATAAAACCGAACAGGTGGAAAAGCCTGTACAGACAAAGATCAGCAAAGCGAAAGAGGGTAAACCCAGTTCTTTGCCCTTGTCTGTTGAAACGTCAACGGACAGCACGAAAAAGTACAATACGACATTGATCTATTGTGCTCCCCTGCTTATCGACTCGCAGTCCGAATTGCTTGTCAACTACAACAAGCGTCAAACCAAGCAGGAACAACAGGCTGCGGAGATCAACACGAAAGTCGCCGCTTATACGATGGAACACTGGTGTCCCAAATTGGAAGCGAACATTCTGAAAACGACAGGAAGCGCACGTCCGTCAAACGTGATGGGGTTCACTTCGCAAAGAAAGGCCCTGACGAAAGAGGACCTTCTGAAGGTTCTTAACCTGATGATGCGAATGGGCGTTTCCGGAATGGGAGGCAATTGGTACGGCATGGTGACGGCTGACATGTACACCGACTTGCTCGCCATACCCGAATTTGTCGATTATTACAAGACGGGGAACGAATCCCGGCTGAAGGAAGGGGTTATCGGACGCATCCTTGGCATCGACATCTTCCAGCGTTCAACGGAAGAAGGGCACAATGGCGTATTGTACAACGGAAAAACACCTTTAAGAGGAGATGCGGATGTGAAGGATTCCTTGCTTTCAGGGGCCTTGTTCTGGAACGATAAGATGGTCTGCCGTGCGGAAGGAAGACTCAGAACGATCATTAATGCGGAAGCTCCCGGTTATTTGGGCGGCACGATCATCGAGTCGTTCACCCGTTACGGGGCCGACATCATTCGTGACGATCAGAAGGGTGTGATTGCATTGTTGGAAGACAAGGCATGATTGTCCACTGAAGGCTTCAGGCATGAAAGTGTTTGAGGCTTTCGGTATCTTTTATTAATCACTAAATAAAGAAGACGATGGCAAGAAATAATGAAGAACCGTTGGATGGCAGGAACCTGATGCTGTATATCAACACTGCGGAGACGAACGAATCTCCGATATGGCAGGCGCAGGCATTGGCTACCAGCCATACGATCACGTATAATACGGAAACAAAAGAAAGGCTGACGAAGGACTCTCCCGGAGGCAACCCGGAAAAAAGGATCACTTCAGTCACAGTTACGATCAAGGCCGATGCGCTCCGGGCTTTTGGCGACAAGGATAAAAAGTTGCTGCTGAAAACCATGAAGGAGAAGAAGAACGTCCTGTTAAAATATGGTTTCGCGGAAGCGGACGAACAGGAAGGGGACGATTACGAGGAAGGGGAGTTCGTTATAGACTCTCTGGAAGAGACTTCACAGGTCGGTGAGGATGTGACGTACAGTGCACAATTTTCATCAAGCGGGGATGTGCAGACCAAACAAGTCGCATCCTAATAAATTGTATCATGACAATGGGAAAACATTCAATTTCAATCAATAATACGGAATATCCCTGCCGGCTGACCATGGGGGCCATGCTGGAATTCAAACGAAGAACCGGACAGGAGGTTACCGAAATGCAGGGAACGGATATCGCTCTGCTCATTACGTTGATCTTCTGTTGCCTGGTCTCTTCCTGTAGGGCGGACGGCGTGGAACTGCCGTTCAAGGACGAGATGGATATGGCCGACCACATGTCACCCGAAGATCTTTCAGGATGGCAAAGCGAAAACTTTCAGGCACAAGCGGCCCCTTGTGAGATGGAAAAGGCACAATCTAAAAAAAAAGGATAACCATCCTGGAACTGCTTGGGCTGGCTGTAGGCCGTATAGGCATGAGCCGGACGGATTTCCTACAGCTGACCCCCGAAGAATTCAGCGAGATAGCCGGGCAGTGGAACCAAAATGAAACGGTCTTTTTCCGCAGTAGTTGGGAACAGACCCGGTTTATGGCACATTGCATATTGACTCCTTTTTCGAAAAAGAAACTGAATCCGACAGACATTGTCCGGTTTGACTGGGAAAAGGAAAAACAGGAAAATAAACAGATAAAAATAGCAACGAGAGAAGATTTCGAACGTGTAAAAAAGGAATATGGCGGATAGAGGTATTACATATGACATATTGCTTCGGATGCGGGACCAGGTTTCCGGTGTTTCCAAAACGATCGACAAGGAGTTGAAGGTTGTCAAACAATCTGCCGACCAGGTAGTCGGCAGTCTGAATGGCATATCCGGTCGGTTGTCTGCTGTTTCCAATGCATCCGTGGGTAACGTGAAGAATATTTCCAATGTTGTCGACAACTTGAAAAGACAATACCAAAGCCTGGGGAAAGAGGCGGCTACGGCCTCTGAAGCATTGGAAAATTCCACAAAAAGAGTCACTCCGAGATTCAATTCCCTGAATGTGTCCGTTCAGCAGGTGGCAAGGGAATTACCGGCACTGGCAATCAGTGCAAATACATTCTTTCTTGCTATCTCCAACAACTTGCCGATCTTAGCGGATTCGATATCGGCTGTTCGTAAAGAAAATCAGGAATTAATCGCTTCAGGACAAAAGGCTGTTCCAGTTTGGAAACAGGTCGCAGGATCGTTGTTCTCCTGGCAAACAGCACTGGTGGCTGGTGTTACCATATTGTCCATGTATGGCGAAGAGATTTTTAACGTGGCTGGTGAAATGTCGGGGTTGTCAAAAGTGACTAAAACTCAAATCGACAGACAAAAAGAATTGAATGATAGTCAACAGAAAGGAGCACAAAACGCACAAGAGGAACTCACGAAACTGAAGCTGCTGTATCAGGCCAGTCAAGATATCACCCGTCCCATGGCAGAGCGTAAAAGAGCTGTGGACGAATTGAAAAAGTCGTATCCGAAATATTTAGGAAACCTGACAGAAGAAGAAATATTAACTGGAAAAGCTGCTACTCAATACAAAAATTTGACTAATGCAATTGTATCTTCAGCTAAAGCCAGAGCTGCACAGGACAAAATTGTGGAATATGCCAAAAAGGAAATAGAAAATGAAGCTCTTTTGACCGAATTATATGCCAAACGTGAACAAATGGTCTCAAGATTGACCAAAGAACAACAACTACTCACCGACTTGAGTCGAACAGGAGAAGCACAAGAGTTCCAAGTAGGCATCGTCTCTGTTGTACAAGGCAAGGTAGATGCGATAGATAAAGACATTGCACGGTTAAAGAATGAAAATGAGGATATCCTTAAATTGCAGAAAGATTTGGCAAAAGGAATCAAAGTAGAAGATATTACCTTTGATTCTTCCGAAAATGATAAAAATACCAATAAGAACTTAGCTACAATAGGTGGACTCATCAACAAAATCAATGAATTAAAAGAAGTTCAATTAAAGGCTTCAGAAGAACAGGCAATTGCTCTGGAAAAGGAAATTCGTCTTTATGAGGAACGTCTGAATTTGGTTAATAAAACAATTATTGCAGGAGCGGAAGGGAATTTGTCGAAAGGGTCCACAGAGCTATTGAAGGCTCCAAATATTCAGGCAATGGATGTCCCTGCAATAGAATTTCCTCTTAAGATAGACGAAAAGTCTTATCAGAGAGTACAGCAAAAGATTCGTGAAAGCGGATATGTGTTTGTGAAAGAAGCCCAGATCACAGCCAGACAGATGTCCGGCATACTGTCGAACAGCATACAGGGCTTTATGGAAGGATTTGGGGAAGCGGTTGCTTCAGGAAACGGGTTGGAGATTCTTAGATCATTCCTTCTCTCCCTTATGGATATGTTGCAACAATTCGGTTCGGCCTTGATCGCCGCAGGTATGGCATCCGAAGCTCTCAAAGCGATTGCTTGGAGTGGTATCGGGGGAATTATTGCCGGTTCGGCCTTGATTGCAGCCACTGCTGCTGCAAAAGCGGCATTACAAAACATAACGGCTTTTGCTGCTGGTGGTATCGTGTCCGGTCCTACACTGGCTTTGGTCGGAGAATATTCCGGAGCTTCGAATAATCCGGAAGTGATTGCGCCATTAAATAAACTCCGTTCCATGTTGGAGCCAACCGGTTTATCCGCAAAAAGCCTGTACCTGGAAACCAAGGTCAAAGGGAAGGATCTATATATAGCCTTACGTGGAGTTGAACATGAAAAAAGGAGGACACGATGAGTATGGGTTTGAGATATAAGGGCGGATTTCATAGTCTGAACCAGGTCCTGTATGAAATTGAGATATACCAGGAAGGATATTCCGGTCAAGTATCTGACATTGCTTTTTGTGAAGATCCCCTTGAAATCGAGTGGCCGGAGACGGATAAACTGGAACCGGTCCAGTCCAGCAACGCCACTCTCCAGTTATACTCGGACAATGACCGGCAATTCATCGACCTGTATACGATCAAGGCCGGCAGCATCCGTATGGATGTACTCCGGGACGGTACGCTGTATTGGTCCGGTACACTTGATCCGGAATTGTACGAGGAACCATTTGCGTACAAAACGGACTATGGGGTAGAAATAACGTTCGCGGACATGGCCATCCTGGATAGGCTGAACTGGAATAAGACCGGGTTTATGACCCTCCGGGAAATCATTGGTGAAGCGTTGGGGCTAACGGGTATAAAGTTTTTGGAAATAGAGGATCATATCAGCACTAAAATGTCCCAATACGACACGGGGAATATATTGGATGTCGTATCTGTCAATTTGGACAATTTCTATGATGAAGACGGGGAACCTATGACCGTACGTGAAGTATTGGATGAGACATTACGTCCATTTGCACTTCGATTGATTCATAAAGGTGGAAAGATCTTCGTATATGATTTAAATGATATTTACACGACTTTCGATCCGGAAACGATAGTTTGGGATTCTGACGATTCCGTAGTGGGGGTTGATAAGGTATACAATAATGTTACCGTCACGTTTTCTCCATATGAGAATATGGATTTGATGAAAGGGGAAGTCGATCCCGACAGTGTCCCCGGAGATGGAATGGAGATCAAAGTGGACAGGACTAAAAATAGTTCAGGATTAATGACATCTCCTCCGGGATTTCGAATAACCTATTCCGATAAGGGGAAAGGTGTAGAAATATCGGACAGGGCCGCTTATTACCGCATAGACCCAATCCATTCCGGGGAAGCCTCGGCCGGGGTAGCCTGGACCATAACAGTGACGAATACATATGGTGGTGATATCCGGCATTTGGAAAAGCCATCCTCTGCAATCGGGGGAATGGTGCTAAAGGTATCCGAACGTCCTTATCTTGGTTACATCGGCCTAGACAGACGCAATTTCAGGCTGAAACTTACCATTGATATGCTGTTTGACCCTCGATATAATCCATTCGAGGAAGCTTCCAAAGAAAATGAAGAAGGGAATTGGGAAGAGCAACAGGATTGGGCAAACTTTGCTTACGTTCCGTTTATCCTGACACTTAGGGATAAGGCGGGAAAGGCCATATATCACTGGGAAAACAAGTTGGTAAAAGATGGTAACAGTTATGAACATAACGCAAGTAATTGCCGATGGGTTACAGGAGAAGGAAGTTGGGGTGATGCCTGGTTTTGCTGGTATGAAGGGAATCGTAAGAATGAAAGCGGTTTAGGCGGATGGCAAACGAATAAACAGATCATCGGCTATTACCGGGGCGGATTACCTATTTTGTTTGACAAGGCCGGTCGAGGAGAATTTATCGATCTGCCTGATAAGTCCGGATATCTGGAATTACAAGTAGGATATGGGGTACCGGCCTATGATTATGAAAAGGAAATAAAAGGTCAGTTGTATGAGCAGTGTCGTTGGATTTTATACAAGAATCCGGCCATAAGCCTTGTCGATAAAAATTACAAAAACATCAATGCAAAGGACTTTGAACACAAAGCATGGATCAACCGTGACGCAAAGGAATATCTGAAGATCGATACAATCCTGGGGACGATGGAAAGTCCGTCTCCTGTGGCAAAAGGGCAATTGTATAAGACTTCCGATTATTCCGTCATATCGGAATTTTACCGCGCCGGCGTAACGGATTTGCTTGAAAGGTTGTTGATCGGTACTGTGTATAGCAATTATGCATCCCGGCACAATACATTGTCGGGGACAGTGATCCTGCTTCCTGAATTTAACATCTATACGGATGTTAATGAGCCAGGCAAATATATTATCATAAGTGAGACGCAACGTCTGTACAACGACGAAAGCGAAATTTTAATGACAAGGTTTGATGCAGACAATTATGAAGGGTTAGAATTTGATGGAACAATATAATGTCATATTAAACAAATTTCCGGCCAATCCTCGGAGCAAAAGAAGATTGGCGAGCCAAGGATTTTTCGGAAGTGAAAGTTCTTCGGGAGGTTCGAATATCGGCGGATCTTCGTTTTCCGGTTATTGGGACCTCATTACTACCAATGCGGCCGGAGAAGCTCTTGAAGAAGGCAAGGAGTATATTCGAACAAAGTATTCAGCCGTTTCGGAAAAAGACGTTGTTGCCTTTAGCACGGAAGAACCGGTAGCGGATATAGACTTTCCTATTGCGTCGTATAATCAAATCGGTTTGGTTGGCGTAACGCAGGGGGGCGGCCTTATAATTGACAGCAATGGCTACATTAGAGTAGACGAAAGCATCCTTGAAGGTGGTGGATTCGATGAAGCAGAATTGAGGAAGTTTTTGAATGATAATCATTATCTTACTCCCACCACATCGCTGTATGGCTACATCCCTTTACCAGATAATCCCTTGATAACAGCGGGTGACAGTGTTAATAACGCCTTCAAAAAATTGGAGTTGAAGGTTGTGGATATGGTCACTATCAGTACGGATCAGACTATCACCGGGCAAAAGACGTTTGCAAAAACTATCCTTGCCCAGAAGGATGTGATAGCCTTTGTTTCCGGACAAGGGGAAGATGCTGAGTTGCCTGTTGCAAGCACTACCCAAGTCGGCATGGTTGGTATTAAGTCCGGCGGCGGCATAGTGATAGATACCAATGGATATATAAGTGTAGATCCGTCTTTTGAAGGAGGAGGCAGCGGTATTGAACTTGTCGTGTCTTCCGGGACCGGTAACGCCGTCACATCTCTCACATATAACAAAACTACAAAAACGCTGACATATGTCAAGGATAGCACATTTGCATTGTTATCCCAGATTCCTACGGCACTTAAAAACCCCTATAGCTTGTCATGGTCGGGCTATAGCTCCGGATCTTACGATGGCAGCTCTTCTAAGAGTATATCAATTCCAAGCAATACGAGCCAGCTTACTAACGGAGCAGGGTTTATAAAGGATGGGAATGGTACTTTCACTGTTTTATCCGGTTCCGGCAGTAGTTCGAAATACCTGGCCGGAAATGGGACCTTTTATTCAGTAGGCTTTAGCGAATTATCCGGCATCCCTTCCTGGATAGCCGGTTGGGATACGAATAGGTTTAACTTGAACAGCAATGGTGGGGCCGTATTTAAGAGTGCAGGTACAATGACATCTTTTACTCATTCGGATTCGCCAATATCCTATTTAGGTGTCGAGATTTATAACAACCAGGTTCGAGGGACCAATACGCAAAGTGCATATGCCGGCACCAAGTATGTTGGCAATTTGTACCTCAATTACGTCGATGATTCAACCTATGTTAGGATCGATAACTATGGGACTTTATCTTCTACTGGTGATGTAATTGCTTTTTCTATCGGTTCGGCCTCGGATATCGCGGGTACGGCCACATCGTCCACTTACGGACTTGTCAAGTACGATAACAGCACTATAAAGATAAACTCTTTAGGTCAACTCTATGCTGTCAATTCCGGCGGTGGTGGTTCTTCGTCTGTTGCGTGGTCTGACATAACAGGTAAGCCCTCATGGATCGGTAGTAATAAGCCGTCGTACACATGGAGCGAAATTAGCGGTAAACCGTCATGGATCGGTAGCAGTAAACCGTCATATAGTTGGAGTGAAATTGGGAGTAAGCCGTCTGGCCTCGTCACATCCGTGAGTATTAATGGTAGTGGAAATGTGATTGCGAGTGCATCATTTAGCGGAGGAACGTTAACCTTAACACGGGGAACCGTTTCAGGCGGAGGAAGCAGTTGGGATACGAATCGTTTCAACTTGAACAGTAACGGAGGAGCAATGTTTAAAAGTACCGGTTCCATGTTTACTCCTACCCACTCTGATTCTCGTGCGTCGGAAACCGGTGTCGAAATATATAATAATCAGGTTAGGGGCGTTCATAGTGGATCTTCCAGTAATTACTACGTTAATAATTTGTACTTGAATTACGTGAGCAGTAGTAAAATGGGAGTGAGAATAGATGCATCCGGAAATCTTACGTCATACGGAAATGGCACTTGGTCCGATATGAGATTGAAAGATTACATCAGCGATGTTGTGAATGTTCTGCCTTCTATTTTAAAGGTCGGCGTATTTCGTTACAAGATGAAAAATTGGGATGATTCCCCGATATTGATTGGTGTCTCAGCACAGGCCGTATTACCACTATTTCCGGAAGTCGTCAACATGGATGAAGAAGGTTACTACAGTGTAGATTATTCTAAGCTTAGTATTCTTTCTTTTGTTGGTATCCGGGAGTTATACGGAAAGCATATGTTGCTTGATAACCTTGTTAGGGGTAGGTTACATTGGGAGTTTACAAAGGATCAGCAGATAAAATTTTTGCAAGAAACTGTAATTCGGTTGCAGAATGAGATCAACGAATTAAAGGAAGGGAGGGCAGCATAATGGGAGTATTCAAATCGACTGATATATCAATGAAGTATGTTTCGTTTGCATTTGGTTATTTAAGAGCGAGACTGTCGACACTATGTGGTGCCAGCAACAAAAGAATCAACATCTTTTCTAAAAATAAGCCTGTTAAGTTTGCTTATGCCGGTGAAGACATACGGACGGTATATCCCAATTGGTACAAAGGCAAGTACAATAATTGCGGCATAAAGATTACAGGATATAATTCTCCGGCTCAGGCCAGCAAAGCTGTATGGGAATGGGAAGCTCCTGAAGGTGGCGATACGGAACCGTACCGTCTTGGCGACTTTAGAGGTTACAATCCGGATGCCATACCTTTTGTGCAACTCAATGTGCCGACAAAAATCGAAATCGACATTAATAGAGTGACTTCGCAGGTGTTTTATGCAACTAATCCATCTGTTGACAAGACTACAAATTTATCTTGGGATGATTTTACAGCAACAACATTACCGCTGAAGAACTGTTATTTGGGCTGTTATGTCGAAAAAGATGGTTCTGAGAATAATAGTACATTTCTAACCGGTACGAATCCTATTTATTCATCCATGAATGATGTCGAACTAAATCTTCGGGGGAACATCAATGGGAGTAAGTTTTCGGCGGGCACATACTATCTCTATTTTTGCTTGTGCAGCGAAGTGATCGCCCAAGATGGGGAAACGTATGGGCCTACATATTGGCCTCTTTATCACAATCCGAACATGGAATACCCGATAAAGATGACAATTCGCGAATCATTGTTGCTTCCGTTTTCGATCAGTGTTCCACAGATTGCAGCAGCTAATAATCTGACTACAGCACAGTTTGTTGACATTAACACAGTCACATCACCCAATACAGGTGTGTTGAATATCCAAAGTAAAGATATATATCTGAAGGCCATTCTGAAGAATGAACAGGATACCGGTGCATATACGGTTAATAAAGAAAGTATTGTCGTGCATATCCTGGACTACGATTATGGAAGCGATTATGAGATACGAAGTGAGATAGTATCTTCCCGGCCCTGGCTGTTCCTAATGAATGCATCCGGCACTATAGTTAATCAAATAGATATCCCGGCAAAAAGCTCGGTTACGGCATATGTAGTTATCCGCGATCTTATGTATGGTCCAGAGGGCAATATGCACCCAAGTGGGGAAAAATATTTGATGATGATGGAATTTGCAACGGAACCGGACAATACGCCAGGAGCGTACTTTGTTTGGCAGGCGAACAATATTAATTTAACAGTTTAACAATAAAACAAAGAGGTATGAAGAAGATTTTTAACAAAAGAACGATCTGTGATGTCGTATATGACGGCGAACATGTAACATTAAATGGGACGGCCGAAGCGAACGAAGGCAATGTTACGGCTGTAAGTGGTAATATCATCTTGGCGGATGGGGTTACCCACATCGGTAACTATTCATTGTTGGGTATCAATTTAAATGATGCTCAGTACATCCAATACCGTACGGAAGCATCGAAATTGATTGATGAGATGGTATCTGATATCAATACTCAAACGATTATGGAGGCTTGAGCATGAAGATAATCGAAGCTGTAGAACTATTTGCCATACTGAAAGATCTGAAATTGTCTGGTATGGAAACGTCTGATCGTTTAAAAGTAATCAAAAATCTTAGGACTCTTCGCGAAGTGGTCGACAAATATAATGCTGATCTGGATCTCGCAAAAGAACGTCTCAAACCGGATGGTTACGACGGTTTGGTAATGAAGATGCTCGAAAGCAATGAGGCTGTGGCAGCCGGTGGTAGCCGTACTGTATCGGACTTGGAAATTACGTCATTTAACAAGATGAACGAACAGTTTAACCGGGACTTGAAAGCGGTTCAAATCGGTGTCTACGATAAGGATAAAGGGCTATTTGAAGGAGGAATGAACAACGAACAGGTAGATGTGAAAATCGAATCTCTCACGGAGCTTGCATTTGACAAGCTTGTTGATGCCAATAAGGATGTGCCGGCAGGCGCATTAGCAGTATTGTTTGATAAAATGGTGAAGTGATGGAATTGCAGGATTTGACATTTAATAAAGAAGGTGACCTGTACGTTTGCGAGTTCGAGGCAACAGGCCCGTTTAATATCAAGATCACCCGAACAAATGTTGGCGGAGCATATGGAACCTTGAGTGTCCAACAGTCGATGACCGGAGAGGACTATGTTCCCATCCCATTGCCTCCGGCATGGCCACTTATGGCCAAACTTGACTTTGAGATCCCGAATGTCCCTGCCGGCATGCACATCCGCATAGAGAGCGGGGCAGAAGTGACATTGGCAAAAATAGCATATCAATCATGATCGGGCTAAACAAAATATGGCTTAATCAGGTACAGTTAAATAGGCTGTACCTGAATGCTCCTTTTCCTGTATACAGGAAGATGACTGGTGGCGGCAGTTCCGGCGACGGCTTCCCGGTGCTTCCTGGTGACGTTACGCGCTGGCATTTCGGTGGTCTGACGAACGAGATGATGGCAGCGATGGACGATCCTCGCCTTGAGGATGCTGACGGCAAGGGCAGGTTCCTATCCTTCAAGAATTTCGCTTGGGGTGGGATGAGTGGAGTAGGTGGGTATGAAACAAATGCTGAAATATACGAATTTAGCCCCACTTCAACAAATAAGATAGTAGCAGACAGAGTAAAGCATATATCTTACACATTTGAAGTTAAGGGTATGGTGTCGGGGAATGATTTGTCTTTACGAGATGGTATCAATACTATATATTATTCTTGGAAAAAAGATGGTATTTATACAGTTGACGTTGATGTTTTAGATCCTGCGGGAACGCTCCGTTTATACAACGGGTATAGCCATCAAAAAGGAACATTTACTGTACGAATATTTCCTTCTTACCCCGGCGCACTCGTCTTTGACGGAGTAGACGATTGCGGTGTCTGTGATAACTTTCCTATTCTGACCAAGGAAAAGGGATATACGGTTGTGGCTTTGAGGAGTTATCTTGCTGAAAGTATTGGCTATTTAGTTTATAATGGAACTAGTGCGAAACAATCAGCATTTGCATTTGAGAGATCAGATTCGTTGGATACATGGAGTTGGGGAATAAACTCTTCCATAAGAAATTCACTTCCCAAATTGATGTCATATCAGACTTCTAATAGCTATAACAATAATATTATATCTACTGGTACCGCTATAGAAGGTGATAAGCTTATAAGAATTGCTTCTAGTGGTGGTTATTGTAATGTTGCTATCTGGGAACTTGTATTTCTCGACCACGACGCCACCGAAGAAGAACTGACCAAGATCAAAGACTACTTCGTTAAAACTTATCCCTGGCTCTTCCCCGACCAAGCATGGACAGTGGTAGGTAAGACCAACGAGGACGAAGATCGTGCTACTATTGCCAACATTACGGGCAATGGTAATGATCTTGTATTGTATAATTTGGGGTTTGCAGAAGGGAGCGGGTACAATGAAGAAGGGGAATATGCTGGCTATCTGGTTACTGATGGGGTGGATGATAGAGTTGTTAGCAGATCCTTTACACTTAATAAAGATTGGACGATTGTTGGCAATTGGAAGATGTTGCAGCCTGAAGCTAATAAGTCATCTGGGATTGTTAAACAAAACAGCTTATTCATATACAATCATGTTGATGGGTTAAATATATCTATAAATGATGCTTGGAATTTTTTTAAACTTAAAGACATTCGCTCTGTTAATGCTATCTGTTCAGATGGTAGAATCTATCTGAATGATTGGACTGAAATAATAGACTCAAAACAACAAACCGTAAATGAAAGTGTTGGAACATTGGTAATTGGTATTTTAGGTAACGTTTATACAAGTTTAGCTTTCAAAAATTTAGGCATATATAACAATCAGATCCTCTCCAAAGACGACTGTATCAAAGCCTACAACTACCTCCAAACCCTAAAAGCAAAGTAACATTAAAAATTAATTGGATATGAAATACGCAATTGTAAACATTGTATGGGCAAAGTCCCACGGAATAGAAGTCCTACCGGAAATGAGGACAAGTGTAGATCAGAGCAAGGTAATCTTGCATGAGGAATTTCTATCTCCCTTTAGTGAAGAGGAATTTCCGAAATATGAATCTACGGACCCAGAATTTATAGATCTGCTGGCAAGCGAAGAATGGGCTTTGCCGGAAGGTGTAGAGATTAACAGGGAATTTAGCCGGTTACTGGCCCTTGACCAAATGGACAAGGAGGCTACCGAAAAGATCAATACATACGGTTTAACGGCATCTGAAGCATTACGAGTTAAGAATCGGCACCCGATATGGAAGGTTGGAATTGATGTTAACAAGGGAGATCGATATCAGGAAGGTGACAAACTATTTGAATGCGACCTGGCTCATCGAACACAAGAAGACTGGCGCCCGGGACAAGGGGCACATTCGCTGTGGCACGAAGTGACGGAAGAACATACCGGTACTATTGACGATCCGATACCCTATAACGAAGGTCACGACCCCTTATTTGCTGGTATGATCCTCGAAAGCGGCAAATATTACAAGCAGGATAATGTAACCTATAAGTGTACACGGGATAGCGGAATAGCCTTGGTACAGGACTTATCCGCGTTGGTTGGCCACTACGTAGAAGTTGCCTGGTAGATAAGTTTATTCCGCCTTTTGTGTCGGGCGGCATCTAAATTCGACACGTACTTTAATGACAAGTTATTATGATTTGGTTAATAGTTATTTCTATGTTGATTATTGCGGCTTATACGACCGCAGTATGCGTTAAGCAGAAGGGTGTACCTTATTCGATAAGCGCCACGTTCTATGCGATAGAACATAAAGGATGGTTCCGCTTCACAATGTGGGCTTGTCCTATGGTGTTAATGCCAGCGATCTTGGAGGTCAGTAAGCCAGGGACGGAGTTTCTCGCTTACCTGGCGTTGGCCGGGATGATCGTTGTCGGGTGTTTTCCAGATTACAAAGCGGATAAATTCCAACATCGGGGACATATAGCCGGTGCGACGATGGCAATATTATTCTCTCAGACATGGGCGGCTTTAAACTTCTGGCCTATGCTGCTCGCTTGGCTTCCATATGTTAGCTATACCGCACTAAACATGGCTAAGAAAGAAGAAGGAACATTCAAGGATAAATATATAGAAACGAAGCCTATGTTCTGGATTGAAATATTCTCTTTTGGGGTGATATACCTAATATGTCTCATGCTTAGAATTTAAAATAAATCCGCCTCCAGACTATCACAGACAGGAGGCGGCGTGTCGAACAGATTACCTATTTGGCAACCATTAATGGTACAAAGGTAATAATTCAAATCAAAAATGTATGGGTACATCTGTTAAAGTAGTGACGTTATCGGCATTCTATATGGAATTTTATGCTTTGATGTGGGATATGAGATGGTTGATGTTGTTGTCGCTTGTGCTGGTCGTAGCAGATCTGTGGTACGGGATTAGCAAGGCAAGAAGACGCAAAGAAGAAGTCCGTATTAGCCGGGCAATCCGTCGAACACTGATCAAGATCGGTGATTATATATGTGTGATAATACTCGCTGCGGTCTTGGGCAAAGCGATTGGACAACCACTCGGTATAGATTATAGCATAATGGCTGTATGCTGCATGTGTCTTGCTTGTTACTGCGAGCTTGAAAGCGTCATCAGCAATTATTGCGAATGTAAAGGCATCCATTATCATATCAGTTTATGGAGTTTGGCAAAAGGACTTGTCGGTATTAAGAGCAAAGAATTGCAGGAAGTAATAGAAAACAGTATCATAGAAGAGAATAAAGAAAATGAAAAAGATTGACACAATTATCATCCATTGCTCGGCCACCTATGCCGGACAGGATATCAAAGCTAAGGATATTGATCGTATGCACCGTGCACGCGGTTTCAGCCAGATTGGCTATAACTATGTAATCAACTTGGACGGAACTGTAGAAACCGGTCGGCCACTCACGATCGCAGGGGCACATTGTATCGGTTACAATGATCATAGCATCGGGATCTGCTATATCGGTGGCCTTGATGCTAACGGTAAACCCTCCGACACCCGGACCCCGGCACAGAAAGCGGCAATGGACGATCTGATAAACGATATTTGTCAGGTGTACGACATCGTCGAACTGCTCGGACATCGCGATACGTCACCTGATCTAAATAATGATGGCGTAGTTGAGCCGTTTGAGTTTATCAAATCATGTCCCTGTTTCGATGTCAGGGATGAGTACAAATCCTTTCTCAAACCTATAATTGTTAAACCGTAATCTCTGTGTTTATGGATAAAGAATCAAAAAACGAATTGATAGGCGGGTTGATTGGATTAGTGGTAATAGTCCTGTTCTGCTTGCTTACATCTTGCCGTACACAAATCAAATATGTTCCGGTCGAAACGATTAGGACCGACAGTCTTTTTCGAAACTCTGTTCGAATTGATAGTGTATTTGTTCATGACTCAACTTCTGTTACTCTGAAGGGCGATACCCTTATCGAATATAGACATAGGTATATTCTTAAGTACAAGGATAGAGTAGATACAGTGTATATAAACCGGACAGATACTATCCGAGTGCCATACCCGGTCGAAATTGAAAAGAAATTGACAGTATGGCAACGAACAAAAATTGAGCTCGGAGGTTGGGCTATAGCTGTTATCATTGTTACAATACTGATTGTCGTTGGTCGGATGGTCTACAAGCTAAAAAAATAGCTTTTTGTTCATAGTCGCTCTTTTGGGGGCTTTAGAGATAAAAGAAAAGCCCCCGACGTTTTCTAATTTATTCCCCAATAAGATAGAATACGAATATAGACATTCGCACGTCGGAGGCTCTAAATGTCTTCAACGCGAATGCCTTTTGTCTGTATTCTTATTGGGGTATGGCAAAGGTAAGCATAAAAAACTAAAACAATATGTGCAAATCGGAAATCTTTGCCACTATAATTAAAATCGTCTCCATGGAGACGGAAGTATCAGAATCTCTGATACTGTCAGATTGTAAATCAACAGACACAGTGGATGCTCGATATCTATTGGTGTATTTTCTCTCACAGAGCGGATTATATCCACCTTCTATCGCCTCCTATATACACAAAACTAATCGGTCAGTAAACTATATTTTGGCTAATTTCGAAAACCGTTTAAAACAAGGAAAAATAATGAGAGTATATATGGAAAAGATAAAGAAGTCTTTAGGAAATAACTGATTCCCTACCTGTTTTTATGATTATAGTTTTGTGATGCGGTTAATGTTGACCGTAACTCTAAAAATATTTTTAATAAAATGGCAGCAGAAATAACAGATGTGATCTATGCGGATCGCGGAAGATGCTATGATGATGATCGCAGACGCGACTATGGTAGTGGCTGGGGAGCCGTAGGAGGTGCCCTTGTAGGAGGTGGTTTTGGTGCAGCAGCCGTATCGGTATGGGATAAAGTAAACGACACTAAAGCCTCTATCGAAGGAGTGAAAGCAACAGTACAGGAAGCTCGTGCTGGTATCTACAAAGATATCTCCGATAAAGCAGAAGGTACAAATGGTCGGATTGACGGTGCGGCTCGTGAGATCTTGAACAATCGATTTGCTACAGAGCGTGGACTTTGTGATCTGGGTTACAAAGTAAACAACGATATTCGTGATGCGAAAGATGCCAATTTGAACAGTGACCGTGCCATCATGGAACGTTTGTACAATATGGAGCGTTCGCAAAGCGATTGTTGCTGTGAGGTGAAAGGGTTGATCCGTGAAATCAAGAGCGATATCATGCTTCAGGCAGAACGTAACCATTGTGAAACTATGGCAGGACAGAAAGATTTGGCTTGTTTGATCAAGGACCAAGCTAAAGACCAGGAAATTGCCCGTCTGAATCGTGAATTGAAGCATAAGGATGATGTGCAACTTAACCAGAAGCTAAACTTCTTGATTCAACGAGAAATCGGTGGAACGGCAGCGGCCACTGCTGTGTAAAGAAAACTGGAGGACATAATTGTTGGTTTGATGGCCAACATATGTCCTCTCTACCTTTTGAATAATTATGAAAGAGTATAAGATCCAGCTCATTTTACCGGCAAGGAACGAAAAGATGGCTAAAGAAGTAGCCGATGAAGCACAGGCATTGATAGATCGTTATGGTTCGATTACATTCCTGCGTTTAGTCGATTATATGAAACGGAATCCCGGTATGGTGGATATGGCACTAAACATGATATAATTATGAAGTTTGCAGAATTAAGACAGGGTGATGTGCTCCTTTCGCTGGAGCAAGATAGGAGAGGCTTTCCATATTGTGATATGGCGCAGATACAGCGTATTTCAGCACCAACAACGGGTCGTATAGGTAATGAGGGGCATTATCAGCAGATTGTAGATATGACCGTCAGCGATAGCATGGGCACCTATAAAATTACAGTTCCAGCAGATGCAGAAGAAAGCATTTATGAACGTATCTACTATACGACCAATCCACGTCTTATTGTGCAGGAAATGAATGTACAAAAATCGCGAGTGAAGCAGATCCTTGACAATACAGACTTGTACAAGGCTATATATAAAGAATGCGACAATATCATAGGACGTATTAGTCAAACATCTGCTCCGAGCGAAAATTCATCCGAAAACGACTTTTCCAAGCGACTGAATGAGCAAGGAAGAATGCTGGAAGAAATTTATTCAGCATTGTTTAATAAAAAAGGAGGACAGGGAAATGAGAATAATCAAGATAACCCAGGATCGGGGGGAAAGAAAAAGTAGTTTGCCCAATGTTGGTGTAAAGTCAAATTGGAAGCAAGAATACATAAATCAATATGGTGAACATTTCAATGATAAGCTTGCAGATTTTGCGATCCTACACCTTAAAAACGTTGATGGCACTTCGCATGTATGGACTATGAGTGACATCGCGGCAGAATTTAAAGCCGCTGGGGTTCAAATGCCTGAAAAAAAGTACCAGAATGATCTTCGTTATGTCGCTAATTGGCTCTATAGTGACTGGTATCCTACAGCTATGCCGGCTCCAGCAGCTATCCTAAAAGCTGCAAAGAGATATTTGGATGACCCTGATGGTTTCGAAGGGATGATTTTTCAGGTATGGGTATTCTCTATGGAGAGGAAAGGAGTGAATATTCCTTGGGAAAAAATGGTATAAAAGAGATATAAATGAAAAGTTATAGAATATCCTTATGATGGGATATGTAGGGTATTGTTAAAAATAGAATAGCGTTTACACAACATTCGAAAAATGTGTAAACGCTATTTTTTTATACTTTTCGTTTTGAAAATTTGTACTTTTCGTTTTGCCAATTATACAATCATCATTTATAATCCATATCTATCAAATTTTGATACGGCCTCCCGCCCCGGCACACGACTATGACAATGATGTAAAACAAATTAATTATCTTTGCCGTTAAATATAATTACATACAACGAATCAGTCATGCGATTAACATTACGAATCCTTTCCCTGCTGTTGGTGCTGTCCGTTACCGGGACGACACTCGGAGCCAGCCAACGGAAAGTGCCGGCATACGAAAAGTATATCAAACAATACAGCAGTTTAGCTGTTCAGCATCAAAAAAAGTACCGTATCCCTGCCAGTATCACGCTTGCACAAGGATTATTGGAGTCGGGGGCCGGCCGGAGCGAGCTGGCACGCAAGTCGAACAACCATTTCGGCATCAAATGTCATTCCGATTGGAGAGGTGGGCGTGTCTATCACGACGACGACCTGCGGGGAGAATGTTTCCGCAAATATAAAAATCCGGAACAGTCTTACGAAGACCACGCCCGTTTTCTGGTCGACCGTCCCCGCTATGCCCGCCTGTTCAAACTGAAAGTCACCGACTATAAAGGCTGGGCAAGAGGGCTTCAGAAATGCGGGTACGCTACAGACCGCGCCTACGCCAACCGGCTGATCAAGTTGATCGAAGATTATGACCTCTACCGGTATGATACGGCAAAAGGCGGCAAGAAGAAGGGCAAACAACCGGCACGCATCTCCCGCTATACGATCTACCGTACAAACGACTTGCTGTATGTCTACTCCAACGGTAAAGACAGCTTCGACGACATAGCCGCCAGCCTCGGCTTCCGGGTAAAAGACTTGAAGAAATACAACGAAGTACCGGAAGATTTCCCGTTACAGAAAAACGATATCGTTTATCTGGAAAAGAAAAAGAAGAAAGCAGACAAGCCGAATTATGACCATGTCGTACAGGTAGGCGAGTCCATGCACAGTATCGCACAGAAATACGGAATACAGATCAAGAGCTTATATAAGATAAATAAAAAGCACAAAGATTATATTCCCGAAGAAGGAGATGTGCTAAAACTTAGATAAGTAAGACAAAAAATAGTATCTTTGCAGACAAATTCACAAAAACAATGAGTGACCAACGTTATAATCTACGCGGTGTATCCGCTTCGAAAGAAGATGTTCACAACGCAATAAAGAACATCGACAAGGGAATCTTTCCCCAAGCATTCTGTAAGATCATTCCCGACATTCTGGGAGGCGATCCTGAATATTGCAACATCATGCATGCCGACGGAGCCGGAACCAAGTCATCTCTGGCTTATATGTATTGGAAAGAAACCGGCGACCTGTCCGTATGGAAAGGTATCGCGCAAGATGCTTTGATAATGAATATCGACGACCTGCTGTGCGTGGGCGCCGTAGACAACATATTAGTATCCTCCACCATCGGACGCAACAAGCTGTTGATTCCGGGTGAAGTGATCTCCGCCATCATCAACGGGACAGACGAACTATTAGCCGAACTTCGCGAAATGGGAGTCGGTTGTTACGCGACCGGTGGCGAAACGGCCGATGTAGGCGATCTGGTCCGCACCATCATCGTCGACAGTACGGTTACCTGCCGCATGAAACGTGCCGACGTGATCGACAATGCGAACATCCGTCCGGGCGACGTGATCGTCGGATTGGCTTCTTTCGGACAGGCTACATACGAGAAAGAATATAACGGAGGCATGGGAAGCAACGGGCTGACCAGTGCACGCCACGACGTGTTTGCCAAATATCTGGCAGAAAAATACCCGGAAAGTTTCGACAAAGCTGTCCCCGACGAACTGGTTTACAGTGGAGGCTTGAAGCTGACCGACCCCGTAGAAGGATCGCCGCTGAACGCAGGCAAACTGGTGCTTTCTCCTACACGGACCTATGCTCCGGTCGTTAAGAAGCTGTTGGATGTTTTGCGCCCGGATATTCATGGAATGGTACATTGCTCAGGCGGCGCACAGACTAAGGTGATGCACTTCGTCGGCAATAATTGTCGCGTGGTCAAGGATAATATGTTTCCCGTTCCCCCACTGTTCAAGACGATCAAGGAACAGAGCGGTACGGCTTGGGATGAGATGTATAAAGTGTTCAACATGGGACACCGTCTCGAAGTCTATCTTTCTCCGGAACATGCGGAAGAAGTGATTGCCATCAGCAAATCATTCAATATCGACGCGCAAATTGTCGGCCGGGTAGAAGAAAGCGACAAGAAGGAACTGATTATTAAAAGCGAGTTCGGTGAGTTCATATATGGCTGAGAATAACACGCTATTAGAAAAACTGGAAGGTCTGGTGTCCCGCTTCGAAGAGGTGTCGACGCTCATTACGGACCCTAACGTCATCGCTGACCAGAAAAGATACGTCAAGCTCACGAAAGAATACAAGGAGCTGAACGAAATCATAAAAGCCCGCAAGGAATACATGCAATGCCTCAACGGTTTGGAAGAAGCCCGTTTGATGATGGCCGAAACCGATCCGGAGATGAAAGAAATAGCCCGTGAAGAAGCGGCTGCCTGTGAAGCGCGTATTCCGGAGCTGGAAGAGGAGATCAAGCTACTCCTCGTGCCGGCCGACCCGCAGGACGACAAAAACGCCATTGTCGAAATACGTGGCGGAACGGGTGGCGACGAAGCAGCACTCTTTGCCGGAGACCTGTATCGCATGTACGTGAAGTATTGCGAGATGAAAGGCTGGAAAGTGGCCCTGTCCAGTTGTAGCGAAGGAGCTGCCGGCGGTTTCAAGGAAATCATCTTTACCGTAAGCGGAGAAAAAGTGTACGGAACTCTTAAATATGAATCGGGCGTGCATCGCGTACAACGTGTGCCGGCTACCGAAACACAGGGACGCGTGCATACATCAGCTGCAACCGTTGCCGTCCTTCCCGAAGCAGATGAGTTTGATGTGGAAATTAACGAAGGCGAAATCAAATGGGATACGTTCCGTTCGGGTGGAGCCGGAGGACAGAACGTAAACAAGGTCGAATCAGGCGTCCGCCTGCGCTATGTCTGGAAAAACCCGAATACAGGCGTAAGCGAAGAAATCCTGATCGAATGTACCGAAACACGCGACCAACCGAAGAACAAGGAACGCGCCCTTACGCGCCTGCGTTCATTTATATATGACAAGGAGCACCAGAAATATCTGGATGACATTGCTAACAAACGTAAGACGATGGTCTCCACCGGTGACCGGTCGGCAAAGATCCGTACCTACAACTATCCGCAGGGACGCATCACCGATCACCGTATCAACTACACGATTTACAATCTTTCAGCCTTTATGGATGGGGATATACAAGGATGCCTCGACCAACTGATCGTGGCCGAGAACGCTGAACGACTGAAAGAGTCTGAACTATAACATCATTTTTAGACTAATTTTTTACACGTAACAACATGAACAAGCAGCAATTATTCGAAAACATCAAGAAAAAGCAGTCCTTTCTTTGCGTGGGGCTCGATACAGATATAAAGAAGATCCCGCAGCACCTGCTGTCTGAAGAAGATCCGATCTTTGCATTCAACAAAGCGATTATCGACGCGACAGCCGATTACTGCGTGGCTTATAAACCAAACCTGGCCTTCTATGAAAGTTTGGGCGTAAAAGGTATGCTGTCATTCGAAAAGACTGTCGCTTACCTACGTGAAAACTATCCTGACCAGTTTATCATTGCCGATGCAAAGCGCGGGGACATCGGAAACACTTCCGAAATGTATGCACGTTCTTTCTTCGACCATATCAAGGTGGATGCCGTAACGGTCGCTCCGTATATGGGTGAAGACAGTGTGAAACCATTCCTGATCTATCCGGAAGCCTGGGTGATCCTGCTAGCACTGACCTCTAACAAAGGTTCGCACGATTTCCAGTTGACAGAAGATGCAGCCGGTGAACGGTTATTCGAAAAAGTACTGAAAAAGTCGCAGGATTGGGCTACAGACGAACAGATGATGTATGTGGTAGGCGCCACCCAGGGAAAAATGTTCCTGGATATCCGCAAACATGCTCCCAACCACTTCCTGCTGGTTCCGGGCGTAGGCGCACAGGGTGGAAGCCTCGCCGAAGTGGCTCAGTACGGCATGAACGACCAGTGCGGATTACTGGTAAACTCCTCCCGTGCTATCATATATGCAGACAAAACGGAGAATTTTGCCAATGTAGCGCGTGAAGCAGCCCTGGCCGTACAACGCGAAATGGCAGGATATCTGCACGATAAAGGAATTATTCCCTGCAAAGCATAGGCTATCCCAATAATTTTCACCATTTTTGCAAACTGCCTTGAAGCAAGTCCGGGCAGTTGCATTTGAAATACATATAAAAGATTAAGTAATGGAGTTTTCAGCCCAACAAATAGCGAGCGTTTTAGGTGGAACCGTCGAAGGCGACCCTGAAGTGAAAGTCAACAACTTCTCAAAGATAGAAGAAGGTAAGCCGGGAACATTGACCTTCCTGGCAAATCCTAAATATGAACATTTTATCTACAAAACTGAAGCAAGCATTGTTTTAGTAAACAATGATTTCACTCCCGCCGAACCGGTAAAAGCTACATTGGTCAAGGTTGCCAATGCCTATGCTTCGCTCGCCATCCTGTTGAACATGGTGGAACAGGCGAATGCCAAGAAAGCGGGTATAGATGCTACGGCGTTTATCGCCGGTTCGGCAACGGTCGGCGAAGGATGTTACGTCGGCAACTTCGCCTACATTGGCGAAGATGTGAAGATCGGCAAGAACAGCCGCATTTATCCACACGCCTACATCGGAGACCATGTGACCATTGGCGATAACTGTACGATCTATCCACACGCAACTATCTACAACGGCTGTGTAATCGGCAACAACTGCATTCTGCACGCCGGAAGCGTGATCGGATCGGATGGTTTCGGTTTCGCTCCGGAAGGCGATAACTACAAGAAGATTCCCCAGTTGGGAAATGTCGTACTGGAAGACGATGTCGAAATCGGAGCCAATACCACGATAGACCGCGCCGTTATGGACTCGACCATCATCCGCCGAGGAGTCAAACTGGACAATCTGGTACAGATTGCTCACAACGTGGAAGTCGGCGAAAATACGGTCATGGCAGCTCAAGTAGGTATTGCCGGGTCCGTAAAGATTGGCAGCCATTGCATGTTCGGAGGTCAGGCCGGGTTATCCGGCCATATCCATGTGGCGGACCATGTAGTATTCGGTGCACAATGCGGCGTGATCAGCGATGTAAAAGAACCGACAACCCTGTTAGGTGCTCCGGCTATCAACGCAAAGGCGTTTATGCGCTCCAGCGCAATCTTCAATCGCCTGCCGGATATGTATCGACAGATGGGACAGATGCAGCGTGAGATAGAACGACTTAAATTGGCAATTGACAATGCACAATTGACAATGAATAAATCATAAATTATAAATCATAAATCATATAGATCGTATGCAGAAACAGAAGACGCTTGCCACGAGTTTCTCTATGCAAGGAAAAGGGTTGCATACAGGTTTGGATATCCAGATTACTTTCCATCCTGCACCCGAAAATCATGGATACAAAATCAAACGTGTTGACCTGGAAGGAGAACCTGTAATCGATGCCGTTGCTGAAAACGTAGCCGGAACCCAGAGGGGAACCGTACTTTCCAAAAACGGTATCCAGGTAAGTACCATTGAACACGCGATGGCAGCTTTATATGCCTACGAAATAGATAACTGCCTGATAGAGGTGAATGCACCCGAATTCCCGATTCTCGACGGTAGTTCCCGTTTTTTCAGTGAAGAGATTCAGAAAGCCGGTGTCGTGGAACAAAACGCACCGAAAGATTATTATATCGTAAAGCACAAGATCGAAGTGAAGGATGAAGAGACAGGTTCTTCCCTCATTATCCTGCCGGACGACAAATTTAGCGTCAATGTACTGATTTCTTTCAATTCACCAGTGCTTTCCAACCAATTCGCCACACTGAATGACCTGAGTGAATTCCCGACAGAATTGGCCGCTTCCCGTACATTCGTGTTTGTCCGCGAAGTAGAGATGTTGTTACAGAATAACCTGATCAAAGGTGGCGACCTCGACAACGCGATCGTCATCTATGACCAGAAAGTATCGCAGGAGGTGCTTGACAACCTTGCCGACAAGCTGTCTATCCCGCATAAGGACGTACAAGACTTAGGCTACATCAACAATAAACCGCTGGTATTCGACAACGAGCCGGCACGTCACAAGCTGATTGATGTGATCGGAGATCTGGCACTGATCGGCAAACCGATCCGCGGCCGTGTAATCGCTACCCGTCCGGGACATAAGATCAACAACCAGTTGGCACGCATGATCCGCAAGGACATCAAACTAAACGAAGTTCAGGCTCCCGTCTATGATCCGAACAGCACTCCGGTTATGGATATCAACCGTATCCGCGAACTGCTCCCGCATCGTTACCCGTTCCTGTTGGTTGACAAGATCATCGAAATCGGCGGCAACTATATCGTGGGTGTGAAAAACATCACGAGCAATGAACCTTTCTTTACAGGCCATTTTCCCCAGGAACCGGTTATGCCGGGCGTACTGCAAGTAGAAGCGATGGCCCAGACCGGCGGGTTGCTCGTTCTGAATTCGGTAGACGAACCAGAACGCTATTCCACTTATTTCATGAAGATCGACGGCGTTAAATTCCGCCAGAAAGTCGTTCCGGGCGACACGCTGATCCTCCGTTTGGAGTTGTTGGCTCCCATCCGCCGTGGTATTTCAACCATGAAAGGATATGTATTCGTAGGTGATAAGCTGGTCAGCGAAGCCGAGTTTATGGCACAAATCGTAAAAAACAAATAATAAATCATAAATCATTATGAACATATCCCCTTTAGCAGTCGTTCATCCCGAAGCTAAAATCGGTCAAAATACAACAGTCGACCCTTTTGCCGTAATCGAGAAAGATGTCGTGATCGGTGACAACTGTCGTATCTATTCGCACGCGACTATTTTAGACGGTGCCCGGATCGGTAACAATTGCCAGGTATTTCCCGGAGCCGTTATTGCCGGCATCCCTCAAGACCTGAAATTTAAAGGAGAAATTACAACTGCCGAAATCGGAAACAACACCATTCTTCGCGAATGCGTGACCGTCAACCGCGGAACGGCCTCCAAAGGTAAAACTGTTGTCGGAAACAATTGCCTGATTATGGCCTATTCCCATATTGCCCATGATTGCTTGCTGAAAGATAATATCATTATCGGCAACGCTTCACAGATAGCCGGAGAAGTAGAGATCGACGACTTCGCCATCGTTAGCGGTGGTAGCCTGGTCCACCAATTTTCCCGTATATCCAAGCACGTCATGGTACAGGGCGGTTCACGTATCGGTAAAGATATTCCTCCTTATACCCTGATCGGACGTGACCCGATCGTGTACTGCGGTATCAATATCGTAGGATTACGCCGTCGCGGATTTACCAACAGCCAGGTATTCTTGATCCAAGACATCTACCGTACACTTTATACGCGTGGCCTCAACAATACGGAAGCCTTGAAAGCCATCGAAACCGAATACGAGCCCAGCGAAGAACGGGATCTGATCCTGAACTTCATCAAATCATCCCAGCGCGGTATCGTCAGGGGTTCGATCGATGAGTAAATAATGTAACAAAAAATAATAACGATTATGGTATTTAGATTTCTAATTCTATCAGATGAAGTTGACGACTTCAAACGCGAGATTAAGATCGACTCGGAAGCGACATTCTTGGATTTGTACAATGCCATTATGGACTCTGTTGGGTATACAAAAGATCAGATGTGTTCTTTCTTCATCTGTGATGACGACTGGAGCAAGAATACGGAAATCACACTGGTTGAAATGGATACCACTTCTGAGGTGGACAATTATATAATGGAAGATACACGTCTGGAAGAGCTTCTTGAAGACGAGCATCAGAAGTTGCTTTTCGTCTTCGATTATATGACCGAACGTGCTTTCTTCATGGAACTCCGCGAAATCATCCCGGGCAAAGATCTGGACAAAGCCGTATGCAGCAAATCTATCGGTGAGGCACCTGTACAGATCATGTCGTTCGACGAGATGGACACCAAAGCCGGCAACACCGAAATAGGTGAAGATTTCTACGGCGATTCCGAATACGATATCGACGAACTCGATAAAGAAGGTTTTGACGGGCTCGGCGACGGACCGATGGAGAACCCCTATGACGAATTCAATTGACAATACTCTTATCATCCTATTGGGGCCGACAGGAGTCGGCAAGACGGAACTGAGCCTGCGTGTAGCAGAGCATTTCGGTTCTCCGATCATTTCTTCCGACTCCCGTCAGCTTTATAAAGACCTTCCGATAGGTACGGCTGCCCCTACGGCTGAACAGATAGCACGTGTACGCCATTATATGGTCGGCACATTGTCACTCACCGATTATTACAGTGCGAGTAATTTCGAAGAAGATGTGATGTCCCTGCTCAGGGAACTCCACCAGACACATCCGACCGTCGTTATGACAGGTGGCAGCATGATGTATATCGATGCCGTTACAAAAGGGATCGACGACATCCCCACTATCACCCCCGAAATCCGGACTGCCATCTATAGACAATTTGAAGAAGAAGGGCTCTCTCCTATCCTTGCCGAGTTGAAAGAGGCCGATCCTTTGCATTACGAAGAGGTCGACCGCAACAATTATAAGCGTGTGATCCACGCCGTAGAAATCTGCCGTATGACAGGCAAACCCTATTCTTCTTTCCGTACCAACACCCGCAAAGAACGGCCTTTCCGGATCATCCAGATAGGACTTACCCGTGACCGTGAAGAACTTTACGACCGCATCAATCGCCGTGTAGACCAAATGATGGCCGATGGCATGATGGAAGAAGCACGCCGCGTCTATCCTTTCCGCGAATTGAACTCCCTTAACACAGTCGGTTACAAAGAACTGTTCAAGTACCTGGATGGCGAATGGACATTAGATTTCGCTATTGAAAAGATAAAACGCAACTCCCGCGTTTACGCCCGCAAACAAATGACCTGGTTCAAACGGGACACCAGCATCCGATGGTTTCATCCGGATGATGAAAAGGCAATAATGGATTATCTGGATCAACAAATTCGGACTATTTCTTAAACACCAGATAAACCGCTGCCACCAGAAACAGGAAAGCCAGTGCGTGGTTCCACTTAAACGATTCGCCTTTGAAGGCTATCGAGCTGAAACCGACAAAGACGACCAGCGTAATCACCTCCTGGATCACCTTCAACTGGATCAGGTTAAACGGCCCACCATTATCGCGAAAGCCCATCCGGTTTGCCGGAACTTGGAAGCAATATTCGAAAAATGCCAGAAACCAGCTGAACAGGACAACACCGATCAACGGCAGATGCTCGAACCAGCTGAACTGCTGCTTCATCTTCAGGTGCCCATACCAAGCACACGTCATAAAGATATTGGATGCGACCAATAACAGAATAGTATAAAATCCTTGCATGAGATGATTTATGATTTATAATTTATGATTTTCGGAAGATAATTTTCCTGGATATTCGACATACTGTTCCAAAGGCTATAACGCGCCTCGGGGTTGATCACCTCCAGACGCGACAGCACCTCCTTCATGTCCGAACGGCTGGAGCCGGATTCGTACGGGCAATTCTTAATCTGTTTCCGATATCCCCTCCACGCAGCAATCCGGGTCAAGTCTTTCTCCTCCACCAGACACATGGGGCGGATAATCTCCATATCGAACTTATCCATCTTCAAGCGCGGCGGCATCGTTCCGATCGCTCCCTGGTAGATCATGTTCATCAGAAGGGTTTCAAGAATATCGTCCTGATGATGTCCGAGGGCAATCTTGTTGCAACCATGCTTCTTTGCTATATCAAACAAGGCTTTCCGCCGTGTCCAGGAGCAAAGGAAACAAGGGGATTTACGGGTATCGGTCGAAGCGTCGAAACTCGTCTCATGCACGAAAAAGGGAAGGCCGTACTCGTCTGTCCGGCTTTTCAAGTAGCTGATATCCGAACGATAAGGAATATTCGACATCACGATATGTGTCACGACCACCTCGAACCGGGGCCGGAATATCTTGGAACGGCGTCCGAGCAGATCCACCAGCGCCAGCGAATCTTTCCCCCCCGACAATCCGATCAATATGCGGTCGCCATCCACAATCAGGCCGTATTCGAATATCGCCTTCTTGACTTTCTCTTCTACTTTACGAAACAGGAGTTCCTCTTCTGTCAACTTTGCCATACTTTACTAATTAAGAATTAAAAATTAAGAATTAAAAAATAAGGGTTTTGATTCTTGATTTTAATTCCTATTTTTGTAATCAGACACAAAAGTAATGATTTATGATTTTAGATTTATGAATTATAAGCCATAAATCCGAGTCATAGATCATAATTCATAAATCATAAATCGATGAATTGGTTATCTAATAAACTGTTTTACACAATAGGAATTACGTTACTCTGCGGCGGGCTGCATGCACAAAGTCTGGCTGAAGCAAAAAAATTATACAACGAAGGAAAGTACGCAGAAGCCAAACCCGCCTTTGAAAAGCTGGTTAAGCAAGCGCCAAGCAATTCCTCCTATAATCATTGGTATGGTGTCTGCTGCTACGAGACTGGCGATCTGACCGGTGCGGAAAAGCATTTGAAAGTAGCTGTCAAACGCAAAGTACAGGAAGCATACCGTTATATGTCCGAAGTCTACTACAAGACCTATCGTTTCGACCAAGCCGGAGAAATGCTGGAAGAATACATCAACCTGCTGGCAAAGAAAAAACAGGACCCACAAGCGTTCGAAGCCAAGCTCGATCTGGCAAACAATGCACAACGCATGATGGAAAAGGTGGAAGACATTCAGATCATTGATAGCCTGGTCGTGGACAAAGACAATTTCCTTTCCGCCTATATCTTGAGTGAAGAAAGCGGCACACTCGATTCCTACAAAGATTTTTTCCAGACAAACGAGCCTGTAAGTTCAACCGTATACAAGAACCAGAAAGGCGACAAAATTTACTATGCACATTCGACGGACAACGACCATTATTGCCTTTTCACCCAGTCCATGCTTATGGACGAATGGGGTGACGAAAAACAGTTACCGATGAATATCAACAGCAATGATGACGACAACTACCCGTTCGTCCTTTCCGATGGCGCTACAATCTATTATTCTTCCAAAGGGAACGGTTCGATTGGCGGTTATGACCTCTTTGTCACCCGCTACAACATCAATTCTGACACTTATCTGGCACCAGAGCAGTTGGGTATGCCGTTCAATTCGCCCTACAACGATTATATGATGGTCTTCGACGAAGTGAAAGGATTGGGATGGTTCGTGTCCGACCGTTTCCAACCGGAGGGTAAAGCCTGCGTCTATCTTTTTATCCCGAACCCGGAGCACAAACGAGTGGAGAGCGAAGACATCGAAATGAAACGGACCCGTGCCGCGATTACTTCCATCCGGGATTCCTGGAAAGAAGGTTCCGACTATACCGATCTGATTCGCCTGTCCCATACGGAAATACCCTACGGAGAGGAAAAGATCGAAAAGGATTTTGAATTCATCATCGCAGGTAATATCGTCTATTACAAACTCGATGAGATCAACAGCCCAGAAGCAAAGAGCTATTACGAAAAAGTAGTTGCCTTGAACAAACAGATCAAAGAGTTGAATGAAAAACTCGATGGTCTGCGCACTTCCTATGTCAAAGGCAACACGGCCCGCAAAGAGCAGTTGAAGCCTACCATCCTGCAAGCGGAAGAACAACTGAATGCTTTGCTGGAACAACCCGGCGAATTGGAAAAGAAAGCCCGTAATGCAGAGATCAATTATCTGAAAAACAAACGATAAAACAAGTGCCTATATGATATTTGAAACGTTCATCATCGCTTTCCTAATGGTTGTAGCCATTGTACTCATCCTGCTGGAAATATTTATGTTACCAGGTATCACGGTTGCCGGTGTCGGAGGATTCCTTTTTGCTGCCGGTGGCCTGATCTATGCCTACTCGGTCGGTACGCCGGTGGGAAATGTGACATTGGCGGTATCATTGCTCGTATTCGTAGCCTCCTTCGTCTGGTTGTTGCGTTCCAAATCCTTCAACCGGGTGGCTTTGAAAACCGACATCGATTCCAAGCTGGTGTCCAGCCGTGATCTGGGGATCGTGCCGGGTGACGAAGGGTTGGCACTTTCACGCCTCGCTCCAATCGGGAAGGCCCGTATTAACGGGATTATGGTGGAAGCCAAATCGGTGGACGAACTGATTGACGAAAACACACCGGTCGAGGTGATACGCGTCGACGGTTATAATGTAATCGTGAAAATTAAAAGTTGAAAAATAAATCATAATTCATAAATCATAATTCTACTCACATGGAAATGACCTTTGTACCTCTCGCCCTTTTGGGGGCAGCGATATTGCTGCTGGTAATTTTCTTTTATTATGTGCCGTTCCTCCTATGGATCTCGGCAAAAGTTTCAGGTGTCAACATCTCGCTGATACAGCTTTTCCTGATGCGTATCCGTAACGTGCCGCCTTATGTCATCACTCGCGCCATGATCGAAGCCCACAAAGCTGGTCTGAAAATGCTGACTCGTGACGAACTGGAAGCACACTACCTGGCAGGCGGACATGTCGAAAAGGTTGTCCATGCCCTCGTTTCCGCATCGAAAGCGAATATCGACCTCCCTTTTCAGATGGCAACCGCTATCGACTTAGCAGGACGTGACGTATTCGAAGCCGTGCAGATGTCGGTAAACCCGAAAGTCATCGACACACCTCCCGTTACAGCCGTTGCCAAAGACGGTATTCAGCTGATCGCCAAAGCGCGTGTGACGGTCCGTGCCAATATCAAGCAGTTAGTCGGAGGGGCCGGCGAAGAAACGATTCTGGCCCGTGTCGGCGAAGGTATTGTATCCTCTATCGGTTCGTCTGAAAATCATAAAAGCGTATTGGAAAACCCAGATTCCATCTCCAAACTGGTTCTCCGCAAAGGTTTGGATGCGGGGACTGCATTCGAAATCTTGTCCATCGACATCGCCGATATCGACATAGGCAAGAACATCGGAGCTTATCTGCAAATGGACCAGGCTCAAGCCGACAAGAATATCGCCCAGGCAAAGGCCGAAGAACGTCGTGCTATGGCCGTTGCTGTCGAACAGGAAATGAAAGCCAAAGCACAGGAAGCCCGTGCAAAGGTTATCGAAGCCGAAGCCGAAGTACCCAAGGCTATGGCCGAAGCTTTCCGTAGCGGCAATTTGGGTATCATGGACTATTATAAGATGAAGAATATCGAAGCAGACACCAGCATGCGAGAAGCAATCGCCAAACCGTCAAGTGCACCTTCGAAACCATTAAAAGACTAATAAGGATTTATGATTTCAGATTTATGATTTATTATCCACACATAAATCTGAAATCATAAATATAAAATCATAAATCAAATGATCGCTCCTTCTGAACTTATTATCAATCCCGATGGCAGTTGCTTCCACCTCCATCTGAAACCGGAACAGCTCGCCGACAAGATCATCATGGTCGGCGATCCCGATCGCGTAAACACTGTCGCCTCCTATTTCGATACGAAAGAATGTGAAGTGTCGAGCCGTGAATTCCACACCATCACCGGTACTTACAAAGGGAAGCGTATCACGACGCTTTCACACGGCATCGGGACCGATAATATCGACATCGTCCTGAATGAACTGGACGCTCTGGCAAACATCGACTTTGCCTCTCGCACCATCAAACCGGAATTCCGGCAACTGACAATGGTGCGTGTCGGCACTTCAGGAGGATTGCAACCGTTTGTTCCTGTCGGGACTTATGTCGCTGCCGGAAAATCGATCGGGTTCGACGGAGTCCTGTATTTTTATGCCGGCTCCGAGGAAGTGCGCGACAAGGCTTTCGAATCGGAACTAATAAGACAATTGGAATGGAAGCTAAACGATATCAAGCCCTATGTTGTTTCCGCTGATCCTTCTCTGGTCGAACAGATCACGCAAAATGATATTATCCGGGGAGTAACGATTGCGGCCAACGGTTTCTACGGTCCGCAAGGTCGTCGGCTCCGCCTGCCACTCGCCGATCCGGAGTTGAACCGGAAAATAGAAGCCTTCAAGTTCAACGATAGCCGGATTACCAACTTCGAAATGGAGAGTTCGTCCCTCGCCGGGCTGTCCGCCTTGATGGGACATCGTGCCATGACCGTGTGCTGCATCATTGCCGGACGGGTAACCCAAGACATGAATACCGAATACAAAGGTTCCATCGCCGGGCTGATCGAAACAGTATTGGATCGGATCTAAAAAAGCTATGCTTTACGGGGGCTACCCCTATGGGTTATGCCACCTAATACATAGGGTTATGGTTACTAAAACAAAGTCGATAAATCATGGAATGGGGAAAGACAATATTATCATCTTTGGAATGGGGAAAAACCATCTCCAACAGAGAAGAGAAAGAGAGAGTGGCAGACATCATTTCCTCGATGGTAAAAGAGGGAGAAATCATCGGAGTAGGTTCGGGTTCGACTGCCTATCTGGCCTTATTGAAAATCGCCAGACGGATGAAAAACGAACAATTACATATCCGTGCAATCCCAACTTCACAGGAAATCCGTATGGCATGTGTCCGTTTGGGTATCCCTGTCACCAGCCTGTGGGAACACAAACCGGACTGGACATTCGACGGGGCCGACGAAATAGACACGGAACATAATATGATCAAAGGGCGCGGAGGAGCAATGTTCAAAGAAAAGCTACTGATCAACTCCAGTCCCCGCACCTATATTATCGCCGATCCATCCAAGATCGTAACCCAATTAGGATCCCGCTTCCCGGTCCCTATAGAGATATTTCCCGAAGCACTTACCTACGTCGAAGAAGTGCTCCGGGCTTATAATCCCAAAGAAATCAAATTAAGAATGGCTAAAGGGAAAGACGGCCCTGTGATCACGGAGAACGGGAACCTGATTCTCGATGCCTGGTTCGATCATATCCCCAACAACCTGGAAGAATCGATCAAGTCGATCACCGGGGTTATCGAAAGCGGGCTGTTCATACACTACGACGTGCATATCATTTCATAAAACCCTGATCATTCAAGACTTTCAGTAATACACCGGAGAAATATTCATTATTAGCCTTCGTATAACGTACATCCGTAAATACCTGGGCCAATGTCTCTTTATCATTCTCCCGTACAAATTGCTTATTTACTTCCAGTTCCTCCTTATCGTGATACAATGCATCAATAGAAGTTGGCGTATAATCCGTATAAACCTCCTGGTGAACCACTGCTCCAAGTGGCAGACGTTCCACCTGATCAGGCATTCCGTCGGGATAGCCGACCGTGACTGTCACGATAGGGACAACCAAGCGTGGAAGCGACAAGGCGTCGATAATCTTATCTGCATTATAAGCCGTCGTTCCCAAATAACAGATCCCCAAACCTTTTTCTTCTGCTGCCGTACAGAAACTCTGGGCAAACAGCATCGCATCAATAGTCGAAGCGATAAAAGTTTGGAAATTGTCGAAACCGGCCAGGGCATCACGCTGCTCCGCCCATTTTACAAAACGGTTGGCATCAGCACAGAAAGTGAGCACGACTGGAGCTGTCGTAATCATCGGCTGATTGAAATGGGCTGGAGCCAACTTTTCCTTATTCGCCTTATCGCGAGTAATGACCACGCTATACAGTTGCATATTCCCCGTATTGGATGCACGGGTGGCAACTTCCAGCAATTCATTCAACAAAGCATCCGGAATGTCCTGAGTCGTATATTTACGGATCGTCCGTCTGTTTTTCATATTTTCCAACATAACTTACATATTTAGTTGATGACAAAATCGATCAATAACAAAGGCCAAGCGCCCAGATAGGTATCTTGTTTCCTACACTCTTGGGCTGCCCGTGTATGGCGGCAAACGTATTTTCTACATTCTTGATACGTTCATAGTCCATCAACGGATCACCAATCACGAACGTGTACTTTCCATTCACACGATAGTCTCCATTATGCAGAAGTTCCACCGTTCCACAATTAGACATCTGATCGACGAAAAACGTTTCTCCCAAGTAAATCCGCTCCATCTCCCGGAAAAGGCTTGCCATCAGATTCGTGTTCGCCAAGAAAGAGCGATACGAACGGGCCAGTCCGCCGTCTTCTTTCCTGACTTGTAGAATGCGGAGCACTCCTATTTCTTTTATATAATCCAGCAACTTGTGTATTTGTGTGTTATCCATCTCATACTTGGATGTCAGAGCCTGCATGCGGGGAAACTCCGGAGCTTCTTTGGCAAGCTGAATCAGCAATTGTTTCATCTTCCGGGACATGGCATTGTTCATCTGGCGAATGGCAGGCAGGTCCACATCAACCGAATCCCGCACCAAATCCTGTAAACGAAAATTGAAAGCATCCGGATCTTCCCAATAGAAAGGATAGCAGCCATGTTCCAAATAATTCCGGAAAATGGGGACTATGTTTATCTCGTCCATCACCTGTTGCGTCACTTCCGCATGGTGAAGCAAAAGCTCGTCCAATGGGATCGGTTTGAGGTCCAGCGCACCTTCATAGGACAAATATTCACGAAACGACATGGTATGCAACGTATACCAATCGCCTTTCCCGCCCAAAGACGGCTCCATCTTTTCACCTTCGACTAGCGAAGGTGCGGCAAACACAATTTGCATATCAGGATAATCGTCATGCAAACGCTCTATCGCCTGTATCCAGTTTCCATATCGATGGACATTATCCAAGAAAAGATGCCTCCCTCCCTTCTCATGGAATCGCCTGACCGTTTCGGACAACATGTGCCGTTCCTGAAACCATATATTATCGAGTGGCAAATACAGGGCTTCATGAGAATCACCATAAGTCGATTTGATATGCTGCAACAAAAGCGTAGTTTTTCCCACCCCTTTCGCTCCAAAGAGACCGATCAACCTCCTGTCCCACTTGACCTGCCGGGATAAGTAACGTTGGAAACTCAGATTTACACCTTTAAGTAATTGCTCATGGTTTAACCGAAACATGTCCATATTTTAACTGATTTGACACAAAAATACTATATAAAAGCCAATCTACAAAACCAACAACTCGCAGGAAAAATAGTTTTTTTGTACCTTTGTCCACATAAACCAATAAACAAATGGAAACGTCTAAAGTTTACTTTACCAATCTCCGTACAACTCCGTCCAGCAACTTGTTGGACAAGATGGAACGTCTCGTAAAACGTGCAGGCATAGCAAACATTGATTTCCAGAATCAGTTTGTAGCGATCAAGATCCACTTCGGCGAACCGGGCAACCTAGCCTTTATTCGACCAAACTATGCGGCCCGGATGGCCACGTTGCTTCGCAGTTTAGGGGCGAAGCCTTTTCTGACAGATTGCAACACATTGTATTCAGGTCGTCGCGCCAATGCTGTAGATCATCTGGAAAGTGCAATGGAAAACGGTTTCAATCCCATTTCCGCCAAATGCGATGTGATTATCGCCGACGGCCTGAAAGGGACCGAATACCGTGAAATCGAAATCGACGGTGAATATTGCAAAGCTCCCAAAATCGGTTCCGCCATTGCCGATGCAGATATTGTCATTTCCATGAACCACTTCAAAGGACACGAGCAGACCGGATTCGGCGGTGCATTGAAGAACCTCGGCATGGGATGCGCCAGCGTGGGGGGCAAACTTGAACTTCACTCGGCATCGCAACCCAGAATCGACATCGAAAGTTGTAAGGGTTGTAATATATGCGTCAAACATTGCCGCCACGATGCCATTCATTTGAATACTTCCCATAAAGCAGAAATCGACTACGGCAAATGTGTTGGTTGCGGCCAATGCGTAGCTCTTTGCCAATACGATGGAGCCGTCATGGGTGAAGGCGACACGTCTGAACGTTTGAACTATAAGATCGCCGAATACACCCAAGCAGTCTTGTCGGGCAAACCGAATTTCCACATCAGTTTTATCATGAATGTCTCACCTGAATGTGATTGTTGGAATCACAATGATGCTGCGATTGTGCCAGATCTGGGCATCGCCGCCTCTTTTGATCCGGTCGCATTAGACAAGGCTTGTGCCGATATGGTGATCAAGGCCCCGATCCTGGAGACAGGCAATCGCCTTTCAGACGCTCCGCATCACGAACATCTGGAAGGTTGCGACAAATTCCATCTCATGCACCCCGACACAAACTGGCAAGCAGGGCTGGAACATGCTGAAAAGATCGGCCTCGGAACACAGGAATATGAATTAATAACCGTATAGAAGAATGGAAGATACTATCTGCGCCGTATCAACTGCCCCCGGAGCTGGAGGAATTGCCGTCATCCGTATCTCCGGACCAGAAGCAATCGCAATCTGCAACACGATATTCGTACCGCGTATAACAGGGAAAGATCTGTTGTCACAGAAAGCTTATACACTGCGTTACGGTAGTATCAGGCGGGATAAAGAACTCATAGACGATGTGTTAGTCGCCCTTTTCCGTGCACCTCATTCTTTTACCGGCGAAGACACGGTAGAAATCACTTGCCACGGTTCCGTCTATATCCAGCAGCAGATCATGCAACTTTTGATTGAAAGCGGTTGCCGCTCCGCCCTCCCCGGCGAATATACTCAACGCGCCTTCATGAACGGTAAGATGGACCTGAGTCAAGCCGAGGCGGTCGCCGATTTGATCGCCTCGACTTCAGCCGGCCAGCACCGTTTGGCATTAAACCAGATGCGCGGGGGGTTCAGTCATGAATTAAAGAACTTACGTGAACAACTTTTGCATATCACTTCTTTGATGGAACTGGAGCTGGATTTCAGCGACCACGAGGAACTGGAGTTTGCCGACCGAAGTGAACTTAGCACGTTGGCAACCCATATCGAAACCGTTATATCACGTTTGGCCAACTCTTTCAGTGTAGGAAACGCAATCAAGAACGGTGTTCCTGTTGCGATCATAGGTGAAACAAATGCCGGAAAATCGACTCTGCTAAACGTCCTGCTGAATGAGGATAAAGCGATTGTCAGCGATATCCACGGTACAACCCGCGACATTATCGAAGACACAGTCAGCCTCGGAGGGATCACTTTCCGCTTCATCGATACCGCCGGTATCCGAGAAACGCACGATGCGATCGAAAATATCGGCATCGAACGCACCTTCCAGAAGCTCGATCAAGCAGACATTGTCCTCTGGATGATAGATGCAGCCGATGCCTCCCTACAGATCGCCCAATTATCCGAAAAGATACTGCCCCGCTCGGAAGGGAAACAGCTAATCCTCGTTTTCAACAAGGCCGACCTGCTCACCGACCGTCAGTTTAAACCAACTGACCTTCCCGATAATGTGCAATCGATCTTCATATCGGCCAAGAAAAGAGAGCATATCGACGAGTTACAGGATCTCCTGATTCAAGCTGCTCATATCCCCTCTTTATCCTCAAACGACGTCATCGTCACTAACATCCGTCACTACGAAGCCCTAACCCACGCCCTCGACTCCATCCACCGTGTCCAGGAAGGCTTATCCGCCAACCTTTCCGGAGATTTCATCTCCCAAGATTTAAGAGAATGCATCTTCCACCTCTCAGACATCGTTGGAGAAGTCACAACAGACCAAGTGTTGGAGAATATATTTGAGAGGTTTTGCATCGGCAAATAACCGAATGAAAACAAAATCATAAAAAGAGAAAATATAAAGCTGTAAAACGCATAATATCAGCCTATTTCGAGAAAATTTTATTTTCTCTTTTTCTCCATATTTTCTGTGTGATTACATATTTTTTCCTTATTTTTGTCCCCAGATTGTCCCCCAGAGGGACAGCGAGGGACAAAAAAACCGTCCCCCAAAACCGAGGGACAAATAGAGAAAAGTATTCATCAAAACAGAAGACAGATATGGCAAAGCAAACTACCACCCAGAAAGAACCCGTCAAACTTCGTGAAAAGAAGTTGTCGAACGGCAATGTGAGTTTGTTTCTTGACATCTATCGGAACGGCAAGCGCCACAAAGAATATCTGAAGCTGTACCTGATAGATGCAAAAACACCTTTGGAAAAGGAACAGAACCGACAGACGTTGGCCACAGCACAGGCGATTAAGTCCAAACGTCTGATTGAGTTGCAGAATGGAGAGTATTCGTTCACCCATCAATTTAAGGAGAACACTCCATTTCTGGAATATTACCGAAAAATGGTCGAAGAACGTCGCAAGAACCCTGAATCGAAAGGAAACTGGGGGAACTGGAGAAGCTGCCTTCGCTACCTTGAAATCTATTGCGACGAGAAGACCACATTCCGCGATGTTACTCCGGAGTTCGTCATGGGGTTCAAAGAGTTCTTGGAGCATGTAGAAAAGGATACGCACAAGCGCGTCGGACCTCGCAGGGAAAGAGATACGTTTCAGGGTTTGTCGCAAAACTCCAAAGTGTCATACTTTAATAAACTGCGAGCTTGTATCAATCAGGCATACGACGAAAGGGTTATCCCCATCAATCCGCTCCGTGGCATAGAGGGATTCAAAGCCGCAGAAGTGAAATGCGACTATCTGACATTGGACGAAGTAAGGCAGTTGGCCGCTACTCCATGCCGCTATCCCATTCTGAAACGCGCATTCCTCTTTTCATGCCTTACGGGGATTCGTAAAAGCGACATTCAGAAACTCACATGGGGTGAAGTGCAGAAATTCGGCGAGTACACCCGGATCGTATTCAAACAAAAGAAAACGGGCGGGCAGGAATATCTCGACATTACCCCGCAGGCCGAAAAGTATCTCGGAGAAAGGGGTAATCCCGATGATCTCGTTTTTACGGGATTTACATACGGTGCATGGACATCCCTCGAATTACAACGTTGGAGCTTGGCAGCCGGAATGAACAAGAACCTGACTTTCCACACAGCAAGACATAGCGGATTTTCTTTCTTGCTAAAATTCAATCACTTGCAAAATATTTCAGCTTAATAGGTAACGAATTAGAAACCAGCGAAATTCTGTGTTTCACCTCGTTTTGCAGTAATTCAAAAGAACGCTTTTCTTAAATGCAAAGGTAATATTATTTTTTGAATAACAAACCGGTAGAGTCAACAAGCAAGTGCAATTATAGTCATAAAAATGAAATTCATCCAAAAATCGTCATTATTAAAAGAAAAATCAATAAAGATTTGCGAACTTTAAAATAATCGTTTACATTTGTGCATATCAAAACCCTAACTATGAAAAGA
>ERZ832522.325-NODE-325-length-70153-cov-13.905147_pt1 | contig 70153 bp, 65 predicted proteins | sample MGYA00519951_ERZ832522 | MGnify/ENA primary metagenome ERZ832522 (study PRJEB31850, sample SAMEA3708728) | human gut metagenome | biome: human gut; feature: human-associated habitat; material: faeces | place: China | collected 2014 ... | reverse complement strand
CTTCTATCCGCGTAAACGGTGTAATGGTTCCCGGTCTTGCCCGCCCGGAGAAAGACGGGAACGGCTATTATAATGCCAGAGGAACGAAAGAACATCGAACAGGTCAACGAGCAGTTTTCCAACGAAGGTTTGCAGGTACTGGCCTTCGCTTGCCGCCGCGTGGACAGCACGGCAGTCAGTCTGGCGAATGAAAACGGCCTGAACTTTTTGGGCCTGATCGCCATGATGGACCCGCCCCGCGAGGAATCCAAGGCAGCAGTGGCGGAGTGTATCCGCGCCGGTATCCGTCCGATTATGATCACCGGCGACCATAAGATCACAGCGGCGGCCATTGCACGGGAGATCGGTATCCTACGTGACGGCACAGAAGCCGTGGAGGGCGCGGTCATCGACAAAATGAGCGATGAAGAGCTGCGGGACTTTGTGCCGCAGGTCAGCGTCTACGCAAGAGTGTCTCCGGAGCGTAAGATCCGGATCGTCCGGGCATGGCAGCAACGGGGCAACCTGGTGGCTATGACCGGAGACGGTGTCAACGACGCCCCTGCACTGAAGCAGGCGGACATTGGCGTTGCAATGGGGATCACGGGAACAGAGGTCGCCAAGGATGCGGCCGGTATGGTGCTGGCGGACGATAACTTCGCCACCATTGTGAAGGCGGTAAAGAACGGCCGGAACGTGTATGCCAACATCAAGCGGGCCGTTCAATTTCTGCTCTCCGGCAATACCGCCGGGATCCTGACGGTGCTGTACGCCTCTCTCATGGGGCTTCCAGTGCGGCAGTCCATCTGCTGTTCATCAATCTGCTGACGGATTCCCTGCCCGCCATCGCCCTTGGCTTGGAGCCTCATACCGATGAAGTTATGCGGGAGAAGCCGCGTCCCCGGAACGAAGATATCCTGACGAAGCCCTTCCTCCTCAGCGTCGGCATGGAAGGACTGGTGATCGCCGCCGCCACCATTACGGCGTTCTATCTGGGGCTGAGCTATGGCGGAGCCGCTGCCGGTCAGACGATGGCGTTTTCCACCCTGTGTTTGAGCCGACTGTTCCACAGCTTCAGCTGTAAGTCACAACATCCGGTGCTGCTGACCCGGAAGTTCTGGAACAACCGGGCGCTTTTAGGAGCCTTTGCCGCAGGTAGCCTGCTGCTGGGACTGGTGCTGTTAGTTCCTGCATTGGAGCCGCTGTTTTCAGTTGCGCCGCTGTCTGTTGGCATGATCAGTGCTGTAGTGGGACTGGCATTCTGTTCTATGCTGACAATTCAGTTGCTGAAGCGGTTCCGCCGCTAAGCCCCCTCGCTCTGTGATAAAACCCGCAAAAAAAGAAACCGGCATTTTTCCAAAATCACGCATTTTAACCGCAGTTGCGCAGATGAGCAGCAGAAAAATATCTGCCGTCCGGTTCCGCAGCGGCGGCTGAAACGCAGTTGAAGGTTGCCGTACAAAAAACATGGAGGCTTCCGAAATCCGGAAACCTCCATAAATTTATCAGATTCGACAAAAGAAGAATTGACCACCTAGGCGGCGTAGAACGGCTCCAGATCGGTATGATTTTTCCATTCGTCCGTGACGCCGGCATCGCGCAGCAGCTTTGTCACGGTTTTATCCAAGGCATCGACCTTGGCGCTGCTGACTGCCTGCAGGTCAAAGTCCGCATCGCCGGCGTCATCCAGAATCGCGGGATCCTCGCTGCCGTCCAGCAGGGCGTTTGCCTGACGAAGCGCCTGCTGCCACTGGAAGGAGAAGAAGTCTTTCTGCGTTGCGTTCATTTCAGCCAGATAGGCTTTTACCGCATTTTCGGCTTTTCCGCTATCAATCATCGCGAGCTTCATCAGAGAAACTGCAGCGTTTGCCTGCTGCAGGCTGCCGCCTGCGCTGCCGTGCGCGACAGTATCAATGCTCACGAGCAGATTGACCAGCGTATCCTTGCTCTCGGGTGCATACATCCAGCCGGTCACGTCACCGCTGTAATTGACCATGTCAGTGGTCTGGGACTTCAGCCGGTACAGCAGCGTCACAAGCTGGGCGCGGGTGCAGGCGGCATCCGGCAGCAGGCGGTTATTGGAGCCCTTGAGGATTTCGGTGTTGACTGCCCACGCCATCGCCTCGCGGGCATACTCGGAAAGGCTGTCATAGTCGTTATACTCGCGGATCGCCATGCCGCCCTGCGTAGTGTCGAAGCCCTGCTGCTTTGCAAAGCGCCAGAGCATCGTGACCGCCTGCTCACGGGTCACGGCGTTCGCTGCGCCGAAGGTGTTCTTGCTGAGACCGGTGACAATGCCGAGACTTGCTGCCCAGCGGACAGCTTCTGCGTAATAGGCGCCCTCCTTGACATCAGAAAAGTTCATCGCGTAATTCACGACCGGCTTCCCGGCGGCGCGCCAGATGAAGGTCACAAAGTCGGCGCGGGTGCAGTCCCGATTCGGTGCAAATACGTCCTTGCTGACACCAGACGTGATTTCTTTCTCGACCGCCCAGTTGACAGCGTCATAAAAATAATCCTGTTTCGATACGTCTGTAAACGCCTGTGCCGGTTCTGTGGCAAGCGCCTGTGCGCTCAATAGCATCACGGCTGCCAGCAGTAAACTGAAAACCCGAATGGTGCGTTTCATACAAATACCTCCATATCTTATTGGATCTTGTATCCATCTTTGCATTTTTCCAGCGCAAAGTGCATCTGCGCCTCGTAGGTCGCAAACGGAAGCTGTTCAAATCCGTCCGCCGGATGAAAAGAAATAATCTGATTCAGATGGTCGATCCACACGGCGCAAAGCTCTTTGAAATGTTCCCGCTGCTCCTCGTTCATCGTATATGCTCCTTTTCTGTTTTGTAATATAATTTTAATCAGTTTATCTTGTAAAAACAAGAAACTGGCAGTACAATAAAGAAAAAACGACTTGTGCGCAGCGCACAAGCGAAAGGATATTGCCATATGGCTGCAACACAGTGGGAAACGTGCAGCGCCGATGCACTGCTGCGGGAATTTTTTGCGCAGGACGATCTAAGCCGCCTCGCAGAAGGCGCGGGCGCGCTGCTGGGCTGTCCGCTTCTGGTGCTGGACGATACGTTTCATGTTGCCGCGCACCATCTACCGCTGGGGTTTTCCGACGCAGTTTTTCAGGCGTCGGTGCGCAGCGGCGAGATCACTTATGAGGCAGGCGCGATCATCAGCCGAAGTCCTGCTCTGTCCGCAGGAGCGGCAGACTGCATCAAGCTTGCAGACAGTCCGTACCGCCGCCGCTTTGCACCGCTCGTCAGTGCAGGTGTGCGGCTGGGGTATCTGATCTGCGTCGACACGGACGGCCATCTGGAGAGAATTCCAGCGCAGACATGGAGTACCGTGGAGCAGATCCTGGCAAAGCAGCTTTTTGTCGAGGCAAGCCGCCAGGATAAGCCGTTTGAAACGGCAGAGGATATTCTCCGGCATTTGCTGGACGGCGGTTTTCCGTCCGCTCCGTATTTCAGGCTGCAAATTTCGGGGACGTATCTTGCAGACTTCCTTCCGCTTGCCTTCGCACTCATCGATCTGACTGCCTATCACAGCGGATATCTCGGGCAGCGCCATTTGAAGGAGGAAGTAACGGCGATTTTCCCGGACTCCCATTCTTTTTTATACAAAGGAAATGTTATGCTTTTTCTGCACCGGTGGGAAGATATGGAGCGATTCCCCGCACTGGCGGAGGAATTTCAGCTCAAGGTCATCGTGTCGGAGAAAATTGACGATCTGTTTGCACTGCCTGTGCTCTATCGCACGGCAAGCGAGGCACTGGCGCTGATGACGGACGAACGCTTCCACAGCGGTCGCGTCTACACTGTTGCGCAGCTGCGCACGCCGCTGCTGCTGAAAAATCTGGAAGGGCGGGAAGATTTGATCGCGCAGGAGGTGCGCACTCTTGCCGCGCACGATCGGGAAAAGGGCACGCAGTACTGCGAGACGCTCTATTATTATCTCATCTGCTGCCGGTCGCTGCAAAAGACCTGCGAGGCGCTCTTTGCCCACCGCAACACGGTGCTCTACCGCATCCGAAGAATGCAGGAGGAATTCGGTATCCCGCTGGATGAACCGCTCAAGCATGCCGATCTGTTGCTGAGCGTGTCGCTTCTTTTGTTTGAAGCGAAAGGACCGGATTTCTTCCTGCCGCAGCTGCCGCCTGATAATTCATAATTCGGTCATGCTTCGGGCAAGATTTCGTCACAACTTCCTGTCACAATAACGCCAGTTCGAAAGAACGGAACACCCTTGATGAAAGGAAGTTTGACCTATGAAAAAAGTATTGGCAATTTTGCTTGCCCTTTCGGTGCTGGCCTTAAGCGCCTGCGCAGCCAAGCAGGTAAATTCGGATACACAGAAGGACGTTTCTGCGGAAACAGCCGCGCCGTCGGCCGATCCTGAACAGACGGAAGACGCGCAGCAGAGCGCGCAGGAAGCAAAGCGCGTTGAGCCGCTGCCGGAAACTCTTGATGTAAACGCGCTGACCGACGCGACCGTCGCAGCAAGCTTCAGCGCGGAGGACATCTCCGAAAAAGACGGCAAGACGCAGATCACCCTGACGGTTTATGATTACGATGTCTACGATATGGTGGACGTCGCACAGCTCGCCGTCGGCGATACGATCGTTGTGGATGGAAAGGACATGGTCGTTACATCCCGCGAGGACAAGGACGGCTTTGTTACCATCAATGGAGGACTCGAGCAGGGCGGCGTCGATCTGACGAGCGATGACAGCGGCGTTTATTATGCCGTTGGCATGGACGATGTGAAGTCGTATCACGAGCTTGGCAGAATCACCGTGCCGGTCGCGGAAGGCTTTGTCCTGACAGACAATGCAGACCCGGAGCATCCGGATGAGACCTATGCCGCGTCTGACCTTGCAAAGCTGGCTGCGTCTGAACCCGGCTTCACCGCCAACAACACGCTGGCGACCATCGAGCATGGCGAACTGACCGTCCTGGCCAGAAGCTATACGCCGTAATTTCGAAACGCAGAATCGGCCCGGAGGCACAGCGCTTCCGGGCATTTTCTTTGCTGCGGCAGATTTTTACGGAGATTTCACACAAAAACGATCGCTGAATTTACACAGGCTTGCTAGAGGAGCAAATTTCGATCAAGCGGACGAAGCTTTAGCATCACAACGAGGCTGTGCTCCGAAAGAGGTCGCACAATGGCGGAAAGAGAACCATTATACATGGCACGAATGCAACGATTGTAAAACCATGCAGAAGGTTCCCTCTGAGGTTCATGGGAATATTCCGCATTCAGGTGGTATTTCGGTTTATAAGGCAGCTAAACTGCAAGACGGAGGAACGCTATGAATAACTATATCGATGATCCTGTATTCGGGCATATGGAATATCGTCACAGATGGTTTAAGACTGACGAATACGAAATGTTCGGAAAAAAATGGACGCTAACCGTTGCAGCAAAAGCGTACTCGGGAAAACCGATAACCGATGCGGAACGAGCCAGTTATCAAAAATTCCAGGAGAATCAGCAAGAAACGCTGGCGCTTCTTTCGCAAAAAGTAACTGATTATATAAATAATAATTTGGAGGAGCTTCGTTTTAATTGGCCGGCAGCAAAAAAGGTTCAAGACGTATCAGCGCTAAGTGCCATTATAATGCCCACGTCACTTTTATTCAAACAAGATGGAACGACGCTCATGCTGTTTGAATGCGTCTGGGATTCAGATGCCGGTTTTGCTGTTCAAATATATCCGGATTGGGAAATGGGAAGACAAGATTTGTTTCTCTAAAACGGATGATCTGTGGCTCTGAGTTTAGCCTTATTTTTAGCCTTACGGCAAAAGTGCGGCTATAACTTACAAGGTCTTAGACGGTACAAAGCGCTGCGATTCCGGCACAAAAAAGAACCTTGAAACACGCGAAAAAACAGAGGGAGAAAGAGCCATCAAGCTCTTTCTCCCTCCTTCGTCTGTAGTGCAACCAGCGCCTGACTTCGATTCACTCATCAAAGAAAAGAGAACGGCATGGAAACCGGCAATGAACACGCTGCGCTCTGCATTTTGGCGAAACTTACAAAAATGGATGACAGCTTATCATACAATATCCTTGACGCTGACGCTGTTGACCCGGAACGGGTCGACAAACGCATGGTTGAGCTTGATTCCAAGCCCGGGAAGTACCGGCACGTCGATCACGCCGTCGTGGATTTTATGCTCATAGGCCTCTTCCACGATTTCGTACTGCGCCGGCGTGTGGAACGGGAAAATTTCCTGAATGGCAAAATTGCTCAGGCAGGAGGCGAGCTGCAGCGCCGCAGCCGTCAGAACGGGACCGCCGCAGTTGTGTGGCGCGATTCTAGCGCTGTAGGTTTCCGCCGCTGCGCCGATGTGGAACGCCTCCATAATGCCGCCGCAGGTGCCAGGGTCCGGCTGCACCACGTCGACCGCCCGCGACTCGAGGAGCCGCCGGAAGCCATAGCGCGTATAAAGCCGCTCTCCGGTGGCCAGCGGAATATTGACTTTATCCCGGATGGTCCTGTACGCGTCCACGTCGAACGCGTCCATGGCTTCCTCGTACCAGAAGATGTTGTAGGGCTCGATGGCCTGGCCGAACCGCCACATCATATCCGTCGTACCCTCCGCCGTCACGTCCACAAGCAACTCGCGCTCCGGACCGATGGTCTGGCGAACGAGCTCCACGGCCCTGACCGCGCAGTCGAAAACCTTCTTCGTCACTTCCCGGTTCTTGATATGCTTGTTCAGATGGCGGATGGGGTCAATCTGGCTCATCGGATACATTTTCATGGCAGAAAAGCCCTGCTCGGCCACTGCCGCCGCGCGCTCGGCAAAGTCCTCCGGGCAAATGCACTTGCCCTCCGACCATCCGTTTGCGTAAATCGGAATAACGCCGTGGAGTTGGCTGCGAGGAGCCGGCGCTTTCGGTATGCGCCGGGACGAAAGAAAATGCGTAAAGCCGTCTGGGACAGAGTGTTTAACATTTTGTCGTCATCTGCCCATTGGGTTATGAACCATCTGGAAATACCATATTTGCGTGCCTCCCGTAAAATTCGAGTGCCCATATTTCAAGAGCCAAGATGAAGATTATTGGCTCCGTCTAAGACGAAAATCAGAGGTTTGGATGCCTTGAATGGGCAAATCTGTTCGTCCCATACTTGCGCCAAGATCATTTCTGTGTGCCGCAAGCGCTGCTCTGATCCCATCCAGTATGGAAACTGGATAACATGAATCATGTCGGGCTGGCGAATCGTTTTTTTGCTTGGCAATCCCGATTTTACAAAAGAGCATGACGGAAGATACATTGCCGGCCACTATGCCTTTGATCTTCTGCTCGGGCAACTTGCGAGCATTGCCTACATGAGCGAGACGAAGCGGAAGGGCTGCTTCAAGCGGCAGATTCCGGTCAAAAGGAGTCCGCCGCTTCCATATAGATATCAGATAGAAATTTGTGCTTTGGCGCGCAGGAAGAGGCAGGAAGAATTGCTGCAGATGCTGTGCCTTGACACGTGGGGAAAATGCGATTATGATGTGGTCGTAAAATCAGAAAACTCCATCCTATGAAATATGTCAGGAGGCTATCTTATGAAACTGGAAGCTGTATATGCGGCGCTCGATTCGCTGCTGGATTACGCGAAAAATTGCGGCCTGCTGGACGCGCTCGACGAGACGTTCGCGAGAAACGCGCTCCTTGCGGAGCTGAAGCTCGAGAGCTATGAAAAGCAGACGGCGCACTACGACTTTCCGGCATGCCTGAATCTGCTGTGCGATTGCGCCGCCGAACAGGGACTGATCGCGGATACCATCGCGGAGCGCGACCTGTTCGACACGAAGCTCATGGGCTGCGTCACGCCGAAGCCCTCGGAAGTCATCCATACGTTCCGCTCGCTCTATGAAAAATCCCCCAAGGCGGCGACGGATTATTTCTACAAGCTCAGTCAGGACTGCAACTATATCCGCCGCGACCGCATCGCAAAGGACGAGCGCTGGACGGCGCAGACGAAGTACGGCGAACTCGAAATCTCGATCAATCTCTCGAAGCCGGAAAAAGACCCGCGCGATATTGCGGCGGCGAAGCTCAAAAAAGCGTCGGGGTATCCGAAGTGTCTTCTTTGCGTGGAGAACGTCGGCTATGCGGGGACGATCTCGCACCCGGCAAGGCAGAATCTGCGCGTCATGCCGGTCACGGTGAACGGCCAGCCGTGGGGCTTTCAGTATTCACCGTATGTCTATTACAACGAGCATGCCATTGTGATGAACACCCAGCACACACCGATGGTCATTGACCGGGCTGCCTTTGATAAACTTTTCAGCTTTGTCGAGCAGTTCCCGCATTATTTCCTCGGTAGCAACGCAGACCTCCCCATCGTCGGCGGCAGCATTCTGGCCCATGAGCATTTCCAGGGCGGACATCACACCTTCCCGATGGAAAAGGCGGAGGCGGAATTCTCGTTCGACGTGCCCGGCTTTGAGGACGTGGACTGCTGCGTGGTCAAATACCCGATGACGGTGCTGCGCCTGAACTCCAGTAACAAAAACCAGCTCTGTGAACTAGCGGGCAGGATTCTGGCGAAGTGGCGCAAGTATTCCGACCCCGAGGCGATGATCTTCGCGGAAACAGCCGGTGAGCCGCACAATACGATCACGCCGATTGCCCGCATGAGAGACGGCCGCTATGAACTCGATCTTGTGCTTCGCAACAATCTGACCACGCCGGAACATCCGATGGGCCTCTACCATCCGCACGAGGAGCTGCACCACATCAAAAAGGAGAACATCGGCCTCATCGAGGTCATGGGTCTGGCGGTTCTTCCCGGACGGCTCAAAAAGGAAATGGCCGACCTCAGGACTGCGCTTCTGAACGGCGAAAATCTGCGCGAAAATGAGGAACTCGCCAAGCACGCCGACTGGGCAGAGGGCTTCATGAAGCGCCACCCGGAGTTTAACGCCGAGAACGCCGAAGACATCATTAAGTTTGAGATCGGGCAGGTTTTCGCGCAGGTGCTCGAGTGCGCAGGCGTGTACAAATGTACGGCAGAGGGCCGCGCGCACCTGAGAAAATTCCTGGCGTGCGTGAAGGAGGATGCGTAAACCGTGTCCGGCCTTGCGCAGAACCGGCAGATAAAAACTTCTCCGATTTTTAAAAAAATTTTTTCAAAACGCTGCAACAATTCCGATTCCCCAACTGTATACAGGATAGAAACGGTTGATAACCGCGAAAAACTTACAGTTGAAAGGAACGCATATCATGAAAAAGCTTTTGGTCTTTACCGTAACCGCAGCCATGCTGCTGAGCCTTGCCGCCTGCGCGCAGAGCGCAAAGCCCGCCGCCAAGCCCGATCAGCCCGCGCAGACCGAAACAGCCGACAGCAAGAACGCACAGGCGGAAACCGCCGAAATCGAAAACGTTCAGATCCCGAATCCGTGGACGGATTATGATTCGAAGGACGATGCCGCGCAGGCCGCAGGCTTCGACCTCGCCGTGCCGGACGAGATTTCCGGCTGCTCGGAAAAATCCTACCGCGTCCTGAGCGCTGAGGGAGACGTCATGTTCGAGATCATCTACGCGTCCGGCGAGGACGAGACCGCACGCATCCGCAAGGCCCCGGGCGCAGACGATGTTTCCGGCGACTACAACGAGTACGCCGAAACCGAAACGGTCGACGTGGATGGCGGGAGCGTTACGATGAAGGGTGCGGACGGTCTTGTAAAGCTTGCCATCTGGACGAATGGCGATTACAGCTACGCGCTGAGCGTAGAATCCGGTCTCAGCCAGAACGACATGGCCGCGCTCGTTTCGAACATTCAGTAAAACGAAATGGCCGCACGGAAACCCGTGCGGCCATTTGAGGGAGAGCATGATGGAAGCAGTGTTACGATTTGCGCCTGCGCCGGTTTTAAGCCGGTTCTGGGAAGCGGGCGCGCAAGCTTTGAAAACCGTCCGGCGTCTTTTTGCGGCGAAGCTGCCCGCAGTCGCGCCCACGCGGGAAAAGGCTGACGTCAACGCCCGCGCGGCTGAGATTCTGGACACGCACGGAAACGCAATTTTGCGCTATGCCTACTCGTATCTTCATAATATGGAGGATGCCGAGGAGGTTTTGCAGGATACGCTCGTGCAGTTTTTAAAGACCGCGCCCGCGTTTGAAAGCGAAGCGCATGAAAAGGCGTGGCTTTTGCGCGTGGCGGGCAATCTCAGCAAGAATCGCTTGTCTTACAACGCCGTGCGCGCGGCGGATGAATTAAACGACGAGCTGGTCGCAGAGAACAGGGAAGATCTGTCCTTCGTCTGGCAGGCTGTGCGCGACCTTCCCGAAAAATACCGCGCGCCGGTCCACCTGTTTTACCATGAAGGCTACTCAACGAGACAGATCGCGGAAATTTTGCAGCGCGGCGAAGCAACCGTCCGTTCCGATCTGCACCGGGGCAGAGCGCTGCTGCGCGAGATTTTAAAGGAGGCGTACGACTTTGACGAAATACGATGAAGTGATGGAAAAGCTCGAAGTAACGCCCGAGATGCGCGCGCGGATCTTACAAAACGTCAAGACGCAGATGGCCGAGCCCTGCAAAAAGCCGAACCGGCTCCGCCGTTTTGCCGCGCTGGCCGCGTGCCTTGCCGTTTTGCTCATGGGCGCGATGGCGCTGCCAAAATTTATTTCCAGTCCCGTTCCGGAGGAGTCCGAGACGATGGTTGCAAACGGTATGGTCGAGGTAACCTCAAAAGAGGAACTGAGCGAGGCCGTCGGCTTCCCGGTGAAATCGGCGCAGAGCCTCCCGTTCTTCCCGCAGAGCATCTATTATACCTCCTACTGGGGCGACATGGCGCAGATCGACTACGCAAACGGCGGCAGCACGGCATGTTTCCGGCAGTCTCTTGGAGAAGAGGACAATTCCGGCGACTGGAACGAATACCCCGCGAAAGAAAGCTTCACCGTAAACGGCTGCGCCGTCACCCTGAAGGGCGAGCGGGACAGCTATACGCTTGGCATCTGGTCGGACGGAACCTACAGCTATTCGCTCAGCTTATCTGCCGGTCAGCCGGCCTCCGTCTGGGCGTCTATCGTTGAGGGGGTGGAGTAAGCACGGCGGTCTGGGTCAGCGAAGCAAGGAAGCTCATCTCCTGCCACGAAATTGAAGACGGCGAGCGCTTCGTGTTTTCGTTTGAAAGCGATTTTTCCGCCTTTATTCTGCGCCTGCTCGCGCAGTCGTTTCGGGTAACATAGAAACAAGAAAGGGGTCGGTGCGGTATGCATCGACCCCTTTTTATGCATGTTAGAAGGATTCCGGTTTTCAGGACGCAAACGCATCTTCCAGATAGGCCTTGATCTCAGACGGCTGCTTGCCGAGGACAAAGGCAAACTCCTGATGGAGCATCTCTTCGGCGGTTTTCCAGCTGCGAAGCTCGGTGGCGCTGACGGTTCTGCGCCGGGCGGCGAGCTGCTTCTGCTTGTTGTAGATGGTCTTGCAGAGCTGGAGCAGCTTTCTGCAATCGTGCGCGGCAAGAATCTCCCGGTAAAAGCCCGACTGCTGCTTGATATCCGTCGGAACGTCCGTCAGCTCCGGAAGACCGGGAAGCTCCGGCAAAAGCGCCTGTAAGGCAGTCTTCGTCATGACCGGGCGGATGCTTGCCTTGCCGCCGACGGGGGTGTAGATCACACCGCCGCGGTAATAGGGCGTAAGGCGATAATAGTCCCGCCCGCGTTCGAGCCCCGGCACATTCAGCCGCCCCGCTTCCTCCACGCGGCACACGCCCTCGATACTGTAAACCACATAATCGCCCGGTGTAAACATCGCATCCTCCGTTTCCCGCAAAATCCAACTTTCTGTATCTTAATTATAGCAGATTTTCTGCCGGAAACGCAAACGGAAAAGTTGCACAAATTTTCGTTTTCCAAATTATATGCCATGTTTATACACTGAAAAATTGTCAGCCGCCTGAAAGATTGTTTTTCTTTCGGACGGCTGATTTTTTCGATTTTCAATTTTTGGGTCGATTACGGCGCTTCGTCCTCATAGTGGAACAGCGCCTGCATGAGCCCCAGAATCTCCGGCTCATCGAGCGAGTTTTGAAATTCTACTTTGCCGGACACGTCTCCGGGATTCAAAAGTCCCTGCTCTTCGAGCCTGCGCTCAAGCTGCCGGGCGATGCCAATGCTTCCGTCGATGATCTCGGGCCTTCGTCCCACGATGCGGCGGATGGCCCCGCGCAAAAACGGATAGTGCGTACAGCCCAGCACGACCGCGTCAATGGGGACCTTGAGATACGGCTCGAGCTTGTCAAGAAGGTATCCCTCGACCTCCGCGCCGCGCAAGATCCCCTGCTCGACGTATTCCATCAGGCCGCTGCACGCGATGGGGATGATCTGCGCCTGCTCGTCATACTGCGCCTTGAGGCGCTGGAACTTTTCCTCCTGGACGGTCATGGCCGTAGCCAGCATGAGGATCCGGCCGCCCGGGTGGCGCTCAACGGCGGGCTTGATGGCGGGCTCCGTGCCGACGATGGCAAGCTCCGGATATGTTTTCCGCAGCGTCCGGATGGCGGCGCTGGTTGCCGTGTTGCAGGCGACGACGAGCGCTTTTGCGCCCTGTGCGAGAAGCCTGTCCGCCGCCTGCAGGCTGAGGTCAACAACCTCCTGCGGCGTTTTTGTGCCGTAGGGCGCGTGGAGGGAGTCTCCAAAGTAGAGATAGTTTTCCCGCGGAAGCGTCCGCACCAGCTCGCGCAGAACACTGATTCCGCCGAGTCCCGAGTCAAACACCGCAACCGGCGCGCGGCAATCCGGCATATCTCATCCCTCCTGAAATTTTCTAGCTTATAGTATACACGAAAATTATGAAAAAACTAGAAACGCCGCGTTACAATGCGGATACAGTTGGGTGACAGTCCGGAAACAGAACCGTGGTCAAAGCAAAAAGGCCCCGGAGGAACGTTCCTCCGGGGCTCATGCGTGTTGGGAATTTCCGCTTACAGCTTTGCGTAGGCGCAGGCGATCTTGGAGCAGGCACGGGCATTGTTATAGGCCAGCTCGAGGTTTGCCGCGAACGAGCTGCCGCCGGTCATGTCCTTGATGTGGGCCAGCAGGAACGGGGTGATAGCCTTGCCATGGATGTGCTCGGCGTTGGCCTGCGCGACGGCCTTCTCAATGATACCGTTCATGTAATCGGGGTCCATTGCGTACTGCTCGGGGATGGGGTTACCGACGACGGCGCCGCCCTTGAGACCCACGTCCCACTTGGTCTTCATGATCTTGGCGACGGTCTGTTCATCCTGGCAGTTGTAGTCCAGCTTGTAGCCGGAGGTACGGCAATAGAACGCGGGCAGCTCGTCGGTGCGAAGGCCGAGAACGGGCACGCCGTAGGTCTCGAGGTACTCGAGCGTCAGACCGAGGTCCAGAATGCTCTTTGCACCCGCGCAGACGACGCAGACGGGGGTGTTTGCAAGCTCCTGCAGGTCTGCGGAGATATCCATCGTCTTTTCTGCGCCTCTGTGCACGCCGCCGATGCCGCCGGTTGCGAAGAAGCGGATGCCGGCCAGGCTTGCGATGATCATCGTCGTTGCAACGGTCGTTGCGCCGGTCTGGCCGGTTGCCAGATACACAGCCACGTCGCGGCGGCTGACCTTGCCGACGTTCTCGGCCTTGCACATCGTGAGCAGCTCTTCGTCATTCAGACCGACCTTCAGCTTGCCGCCGATGATCGCGGTCGTTGCGGGGATTGCGCCCTCTTCACGGACGATCTTTTCGACCTTATGGGCAAATTCCACGTTCTCCGGATACGGCATGCCGTGGCTCAGGATGGTGGATTCCAGCGCGACAACGGGCTTTCCCTGCGCGATGGCTTCGGCGATTTCGGGTGCGACGGACAGATATTCATGCAGATTCATTGTTTGTACTCCTTTAAAATAGATTCCAGAAGCGAAATGCTCATCTGGGGGTTGATGGTTCTCTCGTGGCCGATGGCGGCAATGCCGGCGGCCATGGCGTAGTCCATGACGGACTCAATGGGCATGTCCTCGAGCGTGGCGTAGATCATGGCGGCAGTAAATGCGTCGCCCGCGCCGGTGGCGTTCACCATATGCTCGAAGGGGCGGAGCTTGCGGCGGAGCATGCGGCCTTCCTGATCCATGTAGAGGCAGCCCTCGGTGCCGAGGCTCACGAAGATGCGGTGCAGGCCCTTATTCAGAACCTTCTCGCACGCGTTATAAAGGCTCAGCTCGTCGCGGATTTCCTGACCGGCCAGAATCTCGAGCTCCATCCGGTTGGGCTTGACGGTGTGCAGCCGTCCGACATAGGGGGCAAGCTTTCTGGCGTAGGCCGTGGAGACGGGGTCTGCGTATACATCCGGCCCGCCCTCGCAAAGATCAAGCAGGCGGCAGATGGCCTCCTCCGAAAGACTCGGGTCGCACGTAACGAGCCGCGCGCCGCGAATGAGGCTCTGCTTGCCGCTGAGAAAGCTCAGGGGCAGGCCCTGCAGGACCGTCATATCGGAGAGCGCGACGAACATATCGCCGTCCGCGTCGATCATGGACATGTAGGTCGACGAGGCTTTGCCGTCCGCGACGTAGAGGTTTGAAATGTCGATGCCGGCCGACTGGCACTCGCGGCGGATCTGGTCAGCGTACACGTCCGTTCCCACGGCGGAGATGAGCTTCACGCTCACGCCGAGGCGCGAGAGGTTCTCGCAGACGTTTCTGGTCACGCCGCCGGCCGAGGTGTTCATGTGACCGGGGTTGGAGTCGTGCATAACGATGGGCTTTTTCGACCGGCCGTGGATGTCCACGTTCGCCGCGCCGACGCCGAGCACGTACGCGCTTTCATTTACAATGTAGCCCTTGCCGAGAATGTAGCCCTTCTTCTGCAAATTTGCGATGTGGACGGCTACCGAGCTCCGGGCGAGATTCAGCTTCGCGGCCAGCTCGTTCTGCGAGATGGCGGGGTTCTGCTGAATGATATGGAATATTTCAGTTTCGCGTTCGGTCACGGTTCTACCTCCGGACAAAAGTTTATTTTCTAAGCACATGTTTATAATAGCACAAGATGTTTATTTGTCAAGAGGCAATGGCAGAAAAAATGCGCCCCGGAAAATCCGGGGCGCTGGGACGCGGTCAGGCGTTTAAAAGCGGGAAGGAAAGATTGGCTTTGAAGAGGTCGCCGTCGACAACGAGGTCGAACGTGCCCTTCTGAAGGCCGGTCAGGCTCTGCGCGATCGACAGGCCGAGGCCGCTTCCTTCCGTCGAGCGGGACGAGTCGCCGCGCACAAAGCGCTCAAGAAGCTCGTCGGCGGTGATATCGAGGGGATAGTTTGAGATGTTCTTGAAGCTGATGCTCACGCGTCCGTCTTGCACCTCGCTTGTAAAATAGACGCGCGTGCCGGGCATGGCGTATTTGCAGATGTTGCTGAGCAGATTATCAAACACCCGCCACAGAAGCTTTCCGTCCGCCAGAATCTGCGGATCTTCGGAAGAGAGCTTCACAATGGGCTCGAGCTTACAGAGCTCAAACCGGCTCTGGTACTCGCCCGAGACCTGCGAAAGAAGCACATTCACATCGACCGCTTCCAGATGCACCGGCAGCGTGCCGCTCGAGGCCTTCGAGGCTTCCACCAAATCCTCGGTCAGCTTCTTGAGCCGTGCGGACTGCCGGTCTAAAACGGCGATATACTCCTTCGCCTTCTCCGGCTGCACATCCTCTTTTTTGAGAAGGTCCACGTAGTTCACGATCGAGGTCAGCGGCGTTTTGATGTCGTGCGAGACGTTTGTGATGAGGTCGGTGCGGAAACGCTCGGACTTTAACTGCTGCTGCACCGCCTTCTGTATGCCCTGGGCGATGGAGTTGAGGTTCTCGCCGTGGTGTTTCAGAACGCCGTACATGTGATTGACATCGACGCTTGCGTTGAGATTTCCTGCTGCGAGCGCCTCACCGCCCGCTTTGAGCTTTTGCAGGCTGACGGCGAGCAGGACGAGCAGCGGCGCTTCTGCGAGCTTGGCAATCACCCAGATTACGACAACCCCGCTGCGGCTGAACGCCGCGAGAACGAACAGCTCGGCAAGGCTCACACCGACGAAGATCAAGCCTGCCTGCCAATACAGGTGCAGATGCTTCGCGCAGTAGGAAAGACCGTCTTTGAGACCCTTTCCCATGCGGAAAAGCAGGCGCAAGCAGCGATAAACAAGCGTGTTTTTCCAGAACGCGCCGGATTTAAAGCGCGTTGAAAGCGTCATCAGAACACTCATCACGAGCAGCACCGCGAAGACCAGCAGCACCGCGATGACGAAAATCGCGATAGCGATGCTCGAATTAGTCAGATCAACGCCGAAAGCAAGCAGACACGCTCCGGCGGTAAAGGCAAGGACGAGGTACAAATCCAGCGGAATCCGGTCGACCCAGTTGAGGTGGATGCCCTCGACGCCTTCCTTGTGACCAGCCGCGCACAGCAGGAAGACAAGCAGCGCCAGGCACACGGCAAACGAAACGGCGGCGACGGCAATCAGGACATGCCTGTTTTCCACCAGAAGGTTCGAATAATACGACTCCTGATAGATATCGTCCTTCGCCGTCAGGGGGCTTCGGATGTAGCCGGTGATGGTCACGTGCTGATAGTCAAAGCGCTGATAGGAAATGTAGGCGTGGACCTCGCGCACGGCGCCTGCCTCGTCGGGCTCGGGTGCAGACGCGGCTTCCGCTTCGGTATCGTCGGTCACAAGCGCTTCTGAGACAGACGTTTCCGTCTGACTGGCGGCAGCTGTTTCGTCTGCGTAGATATATTCCGTGATATATGCGTCGTTGATGTTGAAGTTCTGCTTTTGCAGGGAATCAAGGTAGGTCTGGTATTCTTCTTCGGAAGCAAAGACGTGGTCATCCTCCACAACGTCGCGCCAGTTGTAGGACAGATACTGCTCCTGGCTGCGCATATACTGATACGTTTCGTCCTGATCGGAGCTTTCGAAGACGATTTTGCCGGTATCGTCCTGCACGGTGAAGAAAAAGTTGCTGTTTTCGCGGGAGAACTGCTGCTCGTAATACGAAAGCGCCGAGCCGCTGCCGCCCGAGCTTTGCTGCAAAACGGCGGAATAATAGTCGGCGGCGGTGTTCATTGCGCTGTAGAACGCGTTTCCTGCAATGTGGTCCTCCGCAAAGCCCTCGGGATTGCTGTAGCCGCCCTGATCGGCAAGATACAGCACGCCGAAGCCGCTGAAAAAGAGCACGATGGCAAAGACCGTCAGCAGCAGCAGCGCCGTGATCTTCGCCCAAAGCTTACTTTGAAGTGATTTCATCGGGGATCAGCCTCCATTTTGTAGCCCTTGCCCCAGACGACTTTTAAGTACCGGGGCTCGGCGGGGTTATATTCGATTTTTTCCCGGATGTGACGGATATGGACGGCGAGGGCGTTGTCCGCGTTGAGCGGCAGATCGTCCCAGACGCGGCGATAAATTTCGCTCGGGGAAAAGACCTTGCCGGGGTTCTGCATCAGAAAGCGCAGAATATCATATTCCTTGGGCGTGAGGTTCACTGCTTCGCCGTCTAACTTCACGGTTTTCGCGTCGTCATCGAGCTCAATGCCGCCGATATGAAGCACATTCGAGCGAACTGCGCCGCCGCCGAGCTGTAAATACCGCCGAAGCTGCGATTTCACGCGCGCCATGACCTCGATGGGGTTAAAGGGCTTTGTCACATAGTCGTCCGCCCCGGCAGTGAGGCCGAGGATTTTGTCGTTGTCCTCGGATTTTGCCGTAAGCAGAATGACGGGGACATTGGAAAACTCGCGCAGGCGCTGCATGGTATGAAGACCATCCAGCCCCGGCATCATGATATCGAGCAGCACGAGGTGGATCTGCTCATGGCGTAAGGTCTCGAGCGCCTGCAGGCCGTTTGACGCGCCGAAGACCTGATAGCCCTCGGCCTGCAAATAGATCGTAAGCGCCGAGACGATGTCCTTTTCATCGTCACACACTAAAATATTGTACATATCTGCTGTTCTCCTTGCTTTCACTTGTACTTATCATACAGAAAATGCGCTTAAGAAACAATGCGGAAAAATCTTAAGATTTCATGAAGACGGCGTGCGCTTGACAAGCAGACAGAAATTCGGCAAAATAGGGGTAAGCTTTTTGAGGAAGGAGCATGTGTTATGAAGGTATTGTTGGTCAACGGCAGTCCGCACAAAAACGGCAGCACGAACAGGGCTCTGCAGGAGGTTGAAAAAACCTTGCAGGCATCCGGTGTGGAGACCGAGATCTTCTGGATCGGAAACGAGCCCGTCGGCGGCTGCATCGGCTGCGGCGGGTGCCGGAAAACCGGCGCGTGCGTCTTTGGGGGCGTGGTCGCGGAATTTACCGAGAAGGCGAAGGAGGCGGACGGCTTTGTCTTCGGAAGCCCTGTCCACTATGCGGCAGCCTCGGGCAATATGACGTCGTTTCTGGACCGGGTATTTTACTCAGCCAGCGCGGAGACCTTCCGCTTCAAGCCTGCGGCAGTCGTCACGGCGGCAAGACGCGGCGGCAATTCGGCGGCCTATGAGCAGCTTTTAAAATATCCCGGCATTTCGCACATGCCGATCGTCTCGAGCCAGTACTGGAACATGGTGCACGGTGCGAACGCGCAGGACGTGGAGCAGGATTTAGAGGGTCTTCAGACCATGCGCGCGCTGGGCCGCAATATGGCGTGGCTCCTTTCGTGCATCGAGGCCGGAAAGGACGCGGGCATCAATCCGCCTGCCGTCGAGCCCTTCCAGCGCACAAATTTCATTCGCTGAACAGTGTATGCTTTATACCGACAGGCAGTCGCTTGCCGGTATATTTTTCGTTGCAAACGAATAAATATACGTATATACAGAAATTTATGCAGAATTTATTTCGATATATGCAAAACGGCAGAAAAATCCGTGTGGGATTTGTGCAGGATGCGTATTGAATTTTTATGCAAAAAGATATAATATTTATCCATAAAATATGACACACGGAGGCAACACCATGAAAAAGGAAACCATCAAGAAAATCGTTCTCGCCTACTCTGGCGGTCTGGATACGTCGGTCATTATCCCCTGGCTGAAAGAAAACTACAACGACCCTGAAATCATTGCCGTTGCCGCCGACGTGGGACAGGGCGACGAGCTCGAAGGTCTCGAGGAAAAGGCCATCAAGACCGGCGCGAGCAAGCTGATCGTGGCTGACCTCACGGACGAAATGTGCGACGATATCATCGTGCCGTCGATCATGATGGGCGCAAAATACGAAAAGTACCTGCTCGGCACGGCGTTCGCAAGACCCATCATCGCCAAGAAGCTGGCCGAGATCGCGCTCGCCGAAGGCGCGGACGCAATTGCCCACGGCTGCACCGGCAAGGGAAACGATCAGGTCCGGTTCGAGCTCGGCATTCAGTATTTTGCCCCCGGCATGACGATCATCGCGCCGTGGAGAGAGTGGGAGATCAAGTCGAGAGACGAAGAGATCGACTACGCCGAAGCGCACCATGTGCCGCTGAAAATCTCGAGAGAGACGAACTACTCCAAGGATAAGAACCTCTGGCACCTGAGCCATGAGGGCCTGGACCTCGAAGACCCGGCAAACGAGCCGGACCTCGATAAGGACAAGTTCCTCGAGATGAGCGTCTCGCCCTATAAAGCGCCCGATGTGGCAACCGAGATTTCCGTCGACTTTGAAGCGGGCGTGCCCGTAGCCGTGAACGGCGAAAAGATGAAGGTCTCCAAGATCATCGCGAAGCTCAACGAGCTCGGCGGCGCAAACGGCATCGGCATTCTCGACATCGTCGAGAACCGGCTCATCGGCATGAAGGACCACGGCATCTATGAGACCCCGGGCGGCACGATTCTCTACTTTGCCCACGAGCAGCTCGAGATGCTGACGCTCGACAAGGAGACGGCACACATGAAGTCGAAGCTTGCTGTCGACTATGCGGATCTTATTTATAATGGCAAGTGGTTCAGCCCGCTCGCCGAGGCACTTACCGCCTTTGCCAAGAAAGCCAACGAGAACTGCACCGGCACGGTCAAGCTCAAGCTCTACAAGGGCAACATGATCAACGCCGGCATTACCTCCCCCAACTCCCTGTATTCCGAAGAGCTCGTCACCTTCGGCGAAAGCGACTTCGATCAGGCGCAGGCCGCGGGCTTCATCAACATCTGGGGTCTGCCGACCAAGGTTCAGTCTTTGCTGAAGAGTGGTAAACTTTAAGATTAAAATTCAATCCAACAAAGGCCTGTCCGTGCGGGCAGGCCTTTTGATATGAGGTAAGAAACATGAAACTTTGGGCAGGACGCTTCCAGAAACCGACCGACGAGCTCGTCAACGACTTCAACGCCTCCATCTCCTTTGACCAGCGGCTCTACAAGCAGGATATCGCGGGCTCCAAGGCGCACGCGCAGATGCTGTCTGACTGCGGCATTCTCACAAAAGAGGACAACGAACAGATTCAGGCTGGGTTAGACGATATTCTAGCCGATATCGAAGCGGGGAACGTCGAATTTTCCGCGGACAACGAGGATATCCACATGAACATCGAGACGCTTCTGACCGAGCGGATCGGAGACGCGGGAAAGCGCCTACACACGGCAAGAAGCCGCAACGATCAGGTCGCGCTCGATTTCCGCCTCTACCTCCGGGACGAAATCTCTTCCGTGGTTGAAAACCTGCTGCAGTTGGAAGCGGTTCTCTGCAAAAAGGCAAAGGAACACCAGAAGACCGTCATGCCCGGCTACACGCATTTGCAGCGGGCGCAGCCGATCACGTTTGCGCAGCATCTTTTGGCCTACGCGAGCATGTTCGCGCGCGATATTACAAGGCTCGAAGACTGTCAAAAGCGCATGAACGAGTGTCCTCTGGGCTCCGGCGCGCTGGCTGGAACGACGTATCCCATCGACCGCTTTGAGACTGCCGCGGCGCTCGGCTTTGACGCTCCGATGAGAAACTCTCTCGACGGCGTATCGGACCGGGACTACGCGCTGGAGTTTTTGTCGGCCGCGTCCATTCTCATGATGCACTTAAGCCGGTTCAGCGAGGAGATTATCGCCTGGTGCAGCTGGGAATTTAAATTTGTGGAACTCGACGATGCGTACGCAACGGGCTCTTCCATCATGCCGCAGAAGAAAAACCCGGATGTGGCGGAGCTCGTCCGGGGAAAGACCGGCAGAGTTTACGGCGATCTTATGAGCCTGCTTACGGTCATGAAGAGCCTGCCGCTTGCTTATAATAAGGACATGCAGGAGGACAAGGAGCCGGTCTTCGACGCGCTCGATACGCTTGATCAGTGCATTCCCGTCTTTGCCGCGATGGTGGATACGATGACGGTTCTCCCGCAGAACATGCGCGCGGCGGCAAGTAAGGGCTTTTTGAACGCGACAGACTGCGCCGATTACTTAACAAAAAAAGGCCTGCCGTTCCGGGATGCCTACAAAATTTCCGGAAAGCTCGTCTATCTCTGCACGGAGAAAAACTGCACGCTCGAGGATTTGTCTCTGACGGAGCTCAAGAAGCTCTCGCCCCTCTTCGCCCCCGACGTATACGAGGCCATCCGTCTCGATACCTGCGTCTGCCAGCGCAAGAGCTACGGCGGCCCTGCCGTCGAGCAGACAAGCATGCAGATCGCCGCCATCGAAACGTTTATCGCGGCCCATACGAAATGAACGAGAACGCCCGCCGACAGTATGTCGGCGGGCTCATTTTGCGTATCAGACGCTTTCGTGCGCCTGCGTTTTTTCGGGAAGCAGGTTCGTCATGCTCTTGAGGCTGATGGCGAGCGTCGACGTGTTGTGCAGAAGCGCCGAGGTCGTCGGCGGCAGAATCCCGGCCACGCCAAGCACGATGAGCGAGAAATTAAAGCCCACAATGAAGCGGTAGTTGCGGCGGATGCGCGCCATAAGCTCGGTCGAGAGCTTTCGCAGCGTGACAAGCTCGAAGAGGTCCTCCGAGGCAATCGTAATGTCGGCAATCTCTCTTGCAATGGCAGCGCCTGTCGAGATGGCGATGCCGGCGTCGGCTTCCGAGAGCGCGGGAGAGTCGTTCACACCGTCGCCGATCATGATGACCGTCCGCCCGGCGGCCTTTTCCGCGCGGATGAAGGCGGCCTTATCCTCCGGCAGTACCTCGGCGTAGACCTCGTCCACACCGACCTGCGCCGCGACGGCCTCGGCAGTCTTGCGATTATCGCCTGTCATCATGACGACCTTGTCAATGCCGCACGCATGCAGCGCGCGCACCGCGTCGGCCGCCTCCTTGCGAAGCGGATCAAAGATGCAGATGACGGCGGCAAGCTCGCCTGCGATGCAAAGATACAAATGCGAGTACTCCGCGGGAAGGGACTTGAACTTTTCTTCTTCGCCCTCCGGCACATGGCAGCCCTCGTCTTCAAAGACGAAGTGCGCGCTGCCGATGAGAACCGTTTTGTCGTTTACCATGCTGGAAATGCCGTGCGCGACGATGTACTGCACCTGCGAGTGGTACTCCTCATGGCTCAGGCCCCGCTCCTTTGCGGCCTCCACAACGGCATTTGCCATCGAGTGCGGGTAGTGCTCCTCGAGGCACGCGGCCAGACGCAGCATATCCGCTTCCTTATAATCGGCGAAGGTCACGATATCGGCGACCTTTGGCATGGCGTAGGTGAGTGTGCCGGTCTTGTCGAAAACGACGGTGTTTGCGTTCGCAACGGCCTCCATGAACCGGCCGCCCTTAACAGAGATATGAGACGCGCTTGCCTCGCGCATCGCGGACAGAACCGCAATCGGCATCGCAAGCTTGAGCGCGCATGAGAAGTCGACCATCAGAACGGCCAGCATCTTTGTGACGTTTCCGGTCAGCAGATACGTCAGCGCCGTGCCGCCCAGCGTATAGGGAACGAGCTTGTCGGCAAGGCGGGAGGCCTTGTCCTCGGCGGTCGACTTGAGCTTTTCAGACTGCTCGATCATCTTTACGATCCGGTCGTACCGGCCGCCGCCCATCGTCTTTTCCACGCGGAAGATGCACTCACCCTCTTCGCAGACTGTGCCCGCATAGACAAAGCTTCCTTCGCGCTTGACAATCGGCATGGACTCTCCGGTCATGGACGACTGGTTGACCATTGCCTCGCCCTCGACCACCTTGCCGTCGAGCGCGATGAGGTTGCCCGTGCGCACGACGACGAGGTCGCCCGCCTGCACCGACGAGACAGGAACGAGCACTTCCGTTTCGCCCGCCTTGACCCAGACCTGATCGATATTCAGTGCCATCGCGCCCGCGAGATCGGCGACGGACTTCTTGTGCGTCCACTCCTCGAGAATCTCGCCGAGGCGCAGCATGAACATGACCGAGCCCGCCGTGTCGAAATCGCCGCGCACCATCGAAACCGTGACGGCGGTCGCGTCCAGAACGGCGACGGAGAGCTTTCCGCAGAGCAGCGCCTTAAGCCCCTCGCGGATATACTTGACCGAACGGAAGGCCGAGATGACCGCCCGCACGGGAAGCGGCAGGAACAGCTTGGAAAACGTGCGGCGCAGGACGGTCATGGCGAGCTTGTCTTCGTACTCGCGGTTCAGAGCGCGCGGCGTGTGCGCCGGGACAAGGTCCATCGCCTCCGCCTTCTGGAACGAAAACGCGGCAAACGCGCGAAGAACGGCCGTGCGGTTTTCTTGGAAGCTGACCACCGCGTCGCACGTGCGGTCAAAGACCTTAACATCCAAAACGCCCGCAATATTTTTCAGATAATACTCCAGAACGTCTGCCTGATGCAGTGTCATATGCGCGCAGGCCAGGTGCACCCGCATCCGCCCGCGCGACTCATGCAAAATCTGACATTTCATACAATGGAATCCTCCAGAGAACAATTCAAAGAAATAGGGCCGCGTTGTGCGGCCCTTGGGGTAACTTGTTTATTCTGCCGCAGGTGCGTCCTCTTCCGAAGCGTCTTCCACGACAGCAGCCTCCTGCGCCGCCAGACGCGCTTCGTTGATGTCCTTGGCATCGGCGTAGATGTCCTCCGCGCCCTCGCGGACGGTGGTAACAGCCTTCATGACGCAGTCCTTCGCGCGAAGAACGGCGGCGGTAGTGTGGGCGTAGACCTTCTTAGCGTCCTTGCTTCCGAGAATCTTCAGGCCCGCGGTTCCGAACAGAACGCCGGCAGCAAACAAACCAATATGCTTCATCTGTAAAACCTCCTGTTATTTTGGGCCGCACCGGCGGCTGCTGCGCCGCGAGTTGCACCTTCTTTGATCGTGAACACAATATAGCACGACACTGCAAAAAATGCAAGACTGGTTTCAACAAAAAGTGCATTTTTTCGGAAGAAAATCCTGTGCAGCTTGTCAAACGGACGGGCAATAGTTCGGTCCGGACAATTTTGCGTGAAACAGGCGGCGTCCGATTGACATTCTGGACATGAGGGCTTATGATCATACCCATACCGGTATGGAGGGACGCGCAATGAAGCAATGCATGGATTCGGACAATCTGCATCGCAGGCTCAAAAAGATCATCGGTCAGGTCCAGGCCATCGACCGCATGATCGACGAGGATGTGCCGTGTGAGGATATTCTTGCGCAGATCAACGCCGCAAAATCCGCGCTCCACGGCTGCGGCAAGGTGGTGCTCGAGGGGCACATCAAGCACTGCGTGCGCGACGGCATCGAACACGGCGACGCGGACAAAACGATTGAGAATTTTACAAAAGCGGTGGAACGCTTCTCGAATATGGGCTAATAAATTTACAATCGTGCCGTAGGGACGCCCCCTACGCGTAATAGGAAAAATTTCGGGAATTTCCCGGATCATCTAAGGAACTGCGTGACGCAGCTCTTTTTTGTTTGCCTCTTGATAACTTATACCCCTATAGGTATTATACACACATACCACGTATGGTATCAGAAAAGAGGTTCGACATGAAAAAGCTGATAGAAAAGCTGGAGGCGTTTTTGGAGTTCGGCGGCATCAAAAAGGATGTGACGCTGCTGGCGCTGTCCGGCGTGGCGGTCATTTGCAGCCTGTGCGGCGTGCGGCTGGGCGGCCTTCTTGAGGAGCTGACCGTTGCAAAGGCGCGCGCGGGCATTGAAAAGCCCTTGCACCTCATGCCGCAGACGGCGCGCGTGGTATCAGGCGGCGAAGAGAAAATCATTCCCGCCGAAGAGGTTCGGGCCGGAGACATCCTCTGCGTCCTTCCCGGAGAGAGCATCCCGGTCGACGGCGTGATCATCTCCGGCCAGACCTCCATCAATCAGGCGGTCATGACGGGAGAGTCGCTTCCGGAGCGTGAAACGTTTCAGATGGTCCCCGGGCAGGGCGTTTGCGCACTCGTGGGCGGCCATACGGTTCTGGCCGGAAATCCGGCGCTGCTGGAAGGCCACGGCGTTTCCCTTCTCCCGATGCAGGCAGCCGAGCAGGCGATTTCGACGGGCAGCACGGTGACGTATGCTGCTGTCGACGGGCGGCGCGGTTTTTGCGCTGGGCTCGCTTTTTTGCTGGTCCTTAGGGTGTATCTGAAAACTCCCAACGCACCCGGACAGCGGGTCTTTTCACGCTGCGCCGCACCGTTTTTCCTTGAAATACGTCAGTATTCCTGCGGAAAAATGTCTTGCGCAACGTAAAAATCCCTCGCTGCCGGTCACATCATGAGTTTCAGATACACCCTAGAGGGAAAGAAACAGCGCACCGGAAGATTTCGGGAAATCCTCCGGCGCGCTGATTTTATATCGCTCAGGAAGCGCCCGTACTGGCCTTTAAGGCGTCGAGCGCGCGCTTGGTGTCGCAGTCATAGAGCTCTTCGGGTGGAATTTCAACGAGGCGAAGCAGGTCTTCGTGCTGCCGAATGACGCGGCTGCCGCCGGTGTCGCCGGTGAGCGCGAGAAGCTCGGGGAAAAGCTTTTTCGGGAAGATACAGGGATTGCCGCGCTTTGCGTTGTGGGCGGCTCCGACGATACAGCCGGGCTCGCGCGTCCAGCGCTCTGCCACCGCGCAGACGGAGTTCGGCTGCAAAAGCGGCTGGTCGGCTACCATATATAAAATTGCGTCGCAGTCCAGCATGGCCTGCGTCCCAAGAAAAATTGTCCGGCTCACACCGAGCTCCGGCGCATCGTTCAAAATCGCAGTAAAACCGTATTGTGCCGCCAGCTCGAGCGCCTTTTCATACTGGCTCACGACCGTCACACCGGAAAAAAGCCCCGGCGGCACGGCCAGAAACGCCAGCTCCAGAAGAGACGTTCCCCGGTACGCGGCGAAGAGCTTGTTTGCGCCGAAGCGGCTCGCGTTTCCGGCCGCCATGATGAGGCACCCGAGCTTGGGTGCGGCTGCGTTTGCCATGACAAAACCTCCGTGATTTTCTACAATTCAGTATACCCACTTTTGAGCATTTACGCAAGAAAGCACCAAGAATTTCGGCAATTTCGAAAAAAGCGTTATACCGAAAATAGGATAATGCTTTTGCTTCCGATTTTTTTTCGGGTGTGCTAAAATTATTTCAGAATACAAGGGGCAGTGGGCGAAAAAATGCGGCCCGCGCGCACCTGTGCGATAGAAAATTGGAGGTCAGAGTATGAGCATCGTAGGCAAAAGCGAGGTTCGTGTCGACGCGTTTGACAAAGCGACCGGCAGAACCAAATATTACGAAGACCGGATGCCGGCCGGTGCGCTTTATGCGCGGATCAAGCACTCGGAAATTGCCCATGGCTACGTCAAGTCGATCGACACCTCGGCGGCCGAGGCCATCGAAGGCGTGGTCAAGGTGCTGACCTGCTTCGACGTGCCGGACATTCCCTTCCCGACGGCAGGTCACCCGTGGTCGATGGACCCCGGCCATCAAGACGTTGCCGACCGGCATTTGCTGAACCAGCACGTGCGCTACTATGGGGACGAGGTCGCCGTCGTCATCGCGGAAAACGAGGTCGCGGCGATGCAGGGCGTGCGCGCTTTGAAGGTCGAGTACGACGTGCTGCCGTTCGTGCTGGACGTGCAGAAAGCGATGGAGCCGGACGCACCGCAGATCCACGAGGAATGTCCGGGAAACGTCTTAAAGCACACGTCCATGGCCAAGGGCAATTACGACGAGGCGATCCAGGAGCCCGGCCTCATCAAGGTCGAGGGCTGGTACGAAACGCCTATGGTGCAGCACTGCCACATTGAAAACCACGGCTGCTATGCCTACGGCGAGAACGGCAGAATTACCGTCGTTTCCTCGACGCAGATCCCCCACATCATCCGCCGGATCGTCGGTCAGGCGCTGGGAAGACCTTGGGCAGATATTCAGATCATCAAGCCCTATATCGGCGGCGGCTTCGGCAACAAGCAGGACGCGCTCTATGAGCCGCTTTGCGCCTGGTGCTCCACGCAGGTCAACGGCCGGTGCGTCCGCATCGACTGCTCGCGCGAGGAAACGTTTGTCTCCAACCGCGTGCGCCACGCCATCCGGTTCCACATCATCACGTGGCTCCACAAAGACGGCTCAATTGCCGCGCGCAAGATCGAGTGCTTCTCCAATCAGGGCGCATACGCGTCGCACGGCCACTCGATCGTGGCCAAGGCCATGGGCTCGTTCCCGCAGATCTATCCGTGCGCAAACTTTGAGGGCGATGCCTACACCGTCTACACCAACCGCCCCGTTGCGGGCGCGATGCGCGGCTACGGCATGCCGCAGGCCTCGTTCGCGGACGACGCAAATATTGAAGATTGCGCGAAAGCTGTCGGCATGAACCCCCTCGAGTACCGCAACAAATTCATCATGCCCAAGGGCTTTGAAGATGGCTTCTCGCACAACGTCAACTACTACGATTCCTTCCGCGACTGTATGGAAAAAGGCCGCGTAGCGATCGATTACGACAGAAAGATCAAGGAATATCAGAACCAGACCGGCCCCGTTCGCCGCGGCATCGGCATGGCAGCCTTCTGGTACAACACCGCGGTTTACCCCATTTCTCTTGAAACCTCGTCGAACCGCATGCAGCTGAACTTGGACGGTACCGTCACGATGCAGTGCGGCGAGACGGAAATCGGCCAGGGCGCGGACACCGCATACTCGCAGATGACGGCGGAGGTTCTGGGCCTTTCCAGCTACCGCGACGTACACGTTGTTTCCTGTCAGGATACCGACATCACCCCGACCGGCCTTGGCGCGTATGCGTCCCGGCAGACCTATGTTGCGGGCTTCTCGATTCGGCAGACGGGCGAGCTGCTCAAGAAGAAGATCCTTGCCTACGCGTCCAAAATCACGCGCCAGATGGTCGAGAACATGGACATCCGAAACAGCAGCATCGTCCGCATCATGGACGGCAAGGTCCTCATGAGCCTCAAGGAACTCGCAATGACCGCGCAGTATAACGCCGCCGACTCCGAGCATATTACGGCCGAGTCGACGTATACGATCCGCAACAACGCCTATTCCTTTGGGTGCAGCTTTGCGGAAGTCGAGGTCGATATCCCGATGTGCAAGGTGAGGCTCCTGCGGCTCATCAACGTTCACGACTGCGGCAAACTCATCAACCCCGCGCTCGCCGAGGCGCAGGCCCACGGCGGTATGTCGATGGCCATCGGCTACGGCCTTTCCGAGCAGCTGCTCTTCGATGAGAAGACCGGCCGGCCGCTCAACAACAACCTGCTCGACTACAAGCTTTCGACGTTCATGGACCATCCGAATCTCGAGGCGCTGTTTGTCGAAAATCCCGAGCCGACCTCGCCGTTCGGCACGAAGGCGCTCGGAGAACCGCCCGCCTGCTCCGGCGCGCCTGCCATCCGCAACGCCATCTTGCAGGCGACCGGCGTTTCGATCGACAAAACGCCCATCACGCCGCATGTTCTGTACGCGGAATTCTCGAAGGCAGGCCTTATTCACGACGAATGGGCAGAGGAGGGAAAATAAGCTATGTATGATATGAAAGCGCTCTATGAAGCGACGAGCGTTCAAAACGCCATTGAGCTGCGCCTTGCGCACCCGGAAGCCCAGATCATCGCAGGCGGCACGGATGTTCTTGTGCAGATGCGAGAGGGCAAGCGCGCGGGAAAAGAACTGATCTCGATTCAGGGATTGGATGAGATACGCGGGATCTGTCTGGATGAAAACGAGGCCATCCGCATCGGAAGCCTCACGACCTTCTCGCATATTACGCGCAACCCGATCATTCAGAAGTATATAAACGTCCTCGGAGAAGCTGTCGACATGGTGGGCGGCCCCCAGATCCGAAACGCGGGCACCATCGGCGGCAACACCTGCAATGGCGTGACGTCTGCCGACTCTGCGTCTACCCTTCACGCGTGGGAGGCGATCATCGAGCTGACCGGCAAAAACGGCAAGCGCTATCTTCCCATCAAGGACTTCTACATCAAGGCCGGTACGGTTGATATTAACGTCGCCGACGGCGAGATTCAGACGGCGATCCTTATTCCGAAGGAATCCTACGACCGCACGGCGGGCTTCTATATCAAGTACGCCATGCGTAACGCGATGGACATCGCAACGACGGGCTGCTCGGTCAACTGCCGGTTGTCTCCCGACAAGAAAACATTCGAGCGTGTGCGCATTGCCTACGGCGTGGCGGGCCCTGTCCCTATGCGCGTTCCGAGCGCCGAAAGCTTCATTAATGGCAAGGACGTGACGCTTGAGAACATCGAGGCGTTCTCCAAAACTGTTCTGGAGGACATTCACCCCAGAGATTCGTGGCGCGCCAGCAAAGCCTTCCGGCAGCACATCGCGGTCGAGATGGCCAAGCGCTGCCTCATGGAATCGGTCAAACGCTGCGGAGGTGACGTGTAATGGCACAGTATAAGCTTGTAACATGCACAATCAACGGCAAAAAGCGCGAGCAGATCGTGGACGTGCGCGCGAGCCTGACCGATATGCTCCGCAACAACTACCACCTGACCTCCGTCAAAAAGGGCTGCGAGGTCGGCGAGTGCGGCGCGTGTACGGTGCTTCTGGACGGTGAGGCCATCAATTCCTGCCTGTATCTTGCCGTGTGGGCCGAGGGCAAGAATATTATCACGCTCGAGGGCCTCATGAACCCCGACGGAACGCTTTCCGATATCCAGAAGGCCTTTATTGACGAGACAGCCATTCAGTGCGGCTTCTGCACGCCGGGCTTTATCCTGACGGCGACCGAGATTCTGAACGCAGGCGTCGAATACACGGACGACGAGCTGCGCAAGCTCCTGTCCGGACACCTGTGCCGCTGCACCGGCTACCAGAACATTTTCAGAGCCGTCAAAAAGACGATGCTCAAAAGACTCGGCAAGGATGCTGCGGCAGAGCTGGTAAAATAACAGAACAGAAGACCATCCGCGGGCTGTCCCGCGGGCGGTCTTGCACGTTAATGCAGGCTGTGATATGCTGGGGAAAAGAAAACCGCGGAGGTGCAGGATGAAAAAGCTGAAAGAGATGTTCTTTTCGGAACGGGGCATGGGCATTGTCAATATGCTGTTCTGCCTTTCTCTGCTTATTCGCGTCGGCTGGCTGACGGTGATGACCTACCTTGTATGGGCCGCGTATCTCGTCTTTTGCATAAAACACGCCGAGTCCAAGGCGAGCAGGATCATAAGCACCGTATTTTTGGTGTTTGCAGCCGTCCTCGCCTGCGTGAACCTGTACTTTATGTTCTGAACATCCAAGTTCCCCCATAATCATTGAGCGCCCCGGATTTTCGTCCGGGGCGCTTTGCATCTTAATGCGCGGCGACAACCTTCCTCATCACGGAAAGAATCTCCTCACGTATCGCCTGCGCGTCGCAGTTTGTCGCGGCGAGGCAGGTATCTCCTGCTTCCGGAATGGTCTGCCCGAGGTGTTCGCCTTCTTCCAGACAAACGGTCATCCGGCATTTCATACAGGTAAAAAGCTCCGGCCGCCAGAGATAGACCGCGCAGATCGCGTCGTGGATCATCATGCCGTCGATGTTGTGTACCTGCCTGTAAACGTCCGCGTAGCTGGATAACATCGCAGGGACGATTTTCCCAAGCTCGGTCGGCGCGCGCAGAAGCTCAATGTCCGAACGCGGCTGGTAGCAGAGGTTCGTCGCATCGAGTCCGATCATGACGGTCTTCACGCCGCTTGAAAAGACGACGCTCGCCGCTTCGGGGTCGGCTACGATGTTGAACTCGGCGTACTTTGTCGCGTTGCCCGCGTGGATGCCGCCGCCCATAATCGTGATGCAGGCGATGGCCTTTGCAATCTCCGGCGCTTTCTCGAGCGCGAGCGCTACATCCGTCAGGGGCCCCAGCGAGAGAATTTCAAGCTTCCCCGTGTATTTCCGCGCCATTTCGATGATGAAATCCGCGCCGTTTTTATCGGATGGCGTTCCCTTCGCGTAGAGCTCGAGCGAGGCTCCAAGGCCGCTTTTGCCGTGGATGTTGCTGGCAGAGCGCACCGGGCGCACCAGCGGCTTCGCGCTTCCGGCGAGCACCGGGATATCCGCGCGAGCGTTATATTCACACGCGAGCAGCGCATTGTTGACGGTCACATCCAGCCCGACGTTTCCGCTCAGCGCGACCATGCCGAGCACGTCAAATTCGGGTCTGGAGAGCACCATGCTCAGCGCGATAAAATCGTCGATCCCCGGGTCGGTGCAGATGACGAGCGGCCTTTTTTCCATGAACGTTCCTCCTGTTTCGGATTTTTTCTTATTGTACCATATGCGTCACAAAAAGCAAGGCTCACGCAAACGCTGCCCCGTAGGCCGCGCGGAGCGCCTGCTCATATTGGCTGTCGTTGACGCAGAACATTGCGCCCGGCGGGGTTTGGACGAGATGGTGCACCGGCGCACCGGAGGCCTCGATGGCGGCGGAGAGCGTCGGAATATCTTTTGTCGACCGGCAGAGCGCGAGAAGGACGGCCAAATTCTCCCGCAGCTTCACCTGTGCACCGGAGAAGCGTTCTCGCAGCTGCTCGGCGGCGGCATGCAGTGCGTCCGCTTCTGCGCCGGAAGAAAGAAGCAGGCACAGGCCCTCCACGCCGCAGGCGCTGTGGAACGTTTCAATCCGGTGCTCGTTGAGGCACGCGCGCACCTCCAAGAGCGCCGTCTCCTCCGTGTTTTCCGGAAAGATAACGCGCAGCATGGAAACGGGTCGTCTTCCCGCAAAGCCGATGACACCGGAAGCAGACAGACTTGCGGGCGCGTCGAAGCCGATGCGCGTGCCGGGGGCGTCGGGGGCGAAGGTCGAGCGGATGTGCAGCGGAATCTGCCGCTCGCGCACGGGGGCGACCGCGCTTTCATGCAGCACCTGCGTCCCGGCGGCGGAGAGTAATTGCAGCTCCGGGTAGCTGAGCGTTTCAATTGGCGCAGGGCGCTTCACGATTTTCGGATCGGCGGCCAGAATGCCCGGCACATCCGTCCAGTTTTCATACACGTCCGCATGCAGCGCCGCCGCAGCCAGGCTTCCCGTGATGTCCGAGCCCCCGCGCGGGAAGGTATGGACGCGTCCGTCCGGCAGCACGCCGTAAAACCCCGGGGTTACGATCTTCCGCCCGTCGGCAAGAGATTGGAGCGCCGCGTAGGAGGCCTCCTGTAAGGCATTTCCAGCGTAGTCAAATTGCAGCCAGCTTTTAGCATCCACAAACGAAAAGCCGAGATAGGCCGCCATGAGCTTTGCGGCCAGATATTCTCCCCGCGAGGCAAGTTCATCCGCGCTCGTCCGGGCGGATAAGCTTTCGTAGATCGCGTCTAAGTCGTCTTCGATCGGATAGTTGATCGCGCATTCGTCGCGGATGGCGAGATAGCGGCTCGCGATTTTGCGCCAGAGCTCCCAGCACGGCACGCCGTAGCGCAGGTGGGCGTGGCAGAGATAGAGTAAATCCGTAATTTTATGGTCATCGGCATGGCGCTTTCCCGCGGCGGAGACGACGATGACGCGCCGGGCGATATCCCCCGTCACAATTTCGCGCACTCGCTTCCAATTTGCCGCGCAGGAGAGGGAAGAGCCGCCGAATTTTGCGATTGCCAGCATTTGATTCACCTCATAATATGGTTTGCAGCGGAAAGCTTCCGCTGTGCCATTCTATGAAAAAGCCCGCCGGTTTGACAAAAGCCGCGCCCCGGATTTCCGGGGCGCGGCCTGCGCGTTTTGTGGGCTTACTCGATGGAGGTCACGGGATAGTCCTGCGCCTCGACGGCTTTTTTGAGGGTGTCGTCTGCGACATCCTTCGAGAGCGTCACAACCGCCGTACCCGCTTCGTGGCTGACCTTCGCTTCGGTCACGCCGTCGACGGCCTCAAGGGCTTTTTTGACTCTGGCCTCGCAGTGGCCGCACATCATACCGGTAATATGCATTGTTTTTTCCATGGTTTCTGGTTCCTCCTTGTTTGTTGCAGCGGGAAGCTGCTTTGTGTGTCTCTTATGATCATGCCGCGCGTCGCGGAGCTTAAAGAGATTGAGCCGAAGGGCGTTGGACACCACGCAGAAGCTGGACAAACTCATCGCTGCCGCACCGAACATCGGGTTCAGCGTCAGCCCCAGCGGGACAAACACGCCCGCCGCGAGGGGAATGCCGATGGTGTTGTAGAAAAATGCCCAGAAGAGGTTTTCGTGAATGTTGCGGAGTGTCGCACGGCTCAGGCGGATGGCCGCCGGAACATCGAGCAGACGGCTCTTCATGAGAACTACGTCCGCCGCGTCGATGGCAACGTCGGTGCCGGCTCCGATGGCAACGCCGATATCTGCTCTCGTAAGTGCCGGCGCGTCGTTGATGCCGTCGCCGACCATTGCCGTCTTGCCCTGCGTCTTGAGCTTGCGGATTTCCAGCTCCTTGCCTTCCGGCAGAACGCCTGCGATGACCTCGTCTACGCCTGCCTGACGGCCGATGGCCCGAGCAGTTCTTTCATTGTCGCCTGTCAGCATCACGACGCGAACGCCCATATTCTGAAGCTCGCGCACAGCCTGCGGGCTGTCTTCCTTGATGACGTCTGCCACGGCGATCACGCCGAGAAGCTTGCCGCCCAGGCTGAAATAGAGCGGGGTTTTGCCCTCGTCGCTGAGAGACTGTGCCTGTTTTTGAATTGCCTCGGGAATCTGCACTTTTGCGCCGATAAATTTGTCGTTGCCGCCGCAAAGGGGCTTTCCTTGCAGGCTCGCCGTAAGGCCGTTTCCAGGCAGGGCTTGAAATTCCGAAACCTCGTCGGGAGAAATGCCGAGTGTCTCTGCCCGCTTTAAAATTGCCTTGGAAAGCGGGTGCTCGCTCTTTTGCTCGAGTGAGACGGCAAGACGGAAGAGCTCCTGCTCCGTGACGCCGGCTGCCGGGAGAACGTCCGTGACTGCGGGCTCGCCGGAGGTAATGGTGCCGGTTTTGTCAAGGGCGACGATCTGGATCCTGCCGGTTTCTTCCAGACTTGCCGCTGTTTTAAAGAGAATGCCGTTCTTCGCGCCGAGGCCGCTTCCGACCATGATGGCGACCGGGGTCGCAAGACCCAGCGCGCACGGGCAGCTGATGACGAGCACGGAAATTCCGCGCGCAAGGCTGTAGCCGAAGGGCTTTCCGATGAGAAGCCACACAACTGTGGTCACAAGTGCGATCGAGATGACCGCCGGGACAAAAATGCCGGAGACCTTGTCGGCAATTTTTGCGATCGGCGCTTTGGTGGCCGCCGCGTCGGAAACCATCTGGATGATCTGCGAGAGCGTCGTGTCCTGTCCCACGCGGGTGGCGCGACAGGTGAGAAAGCCCGACTGGTTGACGGTCGCGGCGGAAACGGTATCGCCGGGGGCCTTGTCGGCGGGGATGCTCTCGCCGGTAAGTGCCGCTTCATTGACCGCGCTTGTGCCATCAAGCACCACGCCGTCGACCGGAATGCTCTCGCCGGGGCGGACGACGAAGGTGTCGCCGGACTGCACCTGCTCGATGGGGACGGTCTCTTCCTTGCCGCCCCGGACGACGGTTGCGGTTTTGGGCGCGAGCTTCATGAGGCTCTTGAGCGCGTCCGTCGTCTTGCCCTTCGAGCGGGCTTCCAGCATCTTGCCGACGGTGATGAGCGTCAGAATCATGGCGGCGGACTCAAAGTAGAAGTCCATCATGTAGTCCATGACGGCGTCCATGTCGCCCCGGACCTGTGCGCCGGTCATGGCAAAGAGGGCATAGGTGCTGTAGACGAATGCGGCAGTGGAGCCGAGGGCGACGAGCGTATCCATGTTGGGCGCGCGGTGCCAGAGGGCCTTGAAGCCGCTGATGAAAAAGCGCTGGTTGATGACCATGATGACGACTGTGAGCAAAAGCTGCGTCAGGCCCATCGCCACGTGGTTGTCTGCGTAGAAGCTCGGCAGCGGCCAGCCCCACATCATGTGCCCCATCGAAACATACATGAGCACGAGAAGAAACCCGAGTGACCAGAAGAGTCTCCGCTTGAGCTTCGGCGTTTCGTGATCCTCCAGCTGCTTTTCCGCGTCCTGCATGTTTGTCTGCGCCTGATTGGACGCGCCCTTTTCACTTGCGCCATAGCCCGCCTGCTCGACGGCCTGAATGATTTCCTGCGCGCTTGCCGTTCCGTCCACGCCCATGGAGTTTGTGAGAAGACTCACCGAGCAGCTTGTCACACCCGGAACCTTGCTCACCGCCTTCTCCACGCGCGACGAGCACGCCGCGCAGCTCATGCCTGTAACATTGAATTGTTTCATGCTTTGCACCTCTTTGCCTTCCCCTGCCGGTAGCATGCCCGGCTTCTGCCTATTTCATCAGCTTCTGTAATGTGACGACCAGCTCGTCGATCACCTCGTCGTGTCCCTCGCGAATGTCGTTTGCCACGCACGAGCGCAGGTGGCTTGCCAGAAGCTCCTTATTGAATGCGTTGAGCGCCGCGTTGGCCGCTGCCGACTGCACAAGAATATCGGGACAGTACGCCCCGTTTTCGACCATGCTGCGGATGCCGCGGATCTGGCCCTCGATGCGGCTGAGGCGGTTGATGAGCTTCTTGTATTCCTCCGGCGAGCGCTCCTTTTTGCGCTGCGAGCACATGGGACAGTTCCGTTCCTCCATGCCGTGCCTCCTTGTGTGTTTTAAATACCCCCTTGGGGTATCTTCAATATATACCCCCAAGGGGTATTTGTCAAGCAAAAATTTTTCGTTTGCGCGATTTTTTGGAGCAGCTGCGGCGCTGGACATGAGAATTCACAAAATCGTCACAGGATTCTGTAAAAAAAGCCTTGACATTTTCGGCAATCTGGATATTATATAAGATGTTAGCACTCAGAGATAAAGAGTGCTAACACAAAACCGTAGATCAGGCCGCAAGGCCAGAACATAATCAAGGAGGTAATCTTATGAAACTGACTCCGCTGGCAGACAACGTGCTGCTCAAGAGCTTTGAAGCTGAGGAAAAGACCGCGTCGGGTATCATCCTGTCCACGGCGACCAAGGAAAAATCCGTGGTGTCTGAGGTCGTGGCCGCAGGCCCTGGCACAGACGACGTGAAGATGACCGTCAAGAAGGGCGACAAGGTCATCACCGGCAAGTTCGCAGGCCAGGAGCTCAAGCTCGACGGCGAGGACTATGTCATCTGCAAGCTCGCCGATATTCTGGCAATTGTTGACTAAGACTGATTGAACGCTTCAAGGAAAGGAAGATTTTTATTATGGCAAAACAGATCGTTTACGGCGAGGACGCGCGCAAGGCGCTGCTGTCCGGCATTGACCAGCTTGCCAATACCGTTAAAGTTACTCTGGGCCCGAAGGGCCGCAACGTCGTGCTCGGCAAGAAGTACGGCGCGCCGCTGATCACGAACGACGGCGTTACGATTGCAAAGGACGTCGAGCTTGAGGACGCGTTTGAGAACATGGGCGCGCAGCTCGTCCGCGAGGTCGCTACCAAGACCAACGATGTGGCCGGCGACGGCACGACGACTGCGACGCTGCTTGCACAGGCGATCGTCCACGAGGGTCTGAAGAACGTTTCCGCCGGCGCGAACCCCATGGTCATGCGCAAGGGCATGGAAAAGGCTGTTGAGACCGCCGTTGAGACCATCAAGGCGAACTCCGAGGCTGTCAAGGGCAGCGACGATATCGCGCGTGTCGGCGCGGTGTCTTCCGGCGACGAGGCCATCGGCAAGCTGATCGCAGAGGCCATGGAGAAGGTTTCCGCTTCCGGCGTGATCACCATCGAAGAGTCCAAGACCGCCGAGACTGGCCTCGAGGTTGTCGAGGGCATGCAGTTTGACCGCGGCTACATCTCCCCGTACATGGTTACCGATACCGAGAAGATGGAAGCTGTCATCGACGATCCGTATATCCTGATCACCGACAAGAAGATTTCCTCCATTCAGGAGATCCTGCCGATCCTCGAGCAGATCGTCAAGGGCGGCCAGAAGCTGTTCATCATCGCCGAGGACGTTGAGGGCGACGCGCTGTCGACCCTGCTCGTCAACCGCCTGCGCGGCAGCTTCAACTGCGTCTGCGTCAAGGCTCCGGGCTTTGGCGACCGCCGCAAGGAAATGCTCAAGGACATCGCCGTTCTTACTGGCGGCACATATGTCTCGAGCGAGCTGAACATGAACCTGCCCGACGTGCAGCTGGCTGACCTTGGCCGTGCCCGTCAGATCAAGGTTACGAGGGACAACACCGTCATCGTCGACGGCGCTGGCGACGCGAACGAGATCAAGGCGCGTGTTGCCGAGATCAAGAACACGCTGGCCATCACCACCTCCGACTACGACAAGGAAAAGCTGCAGGAGCGTCTGGCAAAGCTGTCCGGCGGCGTAGCTGTCATCAAAGTCGGCGCGCAGACCGAGGTTGCCATGAAGGAGCAGAAGCTCCGCGTGGAGGACGCGCTGAACGCAACGCGCGCGGCTGTCGAGGAAGGCATCGTTGCCGGCGGCGGCACGGCGTTTGTGAACGCGATCCCGGCTGTTGAAAAGCTGGTCGCGAAGCTCTCCGGCGACGAGAAGACCGGCGCTTCCATCATTGCCAAGGCCCTGCAGGCTCCGATCCGCCAGATCGCGGAGAACGCGGGTGTGGACGGCTCCATCGTCTACGAGAAGATCCGCTCGAGCCGCAAGCTCGGCTATGGCTACAACGCCTACAGCGAGACCTACTGCGACATGATCCCCGCCGGTATCGTCGACCCGACCAAGGTCACGAGAACCGCGCTGGAGAACGCCGCGTCCATCGCCTCCTGCGTCCTGACGACCGAATCTCTGGTCGCCGACAAGCCCGATCCGCAGGCAGATGCCGCGATGGCTGCTGCCGCAGCACAGGGCGGCATGGGCGGCGGCATGTACTAAGCCGTAACCAGGTTCTGATTTGTAACGCACAACAAAAGCCCGGCGTTTGTTCCCGCAAGCGCCGGGCTTTGCAGCCAAGCCGGAAAAAAGTAAACTTCCCGTCAGCTTTCGCTTTACAAGCTCCAAAATATTTGCTATAATAGCTTCGCGTTTTGAAACGCAATACGCGCTCGTAGCTCAGTTGGATAGAGTGACAGACTCCGACGTTTCTGCCCCATTCGGCTGAGAGAAGCCCAAAGCTGTTGATACGACTGGACTTTTCGGGCGTGAGAGCAATTTTTTGCTTGTTCTTTGACTACTGTTTGACTACCAATTTCAAAAAGCGATAACTGGCGATTTGCCGTTTATCTCATAAATGCGCTCGTAGCTCAGTTGGATAGAGTGACAGACTCCGACTCTGTAGGTCGCACGTTCGAATCGTGTCGGGCGTACCAAAAATCCCGTGAAATCATACGATTTCACGGGATTTTTATATAGAATTATTCCAATTATCTGTTTTTACTGCGTAGCGCAACCGGACAGAGCTTTTCGGAAGATAGCTCAGATCTCCAAGTTGCTCTGCATGATCTGACTGGCTGCTTTTTTATTTTTGTCAAAGGCGTGGGTGTAGATATCCAGCGTGGTAGACGGTTGACTGTGTCCGAGCAATCCTGCGACCGTGCCGACGTCCGTGCCGCTGGCGATGAATAGTGTCGCTGCCGTGTGGCGCAGGCTGTGGACATTCAAGTCCGTCGGCAGGTCATTTGCCTTGAGAATTTTCTTGAAGCGCCATGTGAAGGTCGAGGGCGTCATCGGCAGTTTCATGCCCTTTCTGCGGAACACATAGTCATCTTTGGTCTGCTCGCGCCGGTCGTAACGCTCCGTTTCGGCGGCGCAGAAGGCTTCGTATTCGCGGAGCAGGCTTTCCATCTCGGCGGAGAAGTACACATACCGATTACCGGCTTTGGTTTTCGGTGCTTTCACGATAATCTCGTCACCCGTCGTTTTGACGGCATTGCGGCAGACGTGGATGCTGCGTTCGGCATAGTTGACGTCCTCCCACTTGAGCGCACAGCACTCGCCACGCCGCATTCCAGTTGCGATGATGAGCTTGAAGTAGGTTTCGTACAGGATGCTCACGGTTTCCAGCGCCTGAATCAGCTTTTTCACCGTTTCATCGTCCGCGATCTTTTTCTCTTTCTTCTGTCCTGCGTACTTGTAAGTGCGCCACGCGGGATTGTGATCGAGATAGCCGCCCTCCATCGCGTCGGAGAGGATGCCGCACAGACAGCTGTGGACACCTTCTACCGTCGCTTCGGAGAGCGGCTTTCCTGTCGCTTTATTTTTCTGCTTCCGCAGCTTTGTGTACAGACTGCGGAAGTGTTCCGGCCGTAGATCGACGAGCTTGTAGCTGCCGAGATACGGTTTGAAGCGTTCAATGTCCTGCTTTTCCCTGACGAGCGTGGACTTTGCCAGCTTGTCCGGCGCGATGGTTTGCAGCCAGATCTCGGTGTACTTCTCCAGCGTGATCGACCGGTCAATGTCCGGATTTAGCTTCTTGCAGCTCATCTCGAAGATCATCACCTGCTCCTGCAACCACTTTTCCGTCTGCTTTGGCGTAAGGCCCGTGGGCGGCTTGACCGTTTTCTGCTGCGGGTTGCGCCGCCGCCCGTCGGGTGTATAGCCCATTGAGACGACGAGCAAATAACTGTTTCCGCGTTTTCTGATACTTGCCATTTGTGATTCCTCCTGTTTCGCTCAGCACGGCTGAGATTTCGTAACAGGAACAATACCAGAAAACGCGGAAATAGCTAGTGGTATTTGAAGATTCTACGAAAGAGACAATTCGGGATGGGCAGAATTGACGATCAGAATCATAAGTTTCTTTGCAGGTACACCATATCCACCAGCTGCACCCCGGCCTCGTAGATAGGATGGTCATAGCGATCGGTGAAGAAGTTTGGGATGCGGTGGGAGCGGGTAAATCCGCATTTTTCGTAAAACGGCACGGTCAGCGGGCTATCGCCGGTGCCCACCTGCAAGAGAGCATAGTGACCCGCATATTTGCGCACAAGGAAGTCAATCAGTGCCTTACCGTAGCCCTTTCTCTGCGCTTCCGGCTTCACAGCAAGGTTCTTGAGTTCCAGAATCCCGCCGCCCTCATCGGTGATGACGCATTCTGCTTTCACGCCGCCGTCCTCCAGCACATACATGGCCCCCCGCTCCAGATAGCGGTCGATCATGTCCTCCTGCTCGTCCGCCAACAGCAGAAGCGGAAGGAATTGCTTTTTATTTTCATGGATTTCTCGAATGTTCATAGGCTGCTGCTCCGATAATCTGGAAGTTTCCGTTGTGAAGGTTATGCTCATTTTGCGTTATTACTCTTCCGAACTCCGTCATTCATTCTTTTCACTTTGCGTTTCCATACAAAATATTGAACGAGCCAAGTGATGACGAAAATTGCAACGAATATTCCTAAATATGAAAGAATACCAATGGCATTATGCTTCATCCAATTCGTAATATAGGCAATCGGAAACATCGTAACACAGGCAATGGAAAAGTAAATTCCGCTTTGCTTTGCAAGGCTCCACGAATCAATTTCCCAAATAACGGAAGCCATTGCAAAGCCTGTACCCAAAATTCCGCAGAGAATTGTTTGAAGAATAACTGCGTTTAATTCATTTTTCATTGTATCAATCAGCTCAGGGGTGACAGGATAGAACGAACCATCTCCTATGCACATTGATATAATCACAGTTATTACAAAACCGATAGCAATGCCGAGAGGGAATCCGAGAAGCCCACGCTGAATCATCTTTTTTTTCATTTTTACCACCTCATATTCCTAATAATTGTTTGATCTTGGCGACAAAACGCCTTGAAACATAAGTAACCGTCCCATTTGAAAGCGTAACACAAATTGTTCCTGCAAAGCTTAAATCAAAACCCTTGACTTTTCTCAGATTGATAATATCCGAGTTTGATATTCGGACAAAAAAGTTGCTGTCCAGCCGCTGCTCCATTTCGTAAAGCCGCAGACGGAGCGTGTACTCACCGTGATTTGTTTCGGCAAACACTTTGCCTGATGCAGCAAAAATGCGGTAAATATCAAACGGCTCCAACACTTCGACAATATCATCTTTGAATCCGGCAATCATTTTCGGCTGCTCGTCTGAAAGCCTTTTCATGATTTCATTGATTTCGTCGGTCATTTTGTTTGTCACAACGATGATTTTGGGTTCCTTGCAGTTCTCATCTAACTTGATTTCAATTTGCATTTGCTCACCTCCTCTTTGTTACGGTTACAGTATAAGAAAATCGAGAATTGATTTCCACCGATTCTCGATAGGTGGTCGTTTTCAGACCATAGACGGTAGATTATATAAATAATCTTCCTCATCAAATTCCGATTTATTAAATTCATGATAGCACACACAACGCCCAGCTTCAATAAACGTTTTCTTCACGAAACCATCTGCGCTGCGCTCTGTGTCGGAATCAGGCACTCCGCCATGCGCTTGGCGGCGTCCTGCTTGCGCTGCATCTGTGGGTGGCAGTAGGTGCGCTCCAGGAAGGACGTATCGCCGTGACCGGCGAGGTCTGCGACCGTATTTTTGTCCACGCCCTCATGCAGAAGCGTTGAAACAAAAAAGTGTCGGAGGGTGTGCAGATGGTAGCTTTTCGGGAATCCCAGTTCCGCGAATAACGCTTTGAGGTGCTTGCTGAAGGTGTCCGGATGAATGAGCGTGCCATCGTCTTTTGTGAAAATATGCTCCGGGAACGGAATACCTTTTTCGTCACGGAGCATCATCTTCCGGTAGCAGAAGCCGCGCAGCAGGCTGAACAGATCTTCGCTCATCGAAACAGTTCGGGCGCGACCATTTTTCGTTTTGCCCTCCTGCACGCCCTCGCCGGAAACAGTGCTGCGGGAATGCTGGATGATGATATAGCCCTCATAACTGCCGGTCACGATCACGTCTGACCAGCGCAGGGCGCACAGCTCGCCGCGCCGCATCCCCGTGTTGATGGCGAGGAAGTAGAACAGTTGGAAAACCGGTTCCTCATAGCAGAGGGCGGAAAGGAGCTTCTGCATTTCCTCCATCGTCGGAATCTCCTGCGCCTTGCGTTCAGCGTCGGGCAGGTCAATCATTCGTGCGGGATTTTTTTCAATGATCTCGTTGCGTTTTGCGTCGCTGAGAACCGCTGATACGACGGTCAGGTATTTCTGAACCGTCTTTTCCTTGATCGGCTTGCCGCGGTAAGTCCGCTTGCGGAGCTTCGCCAGCAGGTTTTCCAGTGCTATGGGGCGCAGCCGATTCAACTTGATCGCGCCAATCTCTGGGAATACCGTTTCGAGTGACCGGCGGTAAAAGGCAATCGTGCCGGGTGCGTATTTTGTCTGCCGTTCCAGCCAGCCGCGGGCGTAGGTCTCAAATGTCATCTCACCGTCCTCACTGTAACCCTGCTTGAATAGCCGTTCCAGCCGCTCGGCTTCGTGGTAGACATACTGATCGACACCGCGCTTTGGTACAGAATCCGGCACCTGAATCGTTTTCGCCTTGCAGATTTTCCGTCCGTCGGTGCGGTAGCCATTGCTGATGGTAATTTTGTATTTTCGGTCAGATAATTGTTTGATGCTTGCCATAAATCTCCCCCCTACATCTTTTGTTCCATATTCCAATCTTCGTGATCGTCCTCGGCATGGCCGAGGTCGGTTTTCTTTTGCCGGAGCTTCTTGCGGCGCTTGCTGTCGATGTGCAGAGCTATAGTCGTTCCGTCACGTGTCGGTGCATCGTCCGTCATCTGCTCCACAGCACGGCCAAAGCGCACAGCACCGCGCACAAGATCACCGCCGTAATCGAGATCCACGCGCACAGGTGAATTTTCTTCTTCGCATCCTGAACCGTATCCGTAAGTTGGTTCTTCGTATCGGTCAAAATCATCGTCATGGATTTCTGCGTACTGTCGGTCAACTCCTTGCAGGCGGAAGAATACCCCGCGCTCAGGCTCCCAGCCTGTTTCTCGAAATTTTCTGCGCTCGTTTGCATCTTGATCAGAGATTCCTGCGCTTCTGCTTTCATCAGAAGCATTTTCAGGTCCGTGTCTAACTGCATCTGCTGCCGGAACAGCCTGTTCTGCATATCGAGCATTGCACTCCAGTTCCGCTCCGTGACCATCACGCTGGGCTCCAGCCGTTGCGCCTCGTCCATCAGCTTTCTGTGCTGCATCAACATTTCTTGTGTTGTCATTCTCTGTTCTGTATCCAAACTCCGCCTCCATATTTCCTTTCAGGTATTTTTCTATGTGCAGCTTATTGTCACGGCATTTTCGTCCGTCCGGTGTGGTGTAGGTAATATTCTTCCGGCTGCCTGTCCATGCGGCATCGTAGCCCTCAGAGCGGAGCAGCGCCAGAAATTCTTCGCGGCTTCCAGCGCAGCGCATACACTCGTCGATCACGCGCATCAGCTCGAACTTCCAGCTTTCACCCCTATCCGCCGTGTAGTATTCCGCGTTGGACATCCCGCAGGAGCGTTTTTGCTCATCCCTCTGAAATTTCGGCAGCCCCAATTCCTCGCAAATCTGGTCATTGCAAACGCGCAGCGCCTGAATCTGCTTGTCCGCTATATGAACCTTTTTTCCGGTCTCGAAATTCACGCTGTTGATGATGCAGTGCGAGTGGATGTGTTCACGGTCGGTGTGCGTGCAGACCAGAACTTCACAACCCTCAAAATATCCAGCAAGTCTGCGTGCTGCTTCGTGTGCTGCGCACGGGTCGATGTCTGCACCTTTTGGAAAACTCTGCACCATGTGGTAGAACATCACGCCGCCATCCTTGCGGTGCAACAGCTTCGTACTCAGGAATTCATCGAACGCTGTTTCCGGCTGACAGCCAATGCCGCTGACGAGCTGCTGTCCATCCCAGAGCGTCTTGCTGAGTTGGGAAACATAGCGCATGACACTTTTCATGCACCCGCGCGTCTGCGTCCCCTTTTTGTAATTCACGAAATGGACGATTGCGATTTGACTGCACCCCCTTCCTGCATTTCCCGCAGTGCGGTATTGATTTTTGCGAACTCGTGCGCGGCAGAATCCAGATTGGCGAACTGTACCTTGCCCATGTTCGCCAGTACCGCCAGCTGGTTGAGATTGTTGCCAATGGCTTTCTGCAGCCGCAGGACTTCCTTGAGTCCGTCCAGAATCACAATCTGTTTTCTGAGACAACAGGCGGTCACATAATCGCTCTGGCTCATGTGCGCCTGCGCTGCTTTTCGGCGGATTGTCTCTAAATCCTGTTCCGAGATCCGAATGCTGAATTGCTTGTCTTTTTTCATGTTTCCTCCGTTTTCATTGAAGTGGGTATGGGCTTCTGCCCGATTTGAGGCATTTGGCAGGGAGCCGGTGGACCGGCGACTAGCCAAATGCGATGCTGGCTCCTCCCGAACGGGAGGATTTTCCCGCTGCGGCGGGGCTTCTCTGCGTTGGTCTGGCGTATTGCGCCTGCGTTTTTTCACATTGCCCGCACGTTGGCGCAACGTTGGCTTTTCCCGTTGCGCCGCGCACACACTCGCTGTCGGGGCAGAAAGCCGCACACAGCGGCGACACGCGGCTCACGGCGGCGAACGGTGCCCGCTGTGGAAGGGTGCAAGGATGCAAACCGTTCAAGGCGTTACCCCCTTACCCTCTTGCTCCGGCAAGCGCCAGAGCCATTGGTCGGCGCGGCGCTCCGAAAGAATGCCGAGATTTCGCTTTGCGATTTTCAGCGTCCGCTCTGAAATGCCGAGCTGCTTTGCAAGCGCAAGGACTTCCTCGGCTGGTCTCGGCTGCGTCAGAAACCTGCGCAGCTCGTCTTCCATCTGCATGGTCTTTGTCTGCACCTGCCCGGTGCCGTTCAGGATGTTGTCAACAGTCGCATCGCAGAAGCCCTTCCACTGAAAGCCATGCTCCGGGTGAAGCTCGAATGCAATGGATGAGCCTTCCGGCGCAAGACTGTTTTTATCCTGCGCTACGATGCGGAGCGTATCACCGCTTTTCAGCCGCCCGACGATCAATACACTCCGGGCCGATGCACGAAAATCAATGGACCCAAGACCTCGATAGCCTGCCTTTAATCCTTGCGCCTTGTTCATATGCCCAATCAGAATGACGGCGCTTTGCGTGCGCTCCGCCATCAAAGACAGACGCTTGAGGACGGGACGGACTTCATTTGCGCGGTGCATATCCACATCGCTTCCAAGATAGGCTTGCAGCGGGTCAAGTACGATCAGCTTGGCAGAGGTTTTCCGAATTGCCTGTTCCAATCGCGCGTCACAGAGCGTCAGCTCCTGCTTGCTTTCGTCAATGACCAGAACGCGTGTGCAGTCCGCGCCTGCGTTTTCAAGCCGCGGCTTGATGGTATCTGCCAGTCCATCCTCGGCTGTCTGATAGATCACGTTCATGGGCTTCGCCGCCTGCGCACACTCCGGCAGCGGCTCGCCGCGTGTCAGTGCCGCAATGACGGCTAGGATGAAGCTCGTTTTTCCTTCGCCCGGATCGCCTTGAATGATCGTCAGCTTGCCAAGTGGAATGTAAGGATACCAAAGCCAATGCACCTCCTCTGCGTTGATTTCGCTCATGGAAATCAGATTTAATTGTGTACTGTTCTCCAAAAAATCGCCTCCGATTCAAAAAGTAAAGGTGCGTACCACGTTTTTCGCGGCACGCACCTTTCTACTTGTAGTATGGAGATTTTTCTGATACACTCAGAGTAATAGCAGACAAATAAAAATCATTTGTGGACGGGTTTCCAAAGGAGAAGCGAATGTTTCAGTCCATCACATTTTATATCGGAGGGAAAACGCTCGGTATTTACGGAGAAGAATTTCCGCTTGGAGCACTGACAACGGAGGTTTTGAACATCACGCCAGCGGAATATCAAGCGCTTGACGGCAGTTTGAAATCTGCGATAGAAGGTATGGCACGTTATGAGAAAACGCACAAGCTAACCGACTGGCATCAGGCCAATGAGCAGATGCTCCGGCTGAATGAAGCGCTCTGTCATCATCATATTTTTCGCTTGATTCAGACGGACTCGTACATTTTGACGGAGGCAAAGCAACTCACAGAAATGCCGATTACAGAGGGCGATCCACTTGAAATGGATGCGCACGACCACGAGATTTTACGTCAGATCTGTGCATATGAAGACTACTTGGAAAATCCGAAGAAATACGGCAGAATCAAAAATCCGGAGGAATTGAGCGAGGCGCAGCGGGAATGGTATCTGAACTTGTATCCGCCCATTCCGCCAAAGCCGGAGGCGAAAACGCCGGCGCTGCTGATCGCACCTGTGCCGTTAGACCTGAAGTGGCAGCTCTATAAAGCATACTGCATGAACTATGCGCAGGTGCTTAAAGATGTTGCCTCCGTCTGTCAGACGCTTCGTGCGTTTATTCGGGAGGCGCTTTCCACGCTCGAACATCTGTCACCAAACCAATATATTGCGGCCCTGAACGGGTTTCTCTTTCCGGAATTTCGGCACAAGTGGATCGCCAATCCGATAGAAGGCACCGGAAATTATACGCTCTTTGATGATATCAGAATCCATCTCGTGCCGAGAGAAACAGCACCGGATTCGGGGCAATTCAGGGTTTTTGAATATTATGAAACAGAGCATTTGCAAACGCTTTTGAAGCTGGATTTCTATAAAGGGCTGGAAGCCGGGCATCTGATTCGGAAGTGCGAACTATGCGGAAGACTCTTTCTGCTGCAAAAGGGCTATCACACAAAATACTGCGATTCTCCGAATCCGGATAACCCGCGCTATTCCTGTGCACAGCTCGGTTATCGGATACGCGGCGTCAAAGAAACGGCGGCGGACAGTCCATTGACGCAGGCACTTTCCCGCTGCTATCAGCGCATTGACAAGGACAAAGCTCGCGGCATTATCACGGCAGAGGAGCAGATGCGCCTGCGTGCAAAGGCAGAGGAGCTTTATCACGAAGCACGAACACAGCCCGGTATGCCCTACGAAGTCTTCAACGAATCCCTGGCAACCAGGAATCTATATCCGCTCTGCGATGTGCAGCGCAAAAGCAAGCCCGTAGGACGCCCAAGAAAGCAAAACTGACGGTGCTGCGCGAGGAGGTGACAGCGCATGACGAATGAAGAATTGTACCTACAGTATCTCAGCGGCGACACGGAAGCCTTTGAGCAGCTCTATCTGCAAATGCAGGGATTCATCGCTTCTGTTGCGAAGGATGCGGCGCAGAGCTTTGGCTGTTCGGACAAAGAAACGCTGGACGAGCTGTGTGCCGAAGGCGCGCTGGAGCTTTGTGAGCGCCTTTCCACCGGGGAGTATAGCGAGGAACGTGGAAAATTGACCACATATCTGTATCCGTTTCTGCGCGGGAAGATGTACCGCTATTTGGAGGCAAATCTCGGTGCAGCGGCACTGCCCAAGGACGAAATGCAGCAGATCAAGCAGGCGCAGCGGCTGCACAAGGAGGAGATGCGTCCTCTGGATGAAGTTGCACAATTGCTCGGCGTTTCCGCAGAAAAAGCCGCGCAGTTGATTGGCTGCAAAACGAAGTCACTTTCTGTCTCTGCGCTTTCAGATACTGATACGGACGATGATCCGCTTGCGTGGCTGCTGCTCGACCAGCACGCCCTTACGCCGGAGCAGGCCGTTTACCGGCAGGTCTGCACGGAGGAACTGGAGCAGCTTTTCCGTACGCTCAGCGCGAAAGACCGGGCAATCCTCGGTCATACCTATGGCGTGTTCGGCTACGAAAAACTGTCTGCGGACGAGCTTGGCCTGCGCGAAATGCTCTCACCGGACGGCGTGACCAAAGCCAGAAAATCCGCATTGGAGCGCCTGCGCAGCCGGTACCCCGGCAGCGGTCTGCACCTCTGGCGGGATGCGTATTATGCGCTGAAAGACATATAAAAAGGAACCCACACTAGTGAAAGGCAGTGCGGGCCTTTATGTTCAAGCAGAGAAGTTTTGAATGTTCAATTCCTGTAAATTTTTATGTGAATTTTCACTATTTTCACTTGCTTCATGTGAAAATAGTGGTATAATAAAAATAACCAACACGGAGGTGTGATCGATGCAGTACGAAAATGAGCGCATGGAATTTAAATCCCAACTGACGGACGACATTTACAAGGAAGTCATCGCCTTTACGAATACGGACGGCGGTGTGATCTATATCGGCATTGACGATCAGGGCAATGTGACAGGTATTGACAATGTGGACGAGACATACACGCGGCTGACGAACGGCATCCGCGACGCGATCCAGCCGGACGTGACGATGTTCGTGCGTTATGTGCTGCAGGAGAACAAGGTCATTCGCATTGAAGTCGGTGAGGGCAGTTATAAGCCGTATTACCTGAAGAGCAAGGGGCTGAAGCCCGCCGGCGTCTACGTCCGGCAGGGCGCGACGAGTGTGCAGGCATCGCCGGAGCAGATCCGGCAGATGATCAAAGATTCGGACGGCGACGTGTTTGAAGAAATGCGTACCGTGCAGCAGGATCTGACCTTTGACGAAGCAGCGGTCGCGTTCAAGCGGTACAAGGTGGATTTTTCAGAAGACAAGTACATTGCGCTGGGGCTTCGGAACATTCACGACGATCAGTACACCAATCTGGCGCTGCTTCTGTCCGACCAGTGCCAGCACACGACGAAAATCGCCGTATTCAACGATGAATCCTGCACCGAGTTCCGGGACAGCAAGGAGTTTGGCGGCTCGATCTTCAAGCAGTTTGAAAATTCGATCAATTATCTGGCGCTGTGCAACAGGACAGTCTCTACCATCAAGGGTGTCGTCCGCACGGATAAGCAGGACTATCCCGAGGAAGCCATCCGCGAAGCGCTGCTCAATGCGCTGGTGCATCGGGACTACAGCTTCAGCGGCAGTATTATCATCAACGTGAACGACAGCAAAATGGAGTTTATTTCTCTGGGCGGTCTCCTGCCCGGTCTTTCCACGGAGGATATCCGTCTCGGCGTTTCTCAGCCGAGGAATAAGAAGCTGGCGGAGATCTTTCATCGTCTGCGCCTGATTGAAAGCTACGGCACCGGCATCCGCCGCATTTTCAAGCTCTACGCAAGCTGCCCCGTCCAGCCCAGCATCGAGGCAACGACAAATGCATTCCGGATCGTGCTGCCGAACATGAACGCCGCTTCTGCGGGCGCAGAAATTGCGGCAGAAGCAAAGCCTGCCGCGCCGATCATTACGCCGCAGATGAAAATCGTTCTGGACTACCTCAAGGAATACGGTGAAATGCGCGACGAGGAGTTGCAGGAGCTGCTGCATATCAAAAAGACCAGAGCCTATCTGCTGACCCGCCAGATGAACGAGGAAGGGCTGATCGAGGTCGTCGGCAGAGGGGCGGAAAAGAAGTATAGATTGAAGTAACGAGGAGGTGCGCTATGGCACTGGAAAATAAATTGGGACTGACGAGTTCTGCCGACCTTGCGCGGGAGGAGGAACGGATCAGCAAGAAAAAGGCCGTGTGGCTGTTTGAAAGCGGCACGCTGGACAAGCTGCCTGTCGGCACGTTCGCGTCGCTCAAGGCAATTCACAAAGCGCTTTTTGAGGACATTTATGACTTTGCGGGTGAACTTCGCACGGTGAATCTGGCGAAAGGCAACTTCCGTTTTGCTCCGCTTATGTATCTGGAAGCGGCACTGGCGAACATCGAAAAAATGCCGCAGGGTACATTCGATGAAATCATCGAAAAGTATGTGGAGATGAACGTTGCGCACCCATTCCGCGAGGGTAACGGGCGCAGTATGCGCATCTGGCTCGATTTGATGCTGAAAAACGGCATCGGTCAGGTTGTGGATTGGAGCAAGGTCGATAAAGAGGACTATCTGCTTGCGATGGAGCGCAGCCCGATTAAGGATGTGGAGATCAAAGTGTTGCTGAAAGCTGCGCTGACGGATAATGTGAATAGCCGTGAGGTCTTTATGAAAGGCATCGACCACAGCTATTATTACGAGGGGTATACGACATTTAGGGCGGAAGATCTGTAAAAGTTTATACCATCAATCCACTGCACGAGCTCGTTGCTTTAGATGCAATCAACGTAAAATAATGATTGGAAGTTTAATATGTTCTATAAAATGATTGAGAACAAGTGCAGGGAATGGTACCATTCCGAGGAATGCACTGTTCATAGTTTGGTTGAATATATAGAGAAGACCGGAAAAATGAGAGATGCACAGGTTGAAGCAATTAAGCTTTATTTGTTTCTCAAAATCGGTTGCGGATGTAAGCCATTAGAGCTTTTGTTCAGACACGGATACTTCAATTCTATCAACTTGAACGATGTGGAATTGTCCACCACGACTCGTGCTTACCTAGAAGAAAATCCGGCGGCAGCAGCATTGTTTGAATACGCTCTCTTAACAAACGACAGAGGGGAACAAGTTTCCGAAGGTATTGAAAAGCAGATAAAGAAGGACCCGTCAAGCATTGACTATCACGCATTTTTCCAAGCGGTTTTTTACAATGTATCCTACACTGATTATCTGTTCAGCCTCCCTATGGGTGCAGGAAAAACATATCTGATGGCCGCATTCATCTATCTCGATCTGTATTTTGCAAATAATGAACCACAGAATCCTGCATTCGCTCACAATTTCATCATCTTTGCACCTTCCGGCTTGAAATCCTCTGTTGTCCCAAGTTTGAAGACGATTCAGAACTTCAACCCTGCATGGGTCATCCCAGAGCCTGCTGCCACTGAGATCAAGCGTCTGATCTCCTTTGAGATGCTTGACCAGAGCAAGACAGCAAAAAAGTCCAACAAGACGAAAAATCCCAATGTCCAGAAAATCGCAACTCACCAGCCTTTGTCCGAACTTTTTGGCCTTGTTGCCGTTACAAATGCTGAAAAAGTCATCCTCGACCGTATTCAGGAGAAAGACGGACAGCTCAGTTTTCTCGAAGAAAGCGATGATGAAAAGGATCGGCAGGCCAATGAACTTCGCAACCTGATTGGCAAACTTCCCTTTTTGTCCATCTTTATTGATGAAGTCCATCACGCAATCAGTGACGAAATCAAGCTCCGTGCTGTCGTTACCCGCTGGGCAAAAAATGATACCATAAATTCCGTCATCGGCTTCTCTGGCACGCCATATTTGGAAAAAGCGGAGAAGATTCCTGTTGTCGATAAGCTGTCTGTTGCCACTGCTGAAATTACCAATATCGTCTACTACTATCCGTTGATCAACGGCATCGGGAATTTTCTGAAGCGACCGGTAGTTAAGATTGCAGAAGTGACTGATAGCAGCCGCATTATCGAAAACGGTGTTCGGGAGTTTTTTGATGGGTATAAGAACACTGTTTATACAGACGGAACGACTGCAAAGCTCGGGATCTATTGCGGTACGATTGAAAAGCTGGAGGAGCTGGTTTATCCTCTTGTGTCTGAAATTGCCTCAGCGTATGGTTTGGGCAGCGATACGATTCTTAAATTTCACAAAGGCAATAAGCAGTACCCCCAGCCCGTAGATAGCCAGATGCAGTTCGACACGCTTGACAAGCCTCTGTCTAAAATCCGTGTGATTCTCCTTGTTCAAATTGGAAAAGAAGGCTGGGATTGCCGCAGCTTGACCGGCATTATTCTCTCGCAGGAGGGAGATTGCCCCAAAAACATGGTGCTGCAGACTTCTTGCCGCTGCCTGCGTCAGGTGGATAAGAGCACGGCAGAAACTGCACTGATTTATCTGAACGACGGCAATGCGGACAAGCTCAACGCACAACTCCAACAGCAGCACCATATTTCTCTGAAAGAGTTTACACAGAACAGCCCTGATCGAACTGAAATCAGGCGGTATGACCGTACCGCTTATTTAAAGTTGCCCAAAATTGACTTCTACCAGTTCAAAGTCAATTATGAGACACTGACCGTAGCACAAGCTGCACCCGAAACGAAGATTCCAACTGCTGCGGCCGAAGCAAAGCTGTCAGGCAGTATCATCAAGACCACTGATTTGAGTATGAAAACCCAAAATATTAAGGTGGATGATTCGGAACGCGGTACAGAGCAGGCGACATTCTCCACATGGCTGCACCGAATTGTAAGAGGCAGCTTCGGTTCTCTCACTATGCAGGAACTCTCAGCACATTCCGAGGTATTGGATACTGTATATCATACCATCACCTACGAAAAAGACGGCATTCGGTTTTATAGTTCCCGCTATGACCATGCCATGGTAGAAGCAAACATCCGCAAAGCTTTCTGCGAAGAACGTTCCTTCATTACGAAGGAAGAACTGATTCCGGAAGCAGCCTGTCTGTTGAATATTACTAATTTTACGTCTGTTGTTCATACACAAACTCCTGCGGATTACTACCCCGAGCAGGATGCTGTGGAGCGCATCATTCTGGACGACAAAGGAAAGTTGAAAATGAACCCCGCTATTGAAGCTGCAATATTGGCTTTGGAGGCGGATGGCAGCGAACATAACCGCAAGTTAGCGGAGGCCATGCGGAAACAGAACGCTTCTTACCCACAGAAAAACCACTCGTTCCATTACCTGCCCTATCGGACTGACAGCAGTTTTGAGCAGACGTTTCTCAAGGAGGTGCTGGTCTTTGATGAAATCGAGCGGCTTGGGTTGGAGGTCTATTATAACGGCGACCGCGCGATGACAGAGTTTAAGATCAAATGTTACAAACGCGTTGGAACAGGCTGGCGCTATGTTGGTATGTATACGCCTGACTTCCTCATCATTCAACGCAGAGATGGTAAAATCTATAAAGCCATCATAACTGAGACAAAAGGACAGATTTATGCAAATGATCCTGCATTCATAGACAAACGGACATTCATGGAAACGGAGTTTTCCAAATATAACAACAGCGCCTTTGGCTACAGACGGTTTGATTACTTATATCTGGAGGATACGCTGACAGAGACGGAGCGGATTCAGATAACACATAAAAAGATTTGTGACTTCTTTAAGGAGAAAATACTGTGACTATTATTGACTATAGAAAAAGACTGGGATTGGGCTATTCTGACGTGGAGAAGCATGAGCACTTCATCGCATATATACATAATTTTTTCCTAAATGCAAACGCAGATCATGATAGCTTCCCCCCTCTTATTGAGCAAGCATTTTGCAATAAGATAGGAGAGCGCATGGAGGACAATAATGATTGGTGCACCTTTGAAGAGCCAACTGGTCTACCGGCTGCATGGAAATATCTAAAAAAACGGACAGAATTTTTTCTCGATTTTCTATTCTGCTATGTAATGCTTATCAACTGTTACGGAGGCAGGAAGAAAAACATAAAAAATGTGCTGACTGACGAGTTATTAAATGCTTTGGATGAGTGCCAGATTCCTTATGAAGTTGTACACGATGACGATGGCCTTTTTGTATTTCCGAAAGGCGCAAAAGAATTGGATGAAGCGCTTGTTTCAGAGCCGCTTGAATGGTTAAAAGATTATCCCGCTACTCGCAAAACTTATATTATAGCACTGAAACAGTATTCTGACGGCATTTATATCCGTGATGTTGCAGATAACTTACGAAAAGCGTTGGAGTCTTTCCTTCAGGAATTTCTTAAGAACACAAAAAATCTTGAAACGAATAAGAACGAAATATGCAAATACTTAGGTGGACAGGGCGTCGATGCTGGTATTTCCGGCCTGTTCCAGCCTCTAATCAATGCGTATAAGAATGTGAACGACAAGATTGCAAAGCACAATGATGCCGTAGATGCAAAACTGTTGGAATTCTTACTCTACCAGACAGGCATCTTGATTCGCATGGTGTTATCAGTGAAGCAGGCGCAAGAGACGGAGGTACTCGATCATGCCGATTAAATATGTACCATTTATTCCCGAACCCGTGGAGGGGCAGGCTGTTCTGGGTAATTTCAATCGAATCCTTCGCTACAAAGGCGCAGATGAAATGTCCATGACGCTCCAACGCGGTATGCCGCTATATGAAATGGAAAAACAGGAAACTGTGGGCAAAAATGCTGACGGCAATATGGTTATTCGGGGCGAATGTGTTTCCGCCTGCGCCTACCTCAAGGAGCAAGGCATTCAGGTCGATCTGGTCTATATTGACCCACCTTTTGCCAGCGGCGCTGACTATGCCAAACAGGTATATATCCGCCGCAATCCCAAGGTGGCCGAGGCGATTGCCGAAGCGGAGCAGACGCTAGATATTGACGAATTAAAGTCTTTTGAAGAGAAAATGTACGGCGATGTTTGGGATAAGGAGAAGTACCTAAATTGGATGTATGAAAATCTCATGGCGATTAAGAGCGTTATGAGCGAAACGGCATCTATTTATGTTCATCTAGATTGGCATATCGTCCATTATGTAAAAATACTGATGGATGAAATCTTTGGAGAAGACAATTTCAGGAATGATATTGCATGGCATTACTCTGGATGGAACAAAAAATTGAAGGTCAGCTTTGAAAAACGGCATGATACTATTTTGTATTATTGCGCAGACGACGAAGGTTCAAATTTTAACTCCTTCTTTGAGCAATGGGATTCGGAAGACGAGTACATCAAAAAGAGGAAGCAAAAACCGCTTGTTGACGAAAATGGCCGACGCTATGTTCTTTCTGATGCTGGCGGTGGAAAGCGTGTTATGAGATATTTAGACGAGGCCATTAAAGAAGGCGTTGTTGTAGATGATGTTTGGAATATCGACAAGATAAATAACTCTGCAAAAGAATCAGTCGATTATGCCACACAGAAGCCAACGGCACTCTTAGAACGAATAATATCAGCGTCCTCTAATAACAAGATGCTTGTTGCTGACTTTTTTGGCGGAAGCGGTGTGACCGCCGCAGCTGCTCACAAATTAGGTCGCCGGTTCATTCATTGTGATATTGGCCTGAACTCCATTCAGACGACTCGCGACCGCTTGGTAGCAGATAGCGCGGAGTTCGGTGTGCTGGAGATCAAAGACGGGGTCCAACTCTATCGCAATCCAGTGCAAACCATGGATAAAATCAAATCACTTATTCCTGGTCTGAAAAGCGAGGACTCTTTAGACTCCTTCTGGGCAGGCGCAATCTCCGACAGCAAACTGGGGCTGGTACCGGTGTATGTGCCAAATCTAATGGACAGCAGCTCCAAGCTGCTAGACGTGGTGTTGATAAACCGCATGATCCATCAGGCAATTCCTGATCTCGACAGCAATATCAAAAAGGTCATCCTGTATTACATCGACATTACCAGTGAAGAAGAAATTCGTAAGTTCATTGCTGAAAATGACAGCACCACGGTGGAAATCGAACTGCGTGACCTGAAAACGATTCTGGATGATGTAGTCATCGGTGACTATGCCAAGTTCCATACAGAGGAAATCCATGAAGACCTGTTTGGCGGCTGGCAGGTTATGATCGACACGTTTGTCAGCGACCGAGTGCTGCAAAAAATCACCGATTTCAACAACAAGGCCAGAATGAACGCTTCTGCCAAAAAGCCATTCAAGCCAATCGAGATCAGTGAGGATGGTCTGGAACTGATTGAATTTCTCAGTCTTGACTGTACTGCAGCCGATGGTGTATGGCACTCCGACAGCGAAATCAAAATCGATAAAAACGGGTTTGTCATTCGCAATGGTGAAAAAACCAAGAAATTCTGGAGTGGCACGATTCGCAGCGAGAAGAAACCTCTGCGATTGAAAATCCGCAATATCTGCGGCGATGAAACAGTGTGGGCAGTATGTTAAACTGATAACGTTATTCTTGGCTGCTATAAAGAGAAGATATGTGAAAGTGGGAATCTCAAATGGACGATAAGCTCAGTAGTATTCTCTCCTATCTTGATATCACGGGAGAAACTGGTCTAGCATCTAAAGACAACTTTGATAGTCTTACAACTTATCAAAAGTTCTTTTATAACCAAGTAAAAAGTAAAATCGGTGTTGATGCGGTGTACTTCTTGAGAGACGAAGAAGGTGTAGCTAAAATTCCACTAATTTACTTTTCAATGGTTGAAGAAAATGATGCCTCGAAAGCTGCAAAGCTCCATTGTTTATCTTGGAATATGGGGGAGGCACCTCTTCTATTTGTCGTAACGCCTACTGCCGTAAAAGTGTTTAATAATTATCAAACCCCTAAGAAGAAAGATGGCAGTTTAGATCCGGAAGCTGGATTGATTGAAACAATTAGTTTACTAACAAGTGTTGAAACTCAACGGCAGAAATTGCACCCGTATAATCGTTCGTTGTTAGAAAGCGGAGAATATTGGAACCGTGTAAAAGGACGATTTGATACCAGCGCTAGAATAGATACCACGCTAATGAACAATCTGCGGATTATGAGAAGACAGCTAATCACTCGTATTAAGTCTAGAACCAATCCATCGCGGCCGCTCCCAGAGAATATTGTTTCAATCGTTCACGGACTGCTTAGTCGTTCAATTCTAATTAAGTACTTAGAAGAACGGAAAGACACCAACAATAAGTCAGTATTTCCGGATGATTTCTATAGCCAGTTTTCGTTTCGCGGAATAATTTGCCGCAGCTACACAGACGTTCTTGGTAGCAAAGAAGCAACATACCGCTTGTTTGATATATTAGAAAAGAAATTTAATGGTGATATGTTCCCGATCATCACTAACGAAAGAGAAATAATCACCGATGATGATTTAGAAGAGCTCCAATCATTCTTGCTGGGAAATTCAGATTTAGAAAGTCAACAAATGGCACTTTGGCCTTTATATGATTTCAATATCATACCCATTAAAATAATAAGCAGCATATACGAACTCTTTTTCCATCTTTCCGATGATGGTAATGACGACAAGGGAACATATTACACACCGTTACATTTAGTTGATACACTATTGGATGAAGTCTACCCATGGGAAGGCAAATATGAGCCGATTTCTTTCATCGATCCATCCTGCGGTTCTGGTATTTTCTTAGTCGAAGCATATAGAAGAATCGTATGTCGGTGGATGCAGACTAATAATACTTCTCAGATCAATAACGCGCAACTTACAAACATTCTACAAAATTGTATATTTGGTGTCGACTTAAATGAAGAGGCCGTCAGAGTCGCATCATTTAGTCTAAGCCTTGCACTATGTGATTTTTTGGATCCACGTAGCATATGGAACGAATTGACCTTTCCCAAATTGGTAAATACAAATCTAATTATAAGTGATTTCTTTGACGACAGATTACGTAACCGGTTAACAGAATATGATGTTGTTATTGGTAATCCTCCATGGCAAAGTCAGCTTACACAGGCAGCAAAAAAATATCTAAAACAAAACGATTACATTGTTGGAGACAAACAAATTGCACAGGCATTTTCGATCAAGTGTGCAACTATTTGCAAGGGAAACGGATTGGTATGCTTACTTATGCCAAGTAAGGGGCTTCTTTTTAACCGCTGGCCTAAAAGCTGTGCATATAGGAAGCGTTTCTTCGAGGAAAATGCAGTGTCGGTTATTATTAACTTTTCTATATATCGAAAAGTACTATTTGATAACGCAACTGCACCATGTACTGCCATCATTTATCGGCCCAAAAAAGATTCTCAGGATTATTCAACAATTACGTACTGCTCACCAAAGCCTCAATATTCGTTACAAGATACCAAAAAGTTTTCTATCGATCCAACAGATATATGTGCAATTCCGTCAGACTTGATCCATGATGATCGGATTTGGAAAATCGCCATGTGGGGGAGCCCACGGGATTTGGAATTAATCGACAGAATCCAAAGTACATATCCTTCATTAGAAGCATTCTTGTCAAGCCATGGAATGCAAAATGCAGAAGGCTATAAAAGAGGAAACAGAAAACAAATCTATAATGGGTTCAACACAATACCTATTGTCGATTCCGATTCTTTTTCGCCATTCTATATTCCAGAAAGTCGGCTTGAAAGAAACGAAGATAACACATTTGAACGTTTTTGCCAAAATAATTTATCAGTTTTTCAAGCTCCACATCTAGTTTTAAAACAATCCCATAGAAAGGGCCGCTTCTATGCAGCAGTTCTTGATTACGATGCGATATTTAGTCATAGCTTTTTGGGCATTTCCGGTAACAAAGACATCCTGAAATACCTCTGCTTGATTATTAATTCGAAGCTTTTCTCATATTATCACTTGTTGACAAGTCGTACATGGATGGTCGAACGAGATGCGTTGGAGGCTGGAGATATTCGTACCATTCCTATTCCTGAACCCTCAGAGACAATTTTAAGCAAAGCAGTAGAATTATTTGGATATATAATGCAATCCGGAGATGAATCAGGCATAGATGCATTTGTGTTTGATCTTTACCGATTGAGGGACTATGAGGTACGTTTGGTTTTAGATGCTTTAGATTATATCTACAATTATTTTGACAAGAAAGCAAAATCGGTTGCATTCGCAAAGCCGACAAGGGAAGTATATAAAAGATACTATTCTACTTTGATGGATGTACTGAATAACTCTTTAGGTCATCCCTTTTCTCCTAGCGCTTCATTCTATATTGGAGAATCGCCGTTATCTGTTTTAATGTTGTCTGTAGATACTCCTGAAGAAACATTACGCTTTTTTGACAACTGTGAGCTTACAGAACAATGCCTTACCCAGTTAGACTCTTTACTGACCGAAAAACGACACAATATTTATATTCGAAGAAACGTTAGGGTGTATGGAGATGATGCAATCTACATCATAAAACCGAAGCAAGAAAAATACTGGAATTTCTCATCTGCTTGTAGAGACGCGGATGAAATATTCTCAGATATTATGAAAGCAAGGGGGTAAGTATAAAATGGGCAGCATCAAAAATATAACGTCATCTACACCTATGCCTCCTGATTTGGCAAGAAAAATTGGTGTTAGTGGAATAAATGAGATTTTGGATGTTTTCTGGAAAGGCTATCAAGAGCTAAAAAAAGACAGTTCATTTGTTGTTAATTCCGCATCCGAAGAAGACGATATAACTCAAAAATGGGCCGAGAAAATCATTTCACTATGGGATTCCAGAAATCGAGCAACGGCAATTACTTTAAATAGCCTTCGCCCGATGCATCAATATGCAGACAATACTATGAAAAAGCGTAGGGGAGCAAAAGCCCCTACTATTGATTTCTGTTTTAAAGACTGGTCGACTAGCAATAGCTACTTTGGAGCAGAAGCAAAGAATCTGTATAAAAATAGGCCAGAGAAAATTAAACGATACGTTTCTACCGGGGTCGAAAACTATACAACCGGTCGTTATGGCTCACAGTCTTCTGAATCCTCAATGATAGGGTATGTGCTTTCTGGAAAAATACAAGAAATCACGGAAGAATTAAAAATAGAAATGGCAAAAGAAACACCACTCTCCAATCTTGCACGAACGGCACGAATTGAACCTCAATATAAGAGCAGCCATGTCCGTACCCTTGATAATCATGAAATAACATTGCATCACTTGTTTTTTGATTTTGCATCATCATAGTGCCTCGGGTTTGCGAATTTTCGTTTTGGTGTTTGCATCGCTCATGATTGGAGCAAAAGCATTTTTATGCAGTCCCCCACCGACATAGCCGGTGGTTCCCGAATCCCAAAGAGTCAGCACGGACAGCGGATGACTTTCCACTTGCCCGTGCTGACTTTCTTATACGCTGATCCGCACTATGTACCGCACCGCCTGCATATGCCCCTCCATGATCCGGTTATTTCTTGTAAATCTCGCGGTTCGTATGGGGCACACGTTCTTTCTCATTTGGAGGCCGGAGAGCTGGACTTTGTCGTGCTTGAGGGCATTTTTGACAAGCGACGGTACGACCATTTTCTGCTGCGCGAGGAGCCCTATATCGGCATCTGCGCGGAAAATCATCCATGGAACGGAAAACAGATTGGCCTTGAGACGCTGTTTTCCGAGCGCCTCATTCTGCGAGAACCGGGCTCAGGCACACGAAATATCCTGGAGCGCGAGCTTACCCAGCAGGGCTATACCGTCGAAGCGTTCGAGCGCCGCGTGTGCATCAGCAGCTTTAAAATTATCCGCGAGCTTGTAACCGGAAACTGCGGCGTAAGCTTTTTATATGAGGCGGTCGTAAGAGATGCGCCGCAGTTCGGCCACTTTTTCTGTCCGCCGCTCACGGGAGTGCATGAGTTGAACGTCGTTTATCTCAAAAACACGGGCGCGGGCGCGTATGCCCGGCGGTTTTTGCATCTAGAGGCACTCGAAGACTCGCACGGGACTTGTTTCCCGGACTAGAATCCTGTAAAATAGGAAGAAACAAGCGAACAAACACGAAAGGATGACGATCATGAAACAGGCGCACATTTGTCTTGATGAAACGCTCGGCATTCGCTACGCGATCCTCCCGGGCGACCCGGCCAGACTCGACCGCATCGCAAAAGAGCTGGAGGACGTGCAGGAGCTGGCGTATAACCGCGAGTTCCGCAGCCTGCGCGGGCGGTACAAAGGCGTGGACGTGCTCGCGCTTTCAACCGGCATCGGCGGCAGCTCCGCCGGGATCGCGGTGGAAGAGCTCCACAACATCGGCGTGCAGGCGGCAATTCGCATCGGCTCGTGCGGCGCGCTGCAAAAGGGTATCGGGCTCGGAGAGCTCGTTCTCGTCTCCGGCGCGGTGCGGGACGACGGCGCGTCGAAGGCCTATGTGCCCGCAATTTACCCGGCAGTGGCGGATTTTACGCTCTATAGCTGCTGCGTAGAGGCGGCCAAGACGCTTGGCGCAGTGACGCACGAGGGCATCTGCCACAGCCACGAGAGCTTTTATCATGAGGAAAACGAAGTCGAGAGCGCCTATTGGTCCAAAAAGGGCGTTCTGGGCGCGGACATGGAGACGGCGGCGCTGTTTACCATCGGCCGCCTGCGCGGAATGAAGACAGCTTCGATTCTCAACAACGTCGTCCTCTACGGCGAGGACACGGCAGACTCCATCGGCGATTACGTCGGCGGCGAGAGCGCCACGGCGAAGGGCGAGCGGCTTGAAATTCTCACGGCGCTGGAGGCCTTTTATCTTCTGGAAACGAGGGGCGGCAAATGAGAAAATTACTGGTCGTTGACTGCTGCATCCGAAAAGAGGAATCGCGCACAAAAAAGATACTGGAGCGGTTTTTAAGCGCTGCACCGTCCGACTGCGAGGTCGAGCGCCTCGTCCTGACGGAGGAAAATCTGGCCCCGCTCATGGGAGATTTTTTTGAGCAGCGGCAGCGTCTTCTGGAAACAGGCGATTTCTCGCACCCGCGCTTTCGGTACGCAAAGCAGTTTGCAAACGCCGATCTTGTCGTCATCGCCGCCCCCTTCTGGGACTTGGCTTTCCCCGCGCTTCTGAAGCTCTACATTGAGCAAGTCAGCCTCGACGGCATCACGTTCGGCGCAAATGAAACAGGCCTTGTTGGCCTTTGCCGCGGCACGGACCTCGTGTTCCTGACGGCGCGCGGCGGATTTTACACGGGCGACCCTATGGAGATGGGAAGCCGGTACTTAGACGCGCTGCATACATTCTTTGGCTTTGACCGGTACCACTGCGTCGCGGCCGACGGAATGGACGTAGCGGGCTTTGACGGGAAAGCATCGCTGGAAGAAGCCTGCAAAAAGGCTGAAGCGCTCGCGTCCTCGCTTTGATTTTCAAAAAAGAAACCTGCCTGTTGAGAACTTCAGCAGGCAGGTTTTTGTCGCTCTTCAGATTTTTTTGATGCAGTCCTTTAAAACCCCGATGAATTTGTCCCGGTCGACGCCGAGGACGACCATGGCATTTTTCGTCTCAAACTGCTTGTCGCTGTAAAGATCGGTCACGGTCTTGCCGCGCGTGATGGAGCCTCTCGTCTCAACATACACGCCCGCCTCCTCCGCGCGGAAGAACTCGGGGTGCGCGAGGTACATCACGGGGCACGCGTCGTGCATCGCAACGCCGGGAAGGCCGATCGATTTGCAGAACGCCCACGCCTTCTGCACGCAGGCCTTCGTGAATTTCCCGGCCTCGGTGCCGGCCTGCGCCAGCTCGTCCCAGTCCTCCGGGCGAAGCATCGCCTGCATCGTCACGTCCAGACCGCACATCACGACCGGAACGCCGGATTTAAAGACGATCTGCGCCGCGTCGGGGTCCGCGTAGATGTTGAACTCCGCCGCCGGGGTCACGTTGCCGCCGACTGCCGCGCCGCCCATGATAAGAATGGTGTGAAGCAGCGTCTTAAGCTCCGGGTATTTCGTGAGCGCAATGGCGACGTTTGTAAGAGGCCCGATGGCAATGAGCCGCAGCTCACCCGGGTGCTGCTTCGCGCAGTCATACAGCGCGTCCCATGCGGGAGTATCCAGCATTTTGGCATCTTCCGGCAGCGGAAGCTCCACGTCTCCGAGGCCGTTTTTCCCGTGGAACGTGTAGGCATACTGCGGCTGGACGATCAAAGGCCGGTCCGCGCCCTTGTAAACCGGATAGTTCGTCTTCATAAGGCCGTTCATCCGGTGCGCATTGAAAAACGTCGACGAAAGCGGCACGTTGCCGCTCACGGTGGAGATGGCGAGAAGGTCCGTTTCTTCCAGCGCGTGCAGCGCCATGATGGCGATCGCGTCGTCTACGCCCACGTCGCAGTCCAGCCAGACAGGGTATTTGTTCATTTCGCGCCCTCCCCATAAAATTTCATCGATTCGACCAGCCGGTCGGCAAAGGCCTTGCGGTCAACGTCCAGAATGACCTGCGCGTTCGGCGCTTTGCCCGAGAGGCCGAGCTGGTCTCCCACGGTGCAGCCGCGGCAGTATTCGCCCTGCGTCTCAATTTCGACGTGCATGGGACGCATTGTAAAGACCTCCGGATGAATGAGCGCCATTACCGCGCACGGGTCGTGCATGGGCGCACCTTCATAGCCGATGGACTTGTGGAAAATATAGAAAAATTCCAGCCACTTTGCAACAATATCGCTCACGGGGTTTCCAAGCGCCCGAATGCGCTCGAAGTCCTCGGGCATGATGAGCGCTTTTTCCGTCACGTCAAGCCCCGCCATAATGATGGGAACACCGGACTCGAAGACGATCTTCGCCGCCTCGGGGTCGACGAGAATGTTGAACTCCGCCGCGGGCGTCCAGTTGCCGTAAGCAATGCCGCCGCCCATGAGGGAGATTTGCTTGATCTTAGACTTCAGCTCCGGGTGCGCCAGCAGCAGCGCCGCGACATTCGTCTCCGGGCCCGTGGGGATGATCGTGACCGGCTCGGGCGACTCGCGCAGCACCTTCGCCATGAGCTCGACCGCCGTGAGGCCGCAGACCTCCATCGCAGGTTCGGGAAGTGCCGGGCCGTCCAAGCCAGATTCTCCGTGTACCGACGGGGCGTTCATCACGTCCGCTGTCAGAGGGTGCGGGCAGCCTTCCGCGATGGGCGCGTCGATTCCAAGCAGCGTACAGACGCGAAGCGTGTTATAGGTTGTTTTTTCAATGCCGACGTTGCCGCTGCAGGACGTGACGGCCAGAATGTCGAACCGGCCGCTCCCCTGCGCCAGCGTCCAGCCAATCGCGTCGTCATGGCCCGGGTCGCCGTCTAAAATAACAGGAATTTTTTTGAATTCAGACATAACTCCTCCAAACGTAAAACCGGAAAATTTCAAGGTTCTATCAATACATGCCGTAGGGGACGATGCCCACATCGTCCCGCGCAGGAAAATCCAAGATATGAGGAAGCCTGCCGGCGAAATCATTTGCTCCTACAAAGCAGAACGCGCCCGCCCGAACGGGCGGGCGCTGTTTTTATAATTGAGATGCCGCGTGCTGCTTTTTAATGCGGCTGCGGCGCACAAGTGCAAAGACCACAAGGCCGATGATCGTGACCGCATAGGGAATCGGCGAGGCGAGGTTCGAATCGAGTCCTCTTGCCGAGAACTTGATGCCGAGCGCCTGTGCAAAGCCGAAGACCAAGCTCGAGAGCATGCCGCCGAGGCACTCGCCGGAGCCCATCGCCTGCGCCGCAAGCGCGATGAAGCCGCGTCCTGCGACCATGTCGAGGCTCCAGCCCTGTGCGTAGGACATCGACATGAACGCGCCGCCGAAGCCAGCCATGAGACCCGAGTAGGCAATCGCGGTATACTTGATTTTCAGCACCGACACGCCGACAGACGCTGCCGCGTTCGGGTTTTCGCCCACGGCGCGGATGTTCATGCCGAGGCTCGTCTTATAGAGCATGACGGCGGTCAGGCCGCAGATGATGAAGGCGAGATAAGTAAGCAAACTGTGCCCCGAAAGAACGCCGCCCAGGAACGGAATTTTGTTCAGCAGGGGAATCGTGATGTTCGGAATGCAGAGCGTCGAGGTGATCAGACCCGTCGAAGACGCCATTGCCTTGCCCTCGGTGAGGTTCGTGATGACCTTGCACAAAAACAGCGTGCCGCCCGAGCCCATCATGTTGACGGCAATGCCGACGAGGGTGATATCCGTCTTCAGCTGGAAGGCGAAAAAGCCCATCATAAGGCCCATGAGCGTCCCCATTGCGAGCGCGGCGAGTAAGCCCCAGAACCAGCTGCCTGCGTAGTAGCTGACGAGAGAACCGGTCAGCGCGGCAAACATCATGATGCCCTCTAAGCCGATGTTGCAGAAGCCTGCCTTTTCTACCACGATTGCGCCGAGCGTTGCGAACAGAATCGGCGCGGAGATACGCAGAATCGAGAAGAAGAACTCCGGCGTCAGCATCATTTTCAGAAAACTAAGCATTTGCGCGGCCTCCTTCCTTTGCTTCCTCCAGCGCTTTCTTGCGCGCGATTTCCTCCTCGGCGGACTTGACGACGAGCTTCTGCCGGTACTTGGACAGGAACTGCTCTGCCGCGAAGAACAGGAAGATCACGCCCTGAATGATATCGATCAGCTGCGCGGGAACCTTCGCGTAGGTCGCCATCAGCTCGCAGCCCTTGGACAGATACGCCATGAAGAACGCCGCCGGGGGCACGAACCACGGGTTGTTGCCAGCCAGGATGGCGATCGTAATGCCCGTCCAGCCGTAGCCGGGAAGAGAGCTCCAGGAGAAGGTCTTGTATCTGCCCAGCATCTCGATGCCGCCGCCGACACCGGCAAGGAAGCCGCCGAGCAGCTGCGAGACGACAATGATGGTGCCGACCTTCATGCCGGAATATTTCGAGAATGCCTGGTTGATGCCGATCATGCGGATGGCGTAGCCCCAGCGGGTGCGGTACATGAAAAGACCGCAGAGAATCACCGCCGCAATGGCAATGAGGAAGCCGACCGAGAGCTTCGAGCCGTCGTCGACCAGCTGCGCGATCCTGGACGTTTCCAAAAATTCGTACGACTGGATCTGTCCCTTCGACTTATCGGCAAGATAGGTGTTGAGAACAAACTTAATGAGGTACATGACGATGTAGTTGAGCATCAGCGAGCACACCATCTCGCTCACGTCGAGCTTGCTTTTCAGTAAAGCCGGCAGGAGCATCATCACGCCGACGGCAAGGCCGCCGAGCAGGATTGCGACGATCGGGTGCAGCCCCGCTGCCATCGGCAGATAGATTGCCGCCATGCCGGTGACGAATGCGCCGAGCATGATGCCGCCCTCCGCGCCGAGGTTGAACTGGTTGGCGGAGAACATGATGCAGACCGAAAGACCGGTAAAGATGATCGGAATCATGGAGGCAAGAATGTCGGTCAGGCGCTTGGTTTCAAAGCGCGTGCCGTTTTTGCCCATGCGGAACAGCGGACCGACCAGCATCTGCTTGAGTGCGTCGCCGGTCGAAGCGAGCTTTTCGGAGAAATTATCGCCGTTTGCACTGATGAAAATGAGCAGCGTCGCGACGAGCAGCGCGATGAGGATCGCAAGAAGCCCGCGCACGATAGAGAACATGAGTTCGCGTTTTTTAGTCATGACAAACCCTCCTGATCTGCTCCGCCGACTGCTGCTTAAGGCCCAGCATGTACTCGCCCATCTGATCGTCGGTGAGCTCCTTCGTGTCTTCAAAGTAGGCCGCAATGTGGCCTCCCTGCATGACGATCAGGCTGTCAGACAGCTCCATGACCTCGTTGAGGTCCGCCGAGACGAGCAGCACCGCGATACCCGAGCGCGAGAGTTCGACGAGCTTTTTGCGGATGAATTCCGTCGCACCGACGTCAATGCCACGCGTCGGCTGGTCGGCAAGAATCAGCACAGGGTCGTTCGAGAACTCGCGCGCAACGACGACCTTCTGGATGTTGCCGCCGGAGAGCATGCCGACCTGCTGCTTTCTCGATTTGCAAAGGACGGTGTACTCCTGAATGAGCCGGTCGGATTCTTCGTGGATGGCCTTCATGTTGAACAGCGGGCCCTTATTGAAGCGCTTGTCCGCGCAGCGGTCAGACAGGATATTTTCCTCGATGCTGGCCGTGCCCGCAATGCCAAAGAGCATGCGGTCCTCCGGAACGAGGGACACGCCGAGGCCGCGAATTTTGCTCTGCGTGAGGCCGAGGATATTCTCACCCTCGACCGTGATGGTTCCGGCGTTCGGGGTGTTGAAGCCGAAGAGCATGTCGACCAGCTCCTTCTGGCCGTTTCCTTCCACACCCGCAATACCAAGAATCTCGCCCTTGCGCACATCAAAGGACACCTTGTCGAGCACCTTCTTGTGCCATTCGTTGACGTATTCCACATCGCGCACGCGAAGGACCGTATCGGTCGGCTGGGCTTCGTCCTTCTGCACATTCAAAATGACGTCGCGCCCGACCATCAGCCGGGAGATATCTTCTTTTGTCACGTCGCACGTGTTGTAAACGCCCATGGAGCGGCCATTTCGCATGATGGTCAGCCGGTCGGTGATCTCCATGATCTCGTTCAGCTTGTGGGAAATGAAGACGATGGTATAGCCCTGATTTTTCAGGTGAATGAGCTCCTTGAAAAGCTCGGTCGTCTCCTGCGTGGTCAGAACCGCCGTCGGCTCGTCGAGGATCAGAATCTTCGCGCCGCGCACGAGGGCTTTTAAAATCTCGACCTTCTGCTTCATGCCGACCGGAATGTCGACGACCTTGGCCTCCGGCTCGACATGCAGGTTAAAGCGCTCAGCGTATTCCTTCGTGATCTCCACGGCCTTCTGGTGGTCGAGGAAGAGGCCCTTTCTCGGCGCCATGCCGAGCACCATGTTTTCTGCGACCGTCAGGCTCGGAACGAGCATGAAGTGCTGGTGCACCATGCCGATACCGTGCGAGATGGCGACGGAGGGCGCGGTGAGGTTCAGCTTCTCCCCGTTCACCCAGATCTCGCCGCTCGTCGGCTGCTCGAGGCCGAAGAGCATTTTCATAAGCGTCGATTTACCTGCGCCGTTTTCGCCCATCAGCGCGTGAATTTCGCCCTTTCGCAGGGTAAAGTCCACGCCCTGGTTGGCTGCGACGCCGTTGGGATACACTTTTGTGATCCCTTTCATCTGGACGACCAGTTCCTCGTCCAAACGGCCGGTTTTCTCGTCTGGCATACGATGCGTTCCTCCTGTTTCTATGTACTTGCGCAAGCGCGCGATTGTGCTTCCATGCGATCTGCGGCGCATTTAAGATTTTTAAGTGCACCGCAGGCAGTATGAAAAACACCGAAGGGGGAGCTCATGGGAGCTCCCCCCGGATAGCTCAAAGGATCTTGGCTTGTAGGCTTCGCTTACGGGCGAACAGCGTCACGCAGCTGGGTCGCAAGCTCCTGATTGGTCAGCGCGGAGTCAACAACGACCTCGCCATTCAGGATCGCGTTCTGCGCAGCCTCGACGGCAGCCTTCGTTTCGGCGGAGGCCAGCTTGTCGTAGTTCTTGTCGGTCACGATGCCGACGCCGCCTTCCGCGATGCCGAGCTCAACGACCTGGCCCCAGTAGGTACGGCCAGCGTCCCACTCGTCGAACAGCCAGACGAGGGAGTTGCCGATGTTCTTCAGGCCCGAGGTCAGCGTGATGGCAGCGAGGTCCGGAGAGAACGTCAGCTCCTGGTCGGAGTCAACGCCGATGAACCATGCCTTGCCGGTCTCGAGAGCAGCTTCTGCCGCGCCGTTGCCGGCGTTACCTGCGACGCCCCAGATGATGTCGCACTTGTTGTCGTTGATCATGGACAGGCCGTATTCCTTGGCGATGGCGGTATCCACATAGTCGTTGGTGTAGCGGGTATCGACCTTGATGTCGGGGTTGACGGACTGCGCGCCCTCAATGAAGCCGATCAGGAAGTCGTTGATAACCGGGGAGTCAACGCCGCCGACGAAGCCGACGACTGCGTCCTCGTTGATGTTGGGGATGTTGGTGTCGACGGTCATGCAAGCCGCATAGACGCCAACGAGGTAGCCCATGTCGTTCTGGCGATAGGACATGTTGACAACGTTCTGGTTCTCGCCGACATAGGTGGTGTCGTCAAAAATGGCGTACAGCTGGTCGGGATACTGGGTCGCAACTTCCTTCAGGTAGTCGGGCATCTGATAGGTGCCGCAGACGATGAGGTCGTAGCCGCCGTCTTCGGAGACGTCGTACAGCGTGGACAGCCAGGTAGGCTGGTCTTCGTCGGTGCCGCCCATCTCAATGGTGGTCAGCTCGATGCGGCCGGCTGCTTCCAGCTCTTCCAGACCTGCTTCGGCAGAGTCGAAGAAGGACTTGTCGCCGAGGTTGCCGTTGACGAGGTACGCAACGTTATAAACCTTGCCCTCTTCGGCAGCGGGCTCAGCGGTCTCTTCCGCGGCGGGCTCAGCGGTCTCTTCGGTGGTGGTCGTTTCGGTGGCTGCGGGTTCTTCGGTCTTGGTTTCCTCAGCGGGAGCGTCGGTCTTGGCAGCGCAGGCTACCAGAGCGAACACCATGACCAGAGCCAGCAGAAGCGCAATGATCTTTTTCATTTTGGTTCCTCCATTTTGTGTATTTCGATAAAATCGGTATCCGAAGATACACGTTTATTGTACATACTTTCTACCTTTCTGTCAACACCGTACAAACGAAAAAAGAGCCCTCCACAAAAATATTCAGGGAAAACAGGCTTGACGCGGAAAGCCCCCGCCCAGTACAATGAAAGAAAGGAGAGATGAATATGGAGCTTTCAAGCCTTCTGATGATCGAGCTGCACCTGCATTTAGACGGCGCCATTCCGCCCGAGACGATGTGGGACTTAGCAAATGCGCAGGGCCTTCCCCTTCCCGCCGCGACGTTAGATGATTTTCGGCGCTGGCTGGCCCGGACCTCAGACTGCGCAGACGTGAACACATATCTGGCGCGCTTCGAGCTTCCCCTGCAGCTGATGCAGACGGAAGAAAGCATTGTTCGCGTGACAAGGGACGTTTTATCTGTACTCGCCCGGCAGGGACACATTTACGATGAGGTCCGCTTTGCGCCGCAGCTTCACAAGCGTGCAGGGCTCACGCAGCGGCAGGCCGTCGAAGCGGTCCTGGAGGGGCGCAGGCAGGCGCTGGCCGAGCATCCGGACTACGATGCGGGGATTCTCCTGTGCGCGATGTGCATCGGGCCCGAGACGGTCAACATGGAGGAGAACCTCGAGACCGTGCGGCTGGCGAAGGACTTTCTGGGACAGGGCGTTGTGGGCACGGATCTTGCCGGCGCGGAGGGCATTGTGCCGCTGCGCAATTTCCGGCCCATATTTGACTTGGCGCGCGAGCTGCATGTTCCGGCGACGTGCCACGCAGGCGACTCGCAGGGACCCGATACCATCCGGGACGCGCTCTCGTTCGGCGTGACGCGCATCGGGCACGGGCACCATATTTTTGACGACCCGACGCTCTGGGACGAAGCAATTTCCCGCGGCGTGACGCTGGAGATTTGCCCGACGAGCAACATCCAGTGCCACACGCAGCCGTCCTACCGCGCACATCCGGCCAAAAAGCTCCTGGACGCAGGGCTGCGGCTCTGCATCAATACGGACAACATGACGCTTGCCGCTGTGAATTTGCCGGACGAGTACCGCCACTGCACGCAGGACATGGGCTTTACGTCGGACGATCTCAAAAAGACGCTCGTCTACGCCGCCGAGGCCACATTTTTGCCGGAGCAGAAGAAGAAAGCCCTCATCGCGCGTGTGAAGAACGCAGAATTATAAAAAACGCACCCCGGATATAGCTGGGTGTACGTAAGACAGTATTACGCTAAGATTGACGAAGCGGCACGAAACCGCATGGAGCTGATCGTGCCGGAGCTG
>ERZ832522.310-NODE-310-length-71542-cov-22.740638_pt1 | contig 71542 bp, 85 predicted proteins | sample MGYA00519951_ERZ832522 | MGnify/ENA primary metagenome ERZ832522 (study PRJEB31850, sample SAMEA3708728) | human gut metagenome | biome: human gut; feature: human-associated habitat; material: faeces | place: China | collected 2014 ... | reverse complement strand
TGCGCCATCCGGCGTTGTTCTTCCGGGCATTGAAGCGGTAGCTCCACCAGGAGTACGCGCCGGTCTTATCCGGGTAAAGATAGCGGAAGGTGTCCGTAAAGCCGCTTTCTAACAGCTGGGTCATTTTGGCCCGCTCCTCGTCAGAAAAGCCGGGGTTCATGCGGTTGGACTTGGGATTTTTCAGGTCGATCTCCTGATGGGCCACATTGAGATCGCCGCAGTAGACCACCGGCTTCGTTTGATCCAGTTCCATCAGATAGTCCCGCAGATCGTCCTCCCACTCCATGCGATAGTCCAGCCGGGAAAGCTGGTCCTTGGAGTTGGGCGTGTAGCAGCACACCAGATAGAATTCCGGGTATTCCGCCGTAATGACCCGTCCCTCGTGGCGGTGGACCTCCTTGCCGAAGTCATAGGTGACGGAGAGGGGCGTCTGCCGGGTAAACACGGCGGTGCCGGAATAGCCCGCCTTGTCGGCGCTGTTCCAGTAGCGCTCATAGCCCGGCAGGTCGAATTCCGCCTGTTCCGGGCGCATCTTCGTCTCCTGCAGGCAGATCACATCTGCGTCCGCAAAGGCGCAGAAGTCCAGAAAGCCCTTGCCGAGACAGGCCCGCAGGCCGTTGACGTTCCAAGATACCAGTTTCATAGAGGCTCCTTCCCCGCCGTCCGGTCCCGGCGGCGGTTTTTGATGGTTTCCCCCATTTTACCCGGTTTTCGCCGGGAAATCAACTTGCCCTTTCCGGCGAAAAGGAGTACAGTAAAATAAAAATGATTAGAGGTGTATCGTGGAGACGGAAAGCGGAATCCGGAATATGACGGCGGGCAGTCCCTTCCGCCATATTCTGATGTTTACCCTGCCGCTGCTGGCGGGGAATTTTTTGCAGCAGTTCTACAATATGGTGGATAGCTGGGTGGTGGGCAACTTTGTCAGCGACGGAGCCTTGGCCGCCGTGGGCGTTGGCTTTCCGGTGATCTTCCTGTTCACATCCCTGTTCTCCGGCATCGCCACCGGCGGCACCGTGGTCATCGCCCAGGCCTTCGGCGGTGAGAGACCGGACCGGGTCCGGAGCGCCATCGACAGCCTGTATACCGCCTTTATCCGCAGTATTCTGCCCATCACTGCCGCCGCGCTGCTGCTGGTGAATCCCCTGATGACTGTTTTACGGGTGGACCCCGCCGCCTTGGCAGAGACCCGGACCTATCTGCTGGTGGTCTGCGGAGGGCTGATCGGCAGCATCGGCTATAATCTCAACGCCGGCATTTTAGGGGGCATGGGCAACAGCTCCACCACACTGCTGTTTCTGGCGGTGTCCACGATTTTGAACATCTTTCTGGATCTGGCACTGGTGCTGGCGGTACCGCTGGGGGTGCTGGGCGTGGCGCTGGGCACCGTCATCGCCCAATTGTGCAGTTGGCTGTTCGGTATCTGGTATATCAACCGCAGGTATCCGCAGCTGGCCATCCATCCCTTCAACGGGATCTTCGACCGCAAACTGTTCTGTGAGATCATCCGCATTGGCCTGCCCAGCGGTATCCAGATGTCTCTGGTGGCCTTGGGCGCCATGGGCGTACTCTCCAAGATCAACAGCTACGGAAAGGCCTTCACTGCCGGCTTCAACGTGGGCAACAAGCTGGATACCCTGTCCTTCCTGCCGGTCCAGAGCCTGTCTGCCGCCGTGATCTCCTTTGTAGGGCAGAATATGGGGGCAAGCCGGGAGGACCGGGTCCGTCAGGGTGTCCGGATCACCGTGACCATGGCCGTTGTGTGGACGGTTCTCAGTTCCGCCCTTGTGGTGTGGCTGTCCGTCCCTCTGTCCCGGATCTTCTCCCCGGACCCGGCGGTCATCGCCGCCAGCGCCCGGTATCTGCAATGCGTGATGCCGCCCTACGTGCTGTTTGCCATTCTGTTCGTACTGAACTCCGCCATGCGGGGCGCGGGCGACAGCCTGTATCCCATGGTGAACGTGGTGGCCTCTGTGATCCTGCTGCGGGTCCCCTTCCTGTACCTGCTGGCAAACCGCTTCGGCCCGGACGCTATGTATTGGAGCTACGGCATCGGCTGGGCCGTGGCCTGCGCTCTGTCCGTCTATCACTATGCTGCTGGAAAATGGCGGGGAAAGTACCACAGCGAATAAAAACAGCGGAAATCGGAAATATTTTGACCGGATGATTGACTAATCGTTTAAAATATGGTATAAGTGAGTGCAATCGAGAATGCAATGAAGGGGAGAGTACGTCCTCGCGGCATGGTTCAGAGAGTCCCGGCAGCTGAAAAGGGACCCATGCGGTAGACAGAACATGGCCCCGGAGCCGCGCGGCTCAGCGCTTTGGCGCAGGCTGCGATGGGTGCGCCCATTACAGCGTCAGGGTATCGCGTGCCGGTTTCGGCAGGCTTGTACCCGCAGAGGCTCACACTGTGAGGTGTGGGCGAATCAAGGTGGTAACACGGCTTTCTTCGCCGTCCTTGAGCATATGCTCAGGGACGGCGTTTTTATTTGCGGTCACACAAAATTTATCATAAAGAAGAAAAGAGGAACCGGATATGGAAAAGGACACTTTTTATATCACAACCCCCATCTACTACCCCTCAGATAAGCTGCACATCGGCCACACCTACTGCACCGTGGCCACCGACACTCTGGCCCGGTATCACCGGCTGAAGGGCGAGGACGTCATGTTCCTCACCGGCACCGATGAGCATGGTCAGAAAATCGAGCAGAAGGCTGACGAGGCCGGCGTCACTCCCCAGGAGTTCGTGGACCGCATCGTGGACGGTCCCCGTGGCGTCCGGGATCTGTGGAAGCTGATGAACATCTCCAATGACCGCTTCATCCGCACCACGGACGATTACCATGTGAAGGCCATCCAGCGGATCTTCAAGCGGATGTACGACAAGGGCGACATCTATAAGGGCACCTACAAGGGCAAATACTGCACTCCCTGCGAGTCCTTCTGGACGGAGAGCCAGCTGAAGGACGGCTGCTGCCCCGACTGCGGCCGCCCCGTTGTGGACGCTGAGGAGGAAGCCTACTTCTTCCGTCTGAGCAAATATGCCGACCGTATCCGGGACCTGCTGGAAAACACTGACTTCCTCCAGCCCCGTTCCCGTGTCAACGAGATGGTGAAAAACTTCATCGACCCCGGTCTGGAGGATCTGTGCGTTTCCCGTACCAGCTTCTCCTGGGGCATCCCCGTGGACTTTGACCCCAAGCACGTGGTCTATGTGTGGGTGGACGCTCTGAGCAACTATATCACCGCGCTGGGCTATGAGAATGACCGCTATAATGACTACAAGAAATACTGGCCCGGCATCAACATCGTCGGCAAGGAAATCGTCCGCTTCCACTCCATCATCTGGCCTGCCATGCTGATGAGTCTGGAGGAGCCTCTGCCCAAGCACGTTTTCGGTCACGGCTGGCTGCTGCTGGACGGTGGTAAGATGTCCAAATCCAAGGGCAACGTGGTGGACCCCTACCTGCTGGCGGAGCAGTTCGGTGTGGATGCCCTCCGCTTCTTCCTGATGCGGACCTTCCCCTTCGGCTCTGACGGCAACTTCTCCAATGAGTTGCTGATCCAGACCATCAATACCGATCTGGCCAATGATCTGGGCAACCTTCTCAGCCGCACTACCGCCATGGTGAACAAGTACTTCGGCGGCTCCCTGCCTGCAGGCTGCGGTGCCACGGAGGACGAGCAGCGTCTGGCCGCCATGGTCCGCATGGGCAGCAGCGTGGAGCTGGCCGCCAACGGCGACACTGTGGACCCCGTGCTGTACGACGCCCAGCTGGTGGCACAGGCCGCCGGTCTGAAGAAGGCCTACGCTCATGAGATGGACACCTTCGCCCCTCACAACGCCCTGTCTGAGACCTTCAAGCTGATCCAGCGGGCTAACAAGTATATCGACGAGAACGCCCCTTGGGCACTGGCCAAGGATATGGAAGCCAACGGCGCCCGGCTGGCTCATGTGCTCTATAACCTGCTGGAAGCCACCCGCATCTGCGGTATCCTGCTGACCCCCTTCATGCCGGAGAGCATGGAAAAGCTCTTCGCCCAGATCGGCGTGGGCGCGGAGGCCCGGACCTGGGAGTCTGCGGACCTCTGGGGTGAGCTGCCTGAGACCGCTGCCGTGGTCAAGGGTGAAAACCTGTTCCCCCGTCTGGATCTGGACAAGGCCCTCGCGGAACTGGAAGCCGCTGAGGCCGCCGCTAAGAAGGCGGAGCAGCCCGACGTGGAGGTGGAGCCTCAGCTCACCGAAACGGTGGACTTCGACACCTTCTGCAAATCCGATTTCCGGGTGGTGAAAGTCAAGGCCTGCGAAGCCGTGAAAAAGTCTGACAAGCTGCTGCGCTTCACGCTGGATGACGGCACCGGCACCGACCGGCAGATCCTCTCCGGTGTCCACAAGTTCTATGAGCCGGAGGAGCTGGTGGGCAAGACCCTGGCCGCCATCGTGAATCTGCCTCCCCGGAAGATGATGGGTCTGGAAAGCTGCGGTATGCTGCTCTCCGCCGTCCACACGGAAAAGGGCGAGGAGAAGCTGAACCTCATCATGCTGGATGACAAGATCCCGGCGGGTTCCAAACTGTGCTAAAGACTAAGGGGGGAGCAGGCTCCCCCTTTAGATTTCCCACCAGCAGTGACCTCTGTCACTGCTGTGTGCGCCCAAGGCGCACTAGTCAAAGTATTTTCATCTCATAATTAGGAGGGGGACAAGCCCCTCCTAACCACCCCTTTCTCACCGATCTGCGGACTGGCGAACGCACCCAGTGCACTTGAGTCAGGATATTTTGTCAGGCACAGAAGGTGAATTGCCCCACAGGGGTAAGTAAAGTTGCCTCAGGGATGCCCTGACAAACATAACTGAATTATAAAGGATATTTCTTTGATGAAAAACAAAATAAAGCGGGCGGTTATTTCGGTAGTTGTATTTGCAGTGATTTATATATTATCTGGTTTTATCATTGGTTGGCATAGCTATGATATGTATCTCAAGGCAATTGAATTTTTAGCTGCTATCATAGGTGCAGGGTGCTATTGGATCGGCAGTAACGAACAATAAAATACCAGTTTTTTCATCTGCGCTCTATCGGCGCATATGCTGTAAGTTTCAAAATTTACGGAGATCGAGGTCATCAATGCGGTTACAAAGCGCGATTTTTGATATGGACGGGACCCTGCTGGACTCCATGCCCACATGGCGGGAGCTGGGGCCCACGTTCTTAAAGGAGGCGGGCATCACCGCCACACCGGAGCAGGACCGGATGCTCCACATCTTAGCGGACTGCGACGTGATCCCCTATCTGCGGGAGGTCTGCGGTCTGCCGTGGTCCCAGCAGGAGATCATCGACCAGATCATTCAGCGGATGGAGACGTTCTATTCCAGCCAGGTCCGGCCCAAGCCGGGTCTGGAAAAGTTCCTCTCCATCCTGAAAATGGAGGGGGTCTGGATGTACGTAGCCACCGCCACCCACCGCCGCCTGGCGGAAAAGGCCCTGAAAACGGCGGGCATCGACCACTATTTCCGGGGCATCGTCACCTCTGCCGAAGCCGGGACCCACAAGCGGGACAGCGCCGACATCTACGAGATGGCCATGCGGCGGCTCCAGTCCAACAAGCGGGACACCGTGGTATTTGAGGACGCCCTCCACGCCATCCGCACCGCCAAGGCAGCAGGCTTCCGGGTGGCCGGGGTCTATGAGGCCACGGCGGAGCAGGATCAACTGGAGATTCAGCGTCTGTGCGACTATTACATCCGTTCCTACGAGGAACTGGTCCAGTCTGAAACCTTCTGAGCATCGCAAAAGGAGCCGTATGGCTCCTTTTTTTCAAAATCTTTTTCCAACGCTGTAACAAACCGCGCCCCAAACGGATATAGCAGATGAAAACACCGCTGAAAGGGGGAGAAACTCCGTGAAGGATCTGGATGCCGTCTACCGCCAGCACGCGCAGACGGTCTACAAATTTCTGCTCTCCCAATGCCGGGACTCCCAGGCGGCGGAGGAACTGACCCAAGAGACTTTTTATCAGGCAGTGCGGTCCATCGACCGGTTTGACGGCAGCTGCAAGGTGTCCGTCTGGCTGTGCCAGATCGCCAAGCACCTGTGGTATCAGCATTTGCGGAAGGCCAACCGGGAAACGGAGCTTCCTGAGGAAGCAGAGCTGCCGCTGGTGCCCTCCGCCGAGGAGGAGGCCGTCAGCCGCTCCGGGCAGTTAGATATGCTGCGGCGGGTCCATGAATTACCGGAGCCGGGACGTGAGGTGGTCTACCTCCGGGCCTTCGGTGGGCTGTCCTTCCGGGAGATTGGAGACGTTTTAGGCAAAACGGAGACCTGGGCCAGAGTGACTTTTTACCGGGGCAAGGAACGATTGAAGCAAGGAGGCTGCAACGATGAAAAATGATCTAACCTGCGGTGTGGTGCGGGATTTGCTCCCCTCCTATGTGGAGGGCCTCACCTCCCCGGAGAGCAACGCTGCGGTGGAGCGTCATCTGTCCGAGTGTCCGGACTGTGCCCAGCTTCGGACGGCGCTGGCAGGCGCGCCGGAGCAGGCGGCCCCAGAGGACTCAAAAGAGGTAGACTATCTGAAAAAAGTAAAGCGCCGGGGCTGGCGGCGGGTGGCGGCGGCGGTGGCCGTCACGGCGCTGCTGTTCGCCGTGGGCGTCGCGGCAAAGCTGTTTCTGATCGGCACGCCGATCCAGACGCAAGGCATGAGCTGGGTTATCAGCACGGATGTGCCGGGACAACTGGACATCCGGGTATACTCCATTTGGTCCGGCACGGCCTGCCGCCAGTGGGAAACGGAGCAGGAGCCGGAGGGGATCGTCCGCGTCACCTGCCGTCAGGTATTGCCCTCTCCCCTCAGTAATTCCGGTGATTACCGGGCCGTCCTCAACACGGAGGGCGTCAACGCGGTCTATCTGGGAGATCAACTGATCTGGCAGGGTGGTGTCGAGATCTCGCCGCAGATTGACAGAATCTATCAGGCCCAAACGCCCTATGTGGGGGACGCCCCCGCCGTGGGCCGGGTGCTCAACGCCTTACGGTTCGACACCTGCGGCAGCTATACGCTGGAGCTGCACACCTCCTCCGCACCTTACCGCCTGACGCTGAATTTCTCCGTCCCCCAGACTTCCGGTAAAATGGGAGACTCTGAAAAGGGCCTTTATCAGGACATGGCGGCGGTGCTGGCAATCGTCGGCAATCTGGACGAAATAGAATGTGCGTTTCAGGATGAGAACAGCCAGCCCTGGTCCCGTGTGCTGACGGTGGAGGAATTGAACCAGGACCTGCCCCGGATCATCGCTGACTACAATGAGCGGTTTTCCCACGGCAAGCCCTGTCCCCTCTATGACGATGTGAAGGATTACGCCGGCTCCTGCGCCGATCTTGAGCAGTTGTATGATGCCATGTGGTGGGCTGGCGAAGGCGGGATCTACGCGGAAGCCGAATAAGTCAAAGCATCAGCGCCCACGGCTTTCGCCGTGGGCACTCAGCGTGTCGAAAAAGTCTTTTCTCCCCGCTGAGCAAGTTTTCAGAGCTTCATAAAAGTTCTGAAAACTTAGGATTTTAATGGCGCGGGACACCCTTCTTGGGTTTCCCGCGCACACCCTTCCTTACCGTCGCGGAAAATTTATCACTTTATCGACAGCCTCGCAGGCGTTCCCGGAGGGAACGCCTGTTTTTTTATGTTCGCCGCCGTATAAAGTTCAGGTCCGGGGACATACTACCTGACGGCGTAAGCCAAAATTTTTCTCATGCAGGAGGAACGAATCATGAAGGACTGCACCAACGGCGGCTGCCAGTGCACCCCCAATCAGAGCATCAGCTGCACCGTCAACAACTGTGCGCACCACTGCCAGGACTCCAATTACTGCGGCCTGACCTCCATTCGGGTCGGCACTCACGAGGCTAACCCCACCGAGATCAAGTGCACCGACTGCCAGAGCTTTGAGCTGAAATAACGGCTCCCTCCCCTCCGCCGCCGGGCCAAAAATCCTTTGACCCACCGGCGGAGGTCCGTACATATGAGAAAGGAAGGTGGCGTGATGGCTTCAAAATGGCCCGCCCGGATCGCCGGCGGTGCAGCTGGTCTTGCCAACGGTCTGTTCGGTGGGGGCGGCGGTATGGTATTTCTCCCCATTCTCTCCCGTTGGGGCAATCTGAAGTCCCGGCAGCTCTATGCCACCTGTGTGGCGGTCATTTTCCCGGTGTGCGCCGTGTCCGCCGCCATGTACCTCTGGCGGGGCGGGATGAATTGGGCCTCCGCCCTGCCCTATCTGGCGGGTGGGCTGCTGGGGGGCTGGCTGGGCGGAAAGCTCTACGGCAGAGTGTCCACCAAAGTTTTGAAGTGGATCTTCGCCGCCTTTCTCTTTTACGCGGGGGGGAGGTATCTGCTGTGACGGACTGGCTGCTCCCCTTTCTCTGCGGGCTGGGGGCTGCGGTGATCTCCGCGTGGGGCGTGGGCGGCGGAACGCTGCTGCTGTTGGTGATGACACTGTTTTTAGGCGTGGACCAGCGAACGGCCCAGGGCATCAATCTGCTGTTCTTCCTGCCCACAGCCATTTCCGCCCTGCTGTGCCACTGGCAGAAGGGATATCTGGATACACCCACATGGAAGGCCGCCGTCCCCGTGGCTGTCCCGGCGGCACTTGCAGGGGCATGGATCGCCACAGCGGTGGATGTGGACCTGCTGCGCCGCCCCTTCGGTATCTACCTGCTGCTCTCCGGTCTTTCGCTGATTTTCCCCCAAAAGGATCATAAAACCCCCGGCGGCTGGACTCAGCCGCCGGGGGTCATTCGTTTCATTTAGAGGGGTTCATTTTTCCACGGCCTCGGTCAGTTCCAGCGTCACCGTCAGGATCTCGCCGCGGCGCCAGAGGGTCAACGTCATCTCGTCGCCCACATGGTGCTGCCACCGGACCCGCAGCAGATCCGCACTGCTGAGGGTCTCCTTGCCGTCCGCCGCCAGAAGATAATCCCCGGCCCGGACGCCGGCCCGGTCCGCCGCGCCGCCCGCCGTGACCTCCTTCACCTGAATGCCCCACAGGTGCTCCGCCAGCTGGTCCGGCACTTGCAGAACGGAAACGCCTAGCAGCGGCTCCGGCTGAGGCTCGCCGTAGATCAGCAGATCATTGACCACCCGCTCCGCCTGCACGGAGGGAATGGCAAAGCCAAGACCCTCCACCGTGGAATATCGGGCATACAGCTTCATAAAGTTGATACCCACTACCTGCCCGTAACTGTCGATGAGCGGGCCGCCGGAGTTGCCGTTGTTCAGCGCCGCATTGGTCTGGATCAGCGGCATGGAGGTCCGGCTGGTAAGCTGGATCTCCCGGTTGACGGAGGAAACGATACCATCCGTGAAGGTGCCGCCCATCTCAATGTCCAGGGGCGTACCGATGGCGTACACAGGGTCGCCTACGGACAAAGCGTCGGAATTTCCAAATTCCGCAAAGGGCAGAGCATCCTCCGCATCGATCTTCAGCACAGCCAGATCGTACCCGGCGTCGCTGGCGATATACTTCGCTGCATAGGGCCGTCCTCCGGGCAGCAGCACCGTGCAGGTCTTGCCCCCGGCCACTACATGGTGGTTGGTGAGGATATAGCCATCCTGTCGGAAGATCACGCCGGTTCCCACAGACATCCGGCCGCCGTCCAGGTCCACCGCCACCGTGACCACGGCGCCGCTTACCTTCCGGTAAACCTCCTGAGCCGAAAGCGCATGGCTGCGGTCTTTCGCCAGTTCCAGACGAGCGTCTGCATCCGGTTCCACAGTGGGAATGGTAATGGGGGCATCCTCATCCTCCTGATCCTGGTCGTAGTAGTAATAATCATCCTCGCCCCAGTCATCAGGCATTTGCAATTCCCATATCAGCCACCGCACCCCCGCCGCCAGCAAAGCGATTACCGCCGCTATGGCCAGAAGGATCATCAGCCCCTTCCACACCCGTCGCTTTTTCCTCCGAGATCTGGGCGTTGGCTCTGTGGGTACAGGCTCCACGGCCCCCGGCAAAGGCCGGGAATAGGTCTCCACGATCTCCGCAGGGAAATCTCTGCTGTATTCCTCGATGACTTCTCCCCGCGTCTGCAGGGTCCTGCGCTCGCTCATAGTACCTCTTTACTCCACCCGCAGAGAAAACGTGAAGGTGGTCACGCCATTCTCGCTGGTGACATTGATTTCTTCCTTGTGTTGCTGCAAAATGGTCTTGACGATATACAGGCCCAAGCCATAGCCGTCCTTATCCTCGCTGCGGGACTTGTCGCTTTTGTGGAACCGCTCAAACAGCAGCGGCAGCTCCTCCGCCGGGATGGTCTCGCCCACGTTCCGGACAGTGATCCGGGCCTTGCCGTCCATCATGGCCACGCCCAGGTAGAGGGTGGAGCCCTCCCGCGCAAATTTGGCGGCATTTTCCAGCAGGTTGTAAATGACCTGGGTAATCATGTCATTGTCGCCCAGCACCAAAATCGGCTCATCGGGGATGTCCGCCTCTACATCCAGATGCCGGTCATTGATTTTCTTTTCCATGGAGATCAGCACCCGGCGCATAGACTCGCACACATCGAAATGATTACCGTTGCGCAGGGGATCGATGGCCTGCAGCTGGCTGACGTCCAGCATCCGCCGCACAAGGCGGCTGAGACGGCGGCTCTCGTTGGCGATGATCCGCAGATACTGCTTTTCATTCTCAGGCGGGATGGTACCGTCCAAAATGCCGTCCGTATACCCGGCGATGGTGGTCATAGGGGTTTTCAGCTCGTGGGAGATGTTGGCGATGAACTCCCGGCGCTGACGCTCCGTCTGCTGCAAGGACTCTGCCATATTATTAAAGGAAGCCGCCAGCTCGCCGATCTCGTCCTCCCGACCGTAGTCATTCATGCGAATGTCAAAATCACCGTCGGCATACTGCCGGGTGGCAGCAGCCATCTCCCGGATGGGCTTGATCTGCCGCATGGTGGTGATGGAGGACGCCATAAAGGAGATCATTAGCACCACGAAGCCCGTCATCATCAGCAGTCCCGCGAAGGCCCGCCACAGATTATCAACGGAATCCGAGGCGCAGACGGTGAACACCGCCCCCAGGACCTCCCCGGTGGTCGGGTTCACCACGGACACGCCGCCCACAAACTGCTTGCTGGAATAAATCTGGTCCAGACGGCTCCGCCCGGCCCAGGTGCCGTCTGCGGAAACCTTGTCCATCACCGATGACGGAATGGTGACGGGCCGGCCCTCCATAGTGGCATCCGTGGACAGGAGGACATGGCCATCCATATCGCACACCAGAATATCCATTTCGGAGATCACGGCGGCAGTGGCCGCCAGCTGACGGAACTGCTCGTCCTTCTGCAATTCCTCCATAGAGAGATAGCGGCCGGTCTCCAGATACCGCACGGACAGCTTGCTCACCGCCATCGCCCGGACCATCAGCTCATCGGTTTTCTGCCCCCGGGCATAGGAATAGCTCAGGGAAAAAAAGGACACGCCCAACAGCACCAGCGTCAGGAACACCATGCCCACGGTGACGGCCATCTGCCGCCAATAGAGCCCGTGAAACCGCTCGCGGAACCAATCCTTCATATTACTTCGCCTTGTCTGCCGTCTGGCCGCCAACGGTCTCGAACTTATAGCCCACGCCCCAGACGGTTTTCAGCGCCCACTGGTCGCTGACGCCCTCTACCTTTTCTCGCAGGCGCTTGATATGCACGTCCACGGTGCGGCTGTCGCCAAAATAGTCGAAGCCCCACACCTCGTCCAAAAGCTGGTTGCGGGTGTAGACCCGGTTGGGGGTGGAGGCCAGATGGTACAGCAGTTCCAGCTCCTTGGGGGGCGTGTCGATCTTTTTGCCGTCCACGATCAGCTCATAGGAATCCAGATCAATGGTCAGCTTGTCAAAATGGAGTTTCTTGCTGGTGTCATTGGGGATCTCCGTCCGCCGCAGAACGGCATTGATCCGGGCGATCAGTTCCTTCATCTCAAAGGGCTTGACGATGTAGTCATCCGCGCCCATTTCAAGGCCCTGGATCCGGTCAAAGACCTCGCTCTTGGCCGTCAGCATGATGATAGGCACCTTGCTGGTCTCCCGGATCTTGGCGCAGACCGCCCAGCCATCCATCACAGGCAGCATGATGTCCAACAGGATCAGGTCCGGCTCCTTCTTCTGGAACTCCTCCAGTGCTTTGCCGCCGTCCCCGGCGATGCGGACGTCAAAGCCTTCCTTTACCAGATACATGTGGATCAGGTCGGAGATATTCTTATCGTCTTCTACAACCAGAATGTTGCGTCCCATAGGGTCTCCTCCGTTCTGCGGGGCCTTCCGGTCCCGTTTCTTATGTTCTTCTCTACTTTATATTACCCTAAACTTCGTCAGGGTGTTGAACGTTTTGTAAATCTTGCGCCATTTCAGCCGCCGGTCAGCCGATTTCCGTCATCGCCCGGCAGTAGTGGCCCGCTCCCTGAGCGGAGATCACAAATTCCCGCAGGCCCGCGGCAGAGGCAGTGGTCCCCAGCCAGACAGACACATCCCCCCGCCGGGCCGACACCCGCTTCATCAGCGCGGAGGCGTTGGAGCTGCTTTCCAGCTTGTAATCCGACCGGTCCATTGAGGGCGTCAGGCACCGCCAGCCGACCTCCTCCAAGGCTTGCAGCTCCGTCTTCTCCGCATCCGGCACGTAGGCCAGCCGGGTCTTTCCCAGAGTGGCCCGGTACAGGGCTTCATTGCCCCGCCGCAGCTGCTCCGCCGTGTCCTCGCCGCTCTCCGCCAGTATGCCCACCGCATGACCGGAGGCAGCCATCCGCCGCAGCAGTTCACCGTTGGATTCCAGAAAGTCCGGCGTACAGTAGAAGGTGGCCCAGCCGTTGGCACGGTCCAAGGCGTCCAGCAGCCCGGAGGTCCGCTGATCTGCTTCCAGACACAGATGGATCCTAGCCCCCCGCGTCGGTGCGGAGGGTGTAACCGGTACATTGGGCGGGGTACTGGACGTGGCACCCCTGTTATACGCGTTATAGCGCTCTTCCATATTGTAGGTCGCCGCATTGGCAAAATCCTTGGCGCTCATGCCGAAATCCGGAGACCGCAGCCACACCAGATAGCCGTTGGTCACATCTGTCACGGAATATTGCAGGCCGAAAAAGTTTGCGACGGTAGACGCCGGGACAAACACCAGTCCGCCGGACTGAATGACGCCGGGGGTGAACAGACTGCCGCTGCTGTCCTGCGCCGTACCCTTGGCCCAGTCAAACAGCATGGCCCGGCGGTCCTTTTCCAGCACCGTCATCTTTTTTGCGGTATTGTTGATGACAGAGATCCCCAGATTGGTGAATACAGAGGCCGGTACATACAGATAGCCGTTGGCCCAGAAGGGCATGGTGGCATCTGTCACCGGCAGAACGCTTTCCTCTGCCGCCACGAAATACACACTGCCCGCCGCTTTGGCCGGAAAAGCCAATTGAAACAGCAGCAAGCAGCACAGCAGACCCATGGCCCATCGCTTTTTCATCAGCAGTTCCCCCTTCGCGGCAGTTTTTTAATAAAATATTTTACCACATTTGCTTCTGTCTTGTAAAGTCCGTGACTCAGCCGTTGAAGACCTCCACCGTCACGCCGGTATAGTAGTGGGTCAGGATGGTCTGATAGTCCGCGCCGCTCTCCGCCATGGCATCCGCGCCGTATTGACTGAGGCCCACGCCGTGGCCGTAGCCGGTGACGTAAAACACAAAATTGCCGTCCTGCAATTCCCATTCAAAGCAGGCGGAGCGCAGCCCCAGTGCGGCGCGCACCGTACCGCCCCGGACCGTCACGCTCCCCACCTCCACCGTCTCCACGCTGCCGGCGCTGTCCCGGATAGGATCTTTCAGCCAGCTTTTCTTGTCCCCGGAGAGATCGGCAGAGGGGATCTTCGCCAGCAGCTTTTCCTTCAGCGCCGCCGGGGTAAAGTCTACGCGGCTGTAATAATTGGGGATGGTCTCCTTGGCTTCGGGGGAATCCACTGGCTTCAGGTAGGGCAGATCGTTCTGCCACACCTGCCCCGCAGCCCGGGTCAGCCCCGCAGAACTGGAATGGAACACCGCCAGAATTGGAACGCCGCCGTAAAGGATGGCCTCCCCATCGGTAGATGTCACTGCATCACGGACCTTTTTCTCATAAGCGTCCGCCTGTGCCCCCCAGTTGGCCCGGGCCTGCTCCATGGCGATATACGCCTGACAGCAGGTAGAGTCCGTGCAGATGTCCGCCGTGTCCCCGTGGCTGCTGCCGGCTGTCAGCTTGTAAAGGGTATAGGTACGGGCTGCCACCGCCTGAGCCTTCAGCGCCTCCTCTGCAAAGGACGCCGGCATCTCTGCCGCCGTGACGCCCACCAGATAGTCCGCCAGCGTCATTTCCCGCACAGTCTCTCCGTCCAGCACCCGCAGGGTCCGGTCCGCGTCATAAACAGCCTTTACCGCAGGCTGGACCGGAGCCGTCTGCTCCGTCCGGGGTAATTCCGTATACTCCGGCAGCTCCGCCGGTTCCCGGGCTACGGCCAAGGGCAGCAGAAACAGCCCCAGCAGCGCCGCCACCGAGGTCAAAGCCGTATTTTTCCAAAGCTGCATAGCGATTCCTCCTTTGCTTGTCCAATCTATGCGGCCATCAACAGAAACATGTGCCCCGGTGCAACGTTCTGCACACAAAAACCGGCAGACGCTCCGCACGTCTGCCGGTTTTTCAAGGAAACCAATTATTTTTACTGTATGATTGCTGATACGGTATCCGCAGTCCCGTGCCGCCGCTCACTCCGCCATCAGGCTGTCATTTTCCATGATGAAGGGCCGGGTGGTATCCCGTCCCCAGGAGGTATCGTACTTTGCCATCAGATAATCGCGCAGTTCCGCCCGATTTTGTAACTTTACCAGCCGGTACGGTTCCTGGAAGGCAACCTTCTCGACCAGACAGAAACTCCCGTCCTCCACAGGCAGCAGCACCCCAACATGCCCCACAAACAGCGTATTCTCCGTGTCCGAGAACCTGTCATGCAGGACAACGGAGATCAGCCGGGCAGGGCTGTCCGAGAATGCGACGCCCCGGGCGGCCCAGCCCGCCTGAAGCGTCTGGGCCTGCTCGACCACATCCGTACTGTCTGCGGCGGGCACCGGCGCAAACAGCGCGCAGAATTTGGCAGTGCTGTCTCCGCAGAGAACGGCGGGATCTTCGGTCAGCGTTTCCAAATCCAGAAAAAGCGTATCCTCTCCCTGAGTCTTCGGCTGATCCGCTCCGACGGTGACGAACTCACCGAACAGGCTGAATGCCGTAATGCGGCAGTTATAGCCGGGGAAGTCACCGTTTTTCTCCGCCCACAGATCCTGCATCTCATAGGGATCGTACTTGGTGTCGGTGGGGACAGCGCGCTCAAAGCCGTCCGTCAGCCATTCACTCTTAACACTGGCGTTGAACTGGTCCACCCGGTCAAAAAGGCCGCGGATCCGGATCTCGTCTACGCCCGCGTTCTCAAGCAGCCGGGAGAGCAAAGTGCGGGACTCCTCGTCCGTCAGATTGGCGTATTCGACAGGTTCCGGCGTTGGCTGCGGGATGTCCGGCTCTGTTTTTCTGCCGCAGCCGGTAAGGGTGGCAAGGATGAAGCTGACAGCCGCAAGGATCGCCAGCAGTTGGTTTTTCCGATTCATAAATTACGTTACCTTTCCTGTGTTCGTCCATTCTGCGATGCAGAACAGAGCGCATCATATGTCTTTATACTATACACATATTGGCGAAAAATATCTATACAGAATTCCATGGGCCACCTTGACCGCTGCGGTTTCCTCCTGTTTTCCCATAAGATCTGCCGCATACGGACAGCGCATACCGCAAACAGAATGTGCATAAAACTTCATGCACCATTTCCGGTTGCCCCGCAGGGGCGAGGAAGTGGCACATTTCTTATTTTGCTACACTTTTGCATAGCAAAAAAGGAACACCACCCTGACGGATGGTGTTTCTATTTGGTGCCGGTGGTGGGACTCGAACCCGACATGGAACGGTCAAAGGTGTTGATTTTTCAACGTCTATTCCTCGTTGTTAGCATTTTCATTAGCGTTTTCTTCCCTTTTCTTGGAATAGAAATCCGCCATGGCGGTCTGATATCGGGTGATATCGCTCTGCGCGATGTGGGTGTAAATCTTGTGCATGGTCCCCGGATCGGACCAGCCGCCGATCTCCATAGCGATCTTTTCCGGCACCTGCAGGTGATATGCCAGGGAGGCAAAGCTGTGCCGAAGCCCATGCACGGTCACATCCGTAATCTTTGCCTTCTGGCAGGCCTTGTGGACCTCCACTCGCAGCGTGTCCTGGTCATAGTCCATAATCGGACCGGACGGCTTACGCAGGCGCTCAATGGCCTCTGAGAGCTCTGGAATGAGGATAGGGACGCTGCGGGTACTGGTTCGGTTCTTGTTTTGTTTCTTTCGCACCCAGGCAGTATCGTAACCACGAACGACTGCACCGGAGACTTTGATAAACGTCGGATTTTTCGGGATGTTTTCCCATTTGAGCGCGGAGATCTCCGAGATCCGCAGCGAGGACAGCGCCAGGAGCGCCGCCACAGCCACGCGGCTACCTTTGATGGCATCCACGAACTTCGGAATCTCATCGGCTGTCAGAAAGGCCGTATCCGCCGGAGGAACCGATGGGAGTGTGAGTCCATTCATGGGGATCTCGTGCCCTGTCTGCTGGCGGATGACCGTGCGCAGGAACTTAAATGCGTTGACAACGGTTTTAGGACTGGCCAGGGCCATCTCTGCGTTGATGAGGCCCTGCCACTCGCTGTCCTGGATGCTGTCCACAGGCCGCTGCATGACGGTTTGGAAGCGGTGTTTCTGGATGGCCCGGTATCCACGGATGGTGGATGGTGACAACGTGCGGCTCTTGCGCTTGATATATTCGTCAATGGAGACGGTCAGCGTTGGTTCCTGTTCCGGCTCCTCCGGCTTTTCAGGTAGCCGCTTTCTTGCCAACCATTCTGCTTTGATGGCGGCCGCCTCCCTGGTGCAGTCTTTAGCAGTTGCGGCAGTGACGGGGATGCTCTCGCCGCCGAGGCGGAGTTGGATAAACCAATTCCCGGATGGCAGCTTCCGTGGCTTTGGCGTTTTCAAGTGCATCCCCCCTTTACAGATGATGGAAACTCGCCCCAGAGCATGGCTCCGGGGCGGATTTTTATAGGCCCAACAACTGGGCTTTCTTTGCGTTGAACTCTTCCTGTGTGATAACACCGGCATCCAGAAGCTGTTTGAATTTCAGAATCTCATCTGCAGCGCTGACTGCCTGCTGCGCCGGAGCATCAGCTGCGGGAGCGGCTTGGTCGCATATAACCCCCAGAATAGACAGGCACTCCTGGGCCTGTTTTGCGAGGGTCTTATAAATCATGCCGTCCTTCTTCGTTTCGAAGCCGATGATCTCAATGTACTCTGTCGGACATTCCATGCTGCGCACGGTGATTTTAATTTTCATGGATGTGCAGGTGCTTTTACTGTGCTTTTTCCCGGTGTTACTGCCAACGATGGCGCCAACGCCGCCGAACAGCGTGGCACCAACAACAGCGCCTCCGAGTCCGCCCTTTGTGATAGTATTGCCGTCCTCCAGCAACTCATAGTCAATGATGTCGGAGAAGCTGAAAATATGAGGATGCTTTTTACCGCCGACTCCGACCGGGGTATACCACAGCTTTTGATTCTCGTCAACACAGAGCATCCCGGGTACTTGCTTTGTAACCGTGAATGTGGATAGCTTATCGGAATCAGCATTGCGGGATGCAATAGCCTGCTTAACACTATCTGCCGTCATAGTGCGGATTGGCGTTGACATATTAAACCCTGCGGCCTTGAAACAAGATGGGCATACCCACTCTTTGTTGGCCAGCTGGAAACGATTCAGGCCGCAGTCTTTCCCACAAACAGCGCATACAGCTTTCGGTGAAAGAAATCCCATATTGACACCCTCCCGTGTCCGATTCGGACACTTTTTATTTTTCTGCCCTACGGCGGTTGGATACATTATCGGTATTTGCTTCCAGAATATTCGACATAGTTCGACTAAAATCTCCTCAAGGAGGTTTTGCTTATGAACTATGACGACTACAAGCGGGCCAGGGACTTGTCCTGGCGGGTTTTGCTGAACACCGGCACGCGGGAGCTGCCGGTGAAGGTCTCGCGGATCTGCAGGGGGTACGGCGTGACGTTGCGGAGCTACCAGGTCGGAGCGCCGCTGATCCGGGAGTTGGGCCTTGAAGCGCAATGCGATATCAGCGACGGCTTCACCGTCCGCAGCGGCGACCGCTGTTATGTGTTCTATAACATGGAACAGCCACCGGGCCGGGTGCGGTTTACCATCGCCCATGAGCTTGGCCACGTCCTGCTATGCCACCTGGGCGATGGAGAGTACACGGTTTACAATCGGGAGTCGTCCTCGGAGGACGCCCCGGAGGAGCACACGGCCAACGTGTTCGCCTCCCGCCTGCTGGCCCCGGCTTGCGTGCTACACGCTCTGGGAGCCGTGACTCCGGAGCAGATCGCGGCGGTGTGTGATATCTCTATGGCAGCGGCTCGGCTCCGTGCCGGCCGTATGGGGGTGCTGGAGCAGCGTGGTAAATACGGCGCATCTCCGCTGGAGCGGCAGGTGCTTGCACAGTTCCGGTCATACATAGACCGCGTCAACAGTGGTCAATACTAAGCCTGTCTTGATGGACGGTTTTCCTTGCTTTTAGACGAAAAGCATGATACATTGACAATGGCGTTGTCGGTAGACGGTCAGCCTGAAGCATTCCTTTGGAGTGTCGGAGGGCGATCCTGCCCTCCAGAAGGGAGGGCTGCCTATGGTTACATACTCCGACCTAATTCAGGTTGGTATTTTGATCGTTGGTATTTGCAGCCTGGTTGTCCAGATTTGCAAAAAGAAATGACCGCCGGCTCCCTGACAAGAACGGCGATCATTTCGCAAGCATGTTAGGCTGACCGGAAACCGGCAACGCCTTTTTGTGCTTTCAGTATAACCGCTGATTTAGTTATTGTCAAGTTGATCGATATAATTGTTGTAGATCCGCCATGTGGAAGTGGCGGATTTTTTATATGCGTTAAAACCGCTTGTTTTCCTTTTCGGCTGCCTTGGCGGTGGCCCGGCTCAGCTCGTCCAGCGTTTCGGCGCTGACCGGGCTGGGCTTTTTTACGACCCTGCCGCCCCGTGCGGCGATGGCCGTGTCATCATCGAGACCGAGAGCAAGTCGCACCATTGCGCGGCTTTTTTCATCTGATTGGTCGAACCGCATAGCGACTTCTAATGATTCATCAGAAAGAGAATCCAGTATATGCTCGAGAAGGCAAGAAATCGCATAGCTTTTCCCGCTCCCCGTTGCCATGTGGATATAAGAGTTTTCTTTTGACGGTTCTCCAATAAGGTCTGCGGTGCTAACTCCAAAGTAGTCCGCCAGTTTACGAAGAGTTGCGTCTGTTGGCTTTTTTCCGTTTTTCCATCTTGTCGCAGCTGATTTATCAATACCCGCTTCTGATAGCGCAGCAGATGGAGTTTTTCCCCTCAAATTGCAGGCTTTTATGAAGTTGTCATAAAACACAGTTCATCACCTCTTCGGTTGTGCGTGTTGTACAAAAGTTGCTAAAGTTGAATTGTGTGCTTGACAGTTGTGAGAGTTGTGAGTTATAACTATGCTTGTAAAGCATAGGCAAAACCAAAAAAGAAAGGAGGACAGCATGGACTGGTTCCCGAGTTTCGCAGCTGGATACATCGTTACAGTCGTTGTACTCAAGATCTTGGCATATATCATTGTTACGTTTTGTCCTCTTATTGTGACAATAATCTTTACCGTAATAATGGTCATTGCCGCCGTAGTTGGACTTATCCTGCTTTTTTGGAAACTTACACGGTAATAAGCAAGGGTAAAACTCACATTATCCGCAGGTCGTGATACAGCAGGTCTTGAAGCTCTTCATATTTTTCCGCGAGATTTGGAGTTTCTTTCCCTTGGGCGCGAAAAGTAGCGAGCGTGTATAGCTCTTTGAGTTTTTCGCGGATTACAGTTGGCGCATGCAATGCGGCCACAGCGTATGCGGAGGAAAAGTGAATACTTTCTTCCATCTCTTCCCCGGTAATATCATTTGGGTTTGCTCGCTTGCCTTTTTCCGCAGTGAGCAGAAATTTGTGGTATTCACTCAAAAAGGCGCTGTATGCCTCCCTCTTTTCTTGGTGTCGAAGCCGTTTGCTTTCAAATTTCATCTGCTTTACGGCAGAGTGGTTTGAAACGAAGCCGCCAACGATTACGCCAAACAGAGGTAAGACTACATTCAAAATTGCGAGGACGAAGGACTTCATGAGCTTCCTCCCTGTTTTGCTGTTTTCTTTTTGCATGTGCTTATGCTTGCTTCGCATTTTACCACAACACAAATCTTTTGACAAGGAGGTGAAGCTGTTTGAACCGTATTCGACAGCTGCGGGAGGAGAAGGGCATGACCCAGCAGCAACTGGCGGATGCCCTGGGCGTCAATCAGAGCACCGTGGATCGGTACGAAAAGGGCATCATTGAGCTACGGCTGACCATGGCCATGCGGATCATCTCCGTGCTGGGCTGCACCATGAGCCAGTTGACCGGACAGGACATCGCATGAGGAAAGGAGGATGAACCATGCCGAGAGTAAATCTGGGGACGCCTACACCGGCCCAGCAGCGGGCCGTGATGAACAAGATAATCAAGAAAGCCATGGTGGACTGCGACATCGAGGACTACACGGCCCTGAGCCTGCGGATGGGCATGAGCCGACAGGCCATCAGCCGACGGATGAACGACGGAGGGTGGAAAGACGAGGAACTGTGGAAGCTGGTGCGGGTTCTGAAGTTGTCGGCGGAGCAGCTGGCGGCGATGCTGGGCGCATTGCCACGGCCGGCTGCCTGAGTTCACCATAACACAAGAAGGAGGTATTTTCCATGCTGACAAACGGACCGAATATTTACCAGGCGGCCCGGAAAGAGAGCTGTCTGACTCAGGAACAGGCCGCAGAGCGGCTGGAGGTCTCGGAGACCACCGTCAAGGCCTGGGAACAGGGCACGCGGGTACCGGACAACGAGACGGTGGCCCGGATGGCGGAGCTGTACGAAACGCCGTGGCTGGCACTGGAGCACCTGAAACAGGCGGGCGGCGTCCTGGGCGTGCTGCCGGAGGTGAACGTGCAGAGCCTCCCAACGGCGGCAATCACACTAATCAACCGGGTGCTGGACTTTGCGGAGCGACACCGGGACCGGCAGCTGCTTCGCATCGCGGAGGACGGCATCATCGACGAGAAAGAGCGACCGGACTTCGACGCCATATGCCGGGACCTGGACGGCATCGTGGGCGCGGCGCTTCAGGTGAAGTACACGTCGGACGCGCCGCCGAAGACAAAAAAAGAACGCCCCGAGGCGGCAACCTCAGAGCGTTCAGGGGAAAAAGCGTGTGGACTTGAGCGATCCACTCTTGAATAAGTCAATTATAGCACAAGGTCCATGCCACACGCAAGCCCTAATTTTTGCCGGGAAGGAGGTGCCTTCCTGTGAGCGGTTGGGTGATGTTCTTCATGCTGATCGGCGTGGCGACGGTGGCGGCGATCCCGCTGCGGATCGTGGACTGTATCGAAAAGCGAAAGACGAGGTGGCAATATGGCAAGGTATGACTGCGGCTATGGGGCATGGATCCCCGGCCCGGTTTTGGACGATCCGGGGCTCCGGCCCCGGTCGCTGATCCTATACGCCCGGATCGCGCGGCGGACCAACCGGGTGGGCTTCTGCTACGCAACCAACGCAACGCTGATCGAGGACATGACGGCTGTGGACGAGGACGGCTCCGTGAGGGTGATCTCAGAGCGGACGGTACAGGCCATGCTGGCAGAGCTTCAGGAGCGGGGGCACATCCACACGGACAACGGCCCCCTTCCTCCGGACAAAAGCGGCACGGTACGGACCGGTCGGCGGATCTACATCGGGCGGTCTCTGGCAGCGATTCCGGGCGATGCGCAGGGGGGTGAAGAAAATTTCACCCCTGAAAAAAACTGCACCCCAGGGGTGAAGAAAACTGCATCCCCCTTTAAATGTATAAAAGAAGAAAAGAAAAGTAATAACCCCCATACCCCCAAGACTCCCGGCTTTGTTTGGGACTTAGTCCACAGTTTTGTCCCGGCGGATGATACAGAGTATTTTGAGGCGCTGGAGGGGTTGTTGGTCAACCGGGAGGCTATGAAAAAGCCGGTTCTGACTGCGCAGGCCATGAACAGGATTTTGAGCCGTCTGCGGAAAGTCGGAGACCGGGCGATTGAGATTGCCATGCTTAACAAGGCCGTTGAGTTGAACTGGCTGACAGTTTATCCCCTGAAAGAGGACGAGCTGCCAGGGCGGTCCGATTCGGCCCAGGGTGGCGAGAGCCGGGAGGCAGGTGACACGGATGGAATTTAAAGCAGCTATGCAGCAGGCGAGCCAATATCTGACTTTCTCACCGGCTTTTATTGATCCGGAAAAGCCGCAAGGTCTCTGGTTCTGCGATACCGTTGTGGAGGCGGCGGCTATTCGGGAGAATGCTGTGTGCCTTGGACTGGGGTGCAGATGGGATGATGTTGTGCGCTGCCGTCCGTTTTTAGAGGCGTTCCCCTATCTGGTGATCGTCACCGCCAACGCCATCGCCAGAGAGCGAATGGTGGCGGAACTGCGCCCCCGGCTCCCGGCCAGCTGTATATACGTCGTTACCGATGCCGGCTGGCGGAACTGTAAGACCGTTGAGGACTATGTGGCCCTGTACGGAGCGGCCCACCTCCCGGATATCCTATCCGGAGCGGAGGAGCTGCCCGCCTATGGCTTGCTGAATCTGGCAGAAGTCCCCCGGCGGGACATGAGCAAGATTCCCCGGACCCTCTCCCGGTTTTCCGTGCTTGACAGCAGCATCGGCGGGTTTTACTCCGGGGAGTTGTCCGTTTGGACCGGCAAGCGAGGCATCGGCAAGAGCACGCTGCTGAGCCAGATGCTTTTAGAGGCTGTGGATCAGGGACACACCGTCTGCGCGTATTCCGGCGAGTTGCCGAAGGAGCAGTTCCGAGAATGGACCTATCTGCAAGCGGCTGGGCCTGAGCACATCCGGTACATAACGGATCAGGCCACCGGGAAAAAGCTGGCATCCGCAGACGCTCTGGCGGACAAGCAGATCTCCGAGTGGCTCAACGAGCGATTCTGGCTGTTTGATCTGGAGCGCAACACCCGGCACGATCCCGAGACCATTCTGCGGCAGTTTGAATATGCGCATATGCGTTACAACGCAGATGTTTTTCTTGTGGATAATATCATGTCTGTAGATTTCGACAGTTCCACAGAGCGGGACTTCAACCGTGTGCAGTCAAAATTCACGCAAATGCTGGTAACCTTCTCCAAGCGCCGGGGTGTCCACACCCATCTGGTGGTGCACCCTCGGAAATCTACCAGTGACAATAACGCGAAAATCTCCTCAGACGATGTCAGCGGTTCCGGAGACATCACCAACCGGGCGGACAACGTGTTTTTCCTTACCACTCACCAGACGGACGGCAAGGAAAAACCTCTGCTGCAGATCCTGAAGAACCGGGACTACGGCTCCCACAGACACCAGTGGCTTGACTTCGACAAGAAGTCCCGTCGTTTCTTTCAGGATCAGACCGGGGACCCTAAGCGGGCTTACGGCTGGGAGGGACGCGGCGTCCAGATAGAGCTTGTGGAGGATCGCGGTGACATTGACGAGGTTTTCCCGGAGGAAAAGAAAACATGAAACGCAAAAAGAAATTGAACCTGGATGTGGCCCAGGACGAAACCGCAGATATTGAGCACGTTTGTCTGCTGACCAGCAGGGTGGTGTATACCCACCCAGCAAGGCGGTACTACGTTGAGGAGTTTCTCAGCTTGGTCACTGGGGAACGGTGGCGGGAGGCGAGGTGGTTCCCTCTGGAGCCGCAGGCGGATCTTCCGCAGCGGAAACCGCATTTCGATTACACGAAAAAACTCAAGACTTGAGCGATAAAGGGGAAAGGTGAAGTATGAGAGCAATCGCTATCATGAACAACAAGGGCGGTGTCGGCAAAACCGTCACCGCCATCAATCTGGCTGATATTTTAGCCAACGACTACAAGCAGCGGGTCGTGCTGGTGGACTGCGACGGCCAGGCCAACCTGACCGGCTTTTTCCTGCCGGGGGAAGACATGGACGCCGTTACCACGGCTGACGTGCTGACCGGGGACTGCGAGCAGGTATGGAGCGACAACCTCATCCCTCTGGGAGAGCGCTTGGAACTTTTGCCCAGCAGCTCCGGCCTGTACGATCTGGATCTCAGCGCCATCAAGGACGGCGTGGGCGCGCCGGAGCGAATGATCGGTTTTGTGTCCGCCGCCCGGGAGGACGGCGACGTGGACTGGATGATCTTCGACTGCCCCCCGGGCTATACGCTGGCCAGCGTGGCGGCGCTGCTGTCCGTTGACGAGGTTTTGATCCCGTACACGGCGGACAAGTTTTCCATCGACGGCGTGCTGGCCGTGGCCCAGCAGGCCAAAAAACTGACCAGCACCCGCCCCGGGCTTTGGGTTCGGGCACTGCTGACGCAGGTGCGCCGGTCCGACATTGTGACGGAGGCGGAAAAGGTGCTGGAGGGTATGCGGGTAGAGGTGTGCCGGGCCAAGATCCGGCGGACGGACAAGGTCCCGGAGAGCACGGTGACGCTGCTGCCACTGCGGCAGTACAGCCCCGGCAGCAGTGCCTGTCAGGATTACCGGGCGCTGGCGTCGGAGCTGATGGAGGAGGTGCAGGGGTAATATGGCCGGGAAGAATTTTGATATTTCCAAATTCGCCGCCACGCTGAAGCCGGTGTCCGAATCGGACCACACAGGCCCGGAGCAAATTGAGTACATCGACATCGGCCTTCTGGACGGCGACGAGCGGAATTTCTACCAGCTGACGGACATTGACGAGCTGGCGGACAATATCCAGATGTGCGGCTTGCAGCAGCCTATCCGGGTGCGGGCCGGTGAGGGCGGACGGTTTACCATCGTCAGCGGCCACCGGCGCCGGGCTGCCTTAGCTCAGCTGGTGGATAATGGACTGGATCAGTTCCGCCGGGTGCCCTGCATCCGGGAGACGGACGATGTCTCCCCGGCGCTTCAGGAACTTCGACTGATCTTCGCCAACAGCTCCACCCGCAAGCTCACCAGCGCGGAGATTGGCGAACAGGCGGAGCGTGTGGAGGCGCTACTGTATCAGCTGAAGGAGGACGGTTTTGAGTTCCCGGAGGGCCGGATGCGGGACGTGGTGGCAGCGGCCTGCAACACCCACGGCTCCAAGCTGGCCCGGATCAAGGTGATCCGGGAGCATCTGCTGTCTAACCTTCGTCCTGCGTGGGACGGCGGGAAGATGCCGGAGCAGGCGGCCTATGCGCTGGCTCAGTTCCCGGCAGATATGCAGATGCGGATCTCCAAGGCGTTCCCCAAACTTCCCAACGGCCCCACATTGGAGCGGTTGTTGAAGCTCTACAAGGAGGACGGTTACCGCTGGGATCCTTGCCTGACCTGTCCGGACGGCAAGGAGTGCAAGCATGGAGACGTTTTCCTCAGGCATGACGCGGATGCCCTTGTTTATGAGGTCTGCGGCGGTAAGACGTGCTGTCTGGATTGCCGCCAGGCTACGGCTGAGTGTTACGCCTGCGACAAGGCTTGTGCCAAGGCCAAGGCCAAGCGCAAGGAAAAACTTGACGCAAAGAAGGCGGACGCGGAGAAGGCTACTGAAAAACATCAGCGGAAACTTGAGCGGGAGATCCAGGCCAGAGCGGCCCGTCTGGCCAGAGCGGCGGACGCTGCCGAACTGCCGGACACTGCGACCGCCATCTGGTCCAGATACGGCGGTGGCTACACGGTGGGCAAACTGCGGAAGTTTGCCTCCGGGGATTTTCAGGGCGAACGCGTTTGGGTCAACGAGCTGGAGCCGGAGAATATCTACAACGTTGATAAGACGGCCAAGGCTCTGCACTGCTCTGCCGACTACATTGTGGGCCTGACGGAGGAGTTGACCCCTCCGACGCTGCCGGAGTGCCAGCTGATGATCTCCGGATGGATGCCCGGCAGCACCACCCCGGCGGAGCCGGGCGAGTTCGCGGTATATATCGATCTGGATGGAAAACTGGTCCCTCAATTTTTCCGCTGGACGGGGAGCCGTTGGGAGATGCGCACAGGCACCGTGCCCCAGATTCCCGTGGTTTGGTGGATGCGGCTGCCGCCTGTCCCGGCGGTAGAGAAAGGAGCGGACACATGAGATACACAGGGCGCGGGAAGCGCCGCAGCCGGGTCCTCCCGGTGCTGACTCTGGCGGCCGCCGTGGCTGCCGTGATCCTGCTGGCGGTGATGCTGCGATGAATCCGAAGCCGCCATGCGGGAGGAGCTGCCCCAAGCGCTCCGCCATCCCAAACTGCCACGACTCAGTGGTGTGCCCGGACTGGGCCGCGTATCAGGAGGCCTTGGCGGAGTGGAGCGAGGCAATGAAGGCAGAAAAACGTGAGAAAGCAGATCTGAAGGCTACCAAAAGCCGGATGGCTAAGATCTGCGAGTCAAGGGAGAGGGATAAACGATGAAGTTAGCGATGAGTGACGATGAAATCCGCGTCAGCTACAACACTGCGAAAGATCAAAAAGCCCAGGTCAAGGTCCTGGCGGAGCTGAATGTCACCACACCGGCGGTAATGGCCGCAAAGCTCCGGGATCTGGGCTGCAACGTGCCGGATTTCCCATCTGTCAATCAGCGGCCTTTGCGCGCCCATGACATTCTCTTTGACGAGACCCGGGCTCGGGAGCTGTTTGCGGAGGGCAAGTCTGACCTTGACATCGCGGAGATGTTGGGCATCGGCGTATATGCGTTTGCGGCTTGGCGGCGCAAAAACGGCATGAAGCGGCCAAGAGGTGGAGACATGCAGAAAATGGAACAAAAAGCAAAGCCAAAGCGCTGCAAGGCTCAGCCACCCATGCCGCCGGAAATCGAAACGCCGGAGCCGGAACCGGCCCCGGAGACTGCCGGGCGCGGCAGTCATTCGCTTTTGTCTGCACAGAAACAGACCAGCGTGGCCGATTTGGGCTGTGTTCTGCAGGATCTGGCGGATCGGTACCCTGGTATCGTCCTCACCGTCAACGGAACCGCTGTGCGGTCCCTGTGCCTCAACGTGCGGGTGATGCTGGGCGAGGACACAACGACATCTACGTTGGATTTGGAGATTGGATAAATGCTGAACAGGATCGTACTCATGGGCCGTCTGACCCGTGACCCAGAGCTGCGGCACACCGGAAACGGAACCGCCGTGGCGTCCTTCTCTCTGGCCGTGGACCGGGATTTTAAATCCCAGGGCGGCGAGAAGGAGACGGATTTCATTGACATCGTGGCATGGCGCAACACCGCTGAATTTGTAAGCAAGTATTTCACAAAGGGCCGCATGGCCGTGGTGGAGGGCCGCTTGCAGCTCCGGGATTGGACCGACAAGGACGGCGGCAAGCGGCGCTCCGCTGAGGTGGTGGCGGAGCACGTGTATTTCGGGGACAGTAAGCAGCGGTCCGAATCGGACACGCCGTCCGCACCGCCTGCGTCAGGGGACTTCCGGGAGATCCCGGAGGATGAGGAAGGAGAACTGCCGTTTTGAAAGATAAAGACCTCGTAAATGCCATCCGCCGGTTGAAGGTGGAGACCGGGAGCCTCGCCTGCATGGGCTGCGGCCATGCGCGCAACTGCGGCGTGTCCGGATGCGCGATCATGCGGGAGGCCGCTGGCCGGATCGCCAACCAGCGCACACACATTGCGGCGCTCCAGCAGGAAATTGAGAAGCTGCGGGGGCAGAACGAGCAACTGCGGGAAGCGGCTGCGCTGGTGACCAAGGAGAGCGCGGAGCTGCTTGAACGGCGCTGGATCCCGGTGGAGGAACGGCTGCCGGAGGATCGTAGCGATGTCCTTGTTGTCGCGTATTGGCACGAAAGATGGGGCGCCTATATGGGCTGGTGCGCTCCCGAAAGGGCGGCATGGTCTGTCCATGTCGGCATTGGGGACAGATCCGATATCGCCGTCACGCACTGGATGCCGCTGCCGGAACCGCCGGAGGAGGAAAGGTAAATGAAAAGACTGACAACTAATTGCCCGGATAACAACCTTGATGCCGCACTGAATCTGTTTTACGTCAAAGACTTCGAGACGTGGGTGCGGGGCGGAGGTGATGGTCCGGATTACCCGGACATCCGGCTCTACGATTTTATCCGCAAAGCCGCAAAGATTTTACTGCCGGACTTGGACTTTCCAATGGATGATGATGGCGTAGACTATGCGATGGGTGAGCTTTTACTGGACGGCCCTGATGAGCCGACAGGCCTGCTTGCCCTGCTCTATACAGCAGCATGGTCATACGCAGAACTGCGTGGCAGGCTCATGCAATATGAGGACACGGGCCTGGAACCTGCGATGTGCGCCAATTACAAGACCTTTGAGGATGAGGCCATCAGTAAGGGCGTGACATTTAAGCGCATCGTTGAGCTGATGGAGGCCGACAGAGCCGGTCGGCTGGTGGTGCTGCCTGTGCGGCCAGTCCTCACGCAGAGCATCGGAAGTATGCTGTATATCATCGAGGATGGAGAAATTGTTGAGGACTCGCTGTGCGAAGCGCTTGTCGGTATGGGAAGCAACGGAGAGATAAACATATTTTACACGACGCTGTCCGATCAAATATCTTTCGAGCAGGCCGATATTGGTAAGACCGTATTTCTGACCCGCGAGGCGGCGGAGAAAGCAAGGAGGGCTAATGGCTGAATACATTGAGCGCAATGCAGCGATTGAGGCCGCGAAGCACGCATGGGCAAAAGGGCTTGAGCCGTCGCAGTATATTGAGGCCCTGTCCGCCGCCGACGTGGCCCCGGTGGTGCGTGGGCGGTGGGAGCATCTTGGCGGGGACGAGTGGTGTTGCTCTGCGTGCGGCTTTGTCATCACCACTGAGGGCAGTTGGGATAAGCCTACTAAAAAATACTGCGAGGATTGCGGCGCGATGATGGACGGCGAGAGAAAGGACGGCGGGGATGGCTAAACGATCCGCCTATTTGCAGCGGCGGGATGCGGAACTTGAGGCGGCGTTTAACGCCGGTGCTGCCACGGCCTTGCAGTTTGCCACAGACACGCTGCAGATGACGATCCACCAGAAGGACGGGTGGGGCTATGACCGGATCATGCACCTGACGAAAGACTGGGTCGATACACAACGCGAGTACAAGCCGGCGCTGAATTGCAAAGACAAAGCTGCGGACGTGTGCCAGGAGCACATGGATCGGGTTCTGGCGGAGATCATCCGGAACCGCATGACCCTGATCCGTTTCCCGGAACGTTACCCACACGTGAAAAAAATCAAATACGGGAGGTAAGGTATGGCTGACCCATTTGTATGCGTCCGCCAGCGGGCGGGACCTTTTGTGAAGGCCTTCTCTACGGACAGAGCCTGCTTCGTCCGCCGCAGCAAGGACAGCAAGGGCCTCATCCGCAAGCGGGCCGGACCGGCTATGTGCCGCACCAGCGTTGACAAGCTGGAGTTGCGTCTGGCGCTTTTTGGCTATGACGGCGTTTTTTTCACACTTACCTTCGCCCCGGAGCACCTGCCCGCCGATCTGGACGGCGTTCAGGCTGTGTGGGATGCCTTCCTCAAGCGGCTGGCCCGCTGGAACCGGCGCATGGGCAGGGGCGGCAGCCCGGACTTCTACGTCTACCGCATCGAGGGCCTTCACGGAGATCACCGCTACCACATCCACGCTTTCCTGCGGGATAGCGACTTCCCGCCGACGGTGGTGCGGTACCTATGGGACTGGGGCGAGGTGGACGACGAGCCGTGGGACCGTAAGCGGGTTCTGGCGGAGAAGGGCTACTGGAATCTGGCCCGATATTTCACCAAGGAGGCACCCGAGGTTGGGCGGCATCCGTGGGGATGCTCCAGGAAACTCAGCCGCATGATACCGCCTCCGGAGGTCTGGTGCAGCCGCACCGGAGAGATCCGACCGCCTGCCGGAGCCGTGCGACTGCCCATCCTGGGCCAGCCCAATCTTGGGGAGTGGGGCGTGTTCTCTTACACCCGCTATCTGGACCCAGAAAAATAGCGCTTTTATTTTAAATAATTGATTTCTTATTCTTGAAACCTTATGAATATTTCCGGACAGCCCGGAGAATCGGAGGGAAAAGTATTGAAAAGCGTGCAAAACTCTGATAGACTATCAGTAAAGAACGGATGGATCTCATGCCCGTTCTGCAAGCGGAATCACCGCCTGATGCGCGTGCTGCCAGAGACACAGGCCAGGAGCCTGGAGGTCTTCTGCAGGGATTGCAAGAGCGTGATTATCCTGGATATCGATCAAGGCCAGAGAGTTGAACTCCGGAGCCAGTAACCAACCCGAGAACGGGTGGATGCTGGTTCCGGAGTTTTTTGCGTTTTGGCGTGGAGGTGATAGCCCATGGCCATGAAGCCTCTCCGGCCTTGCCGACATCCTGGATGCAGCGTCTTGGTGCGGGACGGCTACTGCGGTGCACACCGGCCGAAGCGCACCAACGACCGCAGCGAGGAGGTCAAGTCCTGGCACTGGATGTACCGGACAGACAAGTGGCTGCGTGAACTTCGGCCGGGGCAGCTCCTTCGGGAGCCCTTCTGCCGGGAGTGTGCCAAGCGAGGCATCCGAACCAGGGCCACCGACGTGGACCACATCGTGGACCACAAGGGTGACTGGGATGTGTTCTGTGATCCGTCCAACCTGGAGAGCCTTTGCCACAGCTGCCACAGCCGTAAAACGGCGCGGGAATTGTGGCAAAACCGCACGGAAAAGAAACGACGCTGAGGCACAAAACGGTGCCAGCCTTGGGCGCTGGCGTGCGATGCGTGGCGCGTCGTGCGGGGATCCTTGCACCCTCCCCCGGGGTCAAAAAAGTTTTGACCCGGCCTCGGTTGACCGCATGCCCCCCTTCACGCGGAAAATTTTCCCCACGGGGAAATGCGGAAGAGGGTGCTGCGGGGATGCATCGGGATCGGCCTGGGTGCTTCGGGGGCGCAGCGGGGCTGGTCCGGACGCTGCGGGAGTGCAGCGGGATTGGCCCGGGTGCTGCGGGAGTGCAGCGGGATCGGTCCGGGTGCTGCGGGGGTGCTGCGGGGGATATGCGGGTCTCTGCCGTGCGGCTTGCTGCCGTCTGACTCTTTCCCCTTCCGGGATCGGCTGCTCAACCAGCCGGCCTCCCGGAAGAAACCCGCATGATAAACGTGTCCGAATTGGACACAGGCCGCCTGGCGGCGTCGAAGGCCTGCGTACCTACGCGGGGTATTGACGTAGACGCCCTGGGCGGCCGGTTCCGGAGATGTGCCGGGTGGGAGTGCCGACCCGCCCGCGCCTTTCTTTCCTCCGGACGCCGGCGGTCGCCGCCGGCATCCGGCAGATCTTCGGAGCACATCGAGGAGGTGAGCGGATGCAGTGCCTGTTGAAAGGCAGCGAGAAATATTGCGAGACCGGGCGTGGCATCTGCTGCCAGTCATGCATGGAGTATGGGACCTGTGAGAAGGCCTGCCTGAACGATCCACGACACTGTGGGTATGCGGGCGAGAGGCCTGCGGGCTTTGTCCATCCGGTACCGAAACCGCAGGAAGGAGGCGGCACTCATGCCAGGTAAACGTCAGCCAACCGACATCGTGAAAGCCAAGGGGCTGAAACACATGACCCAGGCGGAGGAGGATGCGCGCCGGGATCAGGAAGTCCACGTACCTCCCCCTGATAAAGCGGTGCCGCCCAAGTGGCTGCCAAAGAAGCATCACAATGAATTCCGCGAGATCGGCGAGATCCTGCGGACTGCCGGACTTTATGCAGAGCTTGACCGGGATGTCCTGGCTCAATACTTTGTCTGCCGGGAGCGCTGGCTCCACGCCGACAAGCTGGCCGCCAAGGCCATCCGGGATAAGGACGAGAAGCTGGCCAAGGAATGGTCCGGCATCCAGTCCTCCTATTTCAAGCAGGCCCGTCAGTGTGCGGAGTCCATGGGGCTGTCCGTTACCAGCCGGTGCAGGATCGTGGTGCCTACGGCGGTGGTCAATGCGGCCGGAGCCGCTCCGGAGGATGACGCGGACGAATTCACCAGGACGCTGCGGGCCAGACAGTCGGCCGCCATGGGATGCTGACAATGTCCGCACGATCCTGTGATTACTTCGACGAGGCCGCTGGCCGCTTTGTCTGCGACTTCGTGGAGCGCCTGCCCACCACGGACACCGGCAAGCTGTTTTCCCTGTACGAGTGGCAGCGCTCCGCCATCATGGACTTCTACGGCTCCATGGAAACCGATGAGGATACCGGGGAGCGGCTGCGGAAGTATTGGTACCTGTATCTGGAGATCCCCAAGAAAAACGGAAAGAGCGAGCTGGCGGCCGCCCTGGGTATCTACCATTTGTTTGCTGACGGTGAGCTGAACGCTGAGGTCTACATCTGCGCGGCCGACAAGGATAATGCCGGCATTGTGTTCAGCGCGGCGGTATATATGCTCCGGACGGCTCCATGGACCGCCAAGATGCTGGCCAGGGGCGAGCTGAAAATCAAAGAGTCCCAGCGGACGGTCGAATACCGCCAGCGGGTGCGGACCGGAAACGGCGGATACAAGTGGATCACCGTCGGCAAAATGATCGTCCTGTCCAGCGAGGCTTTTTCCAAGCACGGCTACAAGCCAAGCTGTGTGATCTTCGACGAGCTGCATGCGCAGCCAAACCGGGAACTGTGGGACGTTATGACCTTCGGCGCAGGCTCCGGCCGGAAGCAGCCGGTATGGATCGTGCTGACCACGGCCGGTGACGACCCTGACCGCAAATCCATCGGCTGGGAGATCCACCAGCAGGCCGTGGCCATCCGGGATGCCCGGCAGCTCCGGCGCATCCGGGAAGAGGGCGGCAACGTTCGCCAGGTGCTCTCCCTCCGCCACGTGGAGGACGAGGACCTGGCAGCGGCGGAAGAAGACCTGCTGGAGCAGGATATGCCCAACTGGATGCCGGTGCTCTACGGTCTGACAGCCATCTTCGGCGACGATCCGGACGACCTGGATAAAATCGACATCTGGGACGAGAACCTGTGGTATTTGTGCAACCCGTCTCTTGGCAAGCATCTGAAGCTTCGGACGCTCCGGCTGGAAGCCATGAGCGCCAAGCTGAAGGAAGCGGATGAGAAACTGTTCCGCTGGCTCCGTCTGAACCAGTGGATCTCCACCAAGTCGGTGAGCTGGATATCCCTGACACTGTACGACAAGTGCCAGTGGGGACCCAGTAAGAAGGCGGAGCGGGAGGAATTCCTGAAACAGCTTCGCGGGAAGATCTGCTACGGCGGCGTCGACCTCTCTACCAGCCGGGATATGACGGCGTTTGTTCTGCTGTTCCCGCCTCAGCCTGGGCTTGACACGGCGGTGCTGCTGCCCACCATCTGGCGCCCGGGCGGTACAGTCCTGGAAGCGGAGAAACGGGATCACGTCCCATACCGAGACTGGGCCCGTGCCGGCTTCCTTCGGCTCTGCGATGGCGATACCATCGACTACGACGATGTGGAAAACACCATCAAGGAGGCGGCAGAGATCTACGACCTGAAACAGGTAGGCTTTGACCCCTATCTGAGCCGGACCATCACCCAGCGGCTGACACCGCACGTGAATGTTATCGAGATCCCACAGGATCTGAAAAACATGAGCCCGGCTATGAAGGAGACCGACACGCTGATGGCTAACCATCAGCTGCTCCACGTTCACAACACCTGCTTCCGCTGGACCTTTGGAAATGTGCGGTGCTATGAGGACTGCAACGGAAACATCAGACCCCAGAAGCACAGATCCATCGGACGTATCGATCCCACGGTGGCTTCTATCATCGTGGTGGCGGTGTGGATGATCGTCAGGAATCAGCCGGAGGATCTTGCGGACGTGATTGAAAGCGGAAAATTCTCTATGTGAGTACGGGAGGATTTATGAAAGAGAAACGAAAATGGCGGCGCCCTCAGGCGGTGGATGTGCTGTTTTTCCTGGGCGCGGCTCTGGTGTCCGTTGGCGTGGCCCTGTGGGCCTGCCCGGGGGCGGGCATGGTGACGGCGGGCGGTTTCTGCCTGGCTGCCAGCTGGCTGGCGGAGCGGGCCGGAAAGGACGGTGAGGACGCTTGATCTCTTACAAGCGGTTTGCCAGGAAAGGCGCGAGCCTTGAGGACCAGGGCGTGCTGACCTGGCGGACGGTATTCGGCGAGAGCCGCGGGAGCCGGGACAGCCCTCCCACGCCGGATGAGGCTCTGAAGATCTCCGCGTTCTACCGGGCGGTGGATATCCGCTCCGACTCCATCGGCAAGCTGCCGGTAAAGGTCAAGAACCTGGTAAGCAAGCAGGACATGGACGACCACTATCTGGGGCCTGTTCTCTGGGAGCGGCCCAACGAGGCGATGACGCCCTTTGTGTACAAGAAGCTGGTGGAGTATCAGCGGATCGTGCTGGGCAAGAGCTACGTTTGGATCTACCGGGATGCCAGAAGCGGCTGGCCTGTGGAGCTGATCCCCCTGCCGCCCGGAAGCTGCAGCCCGTACATCGAGCCCGGCTCCGGAAAGCTCTGGTACATCGCACAGGACCCCAAAAGCGGGCAGCTGTATAAGCTGGACCCCTCGGACATCCTGCACTACAAGGGCTTTACCACCAACGGCGTGGACAGCGTGAGCCTTCTGACCTATGCGGCACGGGTGCTGAACGTATCCGCTGTTATGGATGCGTACGAGGAGTCTGTCTACGTCAACGGCGGACACCCTGCCGGTGTGCTGGAGACGGACTCGGATCTGAGCCGCAAGCCGGACATGGACCTTGGAGACGGTCGGAAAATCAGTTACAAGGACACCATCCGGCGGGAGTGGGAGCGCGTGCACAGCGGGCCCGGCAACGCTTTCCGGGTGGCAGTCCTGGACAATAGCCTGAAGTTCAAGGCTCTGAGCATGAGCAATACCGACGCCCAGTTTGTGCAGAGCAAGAACGTGACGGTGGCGGACATCGCCCGTTTCACCGGTGTGCCCCTGAACCTCCTGTATTCCGGCAAGGAGAGCTACGCCAGTAACGAGATGAACAGCCTGGACTTCGTGAAGTATACGCTGCAGCCGGCTGTGACGCAGTATGAGGAAGAGGATTCCAGAAAGCTGCTGACCGTCTCAGAGCGGAAGCGGGGCCTATGGCTCCAGCGGAACATGATGGCGGAGCTCCGGGGCGATACGGCCAGCCGGAAGGAGTGGTACCGGGCCATGCGGGAGGCCGGTGTGTTCAGTGTCAACGACATTTTGGCCCTGGAGGATATGCCCCCGGTACCCGGCGGCGACGAACGATACGCAAGCCTGAATTACGTTCCGCTTTCGGTATGGGCGGAGCTGAGCCGGGCAAAAGCAGGAACTGGAGGAAACAACAATGGATGATCTGAAGAAATTTGCCCTTGTAGAGAAGGCGGCGTCTTTTTCGCCGGACATGGCGAAGATCAACGCCCAGGCGCTGGTGGAGCTGAAGGCGGAGGATGTTTTCGCCTTCCGTATCCGCGCGGCGGACGATCAGGTGGACCGGGACTTCGAGCGGTTCACGGCGGATGCCTTGGATGGCCTCGCCAAGCTGTTTGTCGGCAAGACCGTCATCGCAGACCATATGTGGAGCAGCTCCATGCAGACCGCCCGCATCTATGACGCGGCGGTGGAGAAGATGAGCGGTACGACGGTGCTGGTGCTGTTCGCCTATATGCTGCGGAACGACCAGACGGCGGCGACCATTGCAGCCGTCGAGGGCGGCATCCTGCGGGAGGTGTCCGTTGGCTGTGCCATGGGCAAGGCTACCTGTTCTATCTGCGGCGCCGACAAGACAAAGGTTTTTTGCGAACACCGGCGCGGGCGTGAGTATGACGGCAAGCAGTGCGTGGTGGAGCTGAGCCAGCCAGAGGACGCGTATGAGCTGTCCTTTGTGGCGGTGCCTGCCCAGCCTCATGCTGGCGTTGTAAAAAAATACGGCGGTGAGGACAACAAGCCCCAGCCGCCTGCGCCCGAGGATGACCCTGAAGTACAGAAAGCCCTGGCGCTGATCGCGCTGGAAGAAAAACGATTTTGATTTGGAGGTAAGAAGACCATGAACCTGAAGCAGAAGAAGTATGACCTGATGAACACCCGCAAGGGCCTGCTGGATGAGGCCAAGGCCATCCTGATGAAGGACGGCCAGACCGAGGACTACACCGCCAAGATGGCTGAGGTGGAGAAGCTGAACAGCCAGATCGAGGCGGTGGATGCGTTGATCGCTCAGGAGGAGAAATCCTTCGGCGGCTGTGATCCTGCCCCCGAGGGCAGCCTGAAGGGCGGCGCTCTGGGCAGCGGCGCGGAGGAGACCGGCTACCAGAAGGCTGTGAAGGCCTTCGCGGCGGCTGCCCGGGCTGGGTTCCCCACCCAGAAGGCCGCAGGCGACATGATGCAGGAAGGCGTGAACGCTGACGGCGGCTATGCCGTGCCGGAGGACATTGTGACCGCAATCATTGATCGCCGCGACAGCAAGGAGAGCCTGCTGGGCGAGGTCCGCGTCGTCAAGGTGAAGAACAAGAGCGGCCGCCGCACCTTCAAGAAGCGCAGCCAGCACACCGGCTTTGCCACCGTGGCCGAGGCAGCCAAGTACGGCAAGGTGGCTACGCCTCAGTTCGAGACCCTGAGCTATGAGATCGAGAAGCGGGGCGGTTATCTGCCTGTGACCGCCGAGCTGTATGAGGACAGCGACGCCGACATCGCGACGCTGGCCCAGGAGTGGCTGGGCGACGAGGCACGCGTGACTGCCAACAAAGAGATCCTGGCGGTTATCAACGCCAAGGCAGCCACGGACCTGAAGAACCTGGACGGCATCCTGAAGGCCTGGGTGGGCCTGGGCTCCGAGTTCCGGGCTACCAGCAAGCTCATTACCAACGATGACGGCCTGCTCTGGCTGGGCACCCTGAAGGACCAGAACGGCCGCTATCTGCTGACGCCCAATCCCGCCGAACCCAAGCAGCTGCAGCTGTGCGTCGGCCCTTATGTCCTGCCCGTCAAGACCTATGACAACGATACGGTCCCCACCACCGGCACCAAGGTGCCCATGGTCATCGGCGACCTGAACGAGGGCGTTGTGTACTGGGACCGCCGCTCCTTCTCCGTGAAGCTCAGCGACACGGCCAGCGTGGGCACCCTGAACGCCTTTGAGCAGGACCTGATCCTGTGGCGCGGCTCCCTGCGGGATGACTGCACCAAGTGGGACGAGGACGCCTTTGTCAACGGCTATATCGATACTGCGGTCGTACAGGCCGCCGGCTGATCGTGAGGTGTCATGATGGGTAGGAAGAAAACGGAGCATACCAAGAAGCCGGCCAAGGATGCCCTGCAGACCATTCAGGAGGCACAGGAGCAGCCCCAGGCCGCTCAGACGGACCAGGAGCCTATGCAGACCGCTCAGGAGACTCAGGAGCAGTCTCAGACCATCCGGCCGGGTATTGACCTGGAGGATACGGCATCGTCCGGAATCTCCGGTGACATCGTGGAAGTCAATGCGGAAGGCGGCCTGAACCTTCGAATTGGCCCCGGGCGCAGCTATCCCGTCACGGAACTGCTGGAAGACGGCACGCTGCTGACGGTCCTGGAGCTGCCCTACGGCGCCGAGGTACCCGGCTGGGCCCTGGTGCACACCGGGGAGCGCACCGGCTGGGTGGATCGCCTCTTTATCCGGGAGCCGGAGGAAAACAAGGAGGAGTAATCATGGTGCTGACGGACGCGCGCAAGACGGCGCTGATGGCGTATTGCCGCATCGATGAACTGGACGCCGGAGAGGCGGTTCTGCTGGAATCGCTGTATGCCGCCGCTGTTGCCTACATGGAGCAGGCCGGCGTCAGCGAGCCGAAGGAGGGGACGCCCAGGCGTGCCCAGTACGACCTGGCTGTCAACTATCTGGTGCTTGATGCCTACGACCAGCGCGAGACAGTATTTGCCGGTACCATCGTGGCCGATAACCCCGCGTTCCGCCGGATCATGAACCAACTGAAGCTGACCGAGCCTGTGGTGTCCGAATCGGACACCGCAGGCACCGGCGCATAAGGAGGGGCCTATGGCGATCAATGCGGGAGACCTGCGGTGCCGGGTGGAGCTGCTGGAGCGGAAGAAGGGGACCAATGATCTGGGCGAGACCACGTACAGCTACGGCTCCTACGCCCCGCCCAGGAAGCTCTGGGCAAAGATCGCTCCCACGAGCGGCCGCCGGGATACGTTGGAGGGCGACATGGAGCGGGCGGTGGTCACCCATAAGATGACCATTCGCCGGACCTCCCTGCCCATTCTGTCGCCGGACACGCGGATCCTTTATCGGGGGCAGTACTACGATGTGCAGTACGGGTACCCTATCTACAACCGGGACGGCTGGATGGAGGTTTTTTTAAGGCTGGTGGTGGAAGATGGCATCCGCAGTTTTTGACACCCGGGAGCTGGACGCATACGCCCGGGAGCTGGCACAGGCGGCCAGAGACGCCCCCAAGACGCAGAAGAAATTTATGCGGAAAGAGGGCAGCAAACTGCTGCGCCGGACGAAGCAGGAGGCCCGGCGGGTGAAGGTCCGGACCGGGAACTACAAGAAGAGCATCAAGCGGGGCAAGGTGTACGAGTACGACGGCGCACAGGCGGTGCGCGTCTACTCCACCGCCCCCCACGCCCACCTGATCGAGGACGGACACAGGATCGTGACCCACGACGACCGGGAGGTTGGCTTTGTCCAGGGGATGCACATCTTTGAGGTGTCCGGCAAGGGCTTTGAGCCGGAGTTTCTGGCGGACATCGACGACATGCTGGATGAGGTGGTAAAAGAGCTATGATCGACCTGAAGGACTTAAACCGGGCGGTGTGCGATCTCTACCGGCAGGCGCTGAAAGCGGCGGGAAACGCCGCGGAGATCCTGCCGGAGCTGGTGGCGGAGGATGTCCCCTCCCCCATCGTGCGCCCCAGCGCCAAGGTGGAGCTGGAGCCTGGCACACAGGCCCGGCTATTGCATTCCGGGCAGGAGAAATCAGCCACCTTCCGGCTCTATTTTTTCGCCACTGACCGCTACCGCCCGAAGATGGAGAATCTGGCGGTGCGGCAGGCGGTGGGAGCGGCATTTCTGGACGGCATTACCGTGGGAGACACCTATCTGGGCATTGACGAGGGGGTCAGCTTCACGGTAACGGACGGCGTGCTGGTGGCCACCATTGACCTGCGCTGGAGCGAGGACATCCCGGAGCAGGAGGGAGAACCTATGGAAAATCTGATTTACAACGAGGAGGGAAACATCTGATGGCTGTAACTCTGCCGAAAATCAATATTACATTCAAGCAGCTGGCAACCAGCTTCATTCAGCGGTCTGAGCGGGGCGTGGCGGTGCTGATCGTGCGGGATGCTACCGCAGGCGGCAACGGATACGCCACCTACACGGACATCACGGAGCTGGAAAACGCGCCGTACATGGAGGCGAACAAGCAGTATATCACGGACTGCATGACCTTCGGTCCGCTGCGCTGCGGCGTGGCCAAGGTGGGCGCGGACGGGACGCTGGCGGATGCGCTGGCACTGGTGACCGCCCACGAGAAGACCGGGTGGATCACCGTGGCAGGCGGCACCAGCGCCGACTGGACGGCTCTGGTGAGCTGGATCAAGGCACGGGAGAAGGAAGCCAAGAGCTGGAAGGCAGTGGTTTTCAAGGCGGCGGCACCGGACTGCATGCACGTGGTCAACCTGTACAACGACAAGGTGACCTTTGCGGACAGCCGGGGCGAGGTGACCGGCGAGAAGTACACCCCGTCGCTGGTGGGTCTGCTGGCTGCCTGCAACGTGAGCCGGGGCGCCACCAACTACCTGTGCGCCAACCTCAAGGAGGTGACGGTGCCGGAGGACCCGGACGCCGCCGTGGGCAACGGGCAGTTTTTGCTGGTCAACGATGATCTTGAGGTCCACGTGGGCGTAGACGTCAACTCCCTGACCACCACCAACGGCTCCACCCTGACGGAGGACATGAAGTACGTCGAGACGGTGGAGGCCATGGACATGATGCGGGACGACATCACCAAGGCGTTCCGGGACGAGTATCTTGGCAACTACCGCAACAGTCTCAACAACCAGATGCTGCTGATCTCCGCCATCAACTACTATTTTTTGCAGCTGGCGCAGCAGGACATCCTGGACCCGGAGCACGCCAACCGCGCCAGCATTGACGTGGCGGCGCAGCGGTCTGCATGGGTCGGCTCCGGCAAGGCTGAGGCGGAGAGCTGGGACGACGCCACCGTGCGGTCCAATCCGTTCAAGCGCAACGTGTACCTTTCCGGAGACGTGAAGATTCTGGGGTCCATGGTGAACCTGGAATTTGTAGTGACCCTACAGTAAGGAGGCTGGGACATGAGCAAGCAGACCAAGCAGCTCCACGGGAGCTGCTCCGAGGCATATATCAACGGTCAGCGGGACGCGCTGGCCACCAAGATCGAGATCAAGGTGACCGGCGATTTTGAGGATCAGCATTTCTGCGGGGAGTACGGTACCTACCCCATCTACAACGGCTACAGCATTGAGGGGACGATCACCGACATGAAGTGCGACAGCCAGTTGGAGCTGGCCATTTTGGAGGGGTACCGCACCGGCATCATGCCGGACATCGTGCTGATGACCTCCCTGCGCAATCCCGTGACCAAGCAGTCCGAGCGGTGGAGCATCGGCGGCGTGGTGTTCACGGAGGTGGCTCTGGCCAACATCGAGGCGAAGAAGGCCGTGGAGCGGGAGCTGCCCTTTAAGGCGGAGACATGGACCAATCTGGAGGCAGTGGAATGAGCAAGCGTATCTTATTTGAGGAACTGGTGGCCCGCCGGGAGCAGCGGGAGGCCGACAAGCTGAAGATCGGAGAGCTGCGCATCCCGGACAGCGACCGGACGCTGGAAGCCAAAATGCCGCCCAAGAAGGCGGTTTTGGAGCTTTACGGCGAGCTGGCAGCGGCACAGGACGCCGCAGCCGCCCTCCAGTGCGGCAACCACGCCCTGTACGCCGTGTGCCCCCAGCTGCAGGACCGGGATCTCCAGAGGGAGATCGGCACGGCGGAGGACCCCATGCGCACCGTGGACGCCCTGTTTTCTCTGATGGAGCAGGACAAGCTGGGCGGGCAGGCGCTGCAATTCCTGGGTCTGCTCCCCGGCGACAGCGCCGGGAGCGAGGAAAGCGCCGAAAACGCCGCTGAGACGGTAAAAAACTGATCGCCCGCGACCCCATTTTGAGCCTATTCGCGTTTTACGCCGCCAGGGGCGTCCCTCTGGACGCTCTGGCGGCGGCAAGCCCCACGGAGATCGGGTTTTTGATGGGGGCGCGGGCATTGTACTTTGACGAGCAGGTGGCGCTGACGGCGGCAGCCATCGACCAGAGCCTGACAGGAGGTGAAAAACGTGGCTAAGGTGATTCAGACCATTCTGAACCTGAAGGACAACATGAGCGGCGGGCTGGTAAAGGCTGCTAAGAATACAAAGGGCGTCTCCAAGGAGATGGTCAGCGCCACCCGGAGCGTGGTGAACTTCGGAAAGAAGGCAGAAAGCGCCATCGGCGGGGTGGTCAAAAAGACGGTCAAGTGGGGAGCTGTGACGGCCACAGCCGTGACCGGACTTGCGGCAAAGACAGGCTTGAGCGAGGCCATGGACCTGGAGGGCTACCGGCTCCAGCTGGAGACCGCCACCAAGGACACGCAGAAGGCCAGCCAGATCATGCAGAATGCCATCAACCTTGCCAACCGGACGCCCTTTGTGGGCGGCGAGCTGGTGGAGGGCGCCGCCAAGTTTGAGGCCATGGGCATGAGCGCCGACACCTGGCTGACCCGTGCCGGTGACATGGCGGCTGCCACCAACAAGAGCTTTGACCAGGCGGTGGAGGCCCTGATCGACGCCCAGACCGGCGAGCTGGAGCGGCTGAAGGAGTTCGGCATCACCAAGGCCAAGATCCTGGAGCAGGGCGAGAAGATGTTCTCCGGGGTGCAGATCGCCAACAACTCCGGCCAGATCGTCAATCAGGAGAAATTCAACGAGGCTCTGGTGGCGCTGATGGAGGACCGGTTTGCCGGGGGCATGGAGAAGCAGGCCACCACCATGAAGGGCCTGTGGTCCACGGTGACGGGCGTCACCAAGAGCGCTCTGGCCACCATTGTCGGCATCAGCACCGACGGCAGCATCAAGGCCGGCAGCGCACTGGATCTGCTCAAGGGCAAGGTCCAGCTGCTGGCGGAGCGATTCCAGCAGTGGCAGCAGGACGGCACCATTGACCGGATCGCCCAGAAATTCACGGATGGCTTGGGCAAGGCGGTGGAGTACGCCGGGAAGGCGTTTTCGTGGGTCACCGAGCACGGAGACACCATCAAGCGGTGGATCGTGGGGCTTGGGAGCGCGTTCGCCATGGTCAAGGTGGCGCAGTTCACAAGCCAGGTTTTCGGTCTCATTAAGACGGTCATGCTGTTTGGGAGCACGTTGGCCACGCTGGTGGCGGCCAACCCGGTCGTTCTGCTCATCGGGGGTGCCATTGCCGCCGGTGCCCTGCTGATCGCCAACTGGGACAAGGTCAAGGCCTATTTCCAGGGCCTCTGGGCACAGTTTACTGAGGGCTTCGCCGCCACCAAGGAGAGCATTGTGGGCACGTTCAACGCGGCCAAGTCGGCTATCAGCGGCTTTTTTGGCTGGTTCGGCGACAAGCTCAGCTGGCTGGACGATAAGATCAGCAAGGTCCCCATTCTGGGGTCGCTGTATACCAAGGCCAAGAGCGGGATCTCCGGCTGGATCGACAAGCAGTTCTCCGGCATCAACTGGGGCTTCGGCGGCCACGCCACCGGCACCAGCTACTTCCCTGGCGGCTGGACCCGCATCAACGAGCGGGGCGGCGAGATCGTCAACCTACCCGGCGGTACCCAGATCATCCCTCACGACGTATCCCAGCGGATGGCTGGCGGTCAGACGGTCAATGTCTACGTGACCGTGCAGGGCAACATGATCGGCAACGAGGCCTATGCGGACTACATGGGCAACGTGGTGGCCCAGCGGCTGCTGCGGGCGCTGCGCAATACGTGAGGTGACCTATGTACAAGCTTATCATGAGCATCAACAACAATGAGGAGTATATCGTGTTCCCGGCGGTACCGGCGGGCATCGGCCCCCAGTATGAGCAGAACAACGGCACTTTTCAGGGGCTGAGCCGGGACTACAACACCATCGGCACCATGGGGCTGTGGTCCATGAGCATTTCCGGCTTCTTCCCTGTCGGCCGGCGGCACAGCTTCATGCCGCCGGAGGCGCTGGAGGATGGCTGGCAGTATGTCAGCTTCTTCGAGCGCAACCGGCCCCGCAAACTGCCCTTCCGGGTGATTTTGCTGGATGGGGACGGCATTTGCCGGCTCAATTCCGCCTGCACGGTGGATTCCTTCTCCTGGCAGGTACAGCGCAACGGCGACATCGCCTACACGCTGGAGCTGCGGGAGTACCGCTTTATTTCGGGGGTGAAGTGATGGGGCGGAGCGTAGACGATCACCGCGTCATTTTGTATCAGGGCGGCACGTGCCGGGACATCACGGCGGCCACCGCCTCCGTGGAGCTGCGGGACGAGCTGGACGCGCTGAGCGTGGAGGTAAGCTTCACGGCACTGCGGAACAACCTGAACGACAAGTACGCCCACTGGTACAGCATCGCGCCGGGAGACAAGCTCCGCATCGTCAACGGCGGCGCGGAGGTATTCTCCGGGGTGATTCTGGAGGTGGGACAGGACGGCAGCGTCCGGGCCAACGACCCGGGCTGGTATCTGAGCCGCAGCCAGATCATTTTGCAGCTGGACCGGGCGGCGGCGCCGGACGCCGTGGCCCGGATGTGTGCCAAAGCCGGCATCAAAGCGGGGCGGGTGGAGCTTCCGCCCACCCGTATCTCCAAGGTGTGGTGGGGCGAGACGCCGGAGAGCATCCTGGAGGACATCCTGGACATCTGCACGGCGGAGACCGGCAAGACCTACATCCGGCGGGTGCGGGAGGGGGCCTTGCAGGTCTATCCCCTGCCCCAGACGGCTGTGACGCTTTACCACAAGCCGGCGGCCAGCCTGGGGGCCTTTGATGTGACGCTGGCCAAGGGGTCCATCAGCGGCAGCGACAGCATGGAGGAGTTGGTCAACAGCGTAGTTCTGGTGGACAAAGACGGCGACGCCGGGCGGGTGCTTGGCAGGGCGTCCAACGCTGCCAGCATTGCCAAGTATGGACTTTTGCAGCAGGTGGAGAGCCTGAGCGGGGATGAGAACACCGCTCAGGCGCGGCAGCGGGTGAAGAACCTTTTGCAGCAGCAGGACAAAATTACGAAGGAGCGGACGGTGGAGGATCTCTGGGGGGACGACGCGGCAGTCAGCGGGGCGCTGGTGCAATTTGTGCCAAACCGCTATGACGTGTCCGGCCCCATGCGCATCACCGGCGTGACCCACCGGTACGGCGCGGAGCACCTGATGAGCGTGACCGTGCGGACCGACAAGCAGCCACGGGCGGCGGGAAGCGCCGACACCGTGACCGTATAGGAGGATCTATGAGCTGGGATTATGAGCTTGCAAAAGAAATTCGGCGGAGTGGGCGTGTACCCCCCTCCCCTGCCCTTCTGCGCGGGACGGTGGTCAAACTCTCCCCCTTGACCGTCTCCCTGTGCGACGGGGAGGTGATGGCCCCGCCCATGGAGCTCAACTGTGTGGTGGCGGCCCAGGGCTTTTACCGGGACAAGGACAACGGCCACCTGTACCTGGAGAAGTGGAAGACCGGCGATGAGGTGGTCTGCGGCCTGATGGGCAAGACCGTGGTGATTCTGGGACGGCTGGGCGGCACCGCCTGGGCCATCCCCGTGAGGTGATACTATGGCGAATATGTTTCCGGACATCCCGACCAATGTGCCCGCCCAGACAGCGGACAGCATAGGCCGGGTCCCGGCATTTGACAGCACAACCGAGCGCTTTCTCCTGCGGGACGGCGCCCTGGTGGAGCGGACAGGCCGGGCGGCTGTACAGCAGTGGTTTGACCTGATGCTCCGGCAGCAGATCGACCGGGTGCCCATTTATACGACGGACAACGAGGTCAAGCTGGGCGTTGACCGGGGGCTGCTGGGCCAGCATCTCCCCAACGGGCTGGCCACGGCGGAGATCGAGCGCAACGTGAGAGAGACGGCGTCCTACTGCCCGGCGGTGCGGGCCATCCGGGATCTGACGGTGAGCCGCCGGGGGCGGGCCTGCCATGTGGAATTTACCGCCGTCCTGCATAACGGCGAGACTGTGGAGGTGACGACCGATGTCTGATATTTTGGAAACTATGCTGGCGGCGGTGCCGGACAGCTATCAAAAGACGGTGGGGTTCCCCATCTATGATATTTTGGCGGCGGCCGCCATCCGGATGGGCGGAACGGAGGAACTGCTGGCCCACATCAAGGCGATGCTGGACCCGGACAACCTGACCGGGGACGACCTGGACGCCTACATCTATCCCCGCACCGGTCAGGTGCGAAACGCCGCAACGAAGGCGGTGGGCGTGCTGACCGTGACCGGCACCGGTACCATCACAGTCGGGGATCTCTTTGAGAGCGAGGGCGGCATCCAGTTTGAGGCGACAGAGACCGTGGACATTACGGACAGCGGCACGGTGGCAATCCGATGCACGACCGCCGGGACTCTGGGCAATCTCCCCGCCGGAAGCGTGACCATGATGCCGGTGCAGCTGGCGGGGATCGTCAGTGTGTCCAATTCGGACACCACCCATGACGGGTACGACGCGGAGACGGACGCGGCCTATTACGCCCGTTTTCTGGAACGCATTCAGACGCCGCCCACCAGCGGCAACGTGTACCACTACCGCAGCTGGGCGCTGGAGGTGTCCGGCGTGGGCGCTGTCCAGATCTATCCTCTTGGACACGGGGACAACACCGTGGACGTGGTGATCGTGGACACCTCCGGCAAGCCTGCCAGCTCCACGCTGGTCAAGGCGGTGCAGGATCACATCGATCCGGACAGTCAGGGACTGGGCATGGGCGAGGCCCCCATCGGGGCGTACTGCTACGTCAGCGCCGCCACGGGCTTCTACCTGCCCATCAGCCTACAGGTGACCGCCCTGCCCGGTTCTGTCCAGACGGAGGTGACACAGGCGGTGAAGGACGCAGTGACAGCCTATTTGACCAGCATCGCCTTCCGGCAGGATTATGTGAGCTATGCGCAGATCGCAGCGGCGATCCTGTCGGCGCCCGGCGTGGAGGATTTCGCCAACCTGACCGTCAACGGCGGCACGGCCAATATTGCCATTGCCGACCGCAAGGTGGCAGTACTTGGGGAGGTGACGGTCACCTATGCTGGATAATCTTCCTCGGCAGTACCGTGGAGACCCCACGGTCAAGGCCCTTGCAGACGCCATTTGCGGCGTTCTGGCGGCGCTGGAGACTGAGGCAGCATCCGTACCCCCGCAGATCTCTCTGGACGCTGTAACGTGGAATCTGGAGACGGAGGAGCGCCTTGTGGGCATCACCCCAGCGCCGGGGGCCACGCCGGAGGAACGGAGAACCGCCCTCAAGTCCAAGTGGCGCTCCGGCGGAAAGCTGACCATTGAGCAGGTACAGGCGGTGTGTGACGCATGGAAAAACGGCGAGGTGGTGGTCAGCTTCACCGGCGGCAAGATCCGGCTTCAGTTCGTGGGGGCCTACGGTGTCCCGGTGGATCTGGATGCGCTCAAGGCAGCCGTCCGCCTCGTCATTCCCGCACATCTGGCGGCGGAGTATGCTATCAAGTACCTGCTGATCCGGGACATCCATGAGGTCATGACCATCAGCACGCTGGAGACCCAGCCGCTGGGCAATTTCGCGTTTTAGGAGGTAGTCTATGAGTACGACAACTGACAAACTGGCGCTGTTTAAGTATGATCCCCGCACCGACGGCACCCAGACTTTTAATATCCAGAAGGCCTTGAATGATAACTGGGATAAGCTCGATGACGCGGCAAAAGAGATCCTTACAACTTTGGCTAACAATGATCCCCGGCAGTGGGGCCTTGGAACAACGAATATTGCGGGAGAATCGTACGATGCAAATAACTGCGTGAAAAACGGCTGGCATATTTGCAATGTCAATACTCCAAACGGGGCATGGTGGTATGTGTTTACGGCCGCGAATTACTCAAATGCCGTAATTGTCCAAAAGGCTTGGTATTACAATTACGGAAAAGTCATTGAGTGTATGCGTCTGGGCTGGTTAGATGTATCTGTCGACCGTGGCGGCGGCTGGCAGCCATGGGAATACGTCAACCCTCCCCTGCAGCTGGGCACTGAGTACCGCACCACAGAGCGGTATCTCGGCAAGCCGGTTTATTGCAAGGTGGTTGATTTTGGGACAGCACCTAACAACGACACAAAGAATGTTAGTTTAAGTGGCATGAATATTGATGAAGTTTGCGATGCGATTTTTCATTATTATGTTCCGCGTAATGGTGAAAATGGTGTAATGACGTGCCATCCCAACTTTACGGGTTTGCTCGTTAGCAATGGCGTCATCCAGATCAGAACTAATGCCGATACAACAGACACGACTTTTAACGTTACGATTAAGTACACCAAGACAACCGACTAATCCGTGGCCTTGGTGTACCAAGCCGTAACGGTTGCCGTTAGACTGCTCGCATCTGCATATGTAATGATTTCCACCGAATTACTACTGCCCATGCACAATACCTGTTCGCGTTGAGAGGCACCGATGCTACCGGGAAGAGTTTTTCCGTTACTTGCAAGGGCTGATACTCGAATGATGGATGCTCCGTTTTCAATGCCAACAAATTTATAACTCGCATTAGGCAATGCACCGAAGCCCACCGTCTTGACATACACAGGCTTCCCCAAGTATCGCTCCGTGGTGCGGTATTCAGTGCCAAGATACATGGGCGTACCAGACTCATATTCCCAAGGCCCCCAAAAATCATTTTCTTTCAAAAAATCAGGATGTCTAATTCTGACAGCATGGCTGACCAAAGGAGCTGAAGCAGAGCCTCCTGTTATATAAGCATCTTGGCGAATATAAATATGCGCAGAATAAGTAGTTACAAAAATATGTGCAAAATTCCAAGGGACATTTTTTGCATTTCCATTAGCATCCCTATACCATCCATTTACTACACAGTCATTAGCATCTAAGAACAGAGAAGGTTCACTTCCCAGCCCGTACCCACCGGGAGCGGCCCCGATGCTCTCCGGTGTGATCGGGTCCGCACCGCCCTTGGCGTGCTGGGCGGCGTGGGTGGCAGCAGCCTTGTTAGCCGAAGTTATACCAAAAATCTATTTGAAAAACGGCCATAGGGCCGGGAAAGGAGGTCAGGATGACCGAAAAACACTGTTGTGTAATCAACGCGGAGAAGAGATATGTCACCTATGTCCTTGTGCTGATGGACGATCAGGGCGTGGAAACCGTGCAGAATTACACGCTGCATGAGGGCGAGCAGCTGATCGATGCGACGCCGCCTGTCATGCGGACAAGCACGGACCCGGATGGATACATAGTCCCCGTTTGGGACGGTACAGCATGGACGGAAGGGGCCACAGAGGAAGAGGTGGCCGCTTGGAACGAGCTGCACCCGGACTGGCTGGAGGCGGACGGCATTGCCCGCATCCGCTATAAGATGATCTCCAGCATCCGTGATGAGGAGGGCAAGGAGGTAGGCCGGGAGGCGGGCTGTGAAGCGGCGATCCAAACACTGGCGGCGCAGTACGACAGCAACCTCGCTCTCGCGCAGGCCGAAGCGTGGCCCGGAAGTATCACGATTGAGCGGGTGCCGGAGGATGAGCGCCCGCAGACACCGCCTCCCACAAATGACGAGCTGGCGGAGGAGAACAAACGGCTCAAAGCCCAGATGGAGATGCAGGCGCAGAACATTACGTTCTTGGAAAACTGCCTGCTGGAGATGGGCGATATTGTTTATGCGTGAGTTTTGGGCTGGTCTGGCCCTGAACCTATATTTTTACTTATCGAAAGGAGATCAAGAAATGATGGCTATGTTGTATGCGAGCAAGATCTGCATGGAGGCGAAAAACCACAAGACCGGGAAACCGTGGGAGTTTGCGGACGTTCCTCCCAAGCTGAAAGCTCAGGTGGCGGAGATCCTGATTAACGAGTGCGGTCTGCCGGATCTGGTGCCCGCTGAGTACGGCGGCACAGCGGACGCTGAGTGACCAACTGGCCCCTGTCCTCCGGGGCGGGGGCCTACCCGTATTGTTTCGGCTAACAAGGCTCCGGCCACCCACGCCGCCCAGCACGCCAAAGGCGGCGCGGACCCGATCACGCCGGAAAGTATCGGTGCCGCCCCCGGCGGGTACGGGTGGGGTAACACTTTGAGAAGCGTACTCGCATCTGATAGCGAAGATACCTATGAAACATTCTGCGGCAAGCTTGATGTGTTACTTGCCGATATGCCAGATGTAACATCGCAACTTATTTATGTACGTGGTCCAAGCTCAACGGGCCAATATTATGGGGCCGGGAATATCGTTGCTGTTTTATCAAAAATATTGGGGACGAGCGCATCACTGATCGGCCTTTCGCCTGACCCGAGAGGCACTCCCAACGGATTGTGGCGAATGCTGAAGGATAACGGGAAGTGGCAGCCCGTCGAATGGATCAACCCGCCCATGGAGTTGGGCACTGAATACCGCACCACGGAGCGGTACTTTGGGAAGCCTGTATACGTTAAAGTCGTGGACTGCGGAAAGTGCCCAGGATCCGAGTTCAAAGACATTCAGTTCGATACAAGCGGTGTTGCTCTTCCCATACGATGTTACGGCAACTGGACTTATGACGGTCGATCTACGATCCCATTTGAAACAACTGGTAGTGATCGGATGGTTGTTGGCATAATTGGAAGGTTTATCCGCATAACAACGGGTGGAAGAAATTTTTCGGAGCGTACATGTACAGTGACGGTGTATTATACAAAAACCACCGACTAACCATTGAGAACACCTGCGTATGCTACCGATTAAGGGGTCAGTCGGTCGACTTGATATAGTACACTTTTGCAGTTGCTGTAAAGGCGGGACACGTCGAGCCCTTTATGATTGTAACGGTGTTCGCATTTGAGTAAAACGCCTGTGCATTTGTATGCTCCAGACTTCTATCTGTGGACCCAAATGGCAATTCCGGCATTGGTAAAGACCAGCTACTATATGTTGCGCGGCATTCAACGTGAATCATTTCCGTAGTTCCAACGTTGACGGTTTTGCCATTAGTGCCCTCTCCCAGATCAACCAGCTTGCAATACACCGGCTTGCCAAGATGGTGTTCGGTAGTCATGTACTCCGCGCCCAACGCCATAGGGGGATTGATCCATGCCCATGGTGTATAGGTGTCACCATAACGCGTCCGCCTGAGACTGCAGTTGCTATATTTGCCATACCCATATGTCAAATCTGGGACAATAATATGTAAAATCTGCGCCGTAACGAGTTCGTTGTACGGCAAATTTTCGATCACATATGCAGTCCAGTCAATTAAACCAGTTGGTGCATTTTTGGGTATAGAGTTACCGAAAAATAGATAATGGCCTCCGACTGTTAGGGTATTTAAATCATCATCGGCGGTCAGCATTTTACCGTAATCTCCTGATCCGTACCCGCCGGGAGCTGCGCCGATGCTTTCCGGCGTAATCGGGTCCGCACCGCCCTTGGCGTGCCGGGCGGCGTGGGTGGCCGGAGCCTTGTTAGCCGAAGTTATATTACGCACACAGCTTGTTATAGCTGTGCCGGACAACCTCCTGTGAGAGCTGCGCATAGATCTGCGTGGTATCAAGGTTGGAGTGGCCAAGCAGCTGCTGGATCACCACGATGTCCATTCCGGAGTTGAGTGCGCTTGTGGCAAAGGTGTGCCGGAGCTTATGCGGATGCAGAGGAACTGACAGCCCAGCCCTTACACCGATACCCCGTATGATTTTTTCAATGGCCTGACTGCCAAGCGGCCCATAGGGAGCCGTATTGCACGAAAACAAGTCGGAACTGCTCTTACTGTGAGCAAGGTAGGACTGTACTGCCAGCTTCGCCCGGACGCTGAAATATACAGTCCGTATTTTATCACCTTTGCCCCGGACTTCTATTGTCCGCGATTGAAAATCTATTGCGCCGATCGGAACATTGGTTAACTCAGACAGACGGCAGCCGGTGGAAAGGTACAATTCAAATATGGCCCGTTCCCGGGGCGTCTCGAGAACGGCCCGACACCGCTCCACCTCCTCCTGGGTGAGGGGCTGACGGGTGTGCTTCTTATCAATGCGGGCGCTGCGGATGCGGTTCATGGGATTTTGCTGGATCTTTTCCTCCGTTTGGAGCCAGCCGAAGAAGCTGCGGAGGCAATTCAGGTAGGTCTGCACGCTGTCCTTTTTCATGTGGCGTTCTTCCTTCAGGTGGGACAACCACCGGCGCACGTGGTCCGTGGTGATCTGGGCGGGCGGCAGATCCAGCCATTGCCGGAACAAGCTAAGGATCTGTCGGTAGTTTCGGATGGATTTTTCGGACAGGCTATCTGCCCGCTTTGCGGCCAGAAATTCTGCAATGCTGTCCTCCAAACTGGAGCAGGCGGCGGTGGCGGTGACGGTGTACCCGGAAAGGATCTCCCATATTGCGATCTTTGCGTCCGGCCGATCCATGGCCGTGCAGATTGCGGTGTACAGTTCAACTTTTGGTTCCATATCAATAGCCCCCTTCACTAAATTGGAACCATTATAATACAAATCACAGAAAGAAGGTGCGGATGTGTACGCAATCATCAAAGCCTCCAGAATGGAGGTATTCGACAACCGGACGCTGCGGCTGACGCCGGAACAGGTGAAAGCCCGGACCGGCTGCACCCACGTCATAAACGGCTATTTCTTTAGCGGCAACTTTCAACCGCTCGGTTGGACGGTGATCGATGGCAAAATCATTAGCCGGGACGCCTATCAGGACTGGGGTATTTCCGCCGGTGCTGATGGGACGCCCCAGATGCTGACGGATCGGGGCGGCAGCTTTCTTTCCGGGGTGCCTCTTTTGAAAAATGGGGCGAAGCTGAAGCGAAACCTGACGCCGGATGTGGCCCGTCCAGCAGAACGGACGGCCGTTGGCTGGCTGAGAGATGGGCGGGTGCTGATCTGGTGCGACAAGATGATCCTCACCAGGGAGCAGCTGCAGGACAAGCTGCTGTCCCTGGGATGTGTGGACGGCCTGATGCTTGACGGCGGCGGAAGCACGCAGGGGGTATTCCCTGCCAGCAAGGTGGTCAGCAGCCGCAAGGTGCCCACACTCCTATGCTTCTGGGAGGAGACCAGCGAGAAAAAGGAGGAAACCAAAGTGGAAACGAAAAAGAAAGTCTGCCTGGATGCCGGACACAGCGCCAACAACAAGGTCAACAAAAGTCCGGACGGTACATACTTCGAGCATGAGTTCGCCCTGGACATGGCAAAGCGCATCAAGGTCCATCTGGAGCGCCACGGCGTGGAGGTGGTGGAGACCCGGCCGGATGGGGGCGACGTGTCCCTGGGTGAGCGGTGCCGCATCTCTAATGCGGCCAAGCCGGACCTGTTTGTGAGCCTGCACAGCAACGCCACAGGGACGCTCTCCACAGGCTCGGACGGCTGGGGCAATGCCCGGGGATGGGAGTGCTATGTGTACGGCCTCTCCGGGGCGCGCTATAAGGCCGCAAAGACCATTCTGGCAAGTGTGGAGGGTGTGGCACCTGCCATCCGCTCCACGCCCATTCTGGCGAAGCCGGGGCTGTATGTACTGGCTCACACCAGCGCTCCGGCGGTGCTCATTGAACATGGGTTCCACACCAGCAAGGAAGATGTGGCGTACCTGAAAGACAGTGCGTACCGGGAGAAGCTGGCGGCGGCGGAGGCCCGGGGCATCCTGGAATACTTTGGAGTTGCATGGAAAGAGGTATCGGAGCTGGACGCAGCGGTGGACAAGCTGGCGGCGGCAGGGATCATCGACAGCCCAGATCGGTGGAAGAAGCTGGACTTTACGGAGAACAGCGTGCGGCTGCTCATCATCAAGATGGCGGCGGCGCTGAAATAACGAAGGAGGATACAGACATGATGGAGAACGTGACGAAGTTCAAGGCGGCGCTGGCCGCTGTTCTGGCAGCCGCGACGGCCCTGTGGGGCTGGTTCGGCTGGCTGGTGCTGGCGTGGGTTGGTTGCATGGCCATCGACTACATCACCGGCTACAGCGCTGCGGCGAAGAACGGGGAATGGTCCTCGCAAATCGCCAGAGAAGGACTGTGGCACAAAGCTGGTTGCATCTTCGCCGTGCTGGTGGCGGGCATTCTGGACGCTGTGGTGGGCTATCTGTTGGAAAATATCCATGGACTGGCATTGCCTTTTGAATATACGGTATTTGTGTGTCCGCTGGTGGTAGTATGGTATATGCTGATGGAGTTGGGCAGCATCTTGGAGAATATAGGCAAGATGGGAGCCCCGTTGCCGGAGTTCCTGAAAAAGATGATTGTCGTACTAAAAGCCACGGTGGATTCTGCTGGGGATGCCGCCAGCGGAGATCACGAAGGCTCCGCAAATAGCTGATTGATAACCATCGGGACGTGGCCTTTTCACATTAGCATTTTAGTTAGCATTTGCTTTCCCGATTTTTGATTTTGTGTACTTTGGCGTTTTCGGATTGCTCGATTATTGAGCGCCGAAAAAACGACTGTACCGATTGAAAGTAAAGAAAAAACCGTGTAACCATTGAGGCTACACGGTTTTTCTTTTTGGTGCCGGTGGTGGGACTCGAACCCACACGGAGTCGCCCCCGGCGGATTTTGAATCCGCTACGTCTACCATTCCATCACACCGGCACATTTATTGAGATAACTCCAAAATTCTCGGTCGGAGAGAACTAGGAGAGAACTCACAAAAACCACGTATTCGATTGTAACCTGAAAGCCTTGAAAAATCAAGACTCTTATAGCACGCCGTACTTCCAGACGTACTGGCTTTTGAGTCCGTCACGTCTACCAATTCCATCACACCGGCATTAACGTTGTTCATTATATCGGATGAATGGCCAAAATTCAAGAGGAATTTATGTTTTCGCCGTAAAATCCCTGATTCCGCCGGAAGAATGGCGGTTCCCTCTTGTAAAGAACGAAAAATAGGAGTATTATGCTTATAATTGTACCAACAACACAAAGGACGGATCAAACTATGAGTTACACAAAAATCGCAAAAATTTTTGCAGACAGCGAGGCGCTCTCCGGTCAGACCGTTTCCGTGGGCGGCTGGGTCCGCACCATCCGGGATCTGAAGGGCTTCGGCTTCATCGAGCTGAATGACGGCTCCTGCTTCCGCAATCTTCAGGTGGTGATGGAGGCAGAGGCCCTCTCTAACTATAAGGACATCGCCGCCCAGAACGTAGGCGCGGCCCTGATCGTCACCGGCGTTGTGACCCTGACGCCGGATGCCAAGCAGCCTCTGGAGTTGAAGGCCACCGAGATCGCCGTGGAGGGCATCTCCACTCCGGACTATCCCCTGCAGAAAAAGCGCCACAGCGTAGAGTTCCTGCGGACTATCCAGCACCTGCGTCCCCGGACGAACCTGTTCTCCGCCACCTTCCGGGTGCGGAGCGCGGCGGCCTACGCCATCCACAAGTTCTTCCAGGATCGCGGCTTTGTCTACGCACAGACCCCCATCATCACCGCCAGCGACTGCGAGGGCGCCGGCGAGATGTTCCAGGTGACCACGCTGGACCTGAACAACGTCCCCAAGACAGAGGACGGTCAGGTAGATTACAGCCAGGACTTCTTCGGCAAGAAGACCAGCCTGACGGTGTCCGGTCAGCTGAACGCCGAGAACTTCGCCATGGCCTTCGGCAATGTCTATACCTTTGGTCCTACCTTCCGTGCGGAGAATTCCAACACCCAGCGCCACGCCGCCGAGTTCTGGATGGTGGAGCCGGAGATGGCCTTCACCGATCTGAACGGCTATATGGATACCGCCGAGGACATGATCAAGTATATCATCCGCTATGTGATGGAGCAGTGCCCTCAGGAGATGGACTTCTTCAACCAGTTCGTGGATAAGGGCCTGCGGGAGCGGCTGGAGCACGTGGCTTCCTCCGACTTCGGCCGGGTGAGCTACACGGAAGCGGTGGATCTGCTGAAAAAGAGCGGCGAGAAGTTCGACTATCCCGTGGAGTGGGGCATCGACCTGCAGACCGAGCATGAGCGCTATCTGACGGAGCACATCTTCAAGCGTCCCGTATTCGTCACCGACTATCCCAAGGACATCAAGGCTTTCTATATGCGCCTGAACGATGACGGCAAGACCGTGGCTGCGGCGGACTGTCTGGTGCCCGGCATCGGCGAGATCATCGGCGGCAGCCAGCGTGAGGAGCGTCTGGATGTGCTGGAAGCCCGCATTAAAGAGCTGGGCATGAATCCGGAGGATTACAAGTATTACTGCGACCTGCGGCGCTACGGCTCCTGCCGTCACGCAGGCTATGGCCTGGGCTTTGAGCGGATGGTGATGTATCTCACCGGCGTGAACAACATCCGCGACGTGGAACTGCATCCCCGCACTGTGGGCAGCGCAGATTTCTGATCAGCTGCATACTGAAAAGCGGTCCTTTCGAAAAGAGGGGCCGCTTTTTCTCCCGTATGCACAAATTTCTTTGGAAAACCTTAAATATTTCAGATATTCCGCCACGTGCGGACAGTTGACATTCCGCAGCGCATATGATAGGATACGGCTATCTTCAACAACGGAATACCGGCAATGGAAGCCCATAGGAAAACGACGTAAGTCTACCGAAGGAGTAAAACTCTCAGGTGTCCGCCGTGCGGACAGGACTATGGGTGGATGCGGCTCTGGAGAATCCCGGCTCACCGGGTACCGAAGGTGAAAGGCGGCATGACCGCTGAATCTCTCAGGTAAAAGGACAGAGTGATCTGACGCAGCGGCAGGCGAGGCGGAGAGATCCGTCAGGCAGGCCGCAGGCTTCACCGTTTGCGGCGGGGCTGCGTCGATCTCCTGTACTGCGTTCTTCGGAGCGGCTGCATTGCCAGCCGCTCCATTTTTTTATCACCGCGGCAAAGATCCCGCCGTCGGTGAAACCGTGTACAGGAGGAAAAACTATGGAATCGATCGTCGCAAAACTGGACGCTGCGCTTTATCCCGCTGTATGCAGCGTCAACACGTACCTGTCCAACTACATTCTGGTCTTTCTGCTGGTGGCTGTCGGCCTGTGGTACAGCATCAAGACCCGCTTTGTTCAGGTCCGCTGCTTCGGCGAGGGTATGCGCAGAGTCTTCGGCAATCTGACCCTCAACGGCAAAAAGCATGACAGCGGCATGAGCTCCTTTCAGGCATTGGCCACCGCCATTGCCGCTCAGGTGGGCACCGGCAACATCGTAGGCGCATCCGGTGCCATCCTGACCGGCGGCCCCGGCGCCATCTTCTGGATGTGGGTCATCGCCTTCTTCGGCATGGCCACCATCTACGCTGAAGCCACACTGGCCATCAAGACCCGGATCAAGGCAGCAGACGGCACCATCCACGGCGGCCCCGTCTATTACATCACCACCGCGTTCAAGGGCGGCTTCGGCAAATTCCTGGCGACCCTGTTCGCAGTCGCCATCATTCTGGCTCTGGGCTTCATGGGCTGCATGGTGCAGTCCAACTCCATCGGAGAGTGCTTCCAGACCGCTTTCGGCATCCCCTCCTGGATCGTGGGCGTGGCGCTGGTCATCATCTGCGGCATCATTTTCCTGGGCGGCGTTCAGCGGCTGGCCGCCGTTACGGAAAAAATCGTCCCCATTATGGCGGCAATCTTCCTACTGGGCGGTCTGGTCATCCTGATCTTCCGCATCCGGTATGTCCCCGCCACCTTCGGCATGATCTTCAAGTACGCCTTTGAGCCTCAGGCCATCGTGGGCGGTTCTTTCGGCTACGCCATCAAGCAGGCCATCTCTCAGGGCGCCAAGCGTGGTCTGTTCTCCAACGAGGCCGGTATGGGCTCCACCCCCCATGCCCACGCTCAGGCTAACGTGAAGGATCCTCACGAGCAGGGCGTTGTGGCGATGATCGGTGTGTTCATCGACACCTTCGTGGTGCTGACCCTCAACGCACTGGTCATCATCTGCACCCTCTACACCGCCGATGGCCCTCTGGCAAACGGCTATGTGGGGGATGTGACCTCCGTGCTCAGCAAGACCAATCTGGCCCAGACCGCTTTCGGCTCGGTGATGGGAGCCAGCCTCGGTGCCAAATTCGTGGCTATCTGCCTGTTCTTCTTCGCTTTCTCCACGGTTTTGAGCTGGAACCTGTTCGGCAAGATCAACGCCATCTGGCTTTTCGGCAAGAAGAATCCCAAGGCCTGCACTGTGGTCTACACCCTCATCGCTCTGGTGTTCATCCTGATGGGCACCATGATGAGCAACGATCTGGTGTGGGAACTGACGGATATGTTCAACAACCTCATGGTCATTCCCAACGTCATCGCCCTGTTCGCCCTGACTAAAATGGTGGTCAGCAGCGCGGAAAGCAAGATCGCTCAGTAAGCGTGAGCGGCCAAGACTGTCATTTCACTTCCAAAAGCACCATAAAGAAAAGAAACAGGACATTCATAAGAATGTCCTGTTTCTTTTGGCGGAGATGGAGGGATTTGAACCCCCGCACGCCTTGCGGCGCCTACCGGATTTCGAATCCGGACCCTTCAGCCACTTGGGTACATCTCCAAGCAACCCCATTTACCCGCCGCACACAGGCGGTCAAATCCAAACTCTGTGGGGACTGCGTTAGCTATTATGACATATTTTCACGGCTATTGCAAGAGAAATACTTGCGCAGCGAAGGAACACAGCATAGAATGAGCATATCTTACCTGTGCGGATGACGAAGGAGGAAGTGCTATGGCCCTGCGGGTCTATATTCTTGGTGATGCCGCAACTTACCAAAACTATGCACTGGCGGTGGAACGTGCCGGAGGGATTTCCTGCTTCGAGAGCCGGCCGGCGGACTGCGACTGTTTGCTGCTGCCCGGCGGCGGGGACATGGAATCCTGGCGTTACGGCCAGAAAAACACAGCCGGCCGGGATCTGGAGCCGGAACGGGACGCGCTGGAACTGGATCTGCTGGCGGATTTTACGGCCCTTGGCAAGCCGGTCCTGGGTATATGCCGGGGAATGCAGAGCATCAATGTGTTTTTCGGCGGCGATCTGGTGCAGGACTGGCCGGGGCACAGCGCCATAGAAGGCGTTGACCGGCTCCACAGCGTCCAAAATGCACCGTCCTTTCTGCGGGAGCTATATGGAGAGCGCTGTATGGTCAACAGTTGCCACCACCAGATCATTGGCCGCCTGGGAACCGGTTTGGAGGTTTTGCAACGGGCGGAGGACGGCGTAGTAGAGGCCTTCCGACACAAAACCTTGCCGGTTTGGGGGATCCAATGGCACCCGGAACGGCTGACAGCGGACTGCCAAACGGGCACGGTGGACGGACTGGCGGTATACCGGGCGTTTCTATCTCAGGCAGCCTTGTAAGAGCTCTGCCTGTTAACCGCAGGCCGTATCCGGATCGGACAGGAACTGTGCACCACGATCCACCAATACGCGGAAAATCCGGTCGCAAAGATTTTCTGTAAAGGGTAAGATGAAGGGTAAACACCATTTCAGCGCAGCAAAAAATCCCTCAAAGCCTTGCGGCTCTAAGGGATTTGTTTGGTGGACGATACAGGACTCGAACCTGTGACCCCCTGCACGTCAAGCAGGTGCTCTAGCCAGCTGAGCTAATCGTCCGAAGCGGAACGTGTATATATTACATGAGTTCCGCCGCTTTGTCAAGCCTTTTTTGCGTTTTTTCTCAAAAAGTTTTCCAAGGCGCTATATGTCGGCAAATTTTTCCGACAGGCAACTCCCTTTCAGCGCTTATTCCACGTTGAACTGCCGCAGGCCCGCCAGGTCTGTGACCGGCAGAGAGAACGCCAGCGCCTGAGCCTCGGTCTGCATTCCGGCCTTTTCCATAATGGCCTTCATGATGGGCTTCCGGGTCTCCGCCGAGGCGAGAATAAAGATCAGTTCCTTCTCCGACGCCAGCGACACGCCGAAGAATTTCTTCGCCAGCTCCGTTCCGGTGCCTTTGGCGTGGACCGCCGTGCCGCCGGTAGCCCCAGCCGCCCGGGCTGCGTCCATAACCTGATCCGTAGCGCCCTGATTGGCGATCACAACGATCAGCTCGTGGGTCAATTCCTTTTCCATGCGGTCCTCCGCCTCCCCCTGTAACAAATAATTTTTGGCAGACGCGCCGCCGATGCTGGACACCGGCACCACCATCATAACGCCCCGGCCCGGAACATCCAGCCAGAGGTCCTTGGCAGCTTTCCGGAGCAGCCCCTTCCGGCTGGGCAGCATACACAGCAGCACTGCCTTTTCCGTAGCTTCCAGCCCCAGACAGTCTAAAACCTCAGTGGTGGCGGTGCCACGGCCAAGAGTCGTGAGCACCAGCGTTGCCCCCTGTTCCCGGAACCAAGCGGAGAAGTCTCCGCCCCGGCTCCGGTCCGTGATGGTAAGGATCAGATCAGCAGACATATAACTTCCCCCCTTACAGTTCGATGATCTCGTCGTCCGCCGCCGGCATCTCCGGTGCAGGCGCGGCAGGTGCTTCCGCCGCGGCCTTCTTCAGCTTGAGCTGATAGACAAGGCCCAGCAGTTGGATGGTGATAAGCGGCGTCATGGCCACCATGGCCACTACGCCGAAAGCGTCTGTTACCACATTGCCGCCCAGGGTCTCACAGGCCCCCATAGCAAAGGGCAGCAGAAACGTGGCCGTCATGGGACCAGAGGCCACGCCGCCGGAGTCGAAGGCGATGGCGGTGAAGATCTTCGGCACCACGAAGGATAAGCCGATGGCGCACAGGTATCCCGGCACCAGCAGGACAAAAATAGAAACGCCCGTCAGCACACGCAGCATGGCGAGACCAATGGACACCGCCACGCCGATGGACAGGCTGGTGCTCATGGCCTTGCCGGGGATGGCTCCGGAGGTCAGCTCCTCCACCTGCCGGTTCAGCACGTGGACGGCAGGCTCCGCCTGCACGATGAACCAGCCCATCAGCATACCGATGGGGATCAGGACCCAGCTTTGCTCCAAAGCCGCGATCTGGCGGCCCAGATAGCTGCCGGCGGGTAAAAAGCCCACATTCACGCCGGTCATAAACAGAACCAAACCGATATAAGTATACAGGAGTCCCACGGTGATTTTCAACACATTTTTTCGAGGCAAATGCAGAGACGTCACCTGAAACACGGCGAAAAAGGCCGCAATGGGCGCCAGCGCCGCCCCCATTTCCTTTGCGTAGACCGGAAGGCCCTGAGCGAACAGCCGCCACAGCTCCCGGCTGTCCCCTGCCTCCGGCACTACGGAGGGCACATAGCTTCCCGCTGCCGGGTATGCCAGTGCCAGCGTCAGCACCGCCAGCACCGGCCCCACGGAGCACAGCGCCACCAGACCGAAGCTGTCCTCGCCGGCCTTGCCGTCGCTTCGGGTGGAGGACACGCCCAAGCCCAGCGCCATGATGAAAGGCACGGTCATAGGCCCGGTGGTCACGCCGCCCGAGTCAAAGGCCACCGCCAGAAAATCCTTAGGGGCAAAGGCCGCCAGAGTAAAGATCACGATGTAGGACGCGATCAGCAGGCCATTCAACGGGATCTGAAACAGGATACGCAGCAGTGCTATCACCAGAAAGATCCCCACGCCCACGGCCACCGCCCCGATCAGGACGGCGTTGGGGATCCCCGGCACCTGCCCCGCCAAAACCTGAAGATCCGGCTCGGAAATAGTGACGATGATGCCGATAAGCAAGCTGACGCACACCACCACCCACAGCTTCCGGGATTTGGTCATCTGTGCGCCCACCCGCTCACCAATGGGGAGCATGGCGGTATCCGCGCCCAGAGTAAACAGGCCCATACCCACGATCAGCAGCACGGCGCCTACCAAGAACGCCAGCAGCACGTCCGTTGGGACCGGAGCCGCGGTAAAACACAAGATCAGCACGATCAGGGTAATGGGCACCACGGAGGCCAGCGCCTCCCTCACCTTTTCACCCAATATCGTTTTCGTCTGGCCGATCTGGTCCCGCCACTTCTTCCGCAGTCCTGCAAACAAACGCACCGCCTCCTTCTCTGATGATCACTTGATGGATTTATCATACCATTTTTCACCTTAGCATCGCAACTTTTTGTCGGAATCTTTTCAAATTATTAACAATATATGTGAAAAGTGCTGTGCACGCCCTTGTTATTCCGCAAAAACTGCCCGGCTGTTGCCGGGCAGTTCCCTACTTGCTTCGTTCCTCCAGCGTTTTTGCCAGCTCTGCCGCAAACAGGCGGGCGGCCAGCTCCGCCTCCTCCGGGGCGTTTCCGGCGGTCCCCACCTCCACCAGCAGAGAACCTGTGGTGGCGTGTTGATTGTACCGGGAATTCCGCAGAAGCAGAGGGCGCATCAGCGTGGGATAGTCCGTCAGCGCCTGCTCCTGCACCGCCACCGCCAGCCGCAGATTCTCCATCCAGTCGGGATGGCTCAGTCCGCCGCCGTCGCTGCCCATGATGAGGGAGAGCTGCGCCGCCGTCCCCTGTCCCTCGATCTCCGACACCACTTTCACCTGACTGCCGTCGGACGCCTCGATAGCGTCCCGGTGGACATCCAGCACGAAGCGGATAGATGGGTACTCTTTCAAATACCGGTCGATCCCCGCCAGAGAGCGGTCATAGGCCCCGGCGTACTCCGGATAGTCATACAGGGTCCGGTCATGGAGCACGGAGATCCCCGCCTGAGCAAATACCTCTGCCATGGCGTCCCCCATGCGAACCACATTGTACCGGGAGTCCGTGGTGCGGTGGTCCCCGGACCAGACGATGCCGTCATCCACCACCGGGGTATAGCCCTCGCTGCCATGGCTGTGCAGAATCAGGATCTGCGGCGCTTCGCCGGTCAGCTCCGCCGCGAAGGGCTTCAGCAGCTCCTCGTTGGAGAGGGTATATTGGGTGGTGTTTCGGATGTAGACCTTTCCGCAGACGGTGTAGCCGCTGGGGTCTGTGGGGATCAGGGTCTTTGCCGTCACGCCGTTGTCTGCCCCAGCTGTCACCGGAGCGGGCTGGGGCTCCTCCCGCACCGGCTGGGTCACAGGGGCGGGGCGTTCGTCCTCCGGTTCCTCCTCCGCCTGACGCCGCAGGTCGGAGATCTCCCCGCGGGCGGAAAGCAAGATCGGTGCCTGACTCAGCATCAGCACGGACGGCGCCGAAAGGCCGTCTCTCTGCCCCATGTCCCCTAACTGCCACTGGAGCAGCGCCAGCGGCAGTTCCCTCTTCACGGCCATCCACGCTCCGGCGGCGTCAACGCTGCCCGCCGTGGCATAGACGGTCCACAGTGTCACACCCGCCAGCAGCAGCGCGCCCAACCGCTGAGAGAGCCTTGCAAACCTCTTTCGTTCCATTTGCTTCACCTCTTGGGACAACCTTATGCGCCACAAATTAAAAAAATGACCATCCAATGAAAAACCGCCCGACACATTTGTGCCGGACGTTCCTCTATCTCAATACCATTTATCCAAATTCATTCCGCGAGGCTTCGCATCAGGGCGATCTCTTTGGCATAGCCGGGCAGCTCATTGGGTGTTTCCAGGCAGAAGGGCAGATTTTTCAGCGCCGGATGATTCACCACCCGGGCCAGCGCCTCCTGTCCAATGCAGCCCTCCCCGATCCGGGCGTGGCGGTCCTTGTGGGCGCCGCAGAGATTCAGACTGTCATTCAAATGAATGGCCCGCAGCCGCTCCAGTCCGATGGCCCGGTCAAATTCCGTCAAAACGCCGTCCAGATCGTGAATGATGTCATACCCGGCGTCGGAAACGTGGCAGGTGTCCAGACAGACCCCCATCTTCTCCGTCAGTTCCACCCGGTCCAGAATCTCCCTCAGTTCCTCAAAGCGTCCGCCTACCTCGCTGCCCTTCCCGGCCATGGTCTCCAGCAATACCGTTGTAGACTGTTCCGGGGTCAGGATGGCGTTGAGTCCTTCCGCGATATAGGTGATCCCGGCTTCGATCCCCTGTCCCACATGGCTGCCGGGGTGAAAATTGTAAAGCTGCCCCGGTATGTGCTCCATACGGCGCAGATCGTCCGCCATGGTGTCCCGTGCGAAAAGACGGTTTTGTTCCTCCGCGCCGCAGAGATTCAGGGTATATGGGGCGTGGGCGATGATCGGTGCGAAGCAGTGATTCTTCATGAGCGCCGCCAGCGCAGCCGCGTCCGCCGGGTCCAGTTCCTTGGCCTTGCTCCCCCTGGGATTCCGGGTGAAAAACTGAAAGGTGTCCGCCCCCAGTTCCAACGCCTGCCGACCCATAGCCAGAAAGCCCTTGGAGGATGATAAATGACAGCCGATGTGCAGCATAGAAACCTCCCGAAAAATAGTTTCTTCATTATAGCACACCGGCTGCCGCCTGTCACGGGTCTTATTTACGGAGTCTCCGCCTCTATCTCACCGTCCTGCGGCGTATCGGACAGAAACAGTTCCTCCGCCTGCCGCTGAACGGCGATCAGGTCCTCCCGGAGCTGTCGGAGCGTTTCTTCGGTATCTGTCAATGCGTTGAACAGAAGCAGGTATTCTTTCGTCAGTGTATGGTTCATATAGTATCCTTTCTTTTCCGAATGAATTGCAATTTCGGAATACGGCTCTATCATACAAAATTTCCGGCTGCTTTTATGTCGCATTTTGTCGAACACATGCGTGTTTTTGTCATGAACGGGCATTATTTTTCCAAGCAAGCGGAATCTTGTCCCAAAAAGCGGTTGCAGGTCCAGTTGTCGGATGCTATGATAAAAAGGCAAATGATCGTGCAAGGAGGCACTTATGAGTCCTGCGTCTACCGAACAATTCCTTTTGGAACAATATATCGGGCATCCCGCGTCCCAGCTTCAGGATCTGCGCAAAGCCCTCTACCAAAGCGTCTTTGGCTGCGGACACCTGATCACGGACACCTCCGCCGCCGCAGAGGGTATCCGGAGGGAGACCGCGGAAGCCGGACCGTGCAGCCGGGAGATCGAAGCGCTGGACGGTCCCTGGTCCCGGGTGCAGCTGGGCGTTCTGGCAGATGGTCTGACCCCTGAAACGCTATCTCGCATGTTTGCCCGGTCTGCCGCTATGTCCCACGGGGATGCGGATGCCTTGCAGGAAAAGCTGACGGTCCTGCGGCGGCTGATCCGCTCCGGCGCTCTGCCCTATTCCCCGGCAGAGGCCGATGCGGAACTGGATGACTGGCGAAAAAACGGTTTTCCCGTCTGCCGCCACTCCGAGGAATACCGGGCCGCCTACCGTCCAGCTTACCGGGTGCTGCACCGCACTTATGTCCGCCTGCTGCCGCTTCTGGCGGCCATTGACCAGGCCTTGGCGGAAAACCCTCGGGTCCTGCTGGCCATTGAGGGCGGCGCCGCCAGCGGCAAAAGCACTCTGGCAGATCTGCTGACGGCGATTTATCCCGATACGGCGCTGTTCCATGCCGACGATTTCTTCCTCCGTCCGGAGCAACGGACCGCCGCGCGCTACGCCCAGCCCGGCGGCAATCTTGACCGGGAGCGGTTGGAATCGGAGATCCTGATTCCTATCAGTCGGAACGAAGCCGCCGTTTACCGTCTTTTCGACTGCCGCACCCTGTCCCTCCGGGAGCCGGTGACCGTCCTGCCGGGGCGGCTGAATATCGTGGAAGGCAGCTACAGCTTTCACCCAGAATTGGCCCGTTATTACGATCTGTCCGTCTTTTTGGACATTTCCCCGGAAACCCAGCGGAGCCGGATACTGGAGCGCAACGGTCCGGAGTGGGGTCAGCAGTTTTTTGACCGCTGGATCCCCTTGGAGCAAACTTATTTTCACGAAACAGACACTCAGGGCCGCTGTACGCTGACCTTAAAGGAGGAAATACGATGAAGCTCGTTGTGATCGACGGCCAGAGCGGCCGTGTGGGGGCGCTGCTGGTAGAACGGGTCCGGGCGGCAGGACTTCCCTTGGAGCTGTTGGCGGTAGGTACCAATGCCATCGCCACTGCCGCCATGATGAAGGCTGGGGCCCAGCGGGGCGCCACTGGAGAAAACCCGGTTCTGGTGGCCTGCCGGGATGCGGGCATCATCGCCGGGCCCATTGGCATTCTGATGGCGGGCGCCCTCATGGGGGAGATCACCCCTGCTATGGCGGTGGCCGTGGGCCAGAGCCGGGCCCAGAAGGTACTGCTGCCGGTGAATTCCAACTGCGGCAAGATCGTGGTCGGCGTCCGGGACCTGACCCTCTCCCAGATCATGGATGAGGCGGTGGAGGTCCTGCGGGAACTGTGCGGTCTGTCCGCCCAGCCACTTTGAACGAAAAACGCAAAAAAGTGCCTGAGATTTGAAATCTCAGGCACTTTTTCATCTTTTATACACCGCCGAACCGGAACACCACGCCTACCGCTGCAGAAAGGCCGATGAACACAATGGGATGCCACTTTTTCGTAAGCTTCACCCAGTTAGTCAGCACCAGCAGCACCGCCGCCAGCGCCAGACCCATCCAGCTTACCGTACCGTCCCAGGAAAACCGCATAAAAAGAGAATCCGGGACTGCAGTGCTGGTGACGCGCAGAAGCACCTGCAAAACAACACCGGCACAAGCCGCACCGATCAGGCCGCTGGAGGCGGGCCGCAGGCCGTAAAAGGCGTTCTCCACATATTTACTGTTCCTGAACTTGGTCAGCATGGCCGCCACGATCAAGATGACGATGATAGAGGGCGTCACCTCACCGATGGTGGCGATGACCGCGCCGGGGATGCCCGCCACGGTGAAGCCCACATAGGTGGCCATGTTGATGCCGATGGGGCCGGGAGTGGACTCGGAGACCGCCAGCATATTCATCAGGTCCGTCTGGCTGTACCAGCCAGTAGCAAGGCCGATGTTTTTCAGGAAGGGCACGGTGGCCATACCGCCGCCCACGGCGAACAGCCCCGTCTTGAAAAATTCCCAGAAAAGACGCAGATAGGTCATTTCGCAGCCCTCCCTTCCAGGTTTTTCAGCAAAATCCCCGCCACAGCGGAGACCACCACAAACCACACCGGAGAAATATGCAGGAACAAGCTTCCCGCCATGACGATCAGGAAAATGGCCGCCGTCCGCTTATCCACCACAGATTTTTTCAGCAGCTTCAGCACGGCGTTGAAGATCAGGACACACACGCATACCTGGATCCCGGCAAAGGCGTTCTGTACCCAGGCCAAATGGGAGAAATTCGTGATCAATCCCGCCAGGATCGAAATAATGACCAAAGAAGGAAACACCACGCCCAGCGTGGCCACGATGCCTCCTAACCAGCCCCGGTGCTTCTGACCGATAAAGGTAGCGGTGTTGACGGCGATGACGCCGGGGGTGCACTGGCCGATGGCGAAGTAATCCATCAGTTCCTCCTCTGTAGCCCAGCCCTTATGCTCCACCACCTCCCGCTGGAGAATGGGCAGCATGGCATATCCTCCGCCGAAGGTCATCACGCCCACCTTGGCAAAGGTTCCGAACAAATCCAGATATTCGTTCATTCAGTTCTCCTCTTTCCAACATCAAATCGGAATTTTATTATACTCTTTCTGAGCAAAAAAACAAGCCCGGCCCCCATGTGATACTTCACAAAGGGACCGGGACAAGGAAGGCCGAAAATCAGGGAAGCTGAATATGCGTCCGCTTCAGGGACCGCCGCAGAGCCACACACAGCGGGGGTGCCAGAATGATGGCCACCGCGCCGTTGAACAGGGAAGCGGGGATCTTCAGAGGCAGAGCCGCCGCCGCCACGGAAGCGGTGAGACCACCCATCAGCAGGCCGTCATACGCAAAGGACTTGAAGAAATAGAGAATGTAGTAGGCCACGCAGCCCAGAGCCGCAGAGACGGTGCAGCGCCCGTAAGCAGGCGTCTCCCGGTCCTTCATGGCCAGACCGGCTACCATACCCATAACGCCCTTGGTGAGGAAGGTGATCCAGCACTCCGGAGCGTAGGCCGGGTTGGTCAGGTCATAGATGGCGGAACCCAAGCCGGAGGCAAAGCCGCCCACAGGCCCCAACAGCAAGCCGGACAGGCAGCACATGATATTGGCCAGCGTAAAGGAGGTGCGGCCGCCGATGGCGATGGGCATGGTGATCCGCAGATAGTTGCTGACAAACACCAATGCCGTCATCATGCCCAGCATGGTCAGCTTATTGACATTCTTCTCATTCCGATTCATAAAAAGCACTCCTAAGTTGTTTGTTGAACCTATCATAGCATGTAATTGACTTTGTGGCAAATGCCAGTTCTTATAAATTTGATAAGGTCAGTTTTGACAAGAGCAGTCCCGCGGCTTTTGGGCCGCGGGACTGCTTTGCTTCACTGTTTATGCCTTGGGTTCTTCGGACTCGAACACGGTCTTGGCGCTGGCCGCCAGACCCGCCAAGCCCTGCAATTCACTGGGGATGATGATCTTGGTGGCCTTGCCGTCCGCCACCTTGGTCATGGTCTCCAACGCCTTCAGTTTCACCACCTGATCGTTGGGCGCAGCCTCGTTCAGCAGCTTCAGGGCATCCGCCGTGGCCTGCTGGACCTTCATAATGGCCTCGCTCTCTGCCTCGGCCGCCAGAATTTTCGCGGTCTTTTCCGCCTCGGCCTCCATGATCTTCGCCTGCTTGGCGGCGTCGGCCCGCAGGATGGCAGACTGCTTCTCGCCCTCCGCCACCAGGATCTGACTCTGCTTCTGGCCCTCGGCCTGAAGGATGGATTCACGGCGCTCCCGCTCCGCCTTCATCTGCTTTTCCATGGCGTTCTGGATCTCCTTGGGCGGGATGATGTTTTTCAACTCCACCCGGTTAACTTTGATGCCCCAGGGGTCCGTGGCCTCGTCCAGAATGGAGCGCATCCGGGAGTTGATGGTATCACGGCTGGTAAGGGACTGGTCCAACTCCATATCGCCGATGATGTTTCGCAGGGTGGTGGCCGTCAGATTCTCGATGGCGTTCATGGGGTGCTCCACGCCATAGGTGTAGAGCTTGGGATCGGTGATCTGGAAGTAGATGACCGTGTCGATCTGCATGGTGACGTTATCCTTGGTGATCACAGGCTGGGGCGCAAAATCCGCCACCTGCTCCTTCAAGCTCACCTTTTTGGCAACGCGCTCGATAAAAGGCACCTTCAGATGCAGGCCCACATTCCAAACGGTGCGGAACGCGCCCAGCCGCTCCACCACATAGGCCCGGGACTGCTGAACAATGACGATATTGCTGACAACCAGGATCAGGAGCAGCGCAACGAGGATAGGAACAATGATCCACTTCATAATGAGTACCTCCACTTTTACAACGTTTTCCAAAGGGCTTGCTGATTGGCTTCATCTTACCCTATTTTAACCGTCAGCGCAAGCGTCATTTCCGCTTTCGCTCCAAATTGCAAAAAGAAAGAGAAACGCGGACAGTCCATTGGACTGTCCGCGCTCTCCTTTCCAAAACAGAAAGCATGTATAAGAGAAGAGAAAATGGAAATTTACTTTGCAGCGGCCTTCTTCTTGCCGGTGATAGCGTCCATGAAGACAGCGATAGCGCCGTCACCAGTGACGTTGCAAGCAGTACCGAAGCTATCCTGGGCGATGTACAGAGCGATCATCAAGCCGCACATGGTCTCATCGAAGCCCAGCATGGACTGCAGGATACCCAGAGCAGCCATGACAGCGCCGCCGGGGACGCCGGGGGCAGCAACCATGGTCACGCCCAGCATCAGAATGAAGGGGAACATCTTGCCGAAGCCGATGGACTGATTGGTCATCACCATAACAGCCATAGCGCAGCTGGTCAGGGTGATGGTGGAACCAGACAGGTGAATGGTAGCGCACAGGGGGCACACGAACTCGGCCATACCGTCAGAGACACCGTTATTCTTGGTGCACTGGGTGGTAACAGGGATAGTAGCGGCAGAGGACTGGGTGCCGATAGCGGTGGTGTAAGCGGGCAGCATGTTCTTGATCAGAGCGAAGGGATTCTTCTTGGCAGCGCTGCCGGCCACGGTGTACTGGAACACGATGATGACCCAGTGCAGAACGAGGATCATAGCGAACACCTTGATGAAGGAGCCCATGATCTCCACGATGGTACCGGCATAAGCCAGCTTAGCGAAGATACCGTACACATGGAAGGGCAGCAGGGGGATGACGATGTTGCTGACCAGCTTGTCGATGATCTCAGCAAACTCGTTCATCACGGTCTTCATGGTGTTGCCCTTGATGACAGCCATGCCCAGGCCCAGGATGAAGGCCATCAGCAGAGCGGTCATAACGCCCATGATGGCGGGCATCTCAATGGTGAAGTAGCCGGAGAGCACAGTCTCCTCAGCGTTGGCGGCGTTCTCCATGAACATGCCAGCGTGGACCATGTGGGGATACAGCAGGGAAGCCACAACGAAGGCCAGAGTACCGGAGATGATGGTGGAACCGTAAGCCACACCGGTGGTAGCGGCCAGGGTCTTACCAGCGCCGGCGCCCAGGTCAGCAATACCGGGGGCGACGAAGCCAATGATGATCAGAGGGATCACGAAGTTCAGGAAGTTGCCGAAGATGCTGTTGTAGGTAGCGCCGATGCGGATGATGACCTCACCGAAGGCACCCATACCGGGGGTCACGAAACCGACCACGATACCGAGTACGATGGCGATGACCAGTTTGAGCAACAGGCTCATCTTTTTCTTTTCTTTCATTTCTCTCGTCCGTGTGATCTCACACGGACATCCTCCTTTTCTGATTTTCCTTTTTTCTCTTCTTTTATATCCAGCTGCTGCCGCTTACGCGTCCAGCAGAGAATATCCCTTTGCAGTCAGCTCATCCTTGATCTTCTGCACGTGATCGGCGTTCCGGGTCTCCAGAACCATGGACACCACGCATGCGTTGACCTCGGAGTTCACATCCTCACGCTCGTGATGGATGCGGACCACGTTGGCGCCGGTGCCGCCGACAACGTTCAGCAGGTTGGCCAAGCTGCCGGCACGGTCAGCCAGCTTGGTGGTGATGGTAGCGAGACGGCCGCCGTAGGTCAGGCCGCGGGTGATGACGCGGGACAGAGTGGTCACGTCCACGTTGCCGCCGGAAACCACGCACACAGTCTTCTTGGTGGTATCGACCTTGCCGGACATGCAGGCAGCCACGGGAGTAGCGCCAGCGCCCTCGGCAACAGTCTTCTGGACCTCCAGCAGGGCCAGGATCGCAGCGGCGATCTCGTCCTCGCTGACGGTGACGATCTCGTCCACATACTTCTGGCACATCTCGAAGGTCAGGCTGCCGGGAGTCAGCACATGGATGCCGTCAGCCAGGGTCGCGGCATCGGGCACAGTGGTGACCTTGCCGGCCTGACGGGAAGCATACATGGAAGCCACAACGCCGGCCTGCACGCCGATGACCTTGCAGGAGGGCTTGAGCTGCTTGATGGCGAAAGCCACGCCGGAGATCAGACCGCCGCCGCCGATGGGGACCACGACCTGCTCCACTTCGGGGAGCTGCTCCAGGATCTCCAGACCGATGGTGCCCTGACCGGCAATGACATACGGATCATTGAAGGGATGTGCGAAGGTGTAGCCGTGCTCCTTGGACAGACGCTCGGCCTCGCGGGCGGCGTCATCGTAAACGCCGGGGACCAGAACCACTTCAGCGCCGTAGTTGCGGGTAGCCTCCACCTTGGAGATGGGCGCGCCCTCGGGCATGCAGATCACGGACTTGATGCCCAGCTTCGTGGCGGACAGAGCAATGCCCTGAGCATGGTTGCCGGCGGAACAGGCGATGACACCGTGAGAAGCTTCCTCCGGAGTCAGGGAACGGATCTTGTTGTAGGCGCCGCGGATCTTGAAAGCGCCGGTGAGCTGCAGGTTTTCAGACTTGATGTAAATGTTTTCGCCCAGCCGATTGGCATTTTCCAGCGGAGTCTTGCGGGCAATGCCCTTCAGAGACTCCTGGGCTTCCTGGATCATCTGTAAAGTTACCATAATAATCCCCCTATTTGTCTATGATTCGAAAACCACAATTAACTATACTGTCATTGTATGACGGACAGTTTTTGTTTTCAATACACAATTCCGCCAAATGTTCTTTCAATAAACACGCATTTTGCACAACATTAGCCTGATTATGGTTCTTTTTGGTTTCGTTTTTGGCAAAAATGGCGTTCACTGGTGGACATTTGTGCATCATATCAAAAAGCAGGGGAAAAAGTTCAAGTCACATCGTGCACTTTTTCAAATACACTTTCTTGATAATGCAGGGAGAATTAGCGGGATTTTAAGGCGGCCAAGCCATCGGCACAGCTGACTGCCGGACAACTCAAGTATGACTGATCCATTATATCAAAAAAACGGCACACTTATGTGTGCCGTTTTTCTGGTGACCCGGCGGGGATTCGAACCCCGGACCCACTGCTTAAAAGGCAGTTGCTC
>ERZ832522.295-NODE-295-length-73030-cov-18.558575_pt1 | contig 73030 bp, 60 predicted proteins | sample MGYA00519951_ERZ832522 | MGnify/ENA primary metagenome ERZ832522 (study PRJEB31850, sample SAMEA3708728) | human gut metagenome | biome: human gut; feature: human-associated habitat; material: faeces | place: China | collected 2014 ... | reverse complement strand
GGATGATCTCCATGTGGAGCATCCCCAAAAAGCCGCAGCGGAAGCCGAAGCCCAGGGCCACGGAGGACTCCGGCTCAAAGGACAACGACGCGTCGTTCAGCTGCAGCTTCTCCAAAGCGTCCCGCAGGTCGGGGTATTTGCTGCCGTCCTCGGTGTAGATGCCGCAATAGACCATGGCCTGGGCGGGGCGATAGCCGGGCAGGGGCTGGGCCGCCGGGTTCTCCACGCCGGTGATGGTGTCGCCCACCCGGGTGTCCTTCACGTTTTTGATGGAGGCGGTGAACCAGCCCACCTCTCCAGCGGTGAGCTGGCCGGAGGACTCCATGCCCAAGGGCCGCAGATAGCCGCAGTCCAGCACCTGATACGCAGCGCCGGAGGCCATCATCTTCACGTTCATGCCCTTTTGGATGGTGCCGTTCATCACCCGGAAATAGACGATGACGCCCTGATAGGGGTCATACTGGCTGTCGAAGATCAGGGCTTCTAATGGGGCGCTGGGGTCCCCCTCCGGGGCGGGGATGTTCTGCACGATGTCCTCCAGCACGGCGGGGATGTTGATGCCCTGCTTGGCGGAGATCTCCGGGGCGTCCTGGGCCGGGAGGGCTAGGATATTTTCCACCTCGTCCTTTACCCGCTGGGGGTCGGCGGCGGGCAGGTCGATCTTGTTGATCACCGGCAGGATCTCCAGGTCGTGCTCCATGGCCAGATAGGTGTTGGCCAGGGTCTGGGCCTCAATGCCCTGAGAGGCGTCCACGATGAGCACCGCCCCCTCACAGGCGGCCAGGGAGCGGGATACCTCATAGTTGAAGTCCACATGGCCCGGGGTGTCGATGAGGTTCAGGGCGTAGGTGCTGCCGTCCTCCGCCTTGTAGTCCAGACGGACGGCCCGGGCCTTGATGGTGATGCCACGCTCCCGCTCCAGGTCCATGTTGTCCAGCAGCTGGCTCTCCATCTTCCGTTGCTCCACCGCGCCGCACAGCTCGATGAGCCGGTCCGACAGGGTGGATTTTCCGTGGTCAATATGTGCGATGATGCTGAAGTTGCGGATTTTGGATTGATCGGTCATAAAATAAAAAACCTCCTTGGGAAAATCCACCCGGGGCCCCATCGCAGATGGGGCACGCCGGATGGCGCGTTAAAAAATCAAGTTGCTGGGGCCCCAAAGCGCCGCAGGGCCTTACTTCTTTTTCTCACCCTTGGCCTCCCGGCCCTCCATCAGGTGGTTGATCCGCTCCCCAGAGTTGTGGATCAACTGGAGCATGGACTGGTACAGCACCGGGTAGTCCCGGGCCAGGGCGGCGTGGTCCATCTCCGGCATCCGGCCCTTCTCCTTCACATGGGCGGACAGGGCGTCGGTCAGCTCCACCTCGCTCATGTGCAGGTCGGCGTCGGCCAGGCCGGCCATAAAGTGCCGCTGGGAGACGGAGAAAAAGTCCGGATTGTTGGCGGGGTTGGCGTGGTACAGGTGGCGGTACACCTGGTACAGGGCGGTGGACAGATAGTTCGACGCCGCCCGGATGGCCTCCCGGCTGCCGGTCTTGCCCAGCAGGTCAAAGAGCATCCCGACAGAATTGACCAGCAGCTTTTTGGACAGCAGAGCCAGCACGGAGCCCCGCATGGAGTTGTCCTTTTCATCGCTGATGTCGTAGAGCTCCTCGGTTCCGATGGTGGTGCCGTCCCTGGTCAGGGTCCGGCCCAGCAGATAGTCGGCGGAGACGCCGTAGTAGTCGCAGGCCTTGACCACGAAGGCCAGCCCCGGCTCCCGGATCCCGTTCTCATAGTGGGACAGCAGGGCCTGCGAAATGCCCAGTACGCCGGCGGCGGTGCGCTGGCTGACGCCCTTTTCCTGCCGCAGCAGCGACAGGGTGCGGGAAAATTCTGCGTTCAAATTTCTCACCTCATACCAGAATCAATACACTTTGTATAGTATAAACGACCGTATACCTGTCGTAAAGAGCTTTTTGCAAAATTTCAGCGATTTTTTTGGGATGGAGGCCTTCAAAATCTGGCAAAATAGAGGGGTGGTTGCCCTTGCATTTCAACATAAAAAATGCTACCATAGACCCAGTAAACAGGCGTTTTCAGTCTGAAAGTTCAGTTTTGGAAGGAATGGTTCAGTATGTTCAAGAAGCTCATCGATATTCTGAAGGCACACCCCCGCAAGATCGTGTTCACAGAGGGAACCGACCCCCGTATCCTGGAGGCCTCCGCCCGCCTGCTGTCCGGTACGTTCCTGACCCCCGTGCTGGTGGGCAATGAGGAGGCTGTCCGGGCCGCCGCCGAGGACGCCGGCTTCAACATCCGCGGCGCGATCATTGTCGATCCCGAGAACTATGAGAACATGGAGGCCATGGTGGCCAAGATGGTGGAGCTGCGCAAGGGCAAGATGACCGAGGACGAGTGCCGCACTGCTCTGAAGAAGGGCAACTACTTCGGCACCATGCTGGTGGCCATGGGCGAGGCCGACGCCCTGCTGGGCGGCGCGACCTACTCCACCGCCGATACCGTCCGTCCCGCCCTCCAGCTGGTCAAGACCAAGCCGGGCAACAAGATCGTCTCCTCCTGCTTCATCCTGGTCCGTCCCTCCGCTACCGGCGACAACGATGTGCTGGCCATGGGTGACTGCGCCATCAATATCAAGCCCAGCGAGGACGAGCTGGTGGAGATCGCCATGGAGACTGCGAAGTGCGCCCAGATCTTCGGCATCGATCCCAAGGTCGCGTTCCTCAGCTACTCCACCTTCGGCTCCGGCAAGGGCGAGGACGTGGACAAGATGCGCAACGCCTGCGAGAAGGCCAAGGCTGTTATGCCTGAGTTCCCCGTGGATGGTGAGATGCAGTTCGACGCCGCTGTTTCCCCCCGTGTGGCGCAGACCAAGTGCCCTGACTCCAAGGTGGCCGGCTATGCCAACACCTTCATCTTCCCCGACATCAACGCCGGCAACATCGGCTACAAGATTGCTCAGCGCCTGGGCAGCTTCGAGGCCTATGGCCCCATCCTGCTGGGCCTGAACGCCCCCATCAACGACCTGTCCCGCGGCTGTAATGCCCAGGAGGTCTATTCCATGGCCATCATCACTGCCGCCCTGGCGGAGTAAGGGCCGGATCTCCGCAGAAGCTTCGGCGGGCCTCAAAAGAGGCCCGCTGTTTTTTTATTATGGCCATGGAATAGACCGGGGCCCCATCTCCGATGGGGCGCGCGCAGCGCGTGCAAGCGTTTTCCGTAGGAAAAACCTTGGCGGAGGGGCGGCTCTGCCGCCCTGAGCAATCTAAAAAAACTGGGTTCCCGCAAAATATGGATTTTGCGGGCCTGTTCCATGGCCATCATCACCGCCGCCCTGGCGGAGTAAGGGCCGGATCTCCGCACAGCCTTCCATCATGCCTCTTATGAGGCCTGATGTTTTGATTTCAAGGCCTCTGTGCCGCCACATTTCAAAAACTTTCCCATCGGTGTACAAAATTCGGCACATATCCGTGGTTGTCCCGCATATAGTAGTCTGTATGCCGGCAAAACAGGCCGGGTCCAGATGAAATATAAACACGGAGGAATGACCCATGGATGACAATGCAGTACGGACGATCACACCGGAGGAGGCGCAGCGCGCGCCCCGGGATTTGGACGACCTGATTTTTCAGGGGGAGCCATGGTGGGTGAGTGACCGCTGAAGATCCACCTGCCGCGAACGCCGCGCCGGGTTGGAGCGGCGGATGGGGTGACCGGGCCGAAGGAGATTCAGTCTTTGGCATCACGATATTCTGACCTTTGGCCGATGCAGAAAATCGGGCGGTCCGCAGTAAGGCGGACTGCCCGATTTTTGTTATGTCTCCGGCTGTTCTGCCAGGGGATCCAGCTCTGGAGAGGACTGGGAGAGGATCTCCATAAACTCCTCGCCGGTGATGGTCTCGTGCTCATAGAGGTAGCCTGCCAGCTGGTGCAGCTTACCCTCGTTGGCCCGCAGCAGCTCCACCGCCCGGCGGTACTGCTGGGAGACCAGCTCGGTGACCTTCTGGTCCATCCGCGCCTGGGTCTCTGGGGAGCAGGCCAGAGAGGCATCGCCCCCCAGGTACTGATTGCTTACCGTCTCGAAGGCTACAAAGCCAAACTCCTCAGACATTCCGAAGCGGGAGATCATGGCCCGGGCCAGCTTGGTGGCCTGCTCGATGTCGTTGGAGGCGCCGGTGGTCACGGAGTGGAACACCAGCTCCTCGGCGGCCCGCCCGCCGGTGTAGGTGGCGATCTTGTTCAGCAGCTCCTCCCTGGACATAAGGAAGTGGTCCCCCTCGTCCACCTGGAGGGTGTAGCCCAGCGCGCCGGAGGTGCGGGGGATGATGGTGATCTTCTGCACCGGAGCGGAGTGGGACTGGAGGGCGGCCACCAGGGCGTGGCCGGTCTCGTGGTAGGCCACGATTTTTTTCTCCTGGTCGGAGAGCACCCGGCTCTTCTTCTGATAGCCCGCGATGACCACCTCCACACTCTCCTGGAGGTCCTCCTGGGTGGCAAACTGCCGCCCACTGCGCACCGCCCGGAGGGCGGCCTCGTTGACAATATTGGCCAGCTCCGCGCCGGAGGCCCCGGCCGCCGTCTTGGCGATGGGCTCAAAGTTCACATCTTCTGCCAAGCGGATCTTTTTTGCGTGGACCTTCAGGATCTCGATCCGCCCCTGGAGGTCGGGCAGCTCCACCGGGATGCGCCGGTCAAACCGGCCGGGCCGCAGCAGGGCGGGGTCCAGGCTGTCGGGACGGTTGGTGGCGGCCAGCACCACCACGCCCTTGGACCCGTCAAAGCCGTCCATTTCGGTGAGCAGCTGGTTCAGGGTCTGCTCCCGCTCGTCGTTACCGCCGATCTGCCCGTCGCGCTTCTTGCCGATGGTGTCGATCTCATCGATGAACACGATGCATGGAGCCTTCTCGTTGGCCTGCTTGAACAGGTCGCGGACCTTGGCGGCCCCGCGGCCCACGAACATCTCTACAAACTCTGAGCCGGCGATGGAGAAGAAGGGCACGTTGGCCTCGCCGGCCACCGCCTTGGCCAGCAGGGTCTTTCCGGTGCCCGGAGGGCCCACCAGCAGAGCGCCCTTGGGCAGCTTGGCGCCGATCTGGCGGTATTTTTCCGGGTCGTGGAGGAAGTCCACGATCTCGCTGAGCAGTTCCTTGGCCTCGTCCTCGCCGGCCACATCGGCAAAGCGGATGCCGGTGGAGGAGGGGACGTACACCTTGGCCCCGGAGCCGCCGCCCATGCCGAACATCATGCCGTCCCCGCCCATGGCCTTTTTCATCCGGCGGTTGAGGAAATAGCCGATCAGCAGGAAGGGCAGCAGGGGGAGCACCCACCCCACCAGGATGGAGGTGAGCAGGCCGGGCTGGGTATCGATCTCCTGGAACTGGGCCCCGCTTTCAAACAGGCGGTCCGTCCGGCCGGGGTCGTCTGTGACGGTGGTGCGGTAGATATTTTCTGCGGCCTTGTCAGTGAAGGTGATCTCATCTCCCTCGATCTCCACCTGCCCCACATTTTTGTCGTAGGTCATGGACATGAACTGGTCGTAGGTCACGTCCTGCACCGGCTTCTCCAGCACGGCCGGGAAGAAGGTCATGTTCAGGAGCATCAGGATCAGCAGCGCTGCTAAATAGTAGCAGATCAGCGGCCGCCTGGAGGGTTTTTTCACTTCTTGCATCGAATCCAATCCTTTCTTGGATGTTTTTGAATTTCCGAATATACCGGAAAATTAACAGGTTAACTATGTGCAGTGTACCCCCAGGCGCTGGAAAAATCTATGGGACTGTGTGAATATTTTGTGTCCGGTGTATGAACGAACGGGCGCGGAGCCTGTGGCGCCGCGCCCGTTGAGATCTACTTCCGGCCTGCGGCCCAGAAAAACAAGTCCAGCTGGGGGGAGAGCCACCGCTCCGCCGGGCTGATCCAGCGCTCCAGACGGTCAACGGCCAGCCCGCCCACCGCCTGCTCCAGGGTGATCCCATGCTGACGGCAGGACTGGTCCAATTTCTGGACCCAGTCCCAGGTATCCGCGCTTGTTCGGAGGTCCAGGCCGGCCTCCCCCTGCTCACAGGGCAGGTCCAGGGCCTGGCAAAGCGCCTTCACCGGGGCCATCAGCACCCCGTTGGCCCGAATGACCGGGCAGTCCAGAGAGACGCTGCTCCCGCCGGAGAGCAGGGAGCGCCCCTCGAAGAGCCGCGCCTGCCGCCGCTCTCCCCACAGGAGCAGGGTCCCGTCCGGCTGCTCCGCGCTGGCCCAGCCGATGGCCCGGGCCAGTTCCTCCGCGGGGACGTAGACGTCCCCATCCAGGACCAGAGGGAGCCGGGAGAAGGAGAGAGGCTCCCCCTCCAGAGTCAGCACAGGGCCTGTCCCACAGACGGGCTGGCGGGCCCAAAATTCTTCCAGAGTCCAGCCCTGTTCGTGGCACAGGCGGGCTGTCTCCGGCCCTACATAGCGGTAGTGCCACGGCTCGAAGAGGTAACCGGTGAGGTCCTCCTTCCCCTGGGGGAAGCGGAGAATAAAGCCGTACTCCCAGCTGTGCGCTGACAGCCAGGCGTACTCCGCGGTCTCCTCGAAGCGGGCGGAGAGGCTGGCGACATTGATGTCCAGGGCCAGGCCGGTCTGATGCTCAGAGAACCCAGCCCGGGCGGAGTAGGTGTCGGCCGCCTCCGCCCCCTGCTGGGCGGCGTAGCGCTGATAGACCCGCTCCTGGGCGGCGTAAGAGCGGTAGGGAGAGGCGCTGTACAGGCGCAGGCCCTCCTCTGCCGCCGCGTCCGCCATCTGAAGAAAGGCCGCGCAGGCCTCTGGACGCAGACGGGCCCCCTGGGATGCGGTATAGCCGGGCGGGAGAAGCTCCAGCTCAGGAACATAGTCCGCCGGCAGGGGGTGGTACTTGTTCACCAGAGCGGTGAGGGAGGCGGGCTCGTCCACCGGCTCCCCCACACCATAGGGCGGCGCATCCAGGCCGATGTTCACCCGGACCACCGCCTCCTCAGGGGAGGTCTCCGGCGACCGGGCCAGCTCCGCCTGATAGCGGTCCAGCCGCTCCGGATGGGTAAAACTCAGCCGGAGCAGGGAGAGCCGTTCCTCCGCCCCCTCTCCCTGGAGGCAGGCGTCGATCCCCGATGCGCCCAGGCGGAGCCACAGACTGTCGGCCTCCTCCTGGCTCAGACCCATGTTAAGGAGGCGGTCCAGTGCGGCCAGATACTGCTCCGCTGACGCCGGAGCGGCAGGCTCCGGGGTAGAGGGCTCCAGTGGGAGGAGGGGCGGAATGGAGTTCTCCTCCGCCGGACCGGTCAGTGCGGTCCCCTGCGTATCAGCCTCCGCCGCCTGGGCACGGGGCGCGCCCCCCAGAATCAGCCCCAGGGCCAGCAGCCCGGCCAGTGTTCGTCCTGTCAGATCAAATCGTCTCATTGGTACTCCCCGGGCCGCGGCCCGCTTGTCTCGTTCGTGTTTCAAATGGTGCTCAGTCAGCCGGCCGCCCGGGCAGTCAGCCACCGGAAGAGGGGCGCCCCGTCCGCCGTGTCCTCCCCGGTCCGGTCCAGCCGCTCCGGATGGAACTGGACGGCGGCCACAGGCAGGCAGCTGTGCTCCACCGCCTCTGTCACTCCGCCCTCGCTCCAGGCGGTGCGGCGGAGGCCATCGCCCAGATGGTCCGCCGCCTGGTGGTGGGCGCTGTTGATCAGGATGCGGCTGCCCCACAGCCTGTGGAGCAGGCTGCCCGGGGCGGTACAAATGGGATGCCACAGGTCGCGCTCCCCCTGATGGAAGGGGCGCAGCGCATCCCCCAGATCCTGGATCAGGGTGCCGCCCAGGGCCACATTCAGCACCTGGAGCCCCCGGCAGATCCCAAGGATGGGCCGCCCGGCCGACAGATAGGCCCGGACCAGAGCCAGCTCCGACCGGTCCCGGTCCAGATCCGGCGGCCCGGAACCCCGGTCCGCCGCGCCGTACCACGCGGGGGCCAGATCGCCCCCACCGCACAGCAGCAGTCCGCCGCAGGTCAGGTCCGGACGGGGGCAGAAGCCCACCACCGGCTGGCCGCCCGCCCTGCGGACCGCTGCCTCATACCGCGCCGTCCGCCCCTGGGCCCCGGAGATCTGGATGCGTACTTCCTCCATTGCGTCTCCTTCCGCCTGCGCGGAGGGGGAGATCAATCGAGTGCCCCGTCCTGCATCCCCCGGATGCGGACCAGGGCGGCGATCAGCTCCACCGCGCCCTCAATGCCGGTGATACTGGAATTCAGGGTCAGATCGTACCGGCGCATCTCTCCCCAGTTGTGTCCTGTGTAGTAGTTGTAGTAGTTGGCTCGGCCCCGGTCGATCTCCCGGACCCGCTCTATCATATTCTGAGTGGAGATATGGTATTCCTCCACACAGCGGGTCACCCGGTCCTCCAGCGTTCCGTGAATGAATACCTTCAGGCACTCAGGCCGCTCCCCCAGAACATAGTCGCTGCACCGCCCTACGATGACGCAGGGGCCCTCGTCCGCCAGCTCCCGGATGACCTCTGCCTGGGCAAAAAACGCCTGAAGGCTGACGGGGACGCCCTGCTGGGTATAGGTGGGTACGCCGATCCCAATGGGGGAGAAGGACAAGTGGAAGCGGTTTCTGGCCCGCTCCTCCGCCCGGGCGATGAACTCCGGGGAGAGGCCGCTCTTTTCCGCAGTCTTTTGGATCAGAGTGCGGTCATAGCACGGGATCCCCAGCCGAGCGGCCAGACGCTTTCCGATGAGCCGCCCGCCGCTGCCAAACTCACGACTGATAGAAATGACATAGTTACTCATATTTGGCACGCCTCCTGTCTGGAATCGTCCAAACCGCCGGAGCCACGCGTTCGCCGGGGCGGCAGTTCTTCTATCTTGTATTATAGCGGATTTTCCGAAAAATGACAACGCAAACCTGAGGGAGGGCGTACTGACTGAAAAGGGAGACCGCCCACAGGCAGTCTCCCCATATTGATGTGAGCCTCTGTTTCCGGGTCATCTGCCCCCTGTATCCACAGATGAAGCCTGGACCAAGCCAGAGGCGGCTTGGCCGCGCTGGTACTGGGAGGGCGTGACGCCAAGGGTGCGCTTGAATGCCTTGGAGAAGGTGAGGGGATCGGGGTAGCCGCAGGAACGGGCCACCTCGCCGACGGACAGTGTGCCCTCCAGCAGCAGCTGGGAGGCCCGCTCCATGCGGAAGCGCATCAGGAACTGCTGGGGAGAGACATGGAGGGTGTTCTGGAATACAGTGGTGAGATAGCTGCGGTTCAAACCCACATAGAGGGCTAGCTTGCTCACGGTCAGATCCTCCTGGAAATGACTTCGGATATAATCTGCCGCCCGCTCTACATACTCAGTCCCGGCTTCCCGGCTCCGGCGGCCCTGCCCCTCAAAAGAGCGGGCGATCCAGCCCAGAAAGCGGTACAGCTCTCCAAGCAGAAGAAATTCATGGCCCCGGCCCAACATCTCACAGCGGACCATCTCCTGGACACAGCGCTCCAACTGCTCCGGGACATCGCAGCGAAAGGCCCGGTTCTCCTTCCCCAGGCCGCAGCGGCCCAGATATTCCGCCGCGCGGCATCCGGTGAAGCCCACCCAAATGAGCTTCCAGGGCTCCTTCTGGTCAGCCCGAATGGAGACCACTTCCCCGGGCGGAACCAGGAAGCCCTCTCCCGGGCCGATAGCGCAGTGCGTGTCCCGGAACTGATACTCCCCCCGGCCCTCCAGACAGAAGTAAAGCACATAGTGCTCCCGTACCGCTGGACCGGCCAACTCCCCCGGGCTGCTGTCCTGCCGCCCGCAGAACAAAAAGGTCAGTTCTCTGTCTCCGTGGATGTGCTGTGCGAACCAGGATTCTTTCATCCGGCGCCTCCTCTGTAAAAACAGATCGTTTCAGGCCTATTGTACGATGCACGTTGCTCCTCAGGGTTGTTTTATTATACCATATCCCAGGAATTATTTCCAATACTTTTTATTTTTTGTAATATTTGCACATTTTAGAGGGCGTTTTTCTCTGCGCCGACTCCCCGGGTGCGCTCCCAATAGGCAGCCATGCTCTCACCGGGCGTCCCGGTGACCTCTTGGTCCAGATATGCCGCCAGAGGGCCGGGCTGCCAGCTCCGGGCGGCCTCCAGATCGGGAAACTCCACCTCGGCGTAGAAAAACGCCTCTGGCTGTCCGGGATCCACATGGTTGACCTCCAGAGTCAGGCCGCCCGCCAAAGCATACCGCCGCTGCTCCTTCCGGATCAGCGGCCGGCCGATGAGCCGTTCCAAACGCTGAAACAGCTCCGGAGTGACGTCGGTCTCAATCTCCTCCCGGGCCAATCCGTCCGGTCCGGCCTTCCCTTTGAAGCACAGGACGCGGCGGACCTGTTCTCCCCGCTCCTCCAGGCGGATGCGCACGGTGGGCCGGGTGGCGATGTACCCCTGTTCCATTCGGATCACTGCCGCTGCCTTCAGGCCCTCAGGCCATCCAAAAGTCAGCCATTTTCGTTCGATCTCCATGTTTCATACTCCTCTCCGGTTCCGCAGGCCCATGCCCGCCAGTGCTGCTATCATACCATGAAAAAGGGGCGGACGTCTATATAGGCAGGACGTCCGCCCCGGATCACAGTGAAATGAGGGTCAGCCCTCCATGTGCCGCCCCAGGAAAGCGGCGGCGGATTGGGCCAGCTTGTACTCCACCTCGCCCCCCTCCGGCGCCCCCTCCGGGGCGGCAAAGACGACGCAGCCCAGCACATCTCCCTCCGACAGAATGGGGGCCGCGGTGTCCAGGGAGAAGCGTCCTGGAGCGGCGCACAGAGGAATGTGGGCCTCCCCCGCCTTGTGCTGATAGATCTGCCGCCCCTCCATCAGCCGCTCCAGCTCCGGAGAGATGGCCTGATCCGCCAGCTCCCGCCGGGGAGCTCCCGCCACCGCCACCGTGCTGTCACGGTCGGTGATCACCACAGTCCGGCCCGTGGTCCGGTTCAGCGTATCGCACATCTGGGCGGCAAACTCGGCCACTCCGCCCAGCAGGGAATACTTTTTAAAAATCACGCTCCCATCCCGGTCCGTGTAAATCTCCAGGGGGTCGCCCTCGCGGATCCTCATGACCCGCCGAATCTCCTTTGGAATGACAACCCGCCCCAAGTCATCAATCCGTCTTACAATGCCTGTTGCTTTCATCTATATAGTTCCTCCTACGGTAGTTTTTTGGAAACAAAATATAGTATCCGCAGGAAATGGCCGGATATGCAGAATGCGTTGAGCCGGACAGAAAACGGTCCGCCGCCTGCGGAGAGCAGGCAGCGGACCGTTGATCTATTCTGTTGTGTGCTGACAGACGGCGATTTTTTGTCTGGATCCAGCCATCAAAGTGATTGAGCCTCCAACTTGCGCAAGACTGCCTGGAACCAGTCGGGCAGAGGACATTCCAGTTCCACCGGGCGTCCGGTGGAGGGGTGGATGAATTTCAAGCGCCGGGCGTGGAGGCACTGGCCGGCCAGGCCGGGCCAGGGCTTTCGGCTGCCGTACACCGTGTCGCCAAGGAGCGGGTGGCCGATAGAGGACAGATGGACCCGGATCTGATGGGTGCGGCCCGTCTCCAGCCGGCATTCCACATGGGTAAAACCCCGGTACCTGGCCAGTACGGACCAGTGGGTCACAGCAGGGCGGCCTGTTCGGGGTTCAACCGCCATCCGCTTGCGGTCCACCGGGTGCCGGCCGATGGGGGCGTCCACCGTGCCGCTGTCCTCCCGGAAGCTGCCCACCGCCACCGCCTCATACACCCGGGCCAGGGAGTGGTCCTGAAGCTGGGCGGCCAGGGCCAGGTGGGCCCGGTCGTTTTTCGCGGCGATGATCAGACCGGAGGTGTCCCGGTCGATGCGGTGGACGATGCCGGGGCGCAGAGCGCCGTTGATGCCGGAGAGTGTGTCGCCGCAGTGATGGAGCAGTGCGTTTACCAGCGTCCCGTCCGGGTGCCCCGGGGCGGGGTGGACCACCATGCCCACCGGCTTATTCACCACGATCACATCCCCGTCCTCGTACACCACGTCCAGAGGGATGTCCTGGGGGAGGACGTCCACCGGCTCGGGGTCGGGGAGGAGGACCTCCACCACATCGCCGGCGGCGGGGCGGTCATTCTTTTTCAACGCTTTCCCGCGGCAGGTCACCGCCCCGTCCTCCAGCAGGCGCTGGGCGGCGGAGCGGGTCAGCCCCTCCACGCTGCGGGCCAGAAGGGCGTCCAGCCGCTCGCCGGACTGCTGGACGGTGAAGGTGAGGGCGGTCATGAGCGGTGCTCCTGGGGGTGCAGGCCCTTCTCCAGCCGCTCATAGCCCCACATATAGTAGACCGCGGCGGCGATACCCCCCACCACCACGCAGATGTCCGCCACATTGAACACAGCAAACTCCATGAAGAGCACATGGAACATATCCACCACATAGCCCTGGAAGGCCCGGTCGATGAGGTTGCCCACTGCGCCCGCCAGCAGCAGGGCCAGGGAGATCCGGCCGAAGGGGTGGCGGAAGAAGCCGCGCACCAGCGCCATTAGCAGCAGGACAGACATAACCAGAGAGATCAGAGTGAGCAGCCAGGTGTGCTCTGAGAACAGGGAGAAGGCTGCCCCGGTGTTCTGCACATAGGTCAGATCCAGGATATGGGGCAGAAAGGGGAGGTACTCACCCAAAGGAATGTTTTGGACCACCAGGTATTTGACCAGCTGGTCCAGGGCCACCAGGGCCACCACAAGCACGGCATACAGCATGGAGGGTTCTCCTTTTCGACAGTCGCTTTGTTTGAACAGTCCTATTCTATCATGTTCCGCCCCGGGGGACAACGGGGAATTTTCCGGCTTCCGGTTGACAGCCCGGCGGAGGGCCGCCTACAATGGTGGGAGACCGCGGACAAGGAGGAGATCAGAATGGAGATCCAGGGCTTGCAGAAAATGACCCTGCTGGACTATCCGGGCAAGGTGGCCTGCACCGTGTTTTTAGGAGGGTGCGATCTGCGCTGTCCCTTCTGCCACAACGGAGAGCTGGTGGAGGGGGAGGCCCCCGCCGCCCTGGACGACGGGGAACTGACCGCATTTTTGAAAAAACGGCAGGGCCTGCTGGACGGGGTGTGCGTCACCGGGGGAGAGCCCCTGCTCCGGCCGGAGCTGGAGGGGCTGCTGGGCCGGATCAAGGAGTTGGGCTTTCCGGTGAAGCTGGATACCAACGGCAGCCATCCGGACCGGCTGCGCCGCCTGACGGAGGCCGGTCTGCTGGACTATGTGGCCATGGACATCAAAAACAGCCCGGAGCGATATGGAGAGACAGTAGGACGGTCCGGCCTGGACCTGGCCCCCTTCCGGGAGAGCGTCTCCTTCCTTCTCTCCGGGGCGGTGGACTATGAGTTCCGTACCACTGTGGTGCGGGAGCTCCATGATGGGGACAGCTTCCGGGCCATCGGCCCCTGGCTGTCCGGGGCACGGCGGTACTACCTCCAGAGCTTTGTAGACCGGGATACGGTGCTCCGGGCGGGGCTCCACCCCTGGGACCGGGAGAGCCTGGAGGGATTCGCTGCATTGGTGCGGCCCTGGGTGGAGCAGGTGGAGCTGCGGGGGGTGTGATCCGGGCTCACCGGCTCCGGGGGAGGAGCACCGTGAACACGCTGCCCTGATCGGGGATGCTGTCCACCTGGATCTGGCCGCCGCACAGTTCGACGATGCGGTGGACGATGGACAGGCCCAGGCCCAGACCCTTCTCGGTGTGATTGGGTTCCCCCTGGTAGTATTGGTCAAAAATGTGGGATATCATCTCCGGGGACATCCCGATCCCGGTGTCGGAGATCTGGACCTGGATCTGCTCCGGGGAGCACTGGAGGGTGATGGAAACCTCTCCCCCCTCGGGAGTGAATTTGATGGCGTTGTTCAGCAGATTGATCCAGACATGGCGCATCAGCTCCTCGTTCCCCACATAGGAGACAGGCTCCAGGTCGGCGGAGAAGGCGATGCGCTTTTTCTCCCAGGCGCTGGAGAGCAGGATGGTGCACCGCTTGATCTGCTCATCCAGGGAGAAGGGCTCCTTCTCGGGGATGGAGTGCTGGGATTCCAGCCGGGACATCAGCAGGGTGCTGTTGGCCAGATTGGCCAGGCGGTGGGCCTCCTCGGCGATGATCTGGAGATACTGGCTGCGCTCCTCCTCGGTGAGTCCGGGTTCCTGAAGCAGCTCGGCAAAGCCGGAGACGGCGGTGATGGGGGTCTTGAACTCGTGGGAGAAGCTGTTGATAAAATCCTCCCGCAGGGTCTGGACCCCCTGGAGCTCCTCGGCCATCTTGTTGAAATCCTCATAGGCGGCGGCCAGCGGGCCGGCCCGGCGGGGGTCCAGCCGCAGGGAGAAGTTGCCCTCCGCCACGCCGCGCAGCCCCCCGGCCAGGCCGGTGAGAAACTGGTTAAAGCGGTAGTTCAGACCGCAGCCCAGGATGACGGTGGAGCAGATGAGGAACAGCAGGGGCCCCAGGCCGCTGGACTGGGAAGCGGGGAGGGGCGTCCCGGTCAGGAGCCAGGAGCCCGCCATGTACAGGGCGGTGCAGACCAGATTGGACAGGATGGACAGGATGATAAACTCCTTGGTCAGCCACAGCAGAAGGCTGACGTTGGGCCTCTGTTTCCGCTTCATTCCAGCACCTCCGCCTTATAGCCCAGACCCTTGATGGTGATGATCCGAAACTCCTCGATGGCGCGCAGCTTGTTGCGCAGGCGGCTGATGTGGGTCTTGACGGTGTCCTCCCCGCTCTCGGAGTCGAAGCCCCATATATCGTCCAGCAGCTGATTCCGGGTGAAGATCTGGCCGGGGTAGGAGAGCAGCTTATAGAGCAGCTCGAACTCTTTTTTGGGCAGCTCCAGCACCTGCTCGCCCCGGGAGACGGTATAGGTGTTGGAGTCCAGCACCACCGGGCCGATGACGATCCGCCGCTCGCTGGCGATATGGGCCCGGCGGAGCAGGGCGTTGATCCGCCAGGTCAGTTCCTCGTAGTTCACCGGCTTGGTCATGTAGTCGTCCACGCCGGAGGAGAAGCCACGGCGCTTGTCCTCGAAGGACTGCTTGGCGGTGAGAAGCAGCACCGGGATGCCGTTGCCCTGGTCCCGCAGGGTCTGGACCAGGGTATAGCCGTCCATCCGGGGCATCATCACATCGGCGATGATCAGATCCACGGGCTGCCGCTCCAGCAGCTCCAGAGCCTCCACGCCGTCCTTGGCGCAGATGATGGTAAATTGATGCTTCAGCTTGGCGCAGGTGAGCAGGCGCATGGAGGCCTCATCCTCCACCAGCAAGATGGTTGCCATCTCCATCGCTCCTTTGTGTCGAGATGGGGAACCGGCCCCGGGCTCATGCTCGGAGAGGGGCCGCCTCCCGGAGGGCGGTGTGAACCGCCTGATCTGTTTCGATTGCTTGGTACTGATACAGTATAGTATAAAGAGAAGAGCGGTCCACGTCAAAGCCGGGTGTCCCGCTGTGGACGGGATGCTGCAATGCCCCTTATATGTTGAGGGTAACGGAGCCTGGTAAACCCAATGTAAACTTCCTGCGCTTTTTTTGCCTTCTGTGATTTTGACGAAGAGCACCGGACGGCCGGAGAGGAAAACAGTGAGTGTGCACAGAGGGGATCCCGGCCTTGTTTACGTTGAGTTTACCTTTGGAGACTATGATGAAAACTGACAGAGACACGAACCGGACGAATGACCGATGTGAAAAATGGAGGATCATCCCATGAGACGAACATTTGCCCTGCTGCTGGCCGCTGTGATGGCGGCCGGCACACTGACGGGGCCGGCGATGGCCGCCGAGAGCCAGCAGGAAGGAACCGCGGACAGCGCCTCCCAGGAGGTACAGGAGGAAACAAAGCTCCCGCCGGACCCGGAGGGGACGGTGACCTGGGCCAATCTGGACAGCCGGATCCGGTCGGGGAGCCTGAGCGCCCGGGTGCTCTCGGAGAACATCAGCGGGATCGAGGGGATCGACTACGATCTGATGTACGAGGATCTGCGGCGGCAGCTCAACGACATCGCCAACGCCCAGTGGTACATCACCGTCATGGGCGGGGATGACAGCGCCCTGGCCAACGCATACGATTCCCTTCGGGACACCTTTGACGATCTGAAGGAGGGCGAGGTCCAGGCGGACAACGCCGATGTGGTCTGGCAGCTGAACAGCACGGTGGATCAGATGGTGGCCGCCGGTCAGACCCTGTACATCACCCTGGTGGGTCTGGAGCAGCAGGCCGCCGACGGCCAGCGGAGCCTGGCCGCCCTGGACCGGAGCCTGGAGGAGCTGCGCCTGCGCCAGCAGCTGGGCCAGGTGTCCAGGCAGAACGTGGACGAGGTGGAGGCGCAGCGCACCCAGGTGGTCAGCCAGCTGAACACGCTGGACACCACGATCACGACCTATAAATCTCAGCTTCAGACCCTGATTGGGGCGGAGCCCACCGGGGAGATCTCCCTGGGCGCCCTGCCTGTCCAGGGAGAGGACGGGTGGACCGCGCCAGACTATGAGGCCGATCTGGCCGCAGCCAAGGCGGCCAGCTGGACCCTCCGCAATGCGGAAAAGACGCTGAAGGACGCCAAGGAGGACTGGAACGACGCCCAGAGCGACTACCGGGGCTCCCGGAAGCAGTACCTGCTCCAGGCTGCCGAGCACACCTGGGCGGCCGCCAAGCTGACCTATCAGTCCGCCTTCCAGGAATTTGAGACCTCTTTCCGCACCCTGTATGACTCCCTGGCGGACAAGGAGAACACCCTGAACAGCAAGCGTTCCGCCCTGGCCTGGCAGCAGACGGTGCTGGAGACCACCCAGAAGCGGTATGAGCTGGGTCAGGTATCCAAGATGAAGCTGCTGGCCGCTCAGGATGACCTGGCGGCCGCCCAGTCCGCAGTGGACGGGGCCTGGAGGGATCTGCTCTCCGCCCGCACCAGCTACCGCTGGGCGGTGGAGCAGGGCCTGATGTAAGAGAAAGGATGGAAGATCACCCCATGAAACGTACCATTTCCGCTGTGCTCTGCGCAGCGCTGGCCCTGACGCTGGCCGGCTGTGCGGAGGAGAAGGAACCCATGTTGGACCGGACGGTGACAGTGGAGACCACCGCCGCACAGACCGGCGAACTGAGCACCGAGAGCACCTATATCGGGACCATTTCCGCAGAGGGCACCGCCAGCGTGGTCTCTCTGGTTTCCGGCAATGTGGAGGAGGTCATGGTCTCGGTGGGTGACACGGTTTCCGCCGGGGACCCCCTGTGCCGCATCGACGACGAGAGTGCCCGCCTGGCCCTCCAGAATGCCCAGGCGGCCTATCAGAGTGCCCAGGAGAGCTATAACAGCGCCCAAGCGGGCTACGGCGGCGCCGACCTGCCGGTGCTGGAGGAGCAGCTGCGTCTGGCCCAGGATAACTATGAGGATACCCAGCACCTCTTTGAGATGGGCGCCGCCTCCCAGGCGGAGGTGGACCAGGCCAACCAGGCTCTGCTGTCCGCCCAGGCCGGGGTCGAGGCGGCCCGGGCCGGCCTGAGCTCCGCCCGGGCGGGGATCCAGTCCGCCCAGGTGGGCGTGAACTCCGCCCAGTACCAGCTGTCCCTCTATAACATGACCGCCCCCATCTCCGGGGTGGTGGAGGCGGTCAATCTGACCCTGAATAACTTTGCTGCCTCCGGAACGGTGGCCTTTGTCATCTCCAACGGCAGCAATAAAACGGTCACCTTCTACGTCACCGACCAGGTGCGCCAGACCCTGACCGCCGGCCAAGAGGTCTCGGTGGTCAGTGATGGCCGTACCTATCAGGGCGCGGTGACGGAGATCAGCGGCGTGGTGGACGCGGCCACCGGCCTGTTCAAGGTCAAGGCGGTCATCAACGAGGCCCAGTCCCTGCCTGACGGCCTGGCGGTGGAACTGACCACCACCGCCTACCGGTCCAGCGGGGCCATCCTGATCCCCAGCGACGCGGTCTATTTTGACGAGGGCAACGCCTATGTCTATGTGGCCCAGGACGGGACCGTGGTGCGCACCGAGGTAACGGTGGGCCTGTACACCGCGGATACCATCGCCGTCACCAGCGGACTGACCGCCGGGGATGAGGTGATCACCACCTGGTCCGCCGGACTGAAGGACGGCGCGCCCATCCGCCTGGCCGGACAGGAGGAAGCGGAAGGGATTGCTGACGCCTCCGGCACATCGGATGCCTCCGGCAGTGCCGCCGGCGGGACGGAGGCGCCGTAATCCATGAAACTGATTCGATTGATCCTGCGCCGGCCCACCTCGGTGATCCTGATGATCCTGGCCGTGGTGGTGTTCGGCTCGGCCTCCCTGACCGGGATGCCCCTGGAGTATATGCCTGACATGGAGATGCCCATGGAGCTGGTGATGGTCACCTGGCCTGGGGCGGACGCCGACAGCATCGACCGGCTGGTCACCCAGCCCATTGAGGACGAGTGCGAGACCCTGTCCGACATCGACAGCGTCAACTCCTACTCCTTTGACAACTACGCCATGCTCCAGCTGACCTATAAGTACGGTGTGGACATGGATGAGGTCTACTCCGACCTGAAGAACTCCATGGACAACCTGATGCCCACTCTCCCGGAGGACTGCGAGGACCCCCTGATCATGGAGCTGAGCGCCGACTTCATGCCCACCATGATCCTCTCCGCTGTGGCCCCCGAGGGGATGGACGCGGCCAGCTACCTCAACGACACGGTGGTGCCGGTGATCGAGAGCGTGGGCGGCGTGGCCCAGGTGGAGGTCACCGGGGCCCAGGACGAGTATCTGCGCATCGTGCTGGATGAGGCGGCCCTTCAGCAGTACCACCTCTCCATTTCGGCGGTGGGCTCCGCCATTGCGGCGGCCGACTTTGATATGCCGGTGGGTGACGTCACCCTAGGCACCCAGGACATCGCCCTGGGCGTCTACGGCAGCGTGGATGTGAACGCCGACTTCCGGAACCTGCCCATCCAGACCCCGTCGGGCCAGATGGTGGCCCTGGGGGATCTGTGCACCTTCTTCAACGTGTATGAGAAGGATGCGGAGAACCTCAGCCGCTACAACGGCGGCGACAGCGTCATGCTCAGTGTGACCAAGCAGGACAGCGCCGCCACCGTGGACGTCTGCGAGGACGTCATGGAAATTTTAGACCAGTACAGCGTGGACGGCCTGAGCTTCGAGGTTATTTACAACGAGGCGGACAGCATCATGGAGACCCTGGGAGAGGTGCTGAATACCCTGATCACCGGCATCATCCTGACCATGCTGGTGCTGTTCCTCTTCTTCGGCGACCTGCGGGCCAGCCTGATCGTGGGCATCAGTATGCCCCTGTCCATCCTGCTGGCGGTGATCCTTCTGAACTTTGCCGGCTTTGCCATCGACCTGATGACCGGCACCTCCCTCATCATCGCCATCGGTATGATCGTGGATAACTCCATCGTCATTCTGGAGAGCTGTATGCGCTCCCGAGAGAACGGCCTGGACTTCCGGGAGGCGGCGGTGGAGGGCACCTCCACCATGATCATGTCCACCCTGGCCGGTACGCTGACCACCGTGGTGGTCTATATCCCCCTGGCGATGGCCGAAGGCCTGGTGGGGATGATGTCCGGTCCCCTGAGTTGGACTATTCTGCTGACCATGCTCTCCTCCTTCCTATGCGCTGTGGTGGTGGTCCCCCTGGCCTTCGTATGGCTCAAGCCAAAGGCGAAGGAGGAACTGCCCATCAACCGGCTCCTGGCCCGGTTCCGTGCCTTCTACCGCCGGGTCATGCCCGGCCTGCTGCGCCGCCCTGGCAGGGTGGTCTCGGTGGGCGTGGCCTGCTTCCTGGCGGCCATCCTGCTGGCCAGCCAGATGGAGTTTGTGCTGATGCCGGACAACTATGACGGCAGCGTCAGCCTGGAGGCCACCTTCCGCTCCGGCACCAAGCTGTCGGTCATGGACGAGCGGATCCAAGACCTGGAAGATGCCCTTCTGGCGGATCCCAACTTTGAAAAGGTGACTCTGAGCGCATCGGAGAACACCGCCACCTTCACCGCCTACGCGGTGGACGGCTGCAAGCGCAGCAGTGAGGCGGCGGTGGAGGAGTACACCAACCGCTTCGGCAGCTCCCCCGGCATGGACCTGGCGGTCACTCCCACCAGCGGCGACTCCAGCATGGGCGCCATGATGGGAGGGGGCAATACCAAAGATGTGACCCTGGTGGCCGACAGCCTGGACATCCTGGAGCAGGGTGCGGATCAGGTGGCCGACGCCATGGGCCAGGTCCCCGGCGTGATCCGGGTGGCCAACGGGTTCGACCAGAGCCGCGTTAAGGGCCGCCTGGTGGTGAACTCCCAGAAGGCTCAGGCCCTGGGGACCACGGAATCCGCAGTGGCCATGCAGGTCTATTACCTGCTCAACGGCATGACCGCTACCACCCTGGACAACTATGGAGACTCCGATTCGGAGTACGATGTGGTGCTGGAGTACCCTGAGGGCAAGTATGATGACATCACGACCCTTCTGGATTACCCTGTTGCCACCCAGAGCGGCCGTATGATCACTCTGCGGGACATCGCTGACGTGGAGTACATCACCACCCTGCCCAGCATCACCCGGCAGGACGGGCAGTACAGCGTTACTGTCACGGCCACCACAACGGATACCGCCAAGTACACCGCGGCCAGCGCCATCGACAGCGCGGTGCGGGGGCTGACCCTTCCCGAGGGGGTCACGGTGGGGACCGGATCGCTGGACTCCACCACGGAGGAGGCCACCCAGAGCGTAAGTACCGCCCTGCTGTCCGCCATCTTCCTGGTGTTCTTGGTCATGGGCATCCAGTTCGACTCCCCCAAGCTGTCCATCATGGTCATGCTGTGCATTCCTCTGAGCCTGGTGGGCTCTATCGGCCTGATGTTCCTGTCCGGTCGCCCCATGAGCATTCTGGGCCTGATGGGCTTCCTAATGCTGGTGGGTATTGCGGTGAACAACGGCATCTATCTGGTGGATGGCACCAACCAGCTGCGCCGGACCATGCCCCTGGGTGAGGCCCTGGTGGAGGCGGGCACCACCCGTCTGCGCCCCATCCTGATGACTACCCTGACCACCATTATCTCCATGGTGCCGATGATCTTCTCTACCGACAGCGGCATGAGCATGATGAAGGATATGGCCTATATCATCATCGGCGGCCTGGTGGCCTCCACGGTGCTGGCCATGTTCCTGATGCCCGCCTTCTATCTGCTGATTCGGCGCGAGAATCCGGACGGTACCAAGCGGAAGGCCTTGTTCAGCCGCCATAAGAACAAGGAAAATGCGGCGGTTTGAGTGATTTCGATCCAGACAGAAAACACACGGCTCCCAACGGGAGCCGTGTGTTTTTGTATTCTGTGAGGAAAGGTCAGTGGGCGAGCCAGCCGGCGTACTCCTCCGCGGCGCGCACCCGGCCCACAGCAGAGAGAGAGGCCCCCTGAGGGCGGAAGAGATGCTGGGCCAGCTGGCGCAGCTCCTGCCGAGTCACCTGCTCATAGCACTCCAGAAGCTCATCGACCTCCCGCACCCGGCCGTACAGAAGGCCGGAGGCGCCCAGGTGGCTCATTCGGGACTGGACGGACTCCAGGCCCATTAGAAGGCCGGCCTGAGCCTGTTCCCGGGCACGGTCCAACTCCTCCTGGGTGGGACCATGCTCAGCCAGGTCGCTGACGATGTTCCGCACGGCATCCAGGGCCTGAGCCTCCTGTTCGCTGCCGGTGGCGGTATAGATACCCAGCAGACCGGTGTCCGCATGGTCGGCCACATAGGAATATACGGTATAGCACAGCCCCCGCTTCTCCCGCAGCTCCTGGAAGAGGCGGGAGGAGCAGCCTCCCCCCAGGATGGAGTTGAGCAGCAGCAGGGCGTAGCGCTGGTCATCCCGATAGGACAGGCCGGGGTAGGCCAGGATCAGATGGTTCTGCTCAATGGCCTTCCGGCGCACGGTGACAGCGGGGTGGTAGACCGCGTCCCGCATCCGGCGGGGTGTGGAGGCGGGCAGGGCGGCCAGCCGTTCCCGCAGGGCGGTGATGTGGCGCTCCTCAAAGCGGCCTGCCAAGGCAACCACGATAGAGCCGGGACAGTAGTGCTCCGCCTGCCACTGGCGCAGGGATTCCCCCGTCATCTCATTCAGGGTAGAGGAGCGGCCCAGGATGGGGCGGCCCAGGGGGCGGCCCTTATAGACCGCCATGGACAGCCGGTCGGCGCACAGGTCCTCCGGGGCATCCTCGTACATCCCGATCTCCTCCAGAATCACGCTCCGCTCCAGTTCTACATCCTCCTGGGCGAAGCGGGAATGGAACAGCATATCGCACAGCAGGTCAGAGGCCCGGTCCAGGTGGCGGTCCAGGCACCGGGCGTAGTAGCAGGTGCTCTCTTTGGTGGTATAGGCGTTGACCTGACCGCCGATGGCGTCGATCTCCCGGGCCAGGTCAGCGGCGGAGCGCCGGTCAGTGCCCTTAAAGGAGAGGTGTTCAATAAAATGGGCCGCGCCGTTTTCTGTGGCGCGCTCGTGGCGGGAGCCCGCCCCCACGAAAAATCCGAGGGCGGCGGAGCGGGCCCCCGGAATGTATTCAGTCAAAAGCCGGGCTCCATTGGAAAGGGTAATGGTACGGTACATGGCTGTTTCCTCACTTTGACAAGTTTCGTGGATAAAGTATACCACATCTCTAGGGAATCCGTCTATCCAAGTTTCACATTTCTGTACGCCTTTCCCGCGGACGCTGAAAAAATGGAAGCCTACGGGTATAATGTGCCCCGAGCCTGTCCACAATAGGTTTCGGAGGTGGTTTCCATGAAACGGAACCGATTGGAAAAACTGGGCGACTTCGTGCTGGGAAAGGGCTTCTACATAGTCCTGTTCCTGTGCGTCGCCGCAATTGGAATTTCGGGCTATTATCTCATCCGCTCCGTCAGCGGGAGCGAGCCGGCGCAGGAGCCGGTCACAGCGAACCCCAGCGTCACCCTGCCGGACAGCAGCGCGGTCTTTCCCGGCGAGCAGTCCCACCAGCCTCAGCCTACGCCGGAGCCGGCGGCTCAGCCGGACGATCCTCAACCGAAGAAGGACGCGGAGACGGCCGCACCGGCGCAGCCCCGGGAGGTGGTCTACACCTGGCCGGTGAAGGGGCAGGTGCTCCGGGGCTTCACGGTGGAGGCCCTGGCCTATGACGAGACCATGGGGGACTGGCGGACCCATGGGGGGATCGACATCGCCGCCGAGGAGGGCCGGAAGGTGCTGGCGGCCGGAGAGGGCCAGGTGGCTGAGGTGTATGACGACGCCATGATGGGCACCACGGTGACCATTCTTCAGCCGGACGGGGTGACGGCGGTGTATTCCAACCTGGCCCAGAAGACCGCGGTGGCGGTGGGCGACCTGGTGGATACCGGCGCCGTGCTGGGCGAGGTGGGGCGGACAGCCCTGGCGGAGAGCGGCCTGGAGCCCCACCTCCACCTGGAACTACTGGCGGACGGGGAGCCGGTGAATCCCCTGGCCTATCTGCCAAAATTGAATTGACATCAAGCTCCGAGGGCGGCTGTCATACGACAGCCGCCCTCGGAGCATTCGGTCTCAGGAATGCCGCCGCGCGGCTTCCTTCAAAGAGGGATACCGTTTGATGGCATCCAGATAGGCCACCACGATCGCCTTTTTGGAGGAGCCGCCGTAGCGGCGGTTCAGCTCTGCCTCCAGCGTCTCTTTCCGCTCCCACAGATTCTGCCCCACAAAGAGGCGGGAGAGGAATGTCTCGGTCAGGTCCACCGTATGGGTGCAGCCGAATTGCAGGATCTGGTCGGTCTCCGGGTCTACCTCAAAGGCGAGGTAAAAGGAATTGAAGATCTTGGTGATGGCGTTATCCAGGTTGGTGCGGGACTCGCCGATCAAATACACACTCTCTGACATCACTGTGTCTCCTCCTGACGTTTGCTTAGACTATATCCTCTATTATGCCGTCTGAGGCGGTAAGAAGCAAGTGCTTTTAGGACTTACAGGCAGTTTCTATGGAAAAAGTCCAGAGCATTCTGATAGAGGATACCAGAGGCCACAGTCTCGGGGATGTTGCGGGAGAGGAGATACTCATAAATGCCGGCTGCCTTGGTGGGGGAGTCCAGACACTCAGGGAGTTGGGCGCCATCAAAATCAGAGCCGAGGGCCAAGCACTTCTCAGCACCCAGAGAGAGGAAGCGGTCCACATGGCGGTACAGATCATCCAGGCTCTCCACATTCCGGTCATCACGGAGGAAGGCCACGAAATAGTTCAGGCCGATGAGGCACTCACGGCGCACCATCTCGCGGATCATATCATCGGTGAGGTTGCGCTTGTGGGCGGCCACGGAACGGGCGTTGGAGTGGGTGGCGGTAAAGGGCTTCTGAGCTACCTCCAACAGGTCAGCGAAGCCGGCGTCATTCAGGTGGGAGACGTCCGCCAGGATATTGTACTTCTCCAGTTCAGGAATCAGCTTCTTGCCGAAGTCGGTCAGGCCGTGCTCGCTGACGTGGCCGGAACCGATTTCATTCTCACCGTTCCAGGTGAGGGTGATGGCCTTGACTCCGTCCTCTGCCAGCAGGCGGACCCGGTCCAGGTCGCCAGCCAGGGCAGAGCCGTTTTCTACACTGAGGAAGGCAGCAGTCCGGTTGGACTGGAACGCCTCTTCCATATCAGCGCAGGTGCGGCAACGTTTTACGCGGTCAGAGAACTTGTCCATCTGGCGGATGAAGTTGTCCCGATTGGCCTCGTAATAGCGGATGGCATCCTCACCGCGGCATTCATCGGGGATAAAAATGGCGTAGAACTGGGCCCAATGGACCCCTTCGGGGATGCTGGTCAGGGACAGGACACGCTGGGGATCATCCAGAGTATCGGTCCCAAGACCGCTGCTGTACTTGCAGTCAGTCAGAGTATCACAGTGCAGATCGATCAGTGCATAAGGTTTCATAGCTATATTCCTGCCTTCCAAACTTATGGTGGGATGAGGCCGGTTGGCTCTCTCGGCAGGGCAGATGCCACGCCGGGGAAGATCGGCCGTTAGGTGGAGCCCCCCGAACCCCAGTGGGGCCGGGGGGCGGGACATTGCAAGAGGTGTGCGTTACTTCTGGAACATCTGGGTGAAGATCACGGCACACTCCGCACGGGTGGCGGAACCGGCAGGCGCCAGGGTGGTGGCGCTCCGGCCGGAGATCAGGCCGCTGCCTACAGCCCAGCTCATGGCGTCTTTGGCCCAGACGGAGACGGCGGCGGAGTCGGCATAACCGGACAGGTCGGCGGTCTTGGACACATTCATGCCCTTCTTCTGGGCGTAGCTGTGGAGAATTACGGCCAGCTGCTCACGGGTGACAGGGGCGTTGGGATCCATGCGGCCGTCGGGGTAACCGGCGATCACGCCCTGGCCCTTGGCCCACTGCATGGCATTGTGGAACCAGGCATTTGCAGGCACGTCAGAGATGGCAGCCGCGCCGGAGACGGTGGGCTTGCCCTCACGGGCGTACAGGATCTGGGCGACCATGGCGCGGGTGACGGTGCCCTTGGGATCGAAGCGGTCGGCGGAGACACCGGCCATCAGGCCCATGTCCACGGCGTCCTGCACCGCGTCATAGAACCAGTCGTTCTTGGAGACGTCGGAGAAGCCGGGCTGCTCCGCAGCGCCCTCCAGGGCAAAGGTGGCGCGGATGGTCTGGTCGCTGGTGACATTCTTAAAGGTGTAGGAGTCCACAGCGCCCACGCTCTTGCCGTTGACGGTCACGTCAGCGATGGCGTAGCCCTTGTCAGCGGTGATGGTGTAGGTCTTGGAATCGTTCTTCTCCACACGGACGGTGCCCTTGGGGCTGATGGAGCCGCCCTTTCCGGCAGAGGCGCGGATGGCATAGGTGGGATCGGAGTGATCGCTGCCGCCGCTGGAGCTGCCGGTGTTCTCATGGAACAGATCAGCCAGGATCTCGGCAGGAGTCATATCGGCATAGCCATCAGGATCGGAGATCACGCCATTCTTCAGGTTCCAGCTGAACTTACCAGCATAGTCACCATAAACCTTGGTATAGCTGTCAAAGGTCAAACACAGGACCTGGTCACCGTAGCGCTCGCTCCACTGGGGGAAGTACTTGTTCATGTACTGGTTGGCCAGCTTATAGGCCTCGCAGTTCTTGTTAGGACCGATGGCGCTGATCTGCACACCGGCACCGTTGGTGGTGTTGGGGGTGGAGTGCATAAATACGATGGAGCCATCCTTGCAGGTGCCAAGGGAGATCCACACATGGCCGTTCATGGAGAAGATGTCGCCAGGCTTGAACTCATGGCCCTCATAGATGCGGCGGCCATCGCCGTCCTCATCGACCCAAGGCTTGCCGGTGGTTTCATCCATCAGCACATCGCCCATATCCATGGTGCCCCAGCCCTCATTGGAAGCGAAGACACCAGCCTGCTTGGTAGCGGACATCACGTAACCCTTGTTGTCGGCCACGGTGCTGTTCTCGGTGTTCATCAGGTTGTAGACAGACCAGCCAACATAGCCGGAGCAGTCAATACCAGCGTAATAATACTGGTTCCATGCGTTGTGGGGATAGTAACTCTCAGCGGGATTGGGGTTCTTATAGTGGTAGGTCTTGTCCTGGCTCTGGAAGAAGTCGATCCAGCTCTGAGACAGGCCGATGGTCATGGACTGGTTGGAGGAGTTCACATCCTGCCAATCCCAGGTGCCGCCATAGACGTACAGGGCAGTGCCCACAGGCTCCATAGCGGTAGCCAGGAAGTTCTTCAGGGTCTTCTTGCCGGGGGTGCCAGACACAGGAGCCTTGTACTCTTCAGCGACAAAGGCTTTGTAGACGGTCTCGGCCTGATCGCCATTGACCATGACCTTGACGGTGTCGCCCACGGCAACCGTAGCAGCCTTGACGGAGGAACCGCCGGCCTTGGAGGTAATCTCGTAGGTCTTGGAATCTGCGGTGTTCAGAGTCTTGCCGTTCACGGTGATGGTGTCATTGCCGATGGCGGTGACCTCACCCATGACCACATTGCTGTGGCCCTTGTCCTTCAGCTCAACGTCAATGACCTGAGCCTCGTCCTTCACGGTGATGTCGTAGATATAGCCCTCCTGGAGCTGGTTCTGGATCTCGAACTTGCCGCCGTCAGCGGGAATGGTGTAAGTCTTGATGTCGCCATCGATGAAGAAACGGTGCTTGAAAGATTCCTTCTCATTCTTGGTTACAGTACCATAATTCTCAACGCCCAGATAGACGGCTTCCATGGTCTGCTGGGGGATTGTGATACCCTCGAACAGGTCGGCCAGGATCTCGTCAGCTTTCTTATTGGCATAGCCATCAGGGTCAGCGAGAGTGTTCTTCAGATCCCAGCTGAACTTGCCGGCATCTTTGCCGCTGTACTTAGTGTAGCTGTCAAAACTCTTATAGACCTTGTGATAGCGCTCCCACCACTGGGGATAGTACTGGCTCATGTACTTCTCGGCCAGCTTTACAGCCTGGCAGTTCTCGGAATCGCCCACGCCGTTGATCTGGACGCCGCCGCCGCCCTGACCGTTGATGCTGTCAGAGGGGGTGGAGTGGAGGATGACCAGAGAGCCATCGTCACACTTGCCCAGGCAGATCCAGACGTGGCCGTTCATGGAGAAGATATCGCCGGTCTTGAAGTCCTCGGGCTTGAAGGGGGCTTTCTGTTCCCAGGTGCCCCAGCCCTGAGTCTGAGCAAAGTTCTTGGCCTGCTTAGTGGCGGACATTACATAGCCATTACTGTCAGCCACGGTGCTGTTCTCGGTGTTCATCACATTGTAGACAGACCAGCCTACAAAGGCGGAGCAGTCAATGCCGGCATAGTAGTACTGGTTCCACTGCTCATGGGGATAGTAGCTCTCGCTGTGATCAGCATTGTACTTGTAGGTGTAATTAGCGTCCTGGCTCTGGAAGAAGTCGATCCAGCTCTGGGACAGGCCGATGGTCATGGACTGGTTAGAGGAGTTCACGTCCTGCCAGTCCCAGGAGCCGCCGTAGACATACAGAGAGGTGCCAACGGGGGTCAGAGCAGTGGACAGGAAGTTCTTCAGGGTCTTCTCGCCGGGGGTGCCGGACACAGGAGCCTTGTACTCCTCGGCAACAAAGGCCTTGTAGACAGTCTTGGCCTGATCGCCATTGACCATAACTTTAACGGAGTCGCCTACCTTGACAGAGGCAGCCTTCACAGAGGAGCCGCCGGCCTTGGAGGTGATCTCATAGGTCTTGGAATCTGCGGTGTTCAGAGTCTTGCCGTCCACAGTGATGGTGTCCTTGCCGATGGCAGTGACCTCGCCCATGACTACATTGGCATGGCCCTTATCCTTCAGCTCAACATCGGTGACCTCGTTGGCGGTCACATCAATGTCATAGACATAGCCTTCCATCAGCTGGTTCTGGAGGCTGTATGTGGCATCAGCGTCCACAGTGAAGGTGCGGACGTCGCCGTCTACGAAGAACTGGTGCTGGAAGGTGGGCTTGTGGTCCCAGTTGGTATTCCGGTCACCGTAGCCCTTGACGCCCAGATATACGGCCTCACCGTGATAGGTGTCAAACAGGTCGGCCAGGATCTCGTCAGCGCTCATATTGGCATAGCCATCAGGGTCAGCGAGAGTGTTCTTCAGATCCCAGCTGAACTTGCCGGCATCTTTGCCGCTGTACTTAGTGTAGCTGTCAAAACTCTTATAGACCTTGTGATAGCGCTCCCACCACTGGGGATAGTACTGGCTCATGTACTTCTCGGCCAGCTTTACAGCCTGGCAGTTCTCGGAATCGCCCACGCCGTTGATCTGGACGCCGCCGCCGCCCTGACCGTTGATGCTGTCAGAGGGGGTGGAGTGGAGGATGACCAGAGAGCCATCGTCACACTTGCCCAGGCAGATCCAGACGTGGCCGTTCATGGAGAAGATATCGCCGGTCTTGAAGTCCTCGGGCTTGAAGGGGGCTTTCTGTTCCCAGGTGCCCCAGCCCTGAGTCTGAGCAAAGTTCTTGGCCTGCTTAGTGGCGGACATTACATAGCCATTACTGTCAGCCACGGTGCTGTTCTCGGTGTTCATCACATTGTAGACAGACCAGCCTACAAAGGCGGAGCAGTCAATGCCGGCATAGTAGTACTGGTTCCACTGCTCATGGGGATAGTAGCTCTCGCTGTGATCAGCATTGTACTTGTAGGTGTAATTAGCGTCCTGGCTCTGGAAGAAGTCGATCCAGCTCTGGGACAGGCCGATGGTCATGGCCTGGTTGGAGGAGTTCACATCCTGCCAGTCCCAGGTGCCGCCGTAGACGTACAGGGCGGTGCCCACGGGCTCCATGGCGGTGGCCAGGAAGTTCTTCAGGGTCAGCTTGCCGGGCACGCCGCTGACAGGGGCGGTGTAGTCCTCGGCAATAAACATCCGGAACAGCTTGGTTACATGGTCATCAGAGTCTACTACGATGCGGACGGTCTCATCCTGCTTGAGCTCATTAAACTTGATGTCCTGAACAGTGGCCCCGCCGGCCTTGGAGGTGATGTCATAGAGCTCGGCATCCTTGTTGATCGTAAAGGACTCATTGTCCACCTTGATCCGCCAGTCGCCGTCATCATCGGTCCACACTTTGGTCAGGACACCGGCCACATCGCCCTCTTCCATCTCGGCACCGGTGACTGTATAGCCGCTGATGGTGATATCGTAGATGTAGCCCTCCTGGAGCTTGTTCTGGAGTTCGAACTTGCCGCCGTCGGCGGGAATGGTAAAGGTCTCTTCATGGCCATCCACAAAGAAACGGTGCTCAAAAGATTCCTTCTCATCCTTGGTGACCCTGCCATAGTCCTTCACTCCCAGGTAGACAGCATCGTCGCCGATGGCTGCCCGGGGGGCATTCCCTGATTCTGCTGCAAACGCTGGCACTGCCAGGGACGACAGCATGGACGCGGAGAGAAGCAGGGCGCAAAGCTTCTTCTTCATTCGTTGCACATTCCTTTCCTGATTGTTATGAGTTTAGAGCTCTGTATATTCCAGGACCTCCTTGGTCCTTAGGAATTCCTCATAGCGCAGGCCGCGGTCCTCGGTCTCCATCTCGCCCACCTGGTTGTCGTACGGGTCGGCGCGCCAGTGATCCTTGGGGACATCAAAGTCGCCCTGGAACTGGGTGTTGGCCACCATGCGGAAGGTGTCCAGGTTTCCGAAGTAGTGGAGACGGCGCTCTTCGTTGTTCTCCCGGACCGCACCGACTCCGAAGGAAGGATCCGCGTAAAGCCAACCATAGGGTGCGGCATAGAACTGGGCCCAGTCATGGGCACCGCAGAAGCCGGGCTCTACCTTCCAACCGCTCTGCCACCGGGCGGGAACACCAGCACAGCGGCACAGCGTGATGAACAGCAGGGCGAATACGCCGCAGTCGCCGGTGCGGCTCCGCGCGCAGTTCTCCGCAATGTTTTCCAGGCTGAAATAGGCCGGCATGAAGTTGTAAGAGGCGTTTTTGGTGATGAAGTCATAGATCCGGCGGGCCTTCTCCAGGTTGGAGTCTGCGCCCTGAGTCAGAACCCGGGCCAGTTCCCGGAGATACGGAGTGAAGAGGATGTGGGGGGCCTCCTCACCCAGCCAGCGCTGGGCATCCTCGGGAAGTTCGGGGGCGCCAGGGGCGGTTTCCGGCCGGGTCAGATCGTGGTAGTGCAGGGTCTGAGTGAAGGAGAACTCTACCTCAAAGGGGTGGTTCTCTTCCATCACTTCCTCCCAGAAGATGACCCGCTGAGGAGCGTCCTCGGGAGAGATATGAGTGGGCTCGGGAGAGACCCGCTCGATACGGATGTCGCTCTGGGCATCACACGCACAGGGCAGAGGCAAATAGGCCCGTACCCGGCGGCCCGGCTCAAAGCACTCATCCTTCATCTGGACAGTAGCCCGGCAGCGCACACGGCTGGCGGCAGTTCCCTCTGTGCGGAGTTGATTTGCAACCCGGTCCAGACGGCCTTCGGGATCTTGCCCGTCCGCTCCGGCGGTCCTGACGCCCGCCCGGGCGGCAAAGGCCGCGTTGGTCTTGCAAAGCGTTTCAAAGAAACGGTCGAAGTAGTGGGGGACGCCGTGGTCATAGATCCAGTCGATCTTCCACTGGTCCTCCAGGGCGTCGAACTCCGCCTCGGTGAAGTCGGGAATGTGCTCCCGCACCAGGGCCAGGGCCTCCTCCTTGGGATAGGGGTAGTCCAGAGGCAGACGGAGGATGAGTTCACGCTGAACGGTCAGGCAGCGCTTGAGTGCCTCAGGAGTAGTGGGGGAAGCCAGGTGGCGGTCAATGGCGGCCACAGCTCCCTCAAAGTCTCCGTGGAGTTTCCGACGAAGTACATCGTTGGGCAGTCCGATGTGGAGATAACGGAAATTTTCGTTGATGTTCATGGTTCTCCTTTCCATTTTTTCAGTGGTCAGGTGAAAAAGGGTAAAAAGGTGCGCCGGACCTCCCGGGCCCGGCGCACCGGTGTCGCATCAGATGAACATATGAAGGATGGCGCCCATACCCAAACCGAGTAGGTTGCCGATGGCCGCGCCCAGCACGCCCATCAGAACGCCGATGCCGGCGAAGGAGGCGTCATAAGCGGTAGCCACAATGGGGGCCGATGCACTGCCGCCGATGTTAGCCAGGGAGGCAGTGGAGACCATGCACAGATCCCAGTGGAAGATCTTGGACAGGATGAACATGGTGACCACGTGCAGCACCAGAACCAGCATGCCGTAAACAACCCACATGGGAGCGGACAGCAGATCGGTAACAGTGGCAGTGGAAGCCAGCAGAGAAACAACAGCGTACAGATAGACGGTGGACAGCTCCTCCACGGCGGGCAGCTTGCCCAGAGGAGTCATGGCGCAGATCAGGCCCAGCACGGTGACGAACACGGTGGTGCAGGTGCCCTTGTCGAACATAGCCAGACCCATGTTGGCCAGACCGGCGTTCATGGCGGCGCCCACAGACTGGGAGATGGCGGAGACCAGCAGGGACAGACCGATCAGGAAAATCCAATCGCCAGAAGAAGCCTTGCGAGCCTTATCCTTCTCCACCTCAGCGTTGGCGGCGGCGGCGATGGCGTCCAGGCCGGAGGTGTTGGCCTTGGTGGCCTTGTTCCACTTGTTGGCATAGCGGACGGCCAGCAGCAGCAGGGCGATCCACACAGAGTAGCAGACGGTATCCAGGGCCAGGGCGCAGCTGTAGGAGCCGGCGTCAACGGGCAGAGCGTCCTGCATAGCGGCCATGTTGGCGGAACCGCCGACCCAAGAGGCGTACAGAGCAGCCACAGCAGCCCAAGTCTTCTCGCCGCCGCCCAGGGGGCCCATAAAGACAGGATAGAACACCAGGAAGCCCAGGCCCAGAGTCAGAGAGCAGGCCAGGAAGATGGCGATCATCCGGCCGCCCAGCTTGGCCAGCTTGCGGAAGTCACACCGCAGCAGCATGACGAAGATCATGGCGTACAGCAGGTTGTTCTTCAAAGCGGAGTAGACTGCGGAGCAGGCGTCCGAAGCATACAGGCCCATGGTGCAGAAGACCATGTTCAGCACATAGATCCACACCAGGGGCGGGACCACATTAAAGACCTTCCACTTGGCGTATTTCTCCAGAGCCAGCAGACCGCCGGCCAGGAACATCAGAAATGCGATGTAAGTAAAGCCGTTTGTGATGGTAAACATAGTTTTGTTTCCTCCCTATTTCTAGTGATTGGGGATCTGTCTCCCAGCACACAACCTGGGGGACAGTGGGAAGCGGAGCTTCCCGGTTTTGACACACCTCTCTCTCCTTGAACTTGGGGCGCTACGCTCTGTCCTCCTTCCAGTTGGTTTTGCATACAAAAAAACCAGCAAAAACAAGAAGCACGTAAAGACGTACCCTTATTTTGGCTGGATTTTATCTGTGGTGACGGGACGGAAAGGACCCCTCAGACAGCTAAAGCAGCAGTTCACTTGATAATAGATATTATAGCAATTTCAACGAAAAAGTCAAGTGACTTTTGCGCTGGGATGTGGAAAAAGATAATCGGTGATGAAAAACCCCCTTCTATATGGGGATTTAGGCCCTGTCATAATGAAAAAAGTGTGGTGGACAAGCCGACGGGAACCGACAGGAAGTGTGTGGAGGTGGTTTGGACTGTCAATTTGCACAAACGATTGATAAGATGAATATTCTTTCATTCTGCTTGACGGGTGGACGGACCGCACCGTATAATGGAGCCCACAGAAATGGAGCGGAGCGGCCCAGCCGTGGGCTCCGAAGCAGAAGGAGGGAGGAGCAGGATATGGGACAAAAGGCGATCCTGATGGCGGGCCTGCTGACTGTGGCCCTGTCTGCCTGCGGCGGTCCGTTTTCCATGGAGGAGACTGCGGGAGGCGAGGGCGCGCTCTCCGGCTCACAGGCGTTGCAGAGTGGAGACGGCTCAGCCTGCTCCATGGAGCGGTCCTGTGCGGTGCTGTATATCGGCGTCGGGAACCAGTTTGCGGAGTATCCGGTGGAGTACACCGGCGAGTTGGATGAGAATGGACAGATCCCGCCGGAGGAGGTGGTGTCCGCCATGGCCAGCCTCACCGGCTGGAGCCTGGATCTGGCAGAGCCGATCTTTTCCGGAAAGGGCGGAATCACGGTCTCCTTCGCGGATACCTCCGCCCTGTTTGTCGGCCCTCCGGAGGAACAGAGGGAGGAGTTCCGTGTTTATGACGCCCTCCAGCTGGACCAGACGATTCTGGACAGCCTGAAGAAAACCCTCCAGTGCTGGGCGGTGGACCCGGAGCTGGGGGAGCCAGACCAGGTGGACGTCTGGTTCTGCGGGGCGGACGGCGGCGACCTGGCCCTCCCCGGCACGGGAGTGACCATCCCAGCGGCCCAGCCCTATGAGCAGTTCCCACAGCCCGGAGCTGGGGCGGCGCCGTAGACCGGCGTCGCCCCAGCTGGGATATGACAAGACGGCAAGAGGCCCCGGCGATCCGCCGGGGCCTCTTGCCTGTGTGTGTTGTAAAAGGAGAGGGAGAAATGGGAGAAATTTTAAGACTTCGTGTTTACATTCATATCCTACCCCATAATTAAGGCAAAATCGTGACGATGGTATGAACAGTTTGTAAACAGTTTCACGCAAAACCGCTGCTTTTCTCTCTAAAACATACAGAACTGATCCAGAGAGGGCATGGAACTGCCCTGCCTTCCGTCTTGACGGAACAACGGGCGGCGTGAGATAATATATTGATAAAAGACATAGATCTGCCGGGGCCTGTTGGCTCCAGCGGAGCAAGGAGGCATTTTGCATTGATCAAGGCATTGACCCGGCGCTGTCTGGGCGGAGCGGACCCCACCGCTCCGGAGGTCCGGCAGCGGTGCGGAACACTGGCGGGAGGCGTGGGCATCCTGCTGAATACCCTGCTGTGTCTGGGAAAGCTGGGGGCAGGGCTGCTCACTGGCTCCATCGCCGTGGTGGCGGACGGGCTGAACAACCTGTCGGACGCCGCCTCGTCGGTGATCACGCTGATCGGCTTCCGGCTGGCCGGGCAGGCGGCGGATGAGGAGCACCCCTTCGGACACGGGCGGATCGAGTACCTCAGCGGCCTGCTGGTGGCCATGGCAATCCTGCTGATGGGCTTTGAGCTGGGGAAGAGCTCCCTGGAAAAGCTGCTCCACCCGGAGCAGCTGTCCTTCTCCTGGCTGGCCATTGCCATCCTGGCGGTGTCCATCGGGATGAAAATTTGGATGTTCCACTTTAACCGCGTCCTGGGGGAGGCCATCTCCTCCCAGGCAATGAAGGCCACGGCGGCCGATTCTCTCTCCGACGCGGTAGCCACCGCCGTGGTGCTGGCCGCCGCCCTGGTGGACCACTTTCTGGACCTTCAGGTGGACGGCCTGGCCGGCCTGCTGGTGGCCGCGTTTATCCTTAAGACGGGCTGGGAGGCCGCTAAGGACACGCTGGACCCCCTGCTGGGCCGGGCCATGGATCCGGAGCTGGCGGCAGACATCGACAAGCTGGTGCTGTCCCACCCCAACATCCTGGGCATCCACGACCTGGTTTATCACGACTACGGACCCGGCCGGGCCATGATGTCCTTCCACGCGGAGGTCCCGGCGGACACCGATCTGCTGGAGATGCACGACATCATCGACCACATCGAGCGGGAGCTGAAGGCCAAGCACCACATTGAGACGGTGATCCACACCGACCCAGTGGTCAATGATGAGCGCACCAACGCCCTGCGGGAGCAGGTGGAGGCGGCGGCCAAGGCGCTGGATCCGGCCCTGTCTATCCACGACCTGCGGATCACCGCCGGCCCATACCACACCAACGTGCTGTTTGATGTGATGGTACCCTACGGCTTCCGCCTGACCGACGCCCAGGTGACCCGGGAGCTGCGGCAGGCGGTGGAGGCGCTGTCGGAGAAGTATTCCGCGGTGATCCAGGTGGACCACTCCTATGTGGAGCGGCGGGAGGACGTCTGACGGGGGATATTTACAAATTATTCACCCCAAACGCGGGGATCCCGTCTATAATAGAGGAGAAGATCCGGGTGGGAGGGGCAGAATGCGCCCGCCCGGGCCACCAATGAAAAAATGGAGGGTTTCACCATGTCCCAGAAGGTGCTTATTGTAGAGGATGACAGTAATATCGCAGAGCTGCTCCATCTCTATCTGGAGAAGGAGGGGTTTGAGACCAAAGTAGCCAAGGACGGCGGAAAGGGTGTGGAGTATTTCCGCTCCTTCCAGCCGAACCTGGTGCTGCTGGACATCATGCTGCCCATTATGGATGGCTGGACCGTGCTGAAAAAGATCCGGGAGGAGTCTGCGGCCCCGGTCATCATGCTCACCGCCAAGGGGGAGACCGAGGACAAGGTGACCGGCCTGGAGGGGGGCGCGGACGACTACATTGTCAAGCCCTTCGAGATGAAGGAGGTCCTGGCCCGCATCCACGCGGTGCTCCGCCGCACCGGCCAGGAGGAGGAGCAGGGAGATCAGAAGCTGTCCTTTGATAAGCTGGTCATCAACCTGGACTCCTATGAGCTGCTGGTGGACGGCAAGCGGGTGGATACGCCCCCTAAGGAGCTGGAGCTGCTCTATCATCTGGCCTCTGCGCCCAACCGGGTGTTTACCCGGAACCAGCTGCTGGACGAGGTGTGGGGCTTCGACTACTTCGGCGACTCCCGGACGGTGGACGTCCACATCAAGCGCCTGCGGGAGAAGCTGGAGGGGGTCAGCGACCAGTGGCGGCTCAAGACCGTGTGGGGCGTGGGCTATAAATTTGAGGTGGCCCCCGCCAACGGGGCCGGCTGAGAAAAAGAGGGGGGATTCCCTTGAAAAGCCTGTACAAGCGGGAATTGACCATGATGGTGGGCATCGTCGCCCTGTCCTTTACCCTGTTGTCCACCGCGTTCATGCTGCTGTCCTACCGGTACATCATCTCAGAGACCCGGGACCGGCTGGAGCGGAACGCGGGCTATATCGCCGCGGCCACCAGCGACTATTTGCAAAATGTGGACAGCCTCAGCCTGCTGGACGGGATCAAATGGACTTTGTACCAGAGCACCATGGAGACGGTCTCCGCGGTCTCAGAGGCCTCGGTGATCGTTACCAACACCCAGGGGGAGATCCTGTACGCCACGGACAGCGACCTCTACCACAAGCAGATCCCGGACCGGGTAGTCCAGCAGATCCTCCAGCAGGGGCACTACAACGGCATCACCAATCTGGGGGGGGTCTATGGGGCCAACCGCTATATCGCGGGACTGCCGGTGCAGACCAAGCTGACCCCCACGCTGGCCGCCAACCTGGGGCTGGTCCTGGTGTCGGGGGACACCAGCGGCCTTTCAGAGATGTGGCGGGCCACGGCCACCATCTTCTTCTTTGCAGCGGTGGTGGTGCTGCTCATCGCGGTGATCGCCAGCTCCATCACTTCGGCCCACCAGACCCGCCCCCTCACCGAGATGGCGGAGGCCGCCCGGAAGTTCGGGCGGGGTGAGTTTGACGTGCGGGTCAACAGCTATAAGGACCGCTGCGACGAGATCGGGGAGCTTGCGGAGGCGTTCAACTTCATGGCCAACTCCCTGGAGAAGGTGGAGAGCCAGCGGGCTGATTTCATCGCCAACGTCTCTCACGAGCTTAAGACCCCCATGACCACCATCGCCGGCTTTGCCGAGGGCATCCTGGATGGCACGATCCCGCCGGAGAAGGAGGGGGAGGCGCTGAATGTGGTGGTGTCCGAGACCCGGCGGCTGTCCCGCCTGGTCCGGAGGATGCTGGACCTATCCAGGCTCAACGCCCTGACGGAGACGGTCACCGCTCAGGAGCAGTTTGACATCATAGAGGTCATGTCCCGGGTGCTGGTCAGCCTGGAGGGGAGGATCACCGGCCGGGGCCTGGATGTGGACGCTCAGTTCCCGGAGGATCCGATCATGGTGTGGGGCGACCCGGACGCGGTGACCCAGGTGTGCTATAACCTGCTGGACAATGCGGCGAAGTTTGCTGCCCAAGGGACGGACATCACAGTCCAGATCACAAAAAAGGACGGAAAGGCCCTTGTCACCGTACGCAATCTGGGGGCAACCATCCCGCCGGACGAGCTGCCACTCCTCTTTGAACGCTTCCACAAGGCGGATTACTCCCGCAGCGTGGACCGGGAGGGTGTGGGCCTGGGCCTATATATCGTCAAAACCATTTTGGGCAATTTGAAGGAAAATATCACCGCCACCAGCGAGGATGGGGTGACTCAGTTCACCTTCACCCTGACGCTGGCGTGACGGCCGGCTGAGACCGGAGAGATGGGAAGTGCCGTTATGAAGGAACAGCCGAACGACCTCTGGAGGGGAGGCCCCTGGGAGCAGCCCTCCCCCTCCTTCCCAACCCCGCCGCCGGTGGTGGTCCCAGCCCGGCGCCCGCCGGTCCTCAGGGTCCGGCGCCGCCGCCGCACCCTGCTGCCATTTTTGGCTTTGTTCCTGCTGGTGGTGGGCCTGTCCCTGGGAACGGTGGCGGTGCGCTGGCTGCTCCCCTGGGATGATGAGCCTCTGACCCCGCATCTGTCCGAACAGGAGGAGCGGGACCCCTTTGCCGCTCTGGAGCGGGCGGAGACGGGGACCGGCGTCCAGGTGCAGATCTCCCAGCGGGAGGGGGAGGTTATGGACGCGGTGGAGATCTATGAAAAGTGCGTCCCCTCCGTCGTCTCGATCCAAGCCGATGGGGAGGGGGAGTACAGCACCGGGACTGGTGTGGTGATGAGCGCGGACGGATACATTCTCACCAATGCCCATGTGGTGGCAGACAGCCTGCGGATGTCGGTGCTCCTGTCCGACGGGCGGGTGATGGAGGCCCGATTGGTGGGGGCGGACGCCGGGGAGGACCTGGCTGTGCTGAAGGTGGAGGCCAGTGGCCTGACGCCGGCAGAATTTGGTGACTCGGACCGGCTGCGCTGCGGTGAGATGGTGGTGGCCATCGGGGATCCTCTGGGCTACCGCACCTCTATCACTCAGGGGATCGTCTCTGCCCTCAACCGCACAGTGCCGGTGGATGGTGTGGAACTTCAGGTTATCCAGACCAGCGCGCCCATCAACTTTGGAAACTCCGGCGGGGCCCTCATCAACGACCGGGGACAGGTGGTGGGCATTACCACGCTGAAAGTGGTGGCCCAGGACAGCACCGTGGAGGGGCTGGGCTTTGCCATCCCCATGCAGAAGGTGAAGGAGGTGGCGGACTGGCTCATTGCCGGGCAGCCCGCCATGGGCTTCACGGTGGATTTCAGTGGCGGCAGCCTGCGGGTGGCCGCCTTGGAGGAGAACAGCAGCGCCGGCCGCGCCGGATTGCAGGTAGACGATGTGCTCCTGTCCCTCAATGGGGCGCCTCTGCCCACCATCCAGGAGCTGCGCCGGGTGAAAAATACCCTGATTCCGGGGGAGACTGCTACCCTGATGGTGCGCCGGGGCGGGGAGGAGCGGAACATCACTTTCTCCGTGCAGTGTGAGGCGGATTTCCCGGACCGGACGGCATAGCAAAGAATCGAAAACGCGCCGCGCCACAGAAAATGTTCTGTGGCGCGGCGCGTTTTGCTATATCAGGGCTGGCCGCTGTTTTGCTGAAGCTTCAAAGAGAGACTGATCTTTTTTTGGGCGTTTTCCAGGTGGGAGTTCAGCAGGTGGCGGACCTGGTCCACATTACCCGCCTTCATGGACTCGTAGATTGCGCGGTGCTCCAGAATGCCGTTGATGGTCTGGATCCGCGGCTGCTTCCCAAAGAGATAGGTCGCATAGGAATGGGAATTCAAATTTTTATAGACCCGAATCGCTGTGCGATTCCCGCTGGCGAGGATGATGAGTTCATGGAACTGCTGGTCGATCTCGTATGTTTCAAAATACTCCTCAGCAGTGCCGTAGTACTGGACCAGCTCCATATTTTTTTGGAGGTTGTCCTCAAAGCGCTTCTGGAGCTGAGGGGTGTTTTGGACTGCCACGGTGGCTTGTGGTGCAAAGCTGACCTCCATGATCAGACGCAGCTCAAATATCTCATCCAGCTCGGACCAGTTGAAAGGCCGTACCCGGCAGCCCTTGCGGGGGATATTCTCCACAAGCCCCTCCGCCATCAGGCGGTTGAGGGCCTGTTTGATAGGTGTGGGGCTGACCCCATAGCGGGTGCAGAGATCGCTGAGGTTGATCTTTTGCCCGGCGGGCAGATATTCCTCGATGATGTCTTTTCGGATGTTGTGATAAGCCACATCCACCAGTGTGTTGCTGGAAACGAGATGCGTACCGCTGTTCATGGATGATTTCCCCCTGTTAAAGTGGCTGAATCCGCTGTGACCGCCTGGGCCGGGAGACACCTTGGCCCCACACAAAATGGGGCAAGAAGGAAATGGGTGAACCATTTGGCTGCGGTCCAGTGGGGCGGCGTAGGATGTTTTGACTTGAATCTATTATAGATGGCGCCCGCCCCAAAGGCAAGAGGCGGTTACCAGTTGTGGTGGAAACTCCCATCCCGGTCGATTCGGCGGAAGGTATGGGCGCCAAAGCAGTCCCGCTGGGCTTGAAGCAGGTTGAGCGGGCCTGCGGGGTCGCACAGCCCGTCATAGTAGCTCAGGCTGGCAGAGAAGGCGGGGACTGCCACGCCGCACTGAGCGGCGGTGGATACAACATCCCGCCAGTCCGACTGGTACTGGGTCAGGACGGAGGCGAAGTCACTGGAGAGCAGCAGGTTCTCCAGCGTGGGACAGGCGCGGTAGGCCTGAGCCAGCCGGTCCAGGAAGGCGGCGCGGATGATGCAGCCTCCGCGGAAGAGCAGGGCGATGCCGTCCAGGTCCAGATCCCAGTGGTAGTGCTGGCTGGCCTGGTGGAGCAGTTCAAAGCCTTGTGCATAAGAGCAGAGCTTGGAGGCATATAGAGCGCGGCGGATCTTTTCCGCAAAGGCGTCCCGGTCCGGGGCGGGGAGCTCGTGAGGGGCCGCCTGCCTGGACATCGCCGCACGCACCTGGGCGCGGCAGGAAAGATCCCTGGCGAAGACGGCTTGCGCGATGGTGGGCAGGGGGACGCCCAGGGAGAGGGCCTCCTGCACCGTCCACATCCCGGTCCCCTTGCTGCCTGCCTCTCCCAGGATCTGATCCACCAGCGGAGCTCCGGTCTCGGGGTCTGGAACGGTCAAAATGTGGGCCGAGATCTCCATGAGATAACTGGAAAGCTCTCCTAGATTCCAGCGGCGGAAGTAGTCCGCGATCTCATCTGGGGAGAGGTGGAGAAGCCGCTTCATTAAATAGTATGCCTCGCAGATCAGCTGCATATCGCCGTATTCGATGCCGTTGTGCACCATTTTGACATAGTGGCCGGCGCCCTCCGGGCCGATATAGGCGCAACAGGGATCCCCGCCCACATGGGCGGCGATGGCGGTCAGGAAGGGGGCGGCCAAGCGATAGGCATCCGGATCTCCGCCGGGCATCAGGGCGGGCCCGTGCCGGGCGCCCTCCTCGCCGCCGGAGACGCCCATGCCCAGAAAACGGATGCCGGACTGCTGGCAGCGGAACTGGCGGGCCTGGGTCTCGGGATAATGAGAGTTTCCGCCGTCGATTACAACATCTCCCGCCTCCAGATAGGGGAGCAGGCCGTCCAGCACATAATCCACTGGTTTGCCGGCCTTGACCATGATCAGGATCTTACGGGGTTTTTCCAGAGCGGAACATAGGGCCTCATAGGAGGGGCACCCGGTTACAGAGAAGCCCAGCCGCTGGCCCTCGGCTGTAAAAGCGGCGGTCAGTTCCGGTTCCAGATTATACCCTGCCACGGAAAAACCGTGCTCTGCCAGGTTCAGGGCCAGGCCCCGGCCCATCACGGCCAGACCGACAACGCCGAATTGATACTGTGACATAACATACACTCCCCCATTTACTTGATCCATCAGATGAGATTTATACCAGGAAACGACACTCCCTGCCGAAAAGCACGTCCAGCACATTCTGGGCGGCCAGCATTCCCATATTATAACCAGCCTCATAGGTGGCGGCTCCGGCGTGGGGGGTCAGGATGCAGTTGGGCAGAGAGGCCAGGGGACTGCCGCAGGCGGGCTCCACCACGGTGGCGTCCAGGGCGGCCGCGCCAATCTGTCCCTCCTTCAGAGCCTGATACAGGGCGTCCTCATCCACGATCCCGCCGCGGGCGGTGTTGACCAGAACGGCCCGGGGCTTCATCTCCGCCAGACGGCGGGCGTCCACCATGTTCCGGGTCTCCTCTGTAAGGGGGGCGTGGAGGGTGATAAAGTCAGACTCGCGGAACAGGGTGTCAAGATCCACATATTTGCCGTTGTGGGCCTCCACAAAGGCGGGATCGGGGTAGGCATCGTTGGCAAGGACCTTCATTTGAAAGCCGGAGGCGCGCTGAATGACGCCCTTGCCGATCCGGCCGGTGCCGACGACGCCCAGAGTCTTGTTCCACATCTCGACGCCAGTGATGGGCTTGTCGTGCCCACCGGCGCGGATGGCGGCGTCCATCGGACAAACATTTCGGGCAGCGGCGAGCATCAGGGTCATGGCCAGATCGGCCACCGAGTCACTGTTGGCCCCGGGAGTGATAGAGACCTTGATCCCCATGGCATGAGCGGCCTCCAGGTCTACCTTATCATATCCAACACCGTAGCGGGAGATGATCTTCAAATTTTTGGCCGTCTCCAGCATGGAGCGGGTGTAGGGCTCCAGACCAGCGATGACAGCATCGGCCTGGGGCAGCTGTTCCAGCAGCTGTGCTTGAAGATCGCCGCCGTTCATGGGAAGGCGGATCACAGTACAGCCCTGCTCCTCCAGCAGGCGAATGGGGGCATCGTCGTTCTTGGCAAAGGAACGTGGGGTGGCCAGTACGGTAAATGACATCGTTAAAACCTCCTGATTCATTGGCCCGGCCAGAGCTGACTCAGGGCGGGCCGCAATTCAATAAAGTAAAGAATTGAATTTTAAATTTTATTGCAAAACTATTCTATCACTGCAAAGAAGAAAGTCAATTCTATTTCATACAGGAAACAAAATCTTGTGGGAATAGCAAAAAGAACAGGCCCTTTTTTGGAGAAAGCGTAAAAATATATCATTCTTACAAAGGGTGGACAAGGGAGTGGAGGGGGATCATGGCGGTGGGGAGAAAAAGGAGGTGCTGGAGTTCGTGTTGGGCGTTTTGACTAAAAAACGCCTCTCTTTATTGGGGAATGAAACGAAAAACGCGTTTTCACAGGTTTAAAATAATTTATAAAAATATAAAATTAGAAAAAGAAGCAAAAAGAAATGTTAAAATAAAAAACTAAAAGAATAAAAATAATTAAGTAAAATATAAAGTAAAAAATCAGAACAAATATTGATAAACAATCAATAGAAGAGAAGAGCTAAGAATGGTAAAATAAAAATTAGTGTCATAAAGCGGCGTTTCGTGCAAAATTCGAGGTGGTATTGACAAGGCGAAAGACTGGCTTTACAATATAGCCAAGTTGTGAATTTAAAATTCAAAATAAAAAATCAAATCAGACAATTAAAAAATATTTACCCCCGCCGGAGAGGTGCAAACAGAAGCAGGATCCAGGCGGAGCGACTTTGGAAAGGAGCGGATTCAATATGAAAGCTTTGATTTACGCGGGACCCAAGCAGGCGGTTTTAAAGGATGTGCCCGCACCTGCGGCCCGGGAGGGCGCGGTGAAGGTAGATGTCAGGTACTGTGGTGTGTGCGGTTCCGACATCGGGATCTATCTGGGGACCCATCCCCGCGCCAAGGCTCCTTTGGTGTTTGGCCACGAGTTTTTGGGCGTGGTGGCCGAGGACGGGAAAAAGTTCAAGAAGGGCGACCGGGTCGTAGCCTATCCACTCCTCTCCTGTGGACACTGCCGCGCCTGCCGTACCGGCAGCGCCCATGTGTGTAATACTCTGGGCCTGATCGGCATTGATGTGGACGGTGGGATGTGTGAAGAACTGTATGTGGATGAGGACGTTCTCTTTAAAGTGCCCGACGGTGTGAGCGACCGGGCTGCGGTGGTCACGGAACCTCTGGCCGTGATCCTGCGGGCCGTCCATCAGGCGGAGTTCAAGGCACGGGATGTGGCTGTGGTCATCGGAGCCGGCCCCATCGGAATGCTCACCGGCATCGTGCTGAAGAACATTGGCGCGGCCAAGGTATTTATCTCCGATGTGGCGGAGAAGCGCCTGGCCATTGCGGAGGAGCTTGGCCTCACCCCGGTGAATGTGGCCAAGGAGAACCTGAACGAGGTAGTAAAGGCCGCCACCGGCGGTGAGGGCTGCGATGTGCTCTTTGAGTGCAGCGGCTCTGCCCAGGGCGCCATGGACATGACGGAGATCACCCGGGTCAGCGGCACAATCTGCATGGTATCCGTTCATAAGAAGCCCCACGAGGTCAACCTCCAGCAGCTCAATTTCAAGGAGCAGTGGATGATCGGCACCCGGGTCTACACCAAGGAGGAATTTGGCCAGGCCGTGGAGTACACCAAGGACCTTCAGGAGCAGCTGGAGAAGGTCGTGACCCACATTGTTCCCATGAAGGATGCGGAGCGTGTCTTTGACATGATCGCCGACGTGAGCGAAGGAACCGTGAAGGTGGTCGTGGACTGCAAGGATTTTTAACAGCGTTCGCCGAAGCGGGGCCGCTTGGCGGCGCTTTGGAGAAATAAGACGTCAGGAGGCAGAAAACATGGAAATCCTGGTACTGGAAGCGAGTACCACTTCTGCGAAGGCGATGCTGTACCATACGGAGGACCGGAGCTTTGAGGTCAAGGTCCGGGCCTATACCGGAAACTATGAGGACGTTACCATCCACAATGCGGAGAACGTCTATTTGGACATGGTATCTGTGGGGCGGGAGCTGTTGGACGGCCGGCAGGTGGATATGATCGCCCTGGGCGGAACCTGGCACAGTCTGGTGCTGTGCGACGGGGCGGTGAAGCCGGTCACGCCGGTCTATCCCTGGTCCTATACCGGGGCCGCGCCGGTGTGCAAGCGTCTTCGCCATGATGTGGAATACGTCAGCCGCTACTATCAAAAGACCGGCTGTATGGTCAACGCCATTTACCCCTTCTTCAAGCTGATGATGCTGCGGGAGCAGGGGTATGACCTGAGCAAATACATCATTATGGGCCAGGGAACCTATAACAACTACCGGCTGACCGGGCAGCGGGTGATCACCCCCTGCCTGGCCTCCGGAAGCGGGCTGCTGAACACCTGGACCAAGAGTTTTGATCCGGAGCTTATGGCTGAGCTGGGGATCCGGGAGGAGCAGCTGAGCCGGCTGGTGGCTTATGACCAGACCTTCCCCCTCACGGAGGAGGCCGCTCAGGCGCTGGGTGTGCAGGCTGGGGTCCCGGTGATCCCGACCAACTCCGACGGCGGCCTGAATCAGGTGGGCACCGGCGCTGTGGCAGACGGAGTGATGACCTTCTCGGTGGGGACCAGCGGAGCGATCCGGCTGACGACTAGTAAGCCGGTGCTGCCTAAGGAGCCCAGCACCTGGTGCTACATGTCTCCTAAAAACTGGATGTCCGGTGCGGCGACCAACGGCTGCTGCAACTGCCTGGATTGGTTCAAGGAACAGGTGGGTATGTCCCGGCTCTCCTATGGAGAGCTGGAGCGGGGGATCAGCGACTGGGAGAATAACCCGGTGTTCCTCCCCTTCCTGTTCGGAGAGCGCTGCCCCGGCTGGAATGATGAGCGGGAGGGGGGCTTTGTACGGATCCTGCCCCGGCATAAGCTGCCGGACCTGTACCTGGCGGTGCAGGAGGGGATCCTGTTCAACCTGTACCACTGCTATCGGATCCTGTCCGAGGTGAACGGCTGTCCCACCCATATCCGGTTCTCCGGCGGCATCCTCCACTCCGAGCAGTGGACCCAGATGTGTGCGGACATCTTCCAGCGGGAACTGGAGGTCAACCGGAATGAGCATGGCTCCCTTCTGGGCGGCGCAGTCCTGGCGATGGAACTGCTGGGTGTGATCGATGACGCCTGTACCTATCAGCCTGAGGTGAGCCGCATCATCCGGCCCGATCCCGCAAGGGCGGAGTTTTATCAGAGAAAATTCCAGAGGTATCTGGAGTGCTACAACAAGGGAAATTGAGGAAGGAGCGCAATCCCCATGAAGCTGTTTGATTTGACTGGGCGGAAGGCCATTGTGACCGGCGCCACCCGCGGCTTGGGCCGCGGAATGGCCGAGGGCCTGATGGAGGCCGGCTGCGAGGTCGTAGTGGTGGGTTCCAGCGCCAGCGCCCTGAGCGTGGCGGAGGAGTTCCGGAGCAAGGGATTTGCCTGCCACGGGTTGGCGGTGGACCTGAGCGAGCGGGAGCAGAGAAGGGCGGGCTTTGCCCAGGCGGTGGAGCTGCTGGGCGGTCACCTGGACATCCTGGTGAATGGGGCCGGCATCCAGCGCCGCCATTTCTGTGAGGAGTTCCCCATTGAGGATTGGGATGCTGTGCTGGAGGTCAACCTGACCGCCGCCTTCGACCTGTGCCAGATGGCCGGTCAGCAGTTCATCCGCCAGAACTCCAAGGGCAAGATCATCAATATTGCCTCGATGCTGAGTTTCTTCGGCGGCTATACCGTGCCCGCCTACGCAGCCAGCAAGGGCGGCGTGGCCCAGCTGACCAAGGCCCTGTCCAACGAGTGGACCGGGAAGGGAATCAATGTGAACGCCATCGCCCCCGGCTATATGGCGACTGAGATGAATACCGCGCTGCTGAACGATGAGGGGCGCAATACCGAGATCCTTGGCCGCATCCCCGCCCACCGCTGGGGCACCCCGGATGACATGAAGGGGCTGTGCATTTTCCTGGCCTCGGACGCCTCGGACTACATTGCCGGTGCGGTGATCCCCTGCGACGGAGGCTATCTCTGCAAGTGATCCGCGGGCGCGCGGAGATCAACTGGTTATTGTGCGGCTCGCGCCGCATAAATAATAAAAAACAGGAGGAAAGAATGTTATGAAAAAGAGAGTTTTGGCGCTGCTGCTGGCAGGCGCCGCCGTGGCTTCCCTGGCCGCCTGCGGCTCCAGCGATTCCGGTGCGTCCGGAAGCGGTTCCGCTGCCGGAGGAGACGGCGAGGTCGTGGAGCTGGTCATGGGCAACGTGACCTCCTCCAGCGCGAAGGACGCTGTGACCGAGGTCCTGATCCCCAAGGTGGAGGAGTACTCCAACGGGACCCTCAAGATCGTCCACTTCCCCGACAACCAGCTGGGCAATGACGAGCAGTCCTTTGCCATGGCCCAGACCGGCGAGTGCGACATCGCCGTGGGCTCCACCTCTTCCGTGGCTACCACCTACAACGACCTGTATGTCTACGACGTCCCCTACCTGTTCCTGAACAAGCAGGAGGTCTATGACGTGGGCTTCAACGGCGAGACCGGCAAGGCCATCCTGGACGGCTTCTCCGAGTACGGCCTGAAGGGCCTGGCCTTCTGGGAGAACGGCTTCCGCAACATCACCACCACTGACAAGGACATCGCCACTGTGGCCGACCTGAGCGGCCTGAAGATCCGCACCATGGCCAATGAGATCCACCTGGAGGCCTGGAAGGCCATGGGCGCCAACCCCACTCCCATGGCGTTCGGCGAGCTGTTCACCGGCCTGCAGCAGGGCACGGTTGACGGCCAGGAGAACCCCCTGGGTATCATCACCGGCAACAAGTTCGAGGAGGTCCAGTCCTACTGCACCCTGACCGAGCATGTGTACACCCCCTACTATGTGGTCATGAACCAGGCCAAGTGGGACTCCCTGACTGCCGAGCAGCAGGAGGCTCTGACCAAGGCCATCGAGGAGACCACCCAGCGCCAGTATGAGCTGTCCCAGAAGTACGAGGACGAGGCCATCGAGGTCATGGAGGGCGCCGGCTGCGCGGTCCGCACCCTGACCGATGAGGAGAAGATGGGCTTCAAGGAGGCCGCCGACAAGGCCAACAGCCTGGAGGCCGCCAAGAAGATCATGTACAAGCCTGAGCTGGCCGATCAGATGGCCGCTGAGCTGGATGCTTACCGCAACAAGTAATCAAAACAAAGCAAGGGGTCCCCTTCGGGGGACCCCGCCCAGAAATTACAGGAGAGAGCAGAGGAGGAAGTCGTCTTGAAAAAGATCCTGAAATGGCTGGATGACAATATAGAGCTCTATATTTGTGTATTCCTCATGTCCTTTATGACCCTGCTGGTGTTCGTGCAGGTGGTCATGCGCTATGTATTCAACAATTCCCTGTCCTGGTCGGAGGAGCTGGCCAGATACACCTTTATTTGGCTGATCTACATTGGCATCAGCTACGGCTGCAAGCTGAGAAAGCACATCAAGATCGATGCGGCGCTTTACCTTTTCCCTAAAAAGGCGCGTCCCTATGTGGTCCTGTTGGGCGACATCCTCTTCATCGCGTTTGCAGTTTATATCACCTACACGGGTTTCTTCTACTCCATGGAGCAGATCCGGTTCGATATGCGCTCCGCGGCGCTGAAGATCCCCTATCAGTACATCTATATGTCCACTGTGGTTGGCTTTGGTTTGGCGACGATCCGTGAGATCCAAACCATCATTTATCGGGTCAAGTGCCTGAAGAATGGGGAGGAGTATGACGGATGACTGGCATTGTTTTGTTTGTGACCCTTTTGGTCTTCCTGGTGTTGAATGTTCCGGTCGGTATTGCTATCGGCCTTGCTTCCCTGGCGGCGATCACTACAAATCCCCGTATGACGGACAGCTTCATCGTCAGCCAGCTGATCAGCGGAAGCGACTCCTTCCCGCTGATGGCGATCCCTCTGTTCATCCTGGCCGGCGAGCTGATGGCGGCCGGCGGTGTGTCCAAGCGGATCCTGAACGTCTGTAACGTGTTCCTGGGCCGTGTGACCGGTGGTTTGGCCATCGTCACTGTGGTGGTCTGTATGTTCTTTGCCGCAGTCTCCGGCTCCGGCCCAGCCACCGTGGCCGCGGTGGGCAGCATGGTGGTCCCCACCATGCTGGAAAAGGGGTACAGCAAGAGCTTCACCCTGGCCTGCGTGGCCTGCGCCGGCTGCATCGGCGTCATTATTCCCCCCAGCATCCCCATGGTCATCTACGGTACCTCCACCGGTACCTCCGTGTCCACCATGTTCATGGCCGGCTTCCTGCCCGGCATCATGATCGGTCTGGCGCTGTGCGCCCTGTGCTACTTCTATTGTAAGAAGATGGGGTGGAAGGGCGACACCACCAAGTATACCGCAAAGGAGAAGATCGCCACCGTGGTGGACGCGCTCCCCGCGCTGATCGACCCCATCATCATCCTGGGCGGTATCTACGGCGGCTTCTTCACTCCCACCGAGGCGGCGGCTGTGGCCGCGGTCTACGCGCTGGTCTGCGGCCTGTTCATCTACCGCGAGATCAATCTGAAGAATCTGTTCTCCACCATTGCCAACGCCTGCTCCACCAACGGTACCACCATGGTCATCATCGGCTGCGCCACCGCGTTCACCCGTATCCTGACCCTGGAGCAGATCCCCGCTCTGGTGAGCAACGCCCTGATCGGCATTTCTGACAATCCCATCATCATCCTGCTGCTCATCAACCTGCTGCTGCTGTTTGTGGGCTGCTTCATGGATACGACTCCGGCCATGATGGTGCTCTCCCCCATCCTGCTGCCTGTGGCCCTGGAGATGGGTCTGTCCGCCGTTCACTTTGGTATCATCATGGTGGTCAACCTGGCCATCGGCTTTATCACCCCGCCCCTGGGCATCAACCTGTTTGTGGCCGCCCGGGTGGGCAACACCTCCCTGGAGGTGGTGTGTAAGGGCATCGTGCGGTTCATCTTGGTGATGATCGTCTGTCTGCTGCTGATTACCTATATCCCCGCGATTTCTGAAGTTCTGCCGCGTATGACAGGTATGCTGAAATAAGTGCTTCCTCTTCTGCCGGGCGGGCGGGCCGTTCCAGGCCCCCCGCCCGGCCTGTCTGTTGATATGGGTGTGTTCTGAAGCGGAGAGAAGAGATCTGGGGTGGGACACCCCTTGCGTTGGAAGGAGTCCGAGCGATGGTTTACACACTGTTCAGCCTGATGTTCAAGGTATTCTTTGTGGCGGCCGCGGCCTATCTTCTGCGCCGGAGGGGGGCGCTGACGGCACAGGATCAGAAGAGCGTCACCAATGTGCTGATGCGCTTTGTGGTATATTTTACGGTAATCATGTCCTCTCAGCAGGACTTTTCTCTGAAAGCGGCCAAGGCGATCCTGGTCACGGCCATCTATGCGGTCCTGTTCTTTGCGGTCTTTATCCCGGCGTCCATCTTTCTCAGCCGCCGGCTGAAGCTGGAGGAGGCGAAGCGGAAGGTTTTTGTCTGTTCCCTGGTGTTCTGCAACATCACCTTTATCGGCTATCCGATTTTACAGGAGCTGTACGGGAATATCGGCCTGCTGTGCGCCATTGTGTTCAGCATGATCTATAACGTGGTGTTCTACTCCTGGGGGATGTTCTATTTGGGAGACCGGGGGCGCGGGAGCCTCCGCTCCATTCTGACCAACAAGATTGCCCTGGCGTCTGTGCTGGCGCTGGTCATGTACTTCCTGCAGATCAAGATCCCGGAGCCCCTGTACAGCACCTTCAACGGGATCGGAGCGCTGACGATGCCGCTGTCCATGATCATCATAGGGTGCAGTCTGGCGGACTCCGGGATCTGTAAGATCCTGCGGGACCGGACGCTCTACCTTCCCACGGTGCTGCGGATGGCGGTCATGCCGGCTGTTGTCTGCCTGGTGATGCGGCTGCTGGGGGTGGATCCGGAGATCATCCGCATCAGCACCGTGATTGCGGCCCTGCCATCCGGGACGATGACCAGCATTGTGGCGGCGGACTACGGCTGCGCGCCGGACTACGCGGCGAATATCATGGTGCAGACCATGCTGGCCATGCTGGCTGCCCTGCCCGCCTGGGTCTTCCTGGTGGGGATGTAGGCTTGGGACACAGAGCGCGAACTTCCACAGTTTGTTTGAAAAAATAAAGGAGGGTATCACAACATGGTGATCACAAATGTAACGACATATCTGGTCCGTCCCCGCTGGGGATTTGTCAAGATCGAGACGGACGGCGGCCTCACCGGCTGGGGCGAGGCGGTGATCGAGGGCAAGGCCGCCACCGTCCTGGCCTGTGTGGAGGAGATGAAGGACTATCTGCTGGGGGCCGACCCCATGCGGATTGAGGACCTTTGGAATGTGCTGTACCGGGCAGGCTTCTACCGGGGCGGCCCCATTTTGATGAGCGCCATGGCCGGGATCGACCAGGCGCTCTGGGATATCAAGGGGAAGCATTTCAACGCCCCTGTCTATCAGCTGATGGGCGGTCCCTGCCGGGACCGGATGCGGGTGTACTCCTGGATCGGCGGGGACCGGCCCAGCGATGTGGCCAAGGCGGCCAAGGAAAAGCAGGAGGCCGGGTTTACCGCCATTAAGATGAACGGCACCGAGGAACTCCAGATGGTGGACAGCTATGAGAAGATCGACGCGGTGCTGGAACGGGTGGCCTCCATCCGGGAGGCGACCGGAAAATATTTCGGCATCGCAGTGGACTTTCATGGCCGGGTCCACAAGCCCATGGCCAAGATCCTGGCCAAAAAGCTGGAGGAATTCGATCCCATGTTCATTGAGGAGCCTGTCCTCTGTGAGCAGATGGAGGATTTCAAGGAGATCGCGGCGGCCTGTAATGTGCCCATCGCCACGGGGGAGCGTCTGTTTTCCCGCTATGATTTCAAGCGCCTGCTTCAGGCCGGAGGAGTGGACATCATCCAGCCAGACCTGTCCCATGCAGGCGGCATCACGGAAGTGAAAAAGATCGCCTCTATGGCGGAGGCCTATGACGTTGCGCTGGCGCCCCACTGCCCCCTGGGCCCCATTGCCTTGAGCGCCTGCCTCCAGGTAGACGCCACCTGCTATAACGCCTTCATTCAGGAGCAGAGCATGGGCATCCACTACAACGCCTATCACGAGCCGCTGGACTATATCCTCAACAAGGAGGATCTGGCCTTCCACGATGGCCATGTGGAGCTTCCAAAGCGGCCCGGCCTGGGTGTGGAAGTCAACGAGGCGCTGGTGCTGGAAGAGGCTCAGACGCCGCACAGCTGGAAAAATCCGGTTTGGCGGCACAAAGACGGCTCAGTTGCGGAGTGGTGAGTGCGATGGAGCGAGACGCGATTCGGATCCATCCCCAGGACAATGTGGCGGTGGCTCTGCGGCCTTTGGCCGAGGGAGAGGCCGTGTCTGTGGATGGACAGGCTGTGCGGATCCAAGAGGAGATCCCCTTTGGCCACAAGGTGGCTCTGACCGATCTGGCGGACGGGGCCATGGTGGTCAAGTATGGGGCCCAAATCGGCCATACCACCCAGGCTGTGCCATCGGGAGCGTGGCTGCACAGCCACAATCTCAAGACCAATCTGGAGGGACTGCTGGACTATCAGTATGCCCCGGCGGCGCCGCGGCAGCCGGAGCCTGGGAATGGAGCGGACACCTTCCTGGGCTACTGCCGTCCAGACGGCCGGGTGGGGACACGCAACGAATTGTGGATCATTCCCACGGTCTCCTGTGTAAACCGGACGGTGAGCCGCATGGCGGAGGAGGCCAGACGCCAGGGAATTCAGGCAGGGGACGGGATCTTTGCCTTTCCCCATAACGCCGGCTGTTCCCAGCTGGGGGATGACTTTGAGACGACCCGGAAGCTGCTGCGCAATTTGGTGAAGCATCCCAACGCAGGCGGTGTGCTGCTGGTGAGCCTGGGCTGTGAAAACAACGACCTGGACCACTTCCTGCCTGTGCTGGGGGACTATGACCGCCGCCGCATTCGGACCTTGGTGACCCAGGATATGGAGGGGGACGAGATCGAGGCCGGCCTGTCCCTGATGCGGGAGATCGCGGCCGTGATGGCGGAGGACCGCCGGGAGGAGTGTCCTGCCAGCCGGCTGGTGCTGGGCTTCAAGTGCGGAGGCTCTGACGCCTTCTCCGGCATCACAGCCAATCCCCTGTGCGGACGGATCGCCGAGCGGGTGACCGATCTGGGGGGGACGGCGGTGCTGACCGAGGTGCCGGAGATGTTTGGGGCAGAGACCCAGCTGATGAACCGGGCAGATTCAGTGGATACCTTCCAAAAGATCGTCCATATGATAAACTCCTTTAAAGAATACTATATCCGCTATGACCAGCCTATCTATGAAAATCCCTCTCCGGGCAACAAGCGGGGCGGGATCACGACGCTGGAGGAGAAATCCCTGGGATGCATCCAAAAGGGCGGTCACGCGGTGGTGACCGACACCCTGGAGATGGGGCAGGTGTGCTGTAAGCCCGGCCTGAATCTGATGACCGGGCCGGGGAATGACAGTGTATCCATCACCAACCTGCTGGCCAGCCAGGCACAGGTGCTTCTGTTTACCACCGGGCGGGGCAACCCGCTGGGCACCGCAGTCCCGACCATCAAGATCGCCTCCAACAGCGCCCTGTTCCACCGGAAACCGAATTGGATGGATTTCAATGCCGGGGCGGTGTTGGAGCGGGGATCGATGGACGAGCCGGCCCGGGAGCTGTGGCAGTTGGTGCTGGACGTGGCCTCCGGCCGGGTCAGCACCCGAAACGAAGAAAACAACGATCGGGAGATCATGCTGTTTAAAGACGGCGTGATCCTGTGATGAGGTGAAGTAATATGGCGCTGAGTACGAACAAAGAGGGAAATGTTGTGACCAAGCTGGCCTCCGCGACGGAGCTGCCCAGAATGGTGAAGGTCCGCCAGAAGCTGGACCACAGCCACATTGAGCCGGAGGAGATCCCGGCTCTGGTACAGCGGGAGCTGGAGCCGATGCGGTCCCGGATCCGAGCGGGGATGCGGGTGGCCATTACCTGCGGGAGCCGGGGGGTGGCCAATATCGCCATCATTACCCGGGCTATCGTGGATTTTGTGAAGTCCTGTGGGGGAGAGCCTTTTGTGTTCCCGGCCATGGGCAGCCACGGGGGAGCCACCGCGGAGGGCCAGCTGGAGATCCTCCGCGGCTATGGGGTGACAGAGGAGTTTCTGGGCTGCCCCATCCTCTCCTCCATGGAGGTGGTCCAGGTGGGCGAGACCGAGGAGGGAATGCCCGTCTTTGTGGACCACTACGCATACGAGGCGGATGGGGTCATCCTGTGCGGCCGTGTGAAGGCACATACCGCCTTCCGGGGCCCCTATGAGAGCGGGATCCTGAAAATGGCGGTCATCGGAATGGGCAAGCAGCACGGGGCAGAGCACGTCCATCAGGACGGTTTCTCCGACCTGGGCCGGCTGCTGCCCATGATCGCCCGGGTGATCTTTGACAAGGTGAATATCCTGGGGGCGGTGGCCGTGGCGGAGAACGCCTTTGACCAGACCTGTATCCTGGAGGGCCTTTTGAAGGAGGAGATCTTTGAGAATGAGCCTGATATTCTGCGCCGCTCCAAGGAGCGGCTGGGCAAGATCTTCTTCAACGACATCGATGTGCTGGTGGTGGACCGGCTGGGCAAGGACATCAGCGGCGACGGCATGGACCCCAATATCACCGGCCGCTACGCGGTGCCCTATATGAAAAGCGATAAAAAGATCCAGCACATCGCGGTGCTGGACCTGACGGAGGAGACCCATGGAAACTGCAACGGGCTGGGTCTGGCCGATGTGACCACGCGCCGGGTGGTGGAGAAGATCGACGTGGACTGCACCTATCCCAATGTGGTGACCTCCACAGTGCTGTGCACCCCCAAGATCCCCCTGTTTACCCACACAGACCGGGCGTGCATCCAGATCGCGCTGAAAACCTGTAACTACATCGACCGGGCGAATCCGCGGATCGTCCACATCCGGGATACCATGCGTCTGGAGGAGATCGAGATCTCTGAGGGGATGCTGGAGGAGGCCCGGGCCAATCCCATGATCGAGATCCTGGACGAGCCCCGGGAGTGGCCCTTTGATGCGGAAGGGAATCTCTGGTAACGGGCAGGAAGAAGCAGGTCCGAAGCCGGCGGCTTCGGACCTGCTCGCGTTGGAGGATCTGGATCCTATCACAAAATGCTGTCGATTTTGAGAATGGAAATGATGACGCGCTTGGAATTGGCCAGGTGGGTGGTCAGGGACTGACGGGCCCCCTCCTCGTTCCCGTTGAGCAGATGCTCCATGATCTCCTGGTGCTCCTGGATCCCGGTGAGCAGCCGCTCTTTGGACTGCTTGTTATAGACATAATTGATATAGAGAAATGGGTTGAGGAACTGATAGAGGTCCATCAGCAGCTTGTTCCCGGAGCACTTGATGAGCAGATGGTGAAAGCCGATGTCGTACTCATAGTTGACCAGATAGTCATCAAGAGGGGAATCCGGGGTCAGCCGGTGCACGATCTCCAGGTTGTCCTCCACATTGCGGCGCAGCGCCAGGCGCATGGCCTCGTTGGTGTTCAGAGTCATAATGACATTGGAGATATAATAGCTCTCCAGCATGAGCCGCAGGTCGAAGGTCTCCTCGCACAGGTTGATATTCAGCGATTTGACCCGCATTCCCTGGCGGGGGAAATGCTCGATGATATTCTCAGAGGCCAGGCGGTTGAGCGCCAGTCGGATGGGCGTCTCGCTGGCTTCGTATCGGGTGGACAGCTCCCGAATGTTGATTTTTTCTCCCGGCTTGAGCTGGTTGGTGATGATGTCCCGGCGGATGCGCTCATAGACGCTTTCTGCCAGCGTGATTTTGGATGTGGATCGTTCCATCATACAGGCCTCCTGGTTTTATATTTTTTTGATGCCACAAGCATAGCAGAAAAAAGGGGATACGACAAGTAAATGAAGAAAAAATATTTTTTTAATTGACAATTTGATTTTTTAGATGTAAATTAAAATAAAGATAGGGCATAAATTCAATCGAAAAATTTTGGAAAGAAGGATGAATGATGTCTCAGGCGGTATTGGAGAAGATTTTGGAAGGCAAGATCATTGCAATTGTGCGCGGGATCCCCAGCACAAAGATCGTGGGTCTGGCTCAGGCGCTGGAAAAGGGCGGCGTCAACTGTATCGAGGTGACCTTTGACCAGAGCAGTGAGGAGAAGGCGAAGGATACCCTGGCGGCCATCCGGGCGATCAAGGACGCGCTGGGGGACAAGGTCTGTGTGGGCGCCGGGACCGTGATGAGCGTGGATCAGGTGCATCAGGCCGTGGAGGCCGGCGCGGAGTATATGATCTCTCCCAACGTGAACGAGGCGGTCATCCGCGAGACCAAGAAGCTGGACAAGGTCTCCATCCCCGGCGCTATGACGCCCACAGAGGCGGCCTTTGCCTATGAGTGCGGGGCGGACATTGTGAAGCTGTTCCCCGCCGGGCTGCTGGGTGCGGCCTACATCAAGGCGGTGAAGGCCCCCCTGAAGCACATTCCGGTGACCGCGGTGGGCAATGTCAATGTGGAAAACTGTGCGGAGTTCCTGAAGGCCGGCGCCGTGGGCGTGGGCGTGGGCGGAAGCCTGGTCAGCGCCAAGCTGGTGGACGAGGGCCGCTTTGACGAGATCACCGCAACCGCCAAGGCGTATGTGGAAGCTCTGGCCCGCTGAACGGACTGGGAGTGTGGGAAGTGAAGAAGGAATATATTCTGTATTTTGACTCCGGCACCTCCAATACCCGGGCCTACTTGCTGGACCGTGAGTTCCGGATCTGTGATTCGGCCAAGCGGGCGGTGGGCTCAAAGGACTCCGCCATTGCGGGGACCAACCGTGTGCTCATCGAGGGGATGAAGGCCCTCTATGACCAGGTGCTGGCGGCCAACTCTCTCACCGACGGGGATGTGGAGGCCATCTATGCCTCCGGCATGGTGACCTCTCCATATGGACTGAAGGAGGTCCCCCATTTGGTTCTGCCCATGACCGTGCGGGATTTCGCGGACAGCCTGTATCCCTTCCACGAGGACACCTGCTTCCACCGGGATATTTTCCTGGTGCCCGGCTTAAAGACCCTCAGCGACGACTTCTCCTTTGTGAACAATCTGCGGGGTGAGGAGATCGAGATCATCGGCGCGCTGGAGGAGCTGAAGGCGGAGCGGGATGTAGAAAATGTCGTGATGCTCATGCCCGGCTCCCATACCCACGGGATCTACATTCAGGGAGATCAGATCACGGGGATCATCTCGAATTTTACGGGGGAGCTGTTTTACGCGCTGAAGCAGGATACCATCCTCTCGCCGGTGCTCACCTCAGACAGCCTGGAGCTGGATGAGGCGATGGTGCGCAAGGGGATCGAAAATCTGGAGCGCTTCGGCTTCAACCGGGCCCTCTACATCTGCCACGCCATGCGGATCTTTGAACAGGGAACTCCTCAGCAGCGTCTCTCCTATGGAGAGAGCGTCATCATGGGCGGGGTGCGCCAGTCTCTGGAGTACTACTGTGAGCACTTCTGGAAGGAGTGCCGGACGGTGGCCCTGGTGTCCGATGAGTTTATGTACCGCCTGTTCTCCATGATCCTGGAGGGCAGCCGGTATATCGACCGGATCATCTGGATGCCTATTTCGGACGGAAAGAGCTATGGGGTCAGTGGACTGAAAAAAATCGTGAGCTTAAAAGGAGAACGCCATGAGTAAGAAAGTTTTGATTACCTCCCGGTCCTTTGGCAAGATCAGCAATGAGCCGCTGGACATCCTCACCGGGGCCGGATTTGAAGTTACCATGAAGGGCAAGGACTTTGACCAGGCGGAGTTTGAGGCCATGATCCCCGACTACGACGCCCTCATCATCGGCGCGCATGAGTTTCCGGAGGCGGTCATGGAGCGCTGCCCCAAGTTGAAGATCATCTGCAAGCACGGAGCGGGCCTGGATAATATCCATCTGGAGAAGGCCAAGGAATTGGGGATCGCCGTGTGCAACGTCCCGGGGACCAACTCCAATGCGGTGGCGGACCTGACCTTCGGTCTGATGCTGGCGGTGGCCCGGAACATCGTCAGCACCAACCGCTGGGTCCATGAGGGCCGCTGGCAGACCGCCATCGGTGTGGATGTGTGCGGGAAGACCCTGGGCCTGATGGGCTTTGGGGCCATCGCCAAGAATGTGGCCCGCCGTGCCAGCGGCTTTGGCATGAAGGTGCTGGCCTATGATCCCTATGTGAAAGAGCTGCCGGAGGAATTTCAGAGCTATGTCACCCTGTGCGGTGAGAACGAGGTCATCAGCGGCTGTGATTTCCTGTCCCTGCACCTTCCTTTGAATGATGAGACCCGGAATATGATCTCCGCGCCCCAGCTGGCCAGCATGAAGGCGGGCGCCTATGTGATCAACGCAGCCCGGGGCGGGATCGTCAATGAGAAGGACCTGTATGAGGCCCTGGTCTCCGGCCATATTGCCGGCGCGGCTATGGATGTGTCTGAGGTGGAACCCATGGCGGAGGAAAATCCTCTGCGGACCCTGGACAATGTGATCATTACGCCGCACATTGGGATGTATTCCAAGGAGGCCATCGGCGCGGTGAGCCTGATCTGTGCCCAGAACGTCGCCGCCTGTGCGGCGGGGGCGGAGCTGAAGTTCCAGGTGGTATGATCCGGACAAAAGTACCTGTGATTTTATGACTGTAAAATGTCCTCGGGCGGTCGATTTGGGCCGTCCGAGGACATTTTGGTAAAAATAGACGGAGCGGGAGGGAGACAGACCCTCTGGTTTTTTCTCCGCTGATACGGTATAATGGCCTCAAGATGCTCCAGCTGCCGCTTTACTGAGGCAGACAGCGGCATGGATATGCGCCAGGACGCGTCCCGGCGGAACTTTAAGGGAACATTTTGAGAAAGGCAGAGAACATGATCGATCTGATTTTATTGGCGGCGGGCCCCGCCCGCCGGTTTGGACAGGAGCAGCTGCTGGGAGATGCAGGCGGCGCGCCCCTGTACCGCCGCGCCTTTGAGGCGGCCCGCCAGGCGGCGGATGCCATGATGGGCCTGCGGGTGCTGGTGGTGACGGCGAAGGGGGTGCTGGACGCCCCGATCCGGGAGTTCGGCTTCAACAAGGTGGTGGTGCCGGAAAACCGCCCCCTCAGCGCCTCGGTGGCGGCGGGCGCCCGGGCAGCCCGGTCCGGGGCAAGCCGGTGCTTTCTGCCCTGCGACCACGCAGGCTTCAACGGGGAACTGCTCACCGGCTTTTTGCAGGGGTACATCCTCAGCGGCCGCACCCTGGGGCGGGCCCGCTGCGGTGGACAGGAGGGGCAGCCCACTGTGTTCGCCCCCTTCCTGCTGCCCGGACTGCTGGCCCTGGAGGGGGAGGCGGACGGCTCCGCCCTGTTCCAGGGGCGGGAGAACCTGACCTTCTACTATGACGTCCCCGCCGAGGCCCTGCGGGAGGGTTTTGTTGGGCAGGGGGAGGCATCCGGTGAAGATCATTGACGCCCACCTGCACCTCTTTCCGCCGGAGCCCCGCACCGACGCCATGGCGGAGGCGGTGGGGCACCAAAACTCCACGGAGCATCTGCGGAAGGTCTACGGAGAACTGGGGATGGTCCACGGGGTGGTCATGGGCAACCGCACCCTGGAGACGGGGCGGCACTGCTATCCGGAGGATCTGTTCCACTACTGCGTGGGCCTGGACAGCCTGGTGCTGGACCGGGGACGTTCCATCCCGGAGGACCTGCCCGACCAGGTGGAGGAGCACCTGAAGCGGCCCTCCTGCTGTGGGGTGAAGCTGTATCCGGGGTACAACCGCCTGTGGCTGACCGACCCGGTGTACGACCCTATCTACCGCCTGGCGGAGCGCTATGACAAACCTGTGGCCGTCCACACCGGCCTGACGGCCTATGCCCGGGCCCATTTGAAGTACAGCCACCCCCTGGCTCTGGATGAGGCGGCGGCGGACCACCCCCGCACCCGGTTCGTCATGTGCCACTTCGGGAACCCCTTCCTCCAGGAGGCCGCCGCCGTTCTGGGGAAGAACCCCAACGTCTGCGCGGACCTGTCCGGCCTGCTGGAGGGCCGGGTGGAGCTGGACCGCTATTTTGAGGAGCAGGCGGGCTATGCCGGACTGCTGAAAAGCTGGCTGGCCAGCACCTGCGCCTGGGACCGGATCCTGTACGGGACGGACTGGCCAATCGTCAATCTGGGGGAGTACATCGGCTTCATCCAGCGCCTGGCGCCGGAGCGGCACTGGGAGGCGGTGTTCTTTGAAAACGCGAACCGGGTCTACGGCCTGGGACTGTGACCAGAGGAGGGGAAGAATGTGCCGCCCAGGGACTCAGTGCTCCCGCTGAGTGGTGTGAATGGGAAGCTGCCGGGGACCGCAAAGCTTTTGCGGTCCCCGGCAGCGTTTTGCTGATGTTCTGGAAAGTCTGGTTGGAAGAGGTTGTGCTTTTTCAGAAGAGTCCGTATGGCATACTGGCCGCGAAGAGCAGTGACGCGTGGGATAAGATCATAAGCGTTTTATGTGAGATCTCTTTTTGCTCCCACGCCCGATTGAGCAATCGTGCGCCCAAAAACCAACATATCAATGCGGCGATATAAAGAGCCGCGCTGGGCCATCCATCCAATGATCCGAATTTTACAAGAAGGAATAAACCCGCGTTGACAAATTGTGTGATACCAAAAAATTTCAAGAAAGTGCCTCCTCCAAACTTATAAACAGAAGGAAGATTTTTGATTTCCGTCTTTTATAAAAGTAAGTATAGTATAAAGTTAGATAAAGCGGTGACTTTAGTAGGTGCCTACGTCTACGACTTTAAGCACATCTACAGTATACTTTCTTCCTCCTTGGTACTTACTAATGGTCACATAATCAAGTGTATATTCAATTCCGGAATCCTCATCCTGCAACGCTAATCCGCCAGAGATTATTGCCATTAGTCCACCTACTATGCCTAATATCGAAGATGCTGCGGTAACTCCTGCAATAGCACAAATCCCCGCCACAATCTCAGTTGCTCCAGCAGCAATACTAACATATGCTAATAACTCTTTATACGAGATTCGATATGTCCCCGGTCCTTTTTCTGATGCATACACAACTCCTGTATAGCCAGTAATCGAAGAATACAACGTACCGGTATTACAGTCTCTTATGAAAAACTCCCTTTTTCCACTCGTCATGTTTTGTACAGTGGTCGTGACGATATTGTTGTTTTCGCTGAATGTAACCAGCGATTTATCACTGTCCTCCGAGATAAGCAATGTGGTACTACTAAGCATCTGTATAGAGACATTTTCCCCATTGATTTCATAAGAAACTGCACTGTTGTCAACAGCAAACGCACTAACACACATTGATAACATTATTGCTAATGATAAAGTAATACTTAGAAATTTCCTCATAATCTTATGTTTCATTTGCATTTCCCTCCTGTTCATTATTCCAGTAATTTGTCAATAATTCACATATCCAGATACACTAATTGTCTGCGACGAATTGTCTCTCACTGCCAGTGTATAATATCCGCGCTGGTCTACTTCAATGGCCTCATCAAAGATCCAATCGTTTGCATTCAGGCTATAAAAATATCCGTCTGGCGCGATCAAACCAAAATCAACGCTGGCAGAAAACGGGGAATATGACGCCTTGATCGTCACAACTTCTCCGGCCTCCAGAGGGAAACTGCTGTTCGCTTTTACTAGCTTATTGGCAGGAACGTCCATGCTGAATTTGCCGGAGGCGTATACGGTGTATGTTTCCTCCGCATGATCGCTCTGGCCCAATGCAGCAGCATTCATACTAAAACAGCACACCAGAATGGTCAAAGACAATGCCATACTGCAAACACGCTTCCATTTCATTTCTTTCACCCCCTTCCATTTCCGGTTAGAACTCCAATTCAAAATTACCTGTATTATCTTCCTCCACCTCACTCCTATTCATATGATTCATTTGGTTAGGCTCGTCACCTCGGCTTAGAAAAAATACAGCCCATAAAGCGACTGCCATGATCCCGATCCCGATCAGCATCAGTGCGAACCATTTTGGCTTTTTGTGATGCCCCACTTCTGTATTTTCCCCGGTTCTCCGTTCCACATGGGCGGGTCCTGGATCGTCCTCATTCAGCAAGTATTCCAGAGGAACATCGTATAGGGCCGCTAAAGTTTTCAAATTTTCCGTGGACGGTTTTGAGGCGCCCGCTTACCACTTGGAAACCGCCTGCCGGGAGACTCCCAATTGTTCCGCCAGATTGAATTGGGACAGCCCATTTGCTTTCCGCAGGGAGATCAGCTTTTCTTCCAATTTCATCTTCTACACCCCTAACATACAAAAAGATTTGACAAAAGTAAACCAACTTGGGTTTACATTTTAGGCAACTGCTGGTTGCATTTCGTGTTTTTCATATTTTTTCTGAAACCTGCGGCCCTGTTCCCGGGTGGTCTGGCCGCCCGCTGTCTCTGTTGTAATTTTCTGTATTGTATAATACGGCCAGTTGTTTGGCAAGTACTTCCGCTTGTTTTTGTGATAGTGGTACAAAAGAGCGGGAAAACAGCCCGCCGAAAAGCCGGACTGGGATCGGACTTTTTCGGCGGGCTTCCGGCGGTTTGTGCTCAGCCGGGCGGCCGACAGATGGGGGTCCGTCGCCGTCATGGCAGTCTGACAGAACTGTGCTGCCACGGCGGAGAAATTTCACACGGACGGAGCCGGAAAAAAGCGTGGAGTTGCCTGCCGCCTATTGCTTTTTTGCCGCCCCCCCACTATAATAGCCAGTATAATCAGAGCAGTGCGCCCAAGAGCGCATTTGCGTCCCTTCGGCGGTCCGGCCAGAGGGAAGGACGGGCTTCCCGGCCCGATCTGAATGGATAGGGAGGGATCTCTGACGTGCGCCGAGCCGTGTTTCCCCTGCTTCTTTTTTTGTTTGGCTTTATTTTGGGACTGCTGTGTCTGTTTCCCATCCACACAGTGTCGCCTAAGATGGATGCGGCTCCGCTGACCGCCAGCCGCGCGGGGGAGGAGCCTGCGTCCACTTCAGAGGCGTCCACCAGCGGCCTGCTGCGGGCCGCGGCCCGCGCGGCGGAGGCGCTGAAGGCAGAGGATTATGGGACCCTGGGAGATCTGGTCCACCCGGAGCGGGGGCTGACCTTTACCGCCTGCTCCACCGTGGACCTGAGCACTGACCGGAACTTTACCGCTGACGAGATCCGCGGCCTGACCGAGAACCCCAGGCAGTATCTGTGGGGATATGAGGACGGCCGGGGCAGTCCCATCCTTTTGACGATGGAAGAATTTGTGCGGCAGTATATCTTTGCTGTGGACTATACCCAGGCCCCCAAGGTGGGGGTGGACCAGGTGGTGCTCAGCGGGAACGCTCTGGAGAACGTGGCCCAGGCCTATCCGGACTGCCGCTTTGTGGACCTGTGCTATCCGGAGCTGGACCCGGACTTCGGGGGGCTGGACTGGTGTTCCCTCAAGCTGGTGTTTACCCCTCTGGAGGGACAATGGCGGCTGGTGGGTCTGATCCACAGCCAGTGGACCATCTGACCGGCGGACGGTCCGGCGAAGGATAAGAGAAATGAAGAGAGGTCGCTTGCCTTGAAAATCGTGATCGTAGGAAACGGCAAGGTCGGTTTTTCCCTGGCGGAACAGCTGGTCCGGGAAAAGTATGACGTTGTCATTGTGGATCTGCGGGAGGACACCCTCCGCCGGGCCGCGGATGCCCTGGATATTATGAGCGTGAAGGGAAACGGGATCTCCGCCGCCACCCTGATCGAGGCGGGGGCGCCGGACGCAGATCTGCTGGTGGCCGCCACCAACTCGGACGAGATCAATATGGTGTGCTGCCTGACTGCCAAGCATTTGGGAGCCAAGTATGCTATCGCCCGCATCCGCAACCCGGAGTATAACACGGGGCTGAGTGACTTGAAGCGGAACATGGGCATCGATATGGTCATCAATCCGGAGAACGCCACGGCGGTGGAGATTTCCCGCCTGCTCCGCTTTCCTCCTGCTGCCAATATCGAGACCTTCTGCCGCGGCCGGGTGGAGCTGATCGGGTTCCGCCTTTTGGAGGAGGACTTTCTGGTCAACCGCCCCCTCCACGCCCTGTCGGACCAGGTCAAGCAGCTCTCGCTGCTGTTCTGCGCCGTGGAGCGGCCTGGGGGCGAGGTGGTTATCCCAAATGGCTCCTTTGTGCCCCAGGCGGGAGATAAACTCTATCTCATCGGGCGTCCCTCCAGCCTGGACCAGTTTTTCCGCCTTCTGGGGCGGTACAGCCCAAAAGTGAAGAGCGTCTTTATCGTCGGCGGCGGAAAGATCTCCTTGTATCTGTCGGCCGTGCTGGAGAAGATGAAGATGCGGGTCAAGATCGTGGAGATCCAGAAGGACCGCTGCCGCTTCATCAGCGAGCGGCTCCCCCACACCACGGTGATCTGCGGCGACGGCACCGACCAGGAGCTGCTGGAGTCGGAGCGGATGACCGCCTCGGACGCCTTTGTGGCCCTCACGGACCGGGACGAGGACAACCTGATCCTCTCCCTGTATGCCATGCAGAAGGGGGTCCAGAAGGTCGTTACCAAATCCAACCGGCAGAACTATGCCGGCATCGCCCAGACCATCGGCCTGGACAGCGTGATCTCCCCCAAGCTGATCACTGCGGCCCAGATTCTCCAGGTGGTCCGGGGGATGCAGAACTCCCAGGGCAGCGTGATGAACACCCTGTACCGGATCGCTGACGGCTCCGCCGAAGCCATGGAGTTCACAGCCAGCGCCAATACCCGCCACCTGGGGGTTCCCCTGAAGGACCTCCAGCTGAGGAAGGGGATCCTGATCGCCGTGCTGGCCCGGGGAGGGGACATCATCATTCCGGAGGGCTCCTCCAGCATCCGGGAGGGAGATTCAGTGATCCTGATCTCCCGGGATCTGCGTATCCTGGACTTGAACGACATCTATGAGGATGAGGGCGCCTTCCCTGTCCCGGGAGGAAGCAATGAACATTAAGCTTGTCCTGAGACTGGTGGGGCGGGTAATGGCGGCGGAGTCCTTTGCCCTGTTCTTCCCGATGGCGGTCGCCCTGCTGTACCGGGAGAGCCCTGTGCCCTTCCTGTTGAGCATCCTGATCATCCTGGCCATCAGCCTGCCCCTGGCCTCCATGCGCACAGAAAAGCACTTTTTCCTTCGTGAGGGCTTTGTCTCTGTGGGGCTGATCTGGCTGGTCACCGGTGTGGTGGGCGGACTGCCCTTCTACTTCTCCGGATATTTTGAGTCCTTTGTGGACTGTATCTTTGAGACCTGCTCCGGCTTTACCACAACAGGGGCCACCATCCTGGTGGACATCGAGGCGCTGCCCCGTGGGATCCTGTTCTGGCGCTCCTTCACCCACTGGCTGGGCGGCATGGGTGTGCTGGTGCTGGCCACGGCGATCCTCCCCTCTCTGGGGGTGCCATCCCACTATCTGACCCAGGCGGAGAGCCCTGGGCCGGTCTTTTCCAAGCTGGTCCCCAAGCAGTCTCAGACCTCCAAGATCCTGTATACCATTTACTTCGCCATGACCTCTCTGGAGGTGGTCCTCCTCAAGCTGGCGGGGATGCCCCTGTACGACGCATTTATCCACGCCTTTTCCACCGCGGGGACCGGCGGCTTCTCAAACCGAAACGCCAGCGTGGGAGCGTACGGCAGTCCGGTGATCGATATGATCATCGCGGTGTTTGCCCTGCTGTTCTCCGTCAATTTCAGCGTGTATTTTCTGGTACTCCACCGCCGCTTGAAGGAGGCGCTGAAGAGCGATGAGCTGCGCTTCTTCCTGGGGGTGGTTGCAGCGGCTACTGTGGTGATCACGCTGGACCTGCTTCCCATATACCAGAACACCCTGGAGAGCCTGCGCTATGCCTTTTTCCAGGTGGCCTCTATCATTTCTACCACCGGTTTTGCCACGGCGGACTATGTCCTGTGGCCCCAGCTGTCCCGGCTGGTGCTGGTCCTGCTGATGTTCTGCGGCGCCTGCGCCGGCTCCACCGGCGGCGGCGTCAAATGCTCCCGGGTGCTGATGCTGCTGCGGGCCATCCGCCGGGAGATCCACCAGATCGCCCATCCCCGGTCGGTGGAGGTGGTCAAGCTGGACGGCAAGGTGGCGGAGGAGTCCACCGTCCACTCCGTTCTGGTCTTTGTGGGGTGCTACGGCCTGATCCTGCTGGGGGCTGCCCTGGTGGTATCGCTGGACAAGATGCCATTTGACGTGTCCTTCTCTGCCGCGCTCACCTGCCTGAGCAATGTGGGCCCGGGCCTGGCAGCTATCGGCCCCACCGGGAACTTTTCCGGGTTCTCGGATCTGTCTAAGCTGGCGCTGTCCCTGTGTATGATCGTGGGACGGCTGGAGATCTTCCCCATCCTGGTCATGTTCAGCGCCCGTACCTGGCGGCGGGACTGAATTATACAGAAAAGCCTGTCAAAATGTCTGAACTGGCATTTTGACAGGCTTTTCTGCGTCTTAAACGGACTTGAACTTGTGCCGCTTGGTTGAATAGTGATGATGTCTATACAAATTTTAGATTGGAATTATACCTTAAAAATTTAGATTAAGAGAACAATAAAATGAAATTCTCTGTTGCGATTCCTGCAAAATGTGATAGAATAGAAATAAGAACGGAGCTATATGATTAAAGTTGTGCGTTACATCAAACTAATGTAATAGATCCGGAAAGAAGGAGCGTGGATTGATTTGGAGAACTTATATTGGATCGGTTTCCTGGGCGCGGCCGCGGCGATCCTGTTTGCGTGGCTGCAAAGCAGGCGGGTGCTGGCTTTTTCAGAGGGCAGCGACGCCATGAAAAAGATCGCCTCCGCCATCCGCTCGGGGGCAAACGCGTACCTGTCCCACCAGTATGCCACCGTGGCGAAGGTCTTTGTGGTGGTATTCATTCTGCTGCTGGTCATGGCCTTCGGCACAGGGGGAGCCATGCTCTCCAAGTTTACCCCCTTCGCCTTCCTGACCGGCGGGATCTGGTCCATGCTGGCCGGTCTGGTGGGGATGAAGATCGCCACCAACTCCAATGCCCGCACCGCTCAGGCCGCCAGTGAGAGCTTGAACAAGGGCCTGCGGGTGGCGTTCTCCTCCGGCTCGGTCATGGGCTTCACCGTGGTCGGACTGGGGATGCTGGACATCTCCATCTGGGTTGTGATCCTCCGTCTGGGGGCCGGGATCGACGATCCGGTGACCCTGGGCAACATTATGGTGATGAACGGCATGGGGGCCTCCTTCATGGCCCTGTTTGCCCGGGTGGGCGGCGGCATCTATACCAAGGCCGCCGACGTGGGCGCTGACCTGGTGGGCAAGGTGGAGGCCGGTATCCCCGAGGATGACCCCCGCAACCCCGCCACCATCGCGGACAATGTGGGGGACAACGTGGGCGACGTGGCCGGCATGGGCGCCGACCTGTATGAGTCCTATGTGGGCTCCATCCTGGCGACCTTCTCTCTGGGGGCCTGCGCCGGATATGGCTGGAAGGGCATGATTCTGCCCATCCTGCTGGCAGTGTGCGGCATCCTCTGTTCCATCGTGGGCACCTTCTTCGTCAAGACAGAGGAGAACGCCACCCAGAAGTCCCTGCTGCGCTCCCTGCGTACCGGGACCTATCTGGCGGCCGCCTTGTCCGCCCTGGCCGCCGCGCCGCTGACCTGGTTCGTCCTGGGCGACTGGGGCGTCTACGCCGCCATCCTCTGCGGGCTGGCGGGGGGCTGTGCCATCGGCTACTTCACGGAGTACTACACCTCGGACACCTATAAGCCCACCCAGAAGCTGGCCGCCGCCTCTGAGACCGGTTCGGCCACCGTCATCATCGGCGGGCTCTCCCTGGGCATGATGTCCACCATCGCCTCCATCCTCATCGTGGCCGCCGCCATCCTCATCAGCTTCTATGCAGCTGGCGGCGGGGCTTCCTTTGACCGGGGGCTCTACGGCATCGGCATCGCAGCCGTGGGGATGCTGTCCACCCTGGGCATCACCCTGGCTACCGACGCCTATGGACCTGTGGCGGACAACGCCGGCGGCATCGCTGAGATGTCCGGTCTGCCGGAGTCTGTTCGGGAGCGCACCGACGCCTTGGACTCTCTGGGCAACACCACCGCCGCCACCGGAAAGGGCTTCGCCATCGGCTCGGCCTCCCTCACCGCCCTGGCCCTGTTGGTCTCCTATGTGAATATCGTGGCGGAGAAGTCGGAGACGGCCCTGGACCTGTCCCTCACCAACCCCCTGATGCTGGTTGGACTATTCCTGGGCGCTATGCTCACCTTTGTGTTCTCCGCCCTGACCATGAGCGCCGTCCAGACTGCGGCCCAGTCCATCGTGGTGGAGGTCCGCCGCCAGTTCCGGGAGATCGCCGGCATCATGGAGTATCAGATGGATCCGGATTACGCCTCCTGTGTGGCCCTGTGCACCAAGGGCGCTCTGCGGGAGATGGTGGCCCCGGCTCTGCTGGCCATTATCGTCCCCATCCTCACCGGCCTGCTCCTGGGCCCGGAGGGTGTGGTGGGCCTGTTGGGCGGTGTGTCCGTCACCGGCTTTGCCATGGCGGTATTCATGTCCAACGCCGGCGGAGCCTGGGACAACGCTAAAAAGTACATCGAGGCTGGGCACCACGGAGGGAAGGGCTCCGACTGCCACAAGGCCGCCGTGGTGGGCGACACGGTGGGCGACCCCTTCAAGGACACCTCCGGCCCCTCTCTGAATATCCTGATCAAGCTGGTGTCCACCGTCTCCATCGTGTTCTCCGGCCTGATTGTCGCGTTTCATATTTTGTAAAATTCAGCCTGTGACTTAAAACGAGGTCCAGGCAGACACACAGTGCGCCCCGCGTCTCTCCAAACAGGAGGCGCGGGGCGGCTTCTGTTTGGCACGCCGTCAATAAAATCGAACAAACAGGACAAAATATTAACGACATCCGGTCTGAGTGGGCGGCATCCGTCCTTCAGTTTGAAAAAACTTCAGAATTTCCGATTTTTTTCCGGTGAGATCCTGGCCTTCCGCAGTTCGGAAGGGTTTCCAAAGTCTCACATGGAAACGGCGGGAGACTTCCCCTGGTTTGCCTCCGGCAGAGGCGGTCCATACTGGGAAAAGGCGGCCGGTGCTGGCCGCCGGAAACAGGATGGCCGCGGCAGTCCGCCTGGCCATCCGGGGGAGGGATGAGATTGGAACAGGAGAAAAAACAACGGCGGCGGCCCGGATGGGCGGCGGCAGGGGCGGCGGCCCTGGGTCTGCTGCTGGCCTGCCTTCTGCCTGGAAGGCCCGTCTGGGCCGCGCCGGCCAGACCGGACGCGGTGGCGGCAGCCGCGGTGGCAGGCGCCGGCGGGGAGGTGATCCCGCTGGGCCGTGCGGTGGGCATCAAGCTGTTCTCGGACGGTGTGCTGGTGGTGGGACTGTCCTCCATTGACACGGCGGAGGGCCCGGCCGCGCCAGGACGGACCAGCGGCCTGAAGGCGGGAGATGTGATCACCCACATCGACCAGACTGAGGTGAACACGATTGAGGAGGTCCAAAAGCTGGTGACGCAGAAGCGGGACGCACCCATGACGCTTCAGGTCCGGCGGGAGGGCTCGGCCCTCCAGCTGACGGCCCAGGCCGCCCGCTCCGAAGCGGGGGCATACCAGCTGGGCGTATGGCTTCGGGACTCTATGGCGGGGATCGGGACCATGACCTTCTACGATCCTCAAAGCGGCGTGTTCGCCGCCCTGGGTCACGGGATCAATGATGTGGACACGGCCAAGCTGATGCCTCTGGAGACGGGGAGCATTATGGAGGCCTCCGTGTCTGACGTGAAGCGGGGCCGGGCGGGGGAGCCTGGTGAGCTCCACGGAGAGTTCAACCTCACCGAGGATCTGGGGGAGCTGTATGCCAACACCGACCGGGGGATCTTCGGGCGTCTGGACGGGAAGCAGCTGACCCAGGGCCTGGAGCCGGTGGCAGTGGCCTCCCGGGAACAGGTGCATGAGGGGAAAGCTGTCATCCGCTCTAATATCTCCGGCGAGCGGGTAGAGGAGTACAGCATTGAGATCACCCGTCTCTACCCGGAGACGGAGGGGGAGACCCGAAACATGATGATCCGGGTAACTGACCAGCGTCTGCTGGACGCGACCGGCGGGATCGTGCAGGGGATGAGCGGCAGCCCCATCCTTCAGGACGGACGCCTGGTGGGCGCTGTCACCCACGTCCTGGTGAATGATGCCACCCGGGGGTACGGCATCCTGGCGGAGAATATGCTCCAAGCGGCGCAGGGCTTCCAGAGCAGCGCCGCGTAGCGGGCAGAAAACACAGAAATGCAGGGCGGGGCTTTGGCCCCGCCCTCGGCCTGTCAAAAACTCCGTACATAGTTTTGCATGGGCAACACCTTCGGTGACAACCATCTATTTTATATATGGGTTCATTCACTTTTTGAATTGGACTTTTTGTGTAGTATTTGTATAATTATTTTATTCAATGCGATTTATTTTGTTTGTTTTATACATTTTTGTAGGATGCATGAAGGGAAGGTAGACACACATGAAATTTCACCGCCAGCTTCTCGCGCTGTCCCTCTCCGCTGCCCTGACTGCCGGGATGACCATCACAGCCTCCGCCCAGGGAACGGTGACCGTCTCCGTCAACGGGACAAAATCCAATGTCTCCGCATTCACCAACGCTGACTGGCGCACCATGGTGCCCGCAGAGATCGCGGATTCCTTGGGTCTGAGCTATACCGCCCAAGACAGCAGTGTCACGTTCACCGGAAACGGCATCTCCCAGACCTACACCGCCGGAGTCCCTGTGGGCGACACGACCCCCGCTATGGTGGCCGGGAAGCTGTATGTACCTTTCTACCATCTGGCCCAGACCTTCGGCTTTGAGGTCAGCTGGGACGGGGCCGCCAGAAATGCGGATGCCGCAGCCGGAAAAGCGGACACGGATTCCGTGGCACCCATCGATTTAAACGCCTATCTGCTGGATCATACTGAAAAAACAAATGACACGACGCGTGCGCTTCCCATTGACCGTACGGAGGTCAATGAACATCCCCTGACGGGATATTACGGCTATACCCTGAGCAATGGCCGTACAATCAAGCTGTATATGCCAGAACACGCCGCCCTGCGCAGCTATATTACCGTAATCGCCATTCCGAATGGAGTCACAGATACCTACGCTTTTTTGGAAGAACAGGGATGGATTGAGCAGGCCGATCAATATGGCGAGCTGCTCTTTGTTCTGGAACCTGCGAATGGCACCTGGGGTTCCGTCGAAGCCGAGCGTGATTATCTGAACATCTGTATCGGTGAGACCGTGGGCAATACGGCCTTTGATACCCGTTCTACCTCCAACAGCCTCCTCCAGTCCGGAACGGTTTCCCTCTCCGATGGGACTTCCTGCCCCGTTTTTACCGGACATTCCTGTAACTACTACGTGGGCTATGACGAGGGCTGCGCTGTTCTGGAATCCTGGACCTCCAACAACCCAATGTATGTAGCCGCACAGGCTCTGATCGCTGGGAAAAGTGCAGGCTCTGAGGTCCTGGATCACTCTGCCGCCCGCACATATAACGGCATCAATACTGGTTCCTACTATCCCGGCATTGATGATACTGCCTTTGCGGAGCAGCTGGGAAAAATGGCCGCTGAAAAGGCTGCCCCCAGCGCACAGTTCATTAAAAACTCAGATATTCCCGTTCCCACACTCCTGGCCGGATACAGCGAGCAGGACGAAAGTGTGGCTTATTGGAAGTCCGTCAACGACGCTGTGTCTACCAGTGAGGAAGGCGTTTACCGCCAGTCTCTCAACTCTGACGCCTGGCAGACTGCTTACGCCAACGACATTGCCAAACGCTGGGGCGCACAGTACGGGATCTCTCAGGTCAAGGTGACGCAGGAAACCTCCCTGTCCGCTGCGGAGGTTCATGACTTCATGGATGGCTACACCCGCTATACCAATCCGTTTGCATACAGCAATGCGCTGGGTGTACGCACCGACTATTATCAGACAACGAAGGCGGCCCGGGAGGCGGCTGAAAATGGAAAGGTCCTCTCTTCCTACGCCTTTGAAGCTGTGGACGGGCAGGAGAAAACCGTTGAGCTCAGAGCGCTGAAGTCCACCCGGCTTACCAACCCCGGCGGCAGCGCAGTTTCCGGTACCCTGTATTCCTGTATTTCCGCCTTTCACGACTATGATGGAAATGGCGTGATGGACCCCCGCGAGACCATTATGTATATTCCAGACACGGCCAAAAAATACGGCGAGGACGGGGCGCCCGTGGTCGTGGTGTTCCCCGGCAACACCCAAGCTGCGGCAACCTTCTTTGACTGCTCCATGTGGTGGTCCATCGCCAATGATGAGGGCTGTGCCGTCATCATCATCGGCGAATACTGCAAGAACAGCGCCGCCGGATTGACCTATGGAGACGAGGCCGACAACGCGGACTTCTCCCGCTCCGCATTGCAGCTGATGGACCGTGTGGTCAGTCAGGACGCTGGAGTAAAGATCAACATGGAGCGTGTATACGGCAGCGGCCACTCCCTTGGCTGCCGCACGGTCCAGACCTTGACCCACAATAGCGAGGCTGGCAGCTACGCCGCCGTGGGCGCGACCTCCTTCCCCAACGCACAGTTCACCGCCGACGACCGTATGCCCTCCTATCTTCTGGTCGGTCAGGCCGACATCAGCGAGGCACTGCCTGATCCCCGTGCGAACGACCTGGTCAAAGATCCGTGGACAGTCACCGCAGACAGTGCGATTTATAACTGGGTCCGCGGCGCTTGCCAGATGAACGGTCTGGACTTCAGCTTTACCCCCAATGACCACAACAGCTTCCTGTCCACCTGTTCGGAGTATGTCGAAGCTGGTCGCTATTATACCTATACTTGGGCCGATGAAGCTCAGATCCCCTTGGTTCAGTTTACCCGCACACTGGCCCGGGAACATAACTGTTACCCCGAGGAATTCCGGCTGGCCTGGGACTTCCTGGAGCATTACAGCCTTTCTGAAGACGGGACTCGCTATTACAGCCCCTCTGCCTTTGAGAAAGATGACGCAGTGGCCATTTCCTGACTTTTGCCCATCTCTGCCTTCCAATCATACAAGCGGCCGTCCTCAGTTTGGGGGCGGCTGCTTGTGCTTGTCAAAAAAATTCAATGAAAACTGGACTTTTCCGACGCTCACCGGGCGGGGCCGAAGCCCCGCCTGGTGAGCTGCTGGGAAACCCTTGAAATTCGGTCCGCGCTATGGCATAATAAGAGCAGTAAAACAGACACTTGGCTCCGTAAGGGAGGGACAGACGCAATGATGGTTTCAACGAAAGGCCGCTATGCCCTGCGGGTGATGATTGATCTGGCGGAACATGATGATGGCCGATTTATCCCATTGAAAGAGATCGCGGCCCGTCAGGGAATTTCGGAAAAATATCTGGAGAGCATCGTCAAGCTGCTGGCACGCAGCGGCGATCTGTTCGGGATGCGGGGCAAGGGGGGCGGCTACCGACTGACCCGCGCTCCAGAGGAGTACACCGTGGGCAGCATCCTCCGCCTGACGGAGGGGGGACTGGTCCCGGTAAACTGCCAGGGCCTGTCTGAGGAGGGCCAGTGCGGCCGCTCCGCCGACTGTCCCACCTTCCCACTGTGGAAGGGGCTGGAGGATGTGATCAACCAGTATCTGGACAGCATCACTCTGGCGGAGCTGCTTCCGCCGGAGGAAAAAGCGCCGTGCCAGTGTACGGATAAGGACTGAGGCACTCAAATCAGAACAGCGCGCGGCGCGGAAGCCATGCTTCCGC
>ERZ832522.290-NODE-290-length-73807-cov-12.149067_pt1 | contig 73807 bp, 88 predicted proteins | sample MGYA00519951_ERZ832522 | MGnify/ENA primary metagenome ERZ832522 (study PRJEB31850, sample SAMEA3708728) | human gut metagenome | biome: human gut; feature: human-associated habitat; material: faeces | place: China | collected 2014 ... | reverse complement strand
CCTTACCGGAATGCTGCAATTCCCTTTCGACATTTATAACCCCTTTTTGCCCTCTGTTCGTTCATTATATTAAAAAGTATATTCGCAAATTCCGCTTTTTTTTGCAAATTCGGCACAGTCGACAGCCGCAGAAAAAGCTCCTTTTCGGTCGATGCAGGCCCTTCTGCGGCAGCTCTCAAAAGGCGCATTTTTATCCCCCCGAATCTTGCGCTGCAATGAAGTTTTTTACGCATTCAGCCGCCTCACCCCTCTTGTTGCTGTATGTTATTCCGTGCTTCGCACCCGAAAAAAACACAGCTTCCGCAATTTTGGCTGATTCTGCACTCCGAAGAATTCGTTCCGCGCTGCCGTGCGCAACCTTATTATCCTCTCGCGACTGGATTACGAGCAGCGGTGCAGTTATTTTCGAAACCGCTTTGTTTGCACGGCGGCGTATTTTATTCAAATCGGAAATTCTTGCTGTGGCCATGCCCATATAAGTTTGCGCTTCCTCATCCTCCTGCCAGTGAGGTTCACCCGTTATAATATAAGGCACCGCAAGCGAAATAAATCTGCAAATATGCAGATAAAGCTTCATCTTCGCCGGTGCGCAGATCATAATTACGCCATCAACTCGTCTTTCGGAAGCAACAATTGCAGCAAGCAGTCCACCCATGCTTAACCCGGCGACATAGATTTTTTCACATCCCGCCGCAGTCAATCGGTCATAAGCCTTTAACGCGTCATCAATCCATTCCCGTGCGCATGATTTCCGCATATTCCGCAGATTTGTCCCATGACCCGACAGCAACGGAGCGTAAATTGTGTATCCGTTTTCGTTTTCGACCGCTGTATTCAAGCGGCATTCCTGTTCGTCGGCTTCAAGACATCTCCAAATTGAATGCATGTTTGCGGGAGTACCTGTGAAGCCATGCAGAAGCAGCACTCCCGTTTTTCCGCCGCAATGAAAGTATTCATGTGTAAGCGGTGTAAAATTCCAATCTTTATCAGCAATTTTTTCTTTCATGATTACTATCGCCGCGGTTGCCGGCGCAGATATTATTGCAGAGCAGCTCTGTCCTTATCCGTATGTTTCTTATTTCTTTTCGATTATTTCAAGCACCTCACCCATATACATCGTGTGCGGTGCTTCGGTCTGATAATAAGCCTCAATCACCGACTTCGGCATGTTTGCGGTATCAAAATCCTGTTTATATATTTTTCTGCAAACTATTGTTGTTTCCGCTTCCCTGAAGCCGACACTGCCGCCAACCGCAATCGGAGTGAGTGACGTTTTTGCAACTTTATCGCCGTCGCGTCCGGACTCTCTGCCGAGAATACCAAGATCGGGCTTATATTTCTTATCAAAGAATGTGACCGTAAAAATTTCGTTTTTTTCAATGAAATCATGCGTATAGCGGCAGGGTTTGACATAAACGGAAACTATCGGGCGCGCCGAATCCTCACCGTTCCATATGCAGCCGAGACTGCCCCAGCTTATCGTCATCGTGTTGTAATGCGTCAGGCTGCCCGCTGTGACAAGTGCCCAATTATCGTTAAAAAGCATGAAGTTTTCTTTGGTTAATTTCATTTCGGAATTACCTCCGTCCGAGTATTTTCTGTTCTTTATATTATACCATTCAAGTTGTTTTTTCAACCCCCGTCTTCATCAAAAATGAAAAAAAGGACAGCGAACTGCCCTTTCTGCTCTGTTTATTATTTTACATTACCATGAAAATTCGTTTCGGCACTTCTAATTCACGAATTCCGGTATCATCGAGCAGAATAAGAACTTTAAGCAGCCCGTTTCTCATAAAAAGCTCACTCCGGGCAATAAATTCACTCCGTCCGAAATCAAATTCGGACGGAGTGAAAGTCTGTTTCTATGAAAAGTCAATTTCTGTGAAAGTTAATTTCTGTGAAATTCACTTCCAATGTTACCAACTCATGCGCAAACCGTGCACAATGACTCAGTTATGTTTATAGTGAACGTGGAGCATCTCATGGTTCCTGCCCTTGACATAATCGGCATAGAGCTTATCCATGAGGGGGTTGGTGTCGGAAGTCTTAAGCGTGTTGGTCATATCGGAAGAATACAGACCGTCCGCCCTGACTTTCTTTGCATTTTCGAGGGTAACAGGCTGACCGCCGCCGTTTACGCAGCCGCCCGGGCACGCCATAACTTCAACAAAGTCAAAGCTGACTTCTTTTGCAAGAAGCTGCTTGATAAGCTTCTCGGCATTGCCGAGACCGCTTACGACCGCAATGCGCAGTTCGCCGCCGTTGAAGGGAACGGTGAATTCCTTCACGCCTTCGGTGCCGCGAACGCCGCAATTGCCGATGCTGCGGATTGCATTGATGGACTTGTCATCGGAAACCCTGCGGAGAACAGCCTCGGTAACGCCGCCGGTTGCGCCGAAAATGACGCCTGCACCGGAGAACATGCCGAAAGGTGCATCGATAGCTTCGGGAACAACGGTATCGAATTCGATGCCGGCAGTCCTGATCATGTGGATGAGCTCCTGAGTTGTGATAACAGCATCAACATCGGGCTTGCCGTCATGGGTGAATTCGCTGCGTGCAGCCTCGAATTTTTTGCCGGTGCAAGGCATTACGGCGATGTTGAAATGTTTCTTTTCGCAATCCTTCTGCTGCTCGACGATGAGCGCGGAAAGCATCTGCATCGGGGATTTGCAGGTGGAGATATAGGGCATGATTTCGGGATGCTTCTTCTCTGCAAACTGAATCCAGCCGGGGCAGCAGGAAGTGAACAGGGGCATTCCGGTATTTTTGCCGAGATGTTCAACAAATTCTGCGGTTTCTTCAAGGATGGTGAGGTCGGCACTGACGGATGTGTCGTATACCTTGTCGATACCCATGCGATGCATTGCGGCAACGAGTTTGCCCATGACATCGGTTCCTTCGGGCATGTTGAGTTCCTTGCCGATCGCAACGCGGACGGCGGGAGCAACCTGCGCCGTTACAACAAGGTTCTTATCGGCGATCGCCTTCCAAACCTTTGCGGTATCCTGCTTGATGGTGATTGCACCAACGGGGCAGACTGCCGCGCACTGACCGCAGCCGACGCATACGGTTTCGGCAATGGGACGTTCAAAGGCGGTGCTGATGAGCATATGAGAACCGCGGTGCGCATAGTGGATCGCGCCGACGGACTGAACCTCGTTGCACATACGGACGCACTGACCGCAGAGGATGCACTTGCTTGCATCGCGGGTGATGCTTACGGAAGAATCGTCAACATAGGTCTTTGCGGTGTTGGGGAAACGAACGGTGCGAACGTCATAACGCTTTGCAAGCTGCTGAAGTTTGCAGTTTCCGTTCTTTTCGCAGGTGTTGCAGTCGCGGCAATGGTTTGCAAGCAGCAGCTCGATGATATTCTTGCGATACTTGCGGAGCCTTTCGGTGTTTGTATAAACCTTCATGCCGGCACGGGGCTGTGCGGAACATGCAGCATCAAGACCGCCGCGCTCATTTTCAAACATGCACATACGGCATGCGCCGTAGATGGACAGCTCGGGGTGGTAGCAAAGGGTGGGCATGTCGATGCCCGCCTTGCGGATAACTTCAAGGACGTTCTTCTCGCCGTTAAGCTCAACGGCGATGTCGTCAACATACATAAATTTCTTTTCCATTGTTTATTCCTCCCTGATTGCGTGGAACGGGCAGGCGGTGATACATGCGCCGCAGCGGAGACACTTTGTAAGGTCAATATGGAACGGGCTCTTAAGCTCGCCGCTGATCGCGCCTGCGGGGCACTGCCTTGCGCACTTGGAGCAGCCTTTGCAGACTGCGGGATCGATCACGATTCTCTTCAGCCTTGCGCAGTTGCCGGTGGGGCAGCGTTTTTCGAAAATATGCGCTTCGTATTCGTCGCGGAAGTTTTTAATCGTGCTGACGACGGGGTTGGGTGCGGATTTTCCGAGACCGCAAAGAGCGGTGGAAGATACGGTGTCCGCAAGTTCGAGCAGCAGCTCGATGTCGCCTTCTTCGCCCTTGCCGTGAACGATGCGCTCAAGGATCTCAAGCATACGCTTGGTGCCTTCACGGCAGGGGGTGCACTTGCCGCAGGATTCGTTCTGGGTGAAGTGCATGAAGAAGCGTGCAACTTCGACCATGCAGGTTTTGTCGTTCATGACGACAAGGCCGCCGGAACCGATCATTGCGCCGACTTTCTTGAGGGAGTCGAAATCAAGGGGCAGGTCAAGATCTTTTTCGGTCAGACAGCCGCCGGAAGGACCGCCGATCTGAACGGCTTTGAATTGACCTTCACCGCGCATACCGCCGCCGACAGTATAGACGACTTCGCGCAGAGTGGTGCCCATGGGGACTTCGATAAGACCGGTGTTTGCAATATTGCCGGTGATTGCGAACGCCTTCGTGCCGGGGCTGGATTCGGTACCGATGGTGCAGAACCACTTTGCGCCCTTGGAGATGATGGAAGGAACGTTTGCATAGGTTTCAACGTTGTTGAGAACGGTGGGCATTTCGAACAGACCGTGTTCAACGGTGCGCGGGGGCTTGGTGCGGGGCATACCGCGCTTGCCTTCGATGGAAGCGGTCAATGCGGAACCTTCGCCGCAAACGAATGCGCCTGCGCCCTGGTTGATATGGAGATCGAAATCAAAGCCGCTGCCGAGAATGTTCTTGCCGAGCAGGCCGATTTCCTTTGCCTGTTCGATTGCGGTGCGGAGTCTGAATACCGCAAGGGGGTATTCGGCACGGACATAGATATAACCTTCGGTTGCGCCGCAGGCAACTGCTGCGATCATCATACCTTCGAGCATACGGTGCGGGTCGCCTTCCATGATGCTCCTGTCCATGAATGCGCCGGGGTCGCCCTCGTCGCCGTTGCAGACAACGTATTTCTGTTCGGCTTTTTGTGCTTTGACCTGTGCCCACTTTTTGCCGGTGGGGAAGCCGCCGCCGCCTCTGCCGCGGAGCTTGGACTCGGAGATTTCGTTAACGATATCATCGGGAGTCATGTCGAACAGAGCCTTTTCAAAAGCGGTGTAACCGCCGATGCTGAGATATTCCTTGACGGAAAGTGCATCAATGTGGCCGCAGTGTTCAAGAACGATGCGGGTCTGGTTTTTGTAGAAGGGAATTTCTTCCTGTTTCCTGTAGATTTCGCCGTTGCGCTTATATGCAAGCCTGTCGATGGGCTCGTTGTTGAGAATCGTTTTTTCAACGATCTCTTCGCAATCGGAAAGCTTAACCTTGGTGTAGAGGTATCCCTCGGGTTCGATGCGAACAAGGGGACCCATTTCGCAGAAGCCGTGGCAGCCGCTCTTTTTCATTGCGATGCTGTTATCGGCATTTTCTGCCTGAGCGTGACATGCGCACTCGCCGCCATGGATGCCGGGTTCATGGGGTTCAACCTTGAGTTCGACGGGGCAGCTGATGCCGTTTGCTTCGATGAGTTCTTTGAGCCTGTCAAAGATCTTCAGTGAGCCGCTGGATACGCAGCCCGTGCCGGCGCAAACAAGAATCCTTCTTTTCTGGAGCTGAGCCGCAGCCATGCAGCCCTCGCGAAGCGCGATAAGATCCTGCCTGTTTTTAAGCATGTTAATTCTCCTCCCTGAGTTCCTTAAGGACTTCGGCTGCCTTTTCCTTTGTCATCTGGGAATAGACTTTGCCGTTTACGGTGATGACCGGTGCAAGACCGCATGCGCCGAGACATGAAACTGTTTCAACGGTGAATTTAAGGTCATCCGTTGTTCTCTTCGTTGCGGAAAGGCCGAGTTCCTTGCGCAGATAGTCAAGAACTTCGGTGGAATGGCGAACGTGGCAAGCCGTGCCGTCGCAGCAGCGAATGATATTCGTGCCCTTGGGTTCAAGGGAGAAATTCTCATAGAATGTTGCAACGCCGTAAATCTTTGCCTCGGGTACGCCGAGCTTTTCCGCAAGATAAGGGAAAGCTTCCTTGGGCAGGTAGCTGTAGTGTGCCTGAACTTCCTGAAGAATGGTAACGGTGTGGGATTCATCGTAATTGTGTTCTTTCAGAATTTCATCGAGCACGTTGTAATCGAACTCTTTGTTCATTTTCCGTCTCCTTATTAAAATAGATATTTTGAAATCGCTGTTTCCTCGTAATTTCAGGAACTGTCGATTTGTTTTGAAACAAATCGGGGAGCCGCATAAGCGGCTGAGTGTTCTCCGAACTCCGGAAACTGCCGATTTTGTTTTGAAACAAATTTGTTTTTAAATCCCTTTGAAAAACAAAAGCCCGGAAAGTCCCTGCAGGTCTCCCGAGCCGAACCGATGCCGCACGCATGATGCGCGCGCAAAGCTTTTCGGTCGGCAGAGATTTAATCTGCAAATTGTTTTTGTTCGGTTTTGTTTTTCCGCGCTCCGCCGCCGTGTTTCGGGCAGCGGAGCGTATTTGATACCGTATCAAATTGATACTGTGCCAAGTATCTTTTTCATTGCCGAATTCATTGCCGAATTTCGGTTTTTATGCCGAAACAGCGGCTTTGAACCGTTTATTTATTGCTGAGATACTCGTCGATCGCCTTTGCAGCCGCCTTGCCCGCACCCATTGCGGAAATAACGGTTGCGGCACCGGTAACGGCATCACCGCCGGCGTAAACGCCTTCGCGGCTTGTGAGACCTGTTCCTTCTTCAACAACAATTCCGCCTTTTTTGTTTACCTCAAGACCCTTGGTGGTGGACTTGATGAGAGGGTTGGGGCTGGTGCCGATTGCGATGATAACGGTGTTGACATCAAGCACAAACTCGCTGCCGGGCACGGGAACGGGACGGCGGCGGCCCTTTTCATCGGGTTCGCCGAGTTCCATGCGGATGCACTTCATGCCGGTGACGAAACCGTTCTTGGGATCGCGCTTGTCATCGGGGTTGTTGTAACCGAGAATCTCAACGGGATTGTTGAGCAGTTTGAATTCAATGCCCTCTTCCATTGCGTGTTCAACTTCCTCACGGCGAGCGGGAAGTTCCTCAAGGGAGCGGCGATAAACGATATAGACCTTGTCCGCACCGAGGCGCAGCGCAGTCCTTGCAGCATCCATTGCAACGTTGCCGCCGCCGACGACCGCAACGTTTCCGCCCTTCATGATGGGGGTCACGGGATCAGCCTTGTATGCCTTCATGAGGTTGCTGCGGGTCAGGAATTCGTTTGCGGAGTAAACGCCTTTGTATGCCTCACCGGGGATGTTCATGAAGTTGGGAAGGCCTGCACCGGAACCGACGAAAACAGCTTCAAAGCCCTGTTCGAACAGCTCGTCAATGGTGAGAGTCTTGCCGATAACGGTGTTGGTTTCCATATCAACGCCCATGGCGGTCAGGTTGTCAACTTCCTTCTGAACAATTGCCTTGGGCAGACGGAATTCGGGAATACCGTAAACAAGAACACCGCCTGCGGTGTGCAAAGCTTCGTAAACGGTGACTTTATAGCCCTTCTTGGCAAGGTCGCCCGCGCAGGTAAGGCCGGAGGGGCCGGAACCTACAACAGCAACGCGGTGGCCGTTGGAAGGTGCAGCTTTGGGAGCTTCGGTGGAATGAGCGTTATGCCAATCTGCAACAAAGCGTTCAAGTCTGCCGATGCCGACGGGTTCGCCTTTGATGCCGCGAACGCACTTGCTTTCGCACTGGAGTTCCTGAGGACATACCCTGCCGCAGACTGCGGGCAAAGAGGAGGTCTGCTGAATGACCTGATATGCGCCCTCGAAATCGTTCTCGCGAATCTTTGCGATAAACTCGGGGATATGGATGTTGACCGGGCAGCCGCTGACGCAGGGCATCTTCGGGCAGTTGAGACAGCGGAGCGCCTCGTCAAGCGCGGTCTCTTCGGAATAGCCGGTTGCAACCTCGTTAAAGTTGTGTGCGCGTACTTCGGGTGCCTGGGTGGGCATTTCGTTCTTTTTGGGGCTCATGTTAGGCATATTATTTTACCTCCTTGTTGAGAAGATTGCAGGTTTCTTCGAGCGCATGGCGTTCGAAATCGCGATACATCGCGCCTCTGCTCATTGCTTCGTCAAAATCAACTTCATAGCCGTTGAAGTCGGGGCCGTCAACACATGCGAACTTTGTAATGCGCTCGCCGTCCCTGTGCAGGGTGAGGCGGCAGCCGCCGCACATGCCTGTGCCGTCGATCATTATCGGGTTCATTGAAACCGTGCAGGGAATGCCCGTGGGCTTGACGGCTGCAACAACGAATTTCATCATGATCAACGGACCGATGGTGATAACTTCATCGAATTTTTCGCCGTTTGCGAACATTTCGTTGAGAGGTACGCAAACATTGCCGTGCCTGCCGTAAGAACCGTCGTCTGTCATAACAAAGAGCCTGTCGGAAGCAGCTTTGAACTCATCTTCAAGAATCAGCAGATCCTTGCTGCGGAAACCGATAACGCTTGTTACCTCGCAGCCCATTTCATGCAGCTTCTGTGCAATGGGCAGAGCGATCGCGCAGCCCACGCCGCCGCCGACGATGCAAACGCGCTTCAGCCCTTCGATATGGGTTGCAACGCCAAGGGGACCGACGAAATCCTGAATGTATTCGCCTTCTTTTTTTGCATTAAGCAGAGTTGTTGTTGCACCGACAATCTGGAAAATGATTCTTACTGTGCCCTTTTCTCTGTCATAACCCGCAATGGTCAGGGGGATTCTCTCGCCGTCTTCGTTGACGCGCAGAATGATGAACTGACCGGGTTCTGCCTTTTTCGCCACGAGGGGAGCTTCGATTTCCATCATGGTGACGGTCGGATTGAGTTCTTTTCTCAGCGTAATCTTATACATTGACTGTGATTGCTCCTTTCGAATCTATACTCATTCATTGTATGACTTCGATATAAATCGGCACGAACGGCAAATACTTTCATTTTTTGCATTCGCCTATGCCAATTGTGATTATAACACGCAACCATGCTTTTTGCAAGCAGGCGAAAGAAATATCGATATTATACTTTTTATAATTCGAGCTTGTTCGCGTGCGTGTTTTTCCCGAAAATTTGCTTGCTGCGGCAAAAAACGGGCTTCAAATGCCCGAATTTCAGACAAAAAAACCGCAAATCGGCATTTGCCGTTCTGCGGGGTTCAATAATATATTTATTTTTTGTCTTGTTTGTAGTTTAAAATACCGCGCCTCCTTGAATTCCGAGTATTTTGGTATGTTTTTCCTTTTTCGTTTTCTCGAAATAAATTCGGCGTAAATTTTCACATTGTTATAATTTCCGCCCGCACATCGCCGTTCTCAATTTCGAGCAGAGCAAACGAGGGACTTCTGCCTCCGCGCGGACAGGACGGGCTGCCCGGATTCACCGCAAGCACTCTCCCGTCATTGTTCACGATTGAAATATGCGTGTGTCCGAACAGCAGCACGGAGCAATGCAGTTCCTCCGCCCTGTATGCAGCTTTGTCATACGAATACGGGCTGACTCCGTGCGTATGGCCGTGCATCATCAGGATTCTTGCTCCGCCAAGCTCAACAACGGCTTCGCTCTCGTATCTTTGCGCCGAGCCTCCGAAATAATCGCAATTCCCGCGCACCGCATAAACCTTTGCATTCGTTCTGCTCATGAGCGCTTCGGCATCCGAAGTCAAATCCCCCAAATGACACCACACATCAACCTGACCTGCGAGTTTAATGCACCTGTCAAGCATGGACAGGCAGCCGTGTGTATCGCTGACAACTGCAACTTTCATCTTTCGTACGCTCTCCCCGAGTCCGCCGCATTCCGCGGAGGCATTTGTTTTTTGCTTTGTTTTTTACCCTGTATCTTCTGCTGAAACGATTACTGTTTTTTCAGCGCATCGAGCACCAGTTCCAACGCTCTGCGCCTGTGGCTGACGCCGTTCTTGCGTTCGGCATCGATTTCCGCAAAACTCAGGCCGAACGGTTCATACAAAAACATATTATCATATCCGAAACCGTTTTCACCGCGCTCTTCGAACAGAATGCGGCCGTCAACCCTTCCGACAACCTCAATATTGGGCTCTCCCGGACGCACAAGCACCATTGCACATGCAAAATGCGCAGTTCTTCTTTCGGCGGGAACATCCCGAAGTTCGGCAAAAAGCTTTGCCCTGTTTGCGGCGTCATCATGCCCCTCCCCGGCGAATCTTGCCGAATACACTCCCGGTGCGCCGTTCAGAGCATCGACACAAAGGCCCGAATCATCCGCAAGCACGGCATCCTGCGGGCAAAGTTTCGCTGTTTCCTCCGCTTTTTTGCGTGCATTGCCGATGAACGAATCCGCATCCTCTTCAACATCGAGTTCAATTCCCGCTTCTCTCATTGAAACAATTTCTTCAAATTTGTCACCGAGTATCTCTTTAATCTCGCGAATTTTATTTTTATTGTTTGACGCTATAATCAGTCTCATTATTCAATCCTCCTCAAGCAATGCTTTTCTTTTTTTTCGCTTATTTTTCGGCACAACCTTCGGCAGTTTCCGTCAGAGCAAATGCTCCGTCACATACTGCATGTACCCGTCCAAGCCGTCACGATCACGGGCATGAACCTCTTCGATCCCGAACAGCTCCATTGCATGTGCCAGAACAGCCGCCCCATACATTATGACGTCGTGCCTTTCTCTGAGCAGCGGATTCAGTTTTCTTTCCGCGCCCATTGTGCTCAATCCTACAATCAGCTGTTCAACCTCTGACTTGTTAAGAACAGCCTTTTCGATTTCATCGCGGTCATATTCACGCATACCGAGCGAAAGAGCAGCAAGAGTGGTTATTGTTCCGCCGATTCCCGCACATTTTCCGAGCCGTCGGTTCGGCGTGCCGATAATTTCATCCATATATCGGTTTATTGCGGTACGCTGCGCTTCAAAATCATCATCGCAGTCCGTTTTGCCGCTGCTTTTCAGCGCAATATCTTTTCCGCGGACGCAGCCTATCGGATAACTCACCTTACTTTTTGCCTCCGCAATCTGCATTGACGCGCCGCCGATATCAATGAGTGCGCTGCACCCGTCGGAAGAATTACATGCCGCTTCAAACGCATACTGCGCCTCTCTTTCTCCGCTCAAAACATCGACCGTGATACCGCATTTTTGCTTTAATCTGTTTACAAATTCAGCTTTGTTCGATGCATCGCGGACCGCACTTGTCGCATAGGCGAAAGGAATATATCCCGAATGACGGGCATTCGATGCCAAAGCTGAAATCACGGAAATGCTCTTTTCCATTCGTTCCTCATCAAGCCGCCCGGTTTGTGCAAGGCCTGAGCCGAGACGCGTTGTTATTACGAGTTTTTTTCCGTTTCTGCCCGCTGCATATCTGATTGAGTTTGAACCTATATCAATAACCGCAGCGGAATCCGCTCCGCCGACATTGTCTTTTTTTATGTAAGTATCCGCCATTTTTTACTCCTTTGCAGGTTGTATTCGCAGATTGCGCCTCTTCAGGGTTCTGCTGTCGGCTCCGCAGGTTCCGGCGTATCGTGAGCGTCGGCAGAGACCGGTGCGCTTGAAATCGGCACCAATGTTGTGATAATTGCATTCGGATCATCAACATCAAACCTTATATCTCCGTCCAGCATATATCCTTGCGTTTCGCGCATGTATCTTATCAGGAATTCACTGCTCGAAATGTATGCATTCAGCTCTTGAAGCCCCTCCTGCTGAATTTCGGCTTCCTGAAGTTTGCGCTGCTGTTCCTCCCTTTCCGCCCGAAGCCTGCTCATGGTTGAGTTTTGTTTGCCCGTCATCGCAAAAAGCACAGCAAGCAAAGCAAAACCCGCCGCTGTGAAAACAATGCCGAAATAAACCGTTTTTTTTGAAATATTGCGTCTGCTTTCTTTTTTCATAGTCATTCGCTGTCCGTTCTTTTTTGCATCGGCATATGCCGTCGGCACTTATATGTCGTTGCCTTTATGCACCGTCGGCTGCTTCATGCCTTTTTGTGTTGTTTCTTTGCGCTTTTCATTATGCAGCATTCGAAGGATAATTGCAAGTGTTTTTTTGCCGCAAAAGAAATCGGCGGAGCAATGCATTCACCGCTCCGCCTTATGAAGTTAAATTTTCTGTTCGACTGCTTTTCCGATATTATCTGAATATGCGGAATGAGCAGATGAAGTTGCGGTGCCAATAGTTGGAATTGAACGAGCGTTCAACGATCCTGCCGTTGGACTGCGATGCATCGATCATTGTCCACTTGCCGCTGCATATTGCAACGTGACCGTAATAAACGATTACATCTCCGCGTTTGACGTTGTTGATATTGTTGTTGCGCTGATAGCGGGTGCAGCTGCGCCACATGTAACTCGTCATGTAGCCCTGCGAAATGCCTGCCTTGTTGATGCACCAGTATACAAAACCGGAGCAGTCAAACACGTTCGGCCCTTTTCCGCCGCGAACGTAGCGACAACCGAGTTTGCTCCGCGCAATGCGGATAAACCTGTCGATACGCTCACTTGCGCCTTCACCGGGATCGGGATCCGGATCGGGATCGGAAGGCTTGGGCGTAGGATTGCTTCCGCCGCCACCGCCGCCACCGCCGCCTCCGGTTCCGCCATCCGTTACCGGGGAGGATGCGCGCACCGCATCATCGGAAAACAGAACGTTCATGGTATGCCTTCCGACTTTGCCGTCAACGGTAAGTCCATTATTTTTTTGGAAAAGCTTCACAGCTTTTTCGGTAATGCTTGTGTAGTAGCTGTTGATATTCTTTGCGCGGAGATAGTTAAGCTCATACAGTCTCTGCTGAACATTTTTAACATCCGACCCGTGCATGGAGTAGCTGAGCGCATTGCCGACTGCGTCATCGCTCATCAGCGTATCCCTCGTGATAGGTCCGAGATAGCCGTCCGCAATAAGCGAATTCTGCTCTTGGAACCTGCGAACCGCCATCTGAGTATCGGTTCCGTAGATGCCGTCGGGCTCCGTTGTGAGATAACCGAGTTTTTGAAGCCTGTTCTGATAGAGCAGGATGTTGTCGCCCGAATCACCGATATTAAACGCTTTCGGCACGCATTCCGGGTTATAAAGAGCTTCTTTTGTGTTTCTTCCGACTTTTCCGTCAACGGAAAGATTGTTTGCTGCCTGGAATTCCTTTACGCCGGCTTCCATCGCTTCGTCAAACCCGCCGTCCTCCGTATCGACATAGCCGAGTTCGTAAAGTCTTTGCTTGACAGCAACAACATCCTGACCCGAATCGCCGATCATGCAGAGGTATGCCTTTGCATCATTCGACATAAGCAGTTCGTATGTTGCGGGATCAAGTCTGCCCGTGACCTCAAGTTCGTTCCTGCGCTGGAATACGCGCAATGCATTTTTTGTTATATTTCCGAAATAATCCGTGGGTTCATCCTGATCCATGTACCAAAGGATCATGAGCCTCTCCTGAACATCGGGAATCACATCGTTGTGCTCTCCTGCTTTCGCAACGTCCTTTGTTTCGTCAACGGGACGCATTGAAATGATCGGCACGGGAGTGATATAGATGTTATGCGTTGCCTGAGGTGTCGTGGTTTCGGCCGGGTCGGTATCGCCGGGCTGCTCCATCGCTGCACCCGGGTCATCGGTGGATCCCGGTTCGGTGTTCTGAGGGGATTGGGTGACCGCCGCCGGGTTGTCACTCGAGTGCAGAGCCTGCTGATCGCCCTTGAAAGTTTTTGAAGATTTGCCGCCCAGCGCAACGCCGATAACGATTGCGCCGATTATGACGACCATGATACATGATACTGCAAGCCTGTATTTCACTGCAAGAGCAGGCAGTCTCTTAAAGAATGAAAGCACCTTGCCTCCTGCGGCGGAAACATGTTTGCCCGCTCCTCCCGCGGAGCTTTTGTTGTTGAGTGAATACGTTGTTTTTGCTTCAGCGTTTTTGCTCTTTCGGAATGTTGAAAGAACCTTTGCCCACAATGTGCTGAAGAATGATGCGATTGCAAGAAAAATACGTTTTGCACGAATTGCTGCTTCCGATAACAGCTTTTTCATACTGCCTCCTTCCCATCTGTCTTTCTAACAAATGCATTTGGTTTGCCGTTTGCACCGTGCGCCCGATGCCTGCGGCTCCCCGCCCGATCGCACAAAAGCGGGGACTTCGTTTTCGGCGGCGGCTCAGCCGTCAGCCGTTTGTGCTTTTTGATGCGCTGCTCCGTGCCCCTGATCGCACCCCTTACTCAACGCATCGTATACATTATAACACATATCTCAAAAAATGCAACCCGAATCGCAAAATTTGTTGATTTCACCGCATTTTCAATCCGGTTGCAGCGGGATAAAACGACAGTGTTTTTCGTTTCGATTTTACTGCTTATTCTCGTATTGCAATATTAATTTTGTTTTTACTCTGTTAGTTTTCGTTTTCGACTCGGCTTAGCAATTGCTTTTTGATTGTGTTTGTTTTTCATCATTTGCAAATTTGGCAAAAAATGGCGGTATGGGACGAATTTTGTGGAATAAAGTGTTATAAACGTGACTTAATCAAAAATCCGCACAGTTTTTTCTGCGCGGATTTTCGTGATTCTCTATCATTTCAGTAATATCTGCATTACAGGCCTCAAGTGTCGGAGTTAAAGAACTTTTCAACACCGTCTGCGACCGCCTGAGCAAGCTTTTCCTGATAATTTGGATTTGCGAGCAAACGCTCCTCATTTGCATTGGAAATGAATCCGCATTCAACGAGTGCGCTCGGCGCGACAGGCTCGCGTACAACCATCAAATCTCCGCTGTTTGTCCCGCGATTGCGCTGCCCCGTTGCTTTGCAGATTTCGTCAAGGATAATTGTTGCAAGCGTCTGTCCTTTGGTGCCCTCTTTGTAGTAGAAGAGCCGTGTGCCGTCAACGCTGCGATCGTCCGGGTACGAATTCATGTGAATACTGATTGCAGCATCGAAAATATCGAGTTTCATGAACTCTTTGCGCAGGCGCATATCCTCGTTTTTGGTGTCCGCAACGGCATATGAGCCCATGCGCGTCATAAAGACATAATAACCCTTTTCGCCTAATTTTTGTGCAACGAACCGTGCAACCTGAAGGTTCAGTTCATCTTCATGAACTCCCGTATCAAGTCCGATCGAACCGGGGTCAAATCCGCCGTGTCCAACGTCAAGCAGGATGATCGTTTTGTCCGAAGGAAGTGTTTTAAGCTGCTCCAGTCTTGCCATGACGGCATTCATGTCACCTTCCGTAACAACAAGCGGGATTCCGTCGGAAGGAGCCGGGGTTTCTGCCGTTTGAGTTGCCGGAGGATTATCCGTCTGAGCAGGTTCCGTTTGCAATGCGGGCGTATCCGTGACCGCAGGCTGCGGTGCGGACGGCTTTGCGCTCGCCGGGCCGTGCGAATCGCCGTGGTTTGCACATGTTCCGCGGCAGGCGAGCGATATGCACACAACAATAATTGAAAGCAGCAGAACAAAAATAACAAGGCAGAGTATCCGTCTCGTTCTGTATACGCTGTCATTTTTGAATCCCATTGTTTTTCTCCGTTCCATCTTGTTTTTCTTTTTGTTTTAACTTTTTGCCGCAGCTGCACGGCAGAAGATCCGCTCACCGCCATTCGGATGTCAAAACCGCCGATCTTTACCTTATTATGCCAAACCTATGCGGCAAAATCAACGATAATTCCGCTCGATTTATGTACAAAATGTGAATATTTTCGGTAAAATCCAAAATCGAACCGAGTGACGCTCTGCCTCAAAAATTCGGGAATTTTCGGCTCAAGGTCATTCATTCCGAAAACTCCTGGACTTATACTTTTAATTTTGTGTAATTGAGTGTATTTTTCAGCGTTCCTCACGGAAATAAGACAGGCCGAGGGCTGCCGGGGGCTGGTCCTCCTTTTTCCTGCGCAGCGAAACAATAATGAGTACGATTATTGTAACGATATAGGGCAGCATCCTGAACAACTCCTGTGACCGCCTTGTCAATCCGGAAGCGATCAGAAGGTATGCCCAGAAAAAGATTCCGAAAAGGTAGGAGCCCCATATTGCACGGGTGGGTTTCCATGTTGCAAAAATAACGAGCGCAACCGCAAGCCAGCCAAGGTTTTCAATCGTTCCGTCGTTTGCCCATGTTCCCTTGATGTAGTCCATAACATAGTAAACGCCGCCGAGCCCGGTTATTCCGCCGCCGATACAGGTTGCAAGATACTTGTAACGGGTGACATTTATACCGGCAGCATCCGCTGTTGCAGGGCTTTCACCAACGGACCTGAGATTGAGTCCGCGATTGGTGCGTTTGAGGAAGATTTGAACAAGTATTGCAATTATGATTGCGGCGTAAACCATAAAACCGTAATCAAAGAACATCTGCTTCAAAGTTTCGGGAAGCGGCAGCCAACCGAAAACCTCTGCGCGGAAGAGTCTGCTGGTTCTTTCAACGCTTATCTGACCGACACCGCCTGCAAGCTTGTTGAGGGAACCTCCGAAGAAATTTGCAATGCCCGCTCCGAAAATCGAAAGCGTCAAACCCGTGACGTTTTGATTCGTACGCAGCGTTGTTGTGAGAAAGCTGAAAATTAATCCGCCCGCTGCTGCCGCTGCAAAGGCACATATAAGCGCGATCATAATCAGCATGAACGAACTCGGAACTTTGCCCGCTGCATCACAGGCACGTTCATAGAAGAATGAACCCGCAAGGCTTGCAATGCCGCCGAGATACATCATGCCCGGAACACCAAGATTAAGGTTGCCGGATTTTTCCGTCAGAATCTCGCCTGCGGAGCCGAACATTATGACCGTGCCGAACGATACGGCCGCCTGGATTAGCATAATCAATTGTTTCATTTTGTTTTGCCCTTTCAGTTTTTATTGCCGTGTCTGCTCCGCGCGGCTCATTCCGCCGACTGCTTTGCGCCGTCCTTCTCACGCAAAGCAACCTTGTAATTGATGAAAAATTCACTTCCGAGGATGAAGAAAAGGATGATACCCGTGCTGACCTGCGAAAGATTATCGCTGATGTTGAACTTTGACGCTATTTCGCGTGCGCCCATTTCGAGGAAAACGATAAGGAAGGAAACAAGAATCATCACAAGCGTGTTAAACTTTGCAAGCCATGCAACGATAATTGCCACATAGCCGCGTCCGCCCGCCGTGTTCGTTGAAATCGTGTGTCCCTGTCCCGCAACCGCAAGAAAACCGGCAATGCCGCATACTGCGCCGGAAAGTGTGACCGTGCGGACGGTTACGGCAGGAACATTGATTGCAGCATACCGCGCCGTGTCATGACTCTCGCCGACAACCGCAATTTCAAACCCATGCTTTGTGCTTTTAAGATAGAAGTACATTGCTACGGCAAGAACCGCAACGATAATGACATTAAGTCCGTACATCTGCCCGAAAACGTCCGGGAACCATCCCTTGTGTGATTCAAGGTTGATCGTTCCGACGATGTTGGAACCATAGGAATTCTCCCAAAAAGTAACAAAGAATGACGTAAGCTGAATTGCAATATAGTTCATCATCAGTGTGAACAGAGTTTCGTTTGTGTTCAGCTTTGCTTTTGAAATTCCCGGAATGAACGCCCAGAATCCGCCCGCCGCTGCCGCAGCAAGGAACATCACAACAAGCAGCAGTCCGTTCGGCAGACTGTCAAAATACATCATGCACGCCGCAGCTGCAATGCCGCCGAGCAAGATCTGACCCTCTGCGCCGATATTCCAGAATTTCATTTTAAATGCGGGGGCAAGTCCGATTCCGATGCACAGCAGCATTGAAATATCGCGAATCGTGTTCCAGATTCTTCTTTCAGTGCCGAAAACACCGTTGAACATTGTGGCATACACCTTCACAGGGTTCATTTTTGTAAGCCCGTAAATAAGCACGCCGTTAAGAACGAGCGCGATAATTATTGCAATCGCACGAATAAGCCAACTCTTCCAAACCGGCAGCGCGGTTCTCTTTTGAATACGGAGCATTCTGTTTTCCTGCCTTTCGTTATCTTTTTGCCCGAATCACTCGGCTGAGCTGTCGGCCGAGCCAAGGTTTGTCATCAAAAGTCCGACTTCGTTCTTTTGAGTCTTTCTTGCATCAACAATTCCGCTGACCCTGCCGCCGCAAAGCACAAGTATCCTGTCGCAAAGCTCAAGCAAAACGTCGAGGTCTTCACCGACAAAAATGACTGCGCCGCCCTTTTTCTTAAGATCGTTCAGCAGCCCGTAAATTGCATAGGACGTGTTGATATCCAGTCCGCGAACAACATAAGCCGCCATAAGGAGCGACGGGTTAAACGAAAGTTCGCGCCCGACAAGAATTTTTTGCACGTTGCCGCCGGAAAGCTTTCTTATCGGTGTATCAAGATCCGGAGTCAGAACACCAAGTTCGTCAACGACCTTCTGCGCAAGCTCACGCGGTTTTTTTCTGTCCGCAAAGCAGCTTTTTCCGTCCTTATAACTGCGCAGCATCATGTTGTCGGGTATATTCATGCTGCCGACAAGACCCATTCCGAGCCTGTCCTCCGGCACGAATGCAAGGCTCACCCCAAGGTCGCGAATAAGTTCCGGCGACAAACCGCAGAGTTCCTCCTCTTCATCGTTGCGCGGATTAACATACATAACGGAAGACCCGGGTTCAGTCCTGCAAAGTCCCGCAATTGCTTCAAGCAGTTCCTTTTGCCCGCTTCCGCTGATGCCCGCAACACCAAGAATTTCGCCGCTGTTGGCCGTAAAGCTTACATTGTCGAGTCTCGTGACTCCGAGATTATCCTTAACGGTCAGATTCTTTACAAAGAGACGCGGGACAGAATAGCCGACTTCAGGACGATCGATATTCAATGTTACGGCATGACCGACCATCATATCCGAAAGGCTTTGAGCATCGGTTTTTGAAGTTTCAACCTCGCCGATGTATTCGCCCTTGCGCAAAACGGCAACTCTATCCGAAATTTCCAAGACTTCGTGTAATTTATGTGTGATGATAACAATGCTTTTTCCGTCCGCCTTCATTGCACGCATAACTTTAAACAACGCCTCGGTTTCCTGCGGCGTCAGAACGGCAGTCGGTTCGTCAAGAATAAGAATATCCGCTCCGCGATAAAGCACCTTAACGATTTCAAGTGTTTGTTTTTCCGAAACGGACATTTCATAGACCTTTTTGTCCGGATCGACTGCAAATGAGTATTTTTTGCAGATTTCAACAATGCTTTTGCGCACAGCGGATATACTGTCTTTTAGGCCCAGTTTAACGTTTTCCGTTGCCGTAAAAACGTCAACAAGCTTAAAATGCTGATGAATCATGCCGATATGAAGCTTGAACGCATCCTTTGGAGAGCGAATATCAACACGCGTTCCGTTCACATAGATACTGCCGCCGTCCGGGTAATAAATGCCGGAAAGCATATTCATCAGAGTCGTTTTGCCGCTTCCGTTTTCACCCAAAAGGGATAGAATCTCTCCCTTGCGAATGTCCAAAGAAACGTTTTTGTTTGCAGTTATTGTGCCGAAATGCTTGGTTATGTCAACCATGCGGACTGCGAATTCGGTATCCACTTGCTCTTTCCTTTCTGTGCTGTGCTTTATACTCCGCCGATGCAGCCGTATGCTGCACGACAGTCAAAAACGCACACCTGCTCTTGCATGTGCAGTAAGTTATTTATGTCGCACCTTTTATTTTAACAGATTGAATCGTGTATGTAAAGCAAAAGCAGCGTTTTTTTGACACGGTTTTCAAAAAAATCTGTTTATTTCAAAATCGGGACGCCGACTGCATATGCATTGAATTGCATGATAAACGAAAAGAGGATGCCGGACAAAAGCCCGGCATCCCGCCGAATTCACGGAAAACGTACAATCACATTCCCCGCAAATATTCAATTGAACAGAGTGTGACCCAAACGATTATTTGAGCTCGAGCATGCAAACTTCCGCACCGTCGCCGCGACGGGGTCCGAGCTTGTAAATGCGAACATAGCCGCCCTTTACACCGTCATACTTGGGAGCAAGCTCACGGAAGAGCTTCTCAACAACGGGATGAGGAGTTTCACGAACGCGTTTGCGGAAATCCTTTGCACTTTCCTTGGACTCCCTGGTGAGGGGAATGTCATAAAGGTAAGCCATGATCTGCCTGCGGGCGTGGAGCTTTGAGGGTTTATCGATAACCTTCTCGACTTCGGTTCGAGTGGTTTGCTCTTTGTCGTTGGTTTCAATCTTCGTCTTGGTGACGGTTTCGGTATTTTTATATTCGGACACTGCCAGGGTGATGAGCTTCTCCGCAATGGGACGAACTTCCTTTGCGCGCGATTCGGTGGTCACGAGCTTGCCGTTCCAAAGGAATGCAGTTACCATGTTGCGAAGCATTGCGTCACGCTGGTCGGTGGCTTTATTAAGCTTACGGTTAGGCATATTATTTCCTCCTATTAAAATCGCTGATGCTATCGTTGATCATATCAGCTTGCGAATTATTCTTCGCTTTCGCGCAGAGAGAGACCCAGCGCAGCAAGTTTGAGCTGCACTTCCTCGAGAGATTTTCTGCCGAGGTTGCGCACCTTCATCATTTCCTCCTCGTCGCGTTCAACGAGCTCCGCAACGGTGTTGATGCCGGCACGTTTGAGGCAGTTATACGAACGAACCGAGAGATCGAGTTCTTCGATCGCCATATCGTATATCTTTTCTTTGCCGTCAGGCTCTTCATCGCCGACAATTTCAATGTTCTGCACACCTTCGGTAAGGTTCGTGAACAGTGAAAGGTGGTCGAACATGATCCTTGAAGAAATGCCGACTGCCTCTTCGGGGCGGATGCTTCCGTCTGTCCAGACCTGAAGCGTGAGCTTGTCGTAGTCGGTAACCTGACCGACACGAGTATCTTCAACGCGGAAGTTGACTTTGGTGATGGGGGTGAATATGGAGTCAATCGCGATCACGCCGATGGGCATGTTCGGTTTTTTGTTCTTTTCGGCAGAAACATAGCCTTTGCCTTTTTCAAGAACAATGTCCATATAGAGGTTTGCACCCTCGGAAAGCGTTGCGATGTGCAAATCGGGATTGATGATTTCAACATCGGCATCGTGGATAATATCTCCTGCAAAAACTTTGCCTTCGCCCTTGGCATCGATGACTACATGCACGCTGCTGCTTTCGCCGAGCAATCTCACACGAAGTTCCTTAATGTTAAGGATGATTTCCGTAACGTCTTCCTTAACGCCGGGAATGGTTGAAAACTCGTGAAGCACACCGTCAATCTTGACGGAGGAAGCAGCCGCGCCCGGCATTGAGCTCAAAAGAACTCTGCGCAGGCAGTTGCCGAGAGTTGTGCCGAAGCCGCGCTCAAGCGGTTCAACAACGAAGCATCCGTAGTAGTCGTTCAGCTCCTTGCACTCGATCTTAGGTCTTTCAATTTCAAACATCAAATCTCTCCCCTCTCTTGAAAAAAAGTAACTGATAGATCAGGGTAGCCGTGATGATTACCTTGAATAGAACTCAACAATGAGGTGTTCCTCAATGGTGAGGTCGATATCATCACGCTGGGGCATTGCTGCCACTGTACCGCTGAGGTTTGCCGCATCAAGCTCAAGCCACTTGGGAATGGGCTTATCGGCACCCTGTTCCCTCACGCCCTTGAAGAATTCAACATCAAAGCTCTTTGAAAGAACGCTGATCTTCTGGCCGGGCTTTACGAGGTAAGAGGGGATGTCAACCTTATGGCCGTCAACGAGGATGTGACCATGGGTGATCCACTGGCGAGCCTGTGCACGGCTTGCGCCGAGACCGAGGCGATAAACAACATTGTCAAGGCGACGCTCAAGCAGGCACAGCATATTTTCGCCGGTAACGCCCTGCATGTTCGTTGCCATATCATAGTACTTGCGGAACTGGGACTCGAGAACACCGTATGCTCTGCGGCATTTCTGCTTTTCACGGAGCTGGGTGCCGTATTCGGAAGCCTTGCGAGCCCTTGCCTGACCGTGCTGTCCCGGAGGAGTGTGACGCTTCATAACAGCGCACTTTGCTTCGTTGTAGCAGCGATCGCCTTTAAGAAACAGTTTGGTGCCTTCCCTGCGGCACTGTCTGCAAACGGAATCAGTATATCTTGCCATAATCGTTTGCTCTCCTTATACTCTTCTACGCTTGGGAGGACGGCAGCCATTATGAGGAATGGGGGTGACGTCCTTGATCATGTTGACTTCAAGACCTGCAGCCTGGAGCGCGCGGATTGCAGATTCACGACCTGCGCCGGGGCCCTTGACGTAAACTTCAACGATACGCATGCCGTGTTCCATTGAAGCTTTTGCTGCGGTTTCCGCTGCCATCTGTGCGGCAAACGGAGTGCTCTTACGGGAACCGCGGAAGCCGAGGCCGCCTGCGGATGCCCAAGAGATTGCGTTGCCGTTAAGATCGGTAACGGTTACGAGGGTGTTATTGAAGGAAGAACGAATGTGAACCTGACCGCGCTCAATGTTCTTGCGTTCACGACGCTTGCGGGAAGCAAGCTTCTTTGTAGTCTTTGTTGACCTTGCCATTGCTCAATTCTCCTCCTTGATTATTTCTTAGCCTTACCGGCGGAACGCTTGGGACCCTTGCGGGTGCGTGCGTTCTGCTTCGTGCTCTGACCGCGAACGGGCAAGCCCTTGCGGTGACGAACGCCGCGATAGCAGCCGACTTCGATGAGCCTCTTGATGTTCATGGAGACTTCACGCCTGAGGTCGCCCTCTACCTTGCAGTGATGATCAATGTACTCTCTCAATTTGTTAACATCCGATTCGGACAGATCCTTGACCCTGATGTCGGGGTTAACGCCGGTCTCGCGAAGGATGTTCTGAGCGGTGCTGCGACCGATACCGTAGATATAGGTCAGCCCGATCTCAACTCTTTTTTCCCTGGGCAGGTCTACGCCGCTTATACGCGCCATATAGAATGTTTACCTCCGTAGTTTGGTTTTTTAGGGGTTATTCTTTGTGTCTGCCGGTTCCCAATCTCAACTGCAGCCAACGCAACCTTGGCTTCATTTGAGATTGGGCAGCCGCACCGGCAGTGATCCGGTGACGGTTTGCCTGATGCTGATAGGCAAGAACCATACTGCTGTTTCGCCGGAGCCTCCTGAATGTTTCCGCCGCTGCCGCATGTGATGAACTTCACAAAGCGGGCAGCGTCTTTCGGAAGCGCTTTCCGTGCATTTGTTTAGGGACTTCAGCGAACGCCTGCATTCGCTTTACCCTTCGGGCTGCGGCGGGTTGGTTCCGCAGACCGGCTGCATTTCGGGGATTCCGCATTCATCGAGCTTTTGCGTTCCGAACCTTCGCGGCGCATTGCCGCCGCAGTCAGCGTCCGTGTTGCCGCTCCGCTCAATTCAAGCCAAATCAGCCCTGCTTTTGCTTGTGACGAGGATTCTCGCAGATGACCATAACGCGACCCTTGCGTTTAATGATCTTGCACTTCTCGCACATCGGTTTTACTGAAGGCCTTACTTTCATTGTTGCTTCCTCCTGTGAAAATTTGGCATTTTAGCTGCACACAGAACGTCAGTTCTTTGCGCGCCATGTGATGCGACCTCTCGTCAGGTCATAGGGCGAAAGCTCAACGGTTACCTTGTCGCCCGTCAGGACTCGAATGTAATTCATCCTGAGCTTGCCGGATATGGTCGCCAAAATTTTGTGACCGTTTTCGAGAGTAACCTCAAACATCGCATTCGGGTATGAATCCGTGACAACACCCGCAACTTCGATTACGTCCTGCTTAGACATTCAAATCCTCCTTGCAAAATGCGGTACTCATTTCGGCAAATTCTTGTTTGCTGCGGTTTGTGAAGAGCATTATCCGCATTCATTCCGCCGCACCTGATTCGCCGCCTGCCGACTGTTTAAACTCGGCAATGATTTTCCTCAGCTCCGCATTCGTCACGGGCATGCCCTGCAAAATCTTTTTTGAGATTTTCGGGGAATATATATCTGTCCGCAAAACGTGCCTGAGCTTCTTCCTTTTGGGCTTTTCAACCGTTCGCAGCCTGCCGTCGGCAACGAAAACGAAATTTTCGCTCTCGTGTCCTATGACAACAAGATGACTATCCCTGTCATGCCCTGCGTTCGAAATTACTATTTGACCGAGAACAATTCCATCCCTCGTAATGCATTTCTGCAAGACGGGAATGTCATTCTCAGTCATACTGCCCCGGGTCGCTGTTTCACTTTCGGAGGACAAAACGTCCTCTTCGGCGAATTTACAGAATTCTTCGGGTTTTTCTGTGTTTCGACACCCTTTTTTATCCATAAGTCGCAACCTTAACATTGTAGCACATTATTCTGGGTTTGTCAACACTTCCGGACCGTTTTCCGAAATAAAAATTGTGTTTTCATAATGCGCACTCGGCTTGCCGTCGGCAGTGACGCAGGTCCACCCGTCATCGAGAACATGAATGCGTCTTGTGCCGAGATTTATCATCGGTTCGATCGCGATCGCCATGCCGGGCATGAGTCTTGCTCCCCGTCCGAAATGCGGAATAACATAATTCGGAACCTCTGGAGCTTCATGCATATTCATGCCGATGCCGTGACCGACGAGCTCACGAACGACACCGTAGCCATGTGACTCGGCGTGCTGCTGAATTGCCCGTCCGATATCGGAAATATGATTCCCGACAACGGCCTGTTCAAGGCCCTTAAAGAAGCACTCTTTTGTGACCTGAACAAGCTTCGCGACCTCGGGAGCAACATTGCCGACAAGAAAAGTCCTTGCGGCATCCCCATGGAAGCCGTTAAGCAGCGCGCCGCAGTCAACGCTGATAATGTCGCCGTCACGCAGACGGTCATGCCTGCTCGGAATGCCGTGCACGATCCTGTCATTGACCGAAGTGCAGATGCTTGCCGGGAAGCCCTCGTAATTCAGGAATGACGGAACAGCGCCGTGGCTTCGAATAAACTCCTCTGCCGCTTCATCCAATTCCTTTGTTGAAATTCCCGGTTTAATAAGCGTTTCGATATAGTTAAGCGTTCTGCCCGTCAGCTCGCCCGCAGCGCGCATGAGCGCACGCTGGGATTCTGATTTAATTGTAATTTTTCCGTCACTCATTCTTTTCTCCTGAACTCCGAAGCGTCGATTTTCGGAAATATGCAGCAGCCCCTGCCGAGGCATTTCGTCCGTTGGATTTAAGCTTTTTTATTCTTCTCGAATATCGGATCGAGCGCCGCAAAGATCCGGTTCGAAACATCGCCGATGCTCATTGCGCCGTCGATGGGAACGAGAAGACCTTTTTCGCGATAGAAGTTGATAAGCGGGAAGGTTCTGTCGTAGTAGACTTCGAGCCTGTGCCGCATACTCTCCGGATTATCATCCGGCCGTCTGATAAGTTCTGCTCCGCACTTTGCACACAATTCCGGTTTGCCGGCGGCAGTATCGGCCGCGCTGACACACTGGGAATGATTGCATTTCGGGCAGACGCGCCGTGAGGAAACTCTCTCGATAAGGATATCACTGTCAACATTGATGTCAATCACTGCATCGATATTGACCGCACCGGCAAGCGTCTCCGCCTGCGCAATGGTTCGCGGATAGCCGTCCAGCAAAAAGCCGATGCTGCAATCCTCGTGCTGTATGCGTGAGAGCACCATTTCATTAATTATCTCGTCCGGAACAAGGTTGCCGTCGTCGATAAGAGCCTTAGCGCGCAAGCCGAGCGGCGTTTTTTTGCTGATTTCGGCGCGGAGCATATCCCCGGTTGAAATATGGGCAAGAGAGTAGCGTTCGGCGATGCATTCCGCCTGTGTTCCTTTGCCGGCGGCGGGCGGACCTAAAAGTATCAGCTTCATAAATATCGGTTTTAAAAACCTCCGTCAATTTGTCTCTAATACGCAGTTTAATCCAAGGGATAGAAGCAACGCAGCCAATATCCCTTGGACAAACATCGGGTCAATATAATCCTGTGAGATTAGTTGAGGAAGCCCTTATGGTTCCTCATGATCATCAGCGAGTCAAGCTGGTCGGCAATTTCGATGGACACACTGATCATAATCAGAATGCTCGTCGGACCGAAAGCAGACAGCACGGTGATGTTCAGCACCTTCAGGAGCAGAGTGGGGATGATTGCGATAATCATCAGGAAGAGTGCGCCGAACATTGTCAGGCGGCTGCACTTCTTCTGGAGGTAGTCCGAAGTGGGACGACCGGGACGAATACCGGGAATAAATCCGCCGTTCTGCTGGAGATTTTTGGAAATCTCAACAGGGTTGAAGGTGATGGAGGAGTAGAAGTAAGCGAAGCCCACGATCATGATGGCATAAAGCACATAGTAAATGATTATGCCGGCGATATTCGTGGTTGCCGGGCTGAGGTAAGTGCTTACAAAGGTATTGAACTTGCCCTTGGGCCAGAACTGACCGATCATGCCGGGAACCTGAAGAATCGTCATAGCGAAGATCAGGGGCATAACGCCGTTTGCATTCGCCTTGAGAGGGATATGCGTGGACTGTCCGCCGTAGAGTTTCCTGCCGACAACGCGCTTTGCGTACTGAACGGGAATGCGGCGAACCGCCTTTTCAACGGTAACGATACCAACGGTGAGGATAAGAACCACAAGGATAACCACGATTCCGTACCACCACTTGTACGCAAGACCGTTAGTGGTCGGAATAATGTGGAAAGTACCGTTGATAAGGTTGATAACAACATTGGGAACGGAGGAAACAATGGATGCAAAGATCAGAATTGAAACGCCGTTGCCGATGCCCTTTTCGGTGATGCGCTCACCCATCCACATCAGGAACGCAGTACCTGCGGTGCAGCAGATGCCCGTGATAACATAGGGCATAAAGCCGTTCATGAATGTGCCGAAGCCGCTTGTGCCGAAGATGGTGATCTTTTTGATGAGATCGCCGTTTGCGCTGTTGAGACCGACAACAATGCTTACGGACTGGATAAGAGCGAGAACGACGCCCACGATACGGGTGATTTTTTCGATCTTTTCCCTGCCGTCCTCTTCCTTGGAAAGTTTCTCAAGGGAGGGGAATGCAATGGTGAGGAGCTGAAGAATAATCGACGCCGTGATGTAGGGCGAGATACCCATTGCAAAGAGTGAGAAATTGTTCAGAGAACCGCCGGAGAAAAGGTTGAGGAAGCTGAGGAAGTCATAGCTTGCAATCAACTCTCCGAGTTTTTCACCGTTTACACTGGGAACGGGGATGAAGGAGCCGAGTCTGTAGACAACGATCAAGAGCAGAGTGTAGAGCATCTTGGTGCGGATGTCCTTGACTTTCCAAGCATTGATGATAGTCTTAAACATTCGGCACCTCTACAGTTCCGCCCACCGCAACGATAGCTTCACGGGCTGAATTTGATACCTTCGCCGCCTTGACAGTAAGGCGCTGTGTAAGCTCGCCACGGCCCAGAACCTTGAGGCCGTCCTTCTCGATTTTGCTGATGATGCCCTCTGCTTTGAGGAGCTCAGCGGTGATTACAGTGCCATTCTCGAAGCGGTTGAGAGCCTCGATGTTGACAACGGAATAAACTTTCATGAAGTTGTTGTGGAAGCCTCTCTTCGGGAGACGACGGGGCAGAGGCATCTGACCGCCTTCAAAGCCGTTCTTCTTGCTTCCGCTGCGAGCCTTCTGACCCTTGTGACCGTAACCGGCGGTTTTGCCGATACCGGAACCGGAGCCGCGACCCACACGCTTCCTTGCACTTGTTGAACCCTCGGCGGGCCTTAACTCATGTAGATTCATGCGGTAACCTCCTTATGCGTCTACTTCTTCCACCTTAACAAGGTGCTTCACTTTGAAAATCATGCCACGGATGCAAGCATTATCGGGCTTGATGACCGTGTGATTGAGCTTGTGAAGACCGAGTGCCTTAACGGTCGCCTGCTGGTCTTTCAGTGCTCCGATGGTGCTCTTAACGAGTGTAACTTTCAGGTTTGCCATTATAATTCCCTCCCAATCAGTCAAGAATTTCGGCAACGCTCTTACCGCGCAGATGCGCAACCTGCTCTGCGGTGCGGAGCTGTGCAAGCCCGTCAAGGGTTGCCTTCACGCAGTTTGCGGGGTTGTTGGAACCGTAGCTCTTGGTGCGGATATCTTTGATGCCGACCATTTCGAGAACGCAGCGAACGGGACCGCCCGCGATAACGCCGGTACCGGGTTCTGCGGGGAGCATGCGAACATGACCCTTGGAGAACTTGCCTTCAACAGCGTGGGGGATGGTGGTTCCGACGATGGGAACGTTGATGAGGTGACGCTTTGCGTCCTCAACGCCCTTGCGAACCGCTTCGGGAATTTCGGCAGCTTTGCCCATGCCGACACCGACGCGACCCTTTTCATCGCCGACAACGATGAGCGCGGAGAAGCGGAAAATTTTACCGCCCTTAACAACCTTTGCTACACGGTTGACGGAAACGAGCTTTTCTTTGAATTCCGGTACTTCCGGGGTGTAATTACGCCTGTTTTGCATAGTATACCTCCATTAGAAATCCAAGCCGGCCTTGCGGGCACCGGCTGCCAGCTCGGCAACGCGACCGGTGTAAAGATAACCGCCGCGATCGAAAACGACCTTTGCAACGCCCTTTTCAAGTGCGCGCTTTGCAACGGTTTCACCAACGATGAACGCTGCTTCCTTCTTGTTTTTGCCTTCGATCAATGCCTTTACGGATGCTTCAACGGTGGAAGCTGCCGCAATGGTGTTTCCGATGGAGTCATCGATAACCTGAGCATAGATGTGATTCAGGCTGCGGTAAACATTCAGGCGGGGCCTTGCGGGTGTGCCGATGATATGCCTGCGGGTACGGTAATGACGTGCCTTGCGCTTTGCATTCTTATCAAGCTTACTAATCATACTGCTATACTCCTCCTGTTATTTACCGGTCTTACCTTCCTTGCGGATGATGACTTCATAGTCATACTTGATACCCTTGCCCTTGTAGGGTTCAGGCTCACGAACCGCGCGGACGTCTGCTGCGATCTGACCGACTTTCTGCTTGTCGATGCCCTGAACCGTGATACGGTTGGGAGCGGGAACGTCGAAAGTAATGCCGTCGCCTTCTTCGAATTCAACAGGGTGTGAATAACCGACATTGAGAACGAGCTTGTTGCCGTTCTTCTGAGCCCTGTAACCGGTGCCGTTGATTTCAAGCTTTTTCTCGAAACCTTTGGTGGTACCGACGACCATATTGTTGATGAGGGTACGGGAAAGTCCGTGCAGAGAACGGTCTTCTTTTTCATCGGTGGGGCGTTCTACCTTGAGGATGCCTGCATCCATGGAAACCTTGATGCGGGGGCTGATCTTCTCGGAGAGCTGACCCTTGGGGCCCTTGACTGTCACGGTATTATCGTCAGAAACCGTAATTGTCACTCCGGCAGGGATAGTGATCGGAAGTTTTCCGATTCGAGACATTGTGCACCTCCAAATATTAATGCATTATCTTGCTTTCGCCCGTGCCCGGCCTGTTTTGTTCCGGGCATAGGCGTTTCAGCTGTGTTATTTGCGTGAATCAAAGCCTGAGTGAATTCAGGTTTGATTCACGTTTGCGGGTTGTTACCAAACGTAGGCGAGAACTTCGCCGCCGACGCCCTGTTTCCTTGCTTCGCGATCGGTCATGATGCCGCGGGAAGTGGAAATGATGGCGATGCCGAGGCCGTTGAGAACCTTGGGGATGTTATCCTTGCGGGCATAAACGCGCAGGCCGGGCTTGGAAATACGCTTGAGGCCGGTGATAACCTTCTGACGGTTTGCGCCGTACTTAAGGGTGATGGTCATCATCTTCTGAACGCCTTCGCCGCCGACGGTGTAACCCTTGATGTAACCTTCGTTAAGGAGAATGTCAGCGATTGCGAGCTTCATTACGGAAACGGGAACGTCTACGGTGTCATGTTTGACGATGAGAGCGTTGCGGATCCTTGTAAGCATATCGGCAATGGGGTCTGTTACGAGCATTGAAATATCCTCCTTCTTACCAGCTGGCTTTACGAACACCGGGAATCTCGCCCTTGTAGGCGAGTTCGCGGAAGCAAACGCGGCAGATTCCGTACTTGCGGAGAACGGAATGGGGCCTGCCGCAGAGACGGCAACGGGTGTAAGCCCTGGTGGAATACTTGGGAGTAGCCTGCTGCTTGTTTTTTAATGATGTCTTTGCCATTATGAAATCCTCCCTCAGTCGTTGTTGCCAAAGGGCATGCCCAGAAGCCTGAGAAGCTCTTTTGCTTCTTCATCGGTCTTTGCGGTGGTGACAAAGATAACGTCCATACCACGAACTTTGTCAACATCATCATAGTTGATTTCGGGGAAAATCAGCTGTTCTTTAAGACCCATTGCGTAGTTGCCGCGACCGTCGAAGCTGGTGTCGGAAACACCGCGGAAGTCGCGAACGCGGGGCAGAACGATGTTCATGAGCTTGTCGGCAAAATAGTACATACGATCACCGCGGAGGGTAACCTTTGCGCCGACGTTCATGCCCTGACGGACTTTGAAGTTTGCAACGGACTTCTTAGCCTTGGTGATGACGGGCTTCTGACCGGCGATGATGCCGAGTTCCTCAACTGCCGCATCGATACCCTTGGGGTTGTCCTTATCGGAGCCGAGACCCATGTTGAGAACGATCTTCTCAAGCTTGGGTACCTGCATGGGGTTTTCATAACCGAATTTTTCAACGAGCTGAGGAATGATCTCCTTATATTTCAGGCGGAGACGGGCGGGCTCGGTGAACGGAGCGGCTTCCTGCTTTGCTTTCTTCTTTGCGGGAGCCTGTGCTGTTTCTTTCTTAGCCACTATTAATTTACCTCCTCAATCAGTCGATTATCTTGCCGCACGCCTTACGCTTGCAAACACGAACTTTAACCTTTTTGCCGTCCTTCTCGATGAAGGTGTGACCTACGCGAGTGGGCTTTTTGCAGTTGGGGCAAACGAGCATAACGTTTGAAACGTGAATCGTGCCTTCTTTTTCAAGCCTTCCGCCGGTTTCGCCCTGCTGACGGGGCTTCTGATGGCGGACGATCATTTTCCTGCCCTGGACGACAACGCGCTGTGCTTCGGGATAAACCTTGAGCACTTTGCCGGTTTTACCGCGATCTTTCATTTCGTCGCCGGTGATGACCATAACGGTGTCGCCGGTCCTGATGTTAAGCTTACTGCTCATAGATGTACCTCCTTACAGAACTTCGGGTGCGAGGGACACAATCTTCATGTAGTCCTTCTCACGAAGCTCCCTTGCGACCGGCCCGAAAATACGGGTGCCGCGGGGCTGTTTCTGGTCATTGATGATGACTGCTGCATTATCGTCGAAACGGATATGGCTGCCATCTTCACGATGAACGCCGGTGACCGTGCGAACAACAACTGCCTTAACAACATCCTTCTTCTTGACTGCGCCGCCGGGGGATGCGCTCTTTACGGAAGCTACGATAACGTCGCCAACGCTTGCGAATTTCCTTGAGGAACCGCCCAGAACACGGATGCACATAATTTCCTTTGCGCCGCTGTTATCGGCAACTTTTAACCTTGTTTGCGGTTGAATCATGTTTTCCTCCCTCGGGCTTACTTAGCCTTTTCAATAATTTCGACAACACGCCAACGCTTATCCTTGGAAAGCGGGCGGGTCTCCATGATCTTAACGGTATCGCCGATACCGCAAGAATTTTCCTCATCGTGCGCCTTGACTTTGAGGGTACGGTTTACCATCTTGCCGTAAAGGGGATGACGTACCTTGGTCTTGACGGCGACAACAACGGTCTTGTCCATCTTGTCGCTGGTAACGATGCCGATGCGGGTCTTACGATAGCCCCTGACGGGAACGTTTTTAATTTCCATTGAAATGTCCTCCCTTTATTAAGCGCGTGCGTTGATGAGGGTCTTAACCCTTGCGATCTCACGCTTGCATTCCTTCAAGCGCATGGGGTTAGTGAGCTGACCCGTTGCATGCTGGAAGCGGAGATTGAACAGTTCTGCCTTGAGCTCGTTCTCTCTTGCAACAAGCTCTTCAACGGTAAGCTGCTGAAGCTTTTCCCATTCTTTCTTTTTCATGGCTTAGCCCTCCACTTTAACTTCTTCGACGGGTTTTTTAACGAATTTGCACTTGAGCGGCAGCTTGTGCATTGCAAGGCGAAGAGCTTCTCTTGCGGTTGCTTCGTCAACTTCGGCAACCTCGAAAAGGATCCTGCCGGGCTTAACGACTGCTACCCAATATTCGGGGGAACCTTTACCGGAACCCATGCGGGTTTCGGCGGGTTTTTCGGTTACGGGCTTGTCGGGGAAGATGTCCACCCAGACTTTGCCGTTACGCTTCATGTAACGGGTCATGGCAACACGCGCTGCCTCAATCTGGTTGCTGGTGACCCAAGCGGGCTCCATTGCTACAAGACCATATTCGCCGTAAGCGATGATGTTACCGCGCTGAGCGGTGCCCTTCATGCGTCCGCGGTGTACCCTGCGGCGTTTTACTCTTTTAGGCATTAACATGGTTAGTATCCTCCTTAAGCTTTCTTGGCTCTGTTGCGGTTAAGCACTTCGCCCTTGTAGATCCAAACCTTGACGCCGATGCGGCCGTAAGCGGTCTTTGCCTCGGTGAAACCGTACTCAATGTCTGCACGGATGGTCTGGAGGGGAGTTGAGCCTTCGTTGTAACCCTCGGTACGCGCGATTTCCGCGCCGCCGAGACGACCGCCGCACTTGATCTTGATGCCCTTTGCACCGGCCTTCATTGCACGGCCGAGGGACTGTTTCATTGCACGACGGAAGGAAGTCCTCTTTTCGAGTGCCGCTGCGATGTTTTCAGCAACAAGCTGAGCGTTTGCATCGGGGTTGCGCACTTCGATGATGTTGATGTTTACGGACCTGTTGACAAGTGCATTGAGCTCTGCCTTGATAGCGTCAACGCCGACGCCGCCTTTGCCGATGAGCATACCGGGGCGAGCGGTGTGGATGCTGACAGTGACCTTGTTTGCAGCGCGGGCGATATCGATCTTCGCAATGCCTGCCTCAAAGTACTTGTTCTTGAGGTAATCGCGGATTTTCTTATCCTCAACGAGGAAGTTTGCGAAATCCTTCTTGTTGGCGTACCAACGGGTGTTCCAATCTCTGATAACGCCTACTCGGAAGCCATTCGGATTAACTTTCTGTCCCATTGTATGTCCTCCTTATTTCTTCTCGTCCAGGATGATGGTGATATGGCTGGTACGCTTGCGGATGCGGGATGCGCTGCCGCGGGAGCGGGGCCTGTAGCGGCGAAGGGTGGGACCCTGGTTTGCAAAGCACTCTGCAACATAGAGGGTTTCCTTGTCCATATCGAGGTTGTTTACGGCGTTTGCAATTGCGCTCCTGAGAACCTTCAGGGTGGGCTCGGAAGCCGCCTTGGGGGTGTACATAAGGATTGCTTCTGCATCTTCAACGCTCTTGCCGCGGATAAGGTCGATAACTATCTTTACCTTGCGGGAAGAAATGCGGATATGTTTCGCGGTCGCATGGGGACGCCTGTCAGCGTTTTCCTTGCGATACTGTGATTTCATTTTGGATCTGGTTGCCATTTTTACGCCTCCTTATTTACCGCGTGTTGCCTTTTCGGAGCCGCGGTGACCGCGGAAGGTACGGGTGGGTGCGAATTCGCCGAGCTTGTGTCCGACCATATCTTCAGTGATGTATACGGGGACATGCTTCTTACCGTCGTGAACGGCAATGGTGTGACCGATCATGTCGGGGAAGATGGTGGATGCCCTTGACCAAGTCTTGAGTACGGACTTCTTGCCGGATTCGTTCATCGCGATAACACGGTCAAGCAGCCTTTCGCTGACAAAGGGTCCTTTCTTAATTGACCTACTCATGTTTCAATTACTCCCTTCTAAAGATCACTTACCGTCCCTGCGGCGGACGATGTACTTGTCGTTGATGTTCTTGGTCTTCCTGGTCTTATAACCCAGAGCAGGCTTGCCCCAAGGGGTTACAGGGCCCGGACGGCCGATGGGGGATTTGCCCTCACCACCGCCGTGGGGGTGATCGTTGGGGTTCATGACGGAACCGCGAACGGTGGGACGGAAGCCCATGTGACGGGTGCGACCCGCTTTACCGAGCTTGATGTTTACGGAATCGATGTTGCCGACCTGACCGATGGTTGCTTTGCAGCCGAGGGGGATGAGTCGAACTTCACCGCTGGGAAGACGAACCTGTGCGTACTTTGTTTCCTTTGCAAGAAGCTGAGCTGCGTTGCCCGCGCTGCGGACAAGCTGTGCGCCCTTGCCGGGAAGCAGTTCAATGCAGTGGATCATCGTGCCGACGGGGATGTTTTTGAGAGGAAGCGCATTGCCGACTTTGATGTCGCTTGCTTCGCCGGAAACGATGGTTTCGCCGACCTTAAGGCCGTAAGGAGCAATGATGTAACGCTTTTCGCCGTCTGCATAGTGCAGAAGAGCGATGTTTGCGGAACGGTTGGGATCGTATTCAACGGTTGCAACCTTTGCGGGGATGTTGTCCTTGTTGCGTTTGAAGTCAATGATACGATACTGACGCTTTGCGCCGCCGCCGCGATGGCGGACGGTGATCCTGCCCTTGTTGTTGCGACCCGCGTTGCTCTTGAGGCTTTCCATAAGGGAACGCTCGGGGGTCGTGCAGGTAATCTCCTCGTAAGTGGAGACGGTCATGAAGCGTTGACCGGGAGTGTTGGGCTTAATCTTTCTGATTGCCATTGTTGTTCCTCCTTACTGAGCCATGTTATCGAAGGCTTCAATGGTCTTGGAATCCTTCGTAAGGGTGATGTAGGCCTTTTTGGTGGAGGGGCGGCGGCCTTCAGTGCGGCCCTGCCTCTTAACCTTGCCGAGACGGTTGATGGTGTTGACGCTTTCAACCTTTACGCCGTCAAAAATGGTTTCAACAGCCTGCTTGATCTCGGTTTTGCCTGCCTTCTTAGCAACGATGAAGACGTAAGTCTTGTTCTGAATGGCTTCGTAGCTCTTCTCGGTGAGTACGGGCTTGATGATGATGTCGTGAGCGTTCATTATGCGTATACCTCCTCGACTTTTTCAACTGCATCCTTGGTGAGGATGAGTGCATCGTACTTGAGAACGTCATAGGTGTTGAGCGTGCCGACGGTTGCGGTTGCAACGCCCTGAATGTTGCGGGCGGTGCGGACAACGGTATCACACACGTCGGAAGTGACGATGAGAGCCTTTTCAACCTTGAGGTTCGCAAGAACCTTTACCATTGCGCGGGTCTTCTGCTCGGGAAGCTCGATGGAATCGAGAACGATGAGCTTCTCGTTTGCAACCTTTGCGGAAAGAGCGGACTTAAGTGCAACCCTCTTGAGCTTCTTGTTGAGGCTCATGCGATAGTCGCGGGGCTTGGGAGCGAATACAACGCCGCCGTGCGTCCACTGGGGGGATCTGGTTGAACCCTGACGGGCACGACCGGTGCCCTTCTGCCTCCAGGGCTTTTTGCCGCCGCCGGAAACTTCCGCGCGGGTCTTAACGCTCTGAGTGCCCTGACGCTGATTTGCAAGATAAGCCTTGACGTAAGCGTGCATTGCGGGAACGTTGAGCTCCTGGCCGAAAATGTTTTCGGAGAGTTCCATTTCGCCGACTTTTGCGCCGGAAATGTTATAAATAGCTACATTAGGCATGATTGTTCCTCCTCTTATTTAACCGTGCTGCGGACAAGAACAAGACCGCCCTTTGCACCGGGGATTGCGCCCTTGATGAGGAGCAGATTGCGTTCTGCATCCGCACGGACGACTTCGAGGTTCTGAACCGTGATGCGCTCATGACCCATATGGCCGGGGAGGTGCTTGGTTTTGAAGACCTCACCGGGGTAGGTGCATGCGCCCATTGAACCGGCAACGCGATAGGAGTGGGAGCCGTGGGTCTTTCTGCCGCGGGCCTGATTCCAACGCTTGATGTTGCCTGCAAATCCTTTACCCTTGCTGGTGCCGGTCACATCGACCTTGTCGCCGGAGGCAAAGGTGTCTGCTTTGATAACGTCGCCGACAGCGTACTTTGCGCAATCGTCGAGTTTGAATTCTTTAACGTAGCGGTGAGCCTCAACGCCTGCCTTCCTGAGGTGACCCATTTGGGGCTTGGTGATGAGTTTTTCGCGGACGGGCTGGAATGCCATCTGAACGGCATCGTAGCCGTCGTGCTCAACCGTTTTAACCTGAGTGACGGGGCAGGGTCCTGCCAGAACAACGGTCACGGGGATCATCGTTCCGTCCTCACGGAAAAGCTGAGTCATGCCGATTTTTTTACCCAGAATTGCCTGTTTCATTGTTTGTACCTCCGAAATCACAGCTTGATCTCGATGTCCACACCGGCGGGAAGATCGAGCTTCATCAGCGCGTCAACGGTTTTTGCCGAAGGCTGAAGGATGTCGATCAGACGCTTGTGGGTACGCATCTCAAACTGCTCTCTTGAGTCCTTATACTTGTGGGGTGCGCGAAGGATAGTGATGATCTCCTTCTCGGTGGGGAGGGGGATGGGTCCCGAAACTCTCGCGCCGGTCCGCCTCGCCGTATCGACGATTTTTGCTGCGCTCTGGTCGATGAGATTGTGCTCATAGGCTTTGAGCTTGATGCGGATTCTTGTGTTTGCCATTTTTATCTCCTCTCGATGTATCGTGCGGTTATCGCCGCACTCGATATTGGGCTGTACACCCTGCCGTGCGTTTTCATAATAAAAATTTACGGCGGGGCGCGTTTCGCCCCTGCTCGCTCTGCCCGGGTCGGCAAAGCGGGCTGCTCGGTCATGCCGAGCCTCCTGCGTGAATTACCCGGATTGGCAACCGGCAACCTCTCGCAGGGAAACGTCCGCGAACTTAAGTCAGCATGTCGGGTGGAGATTATACCTGCGCAGGCATAATACACCCCAAGTCGCGAACATTGCTATTTTAGCCCATCTTCGCGCCGTTGTCAAGCGTTTATTCCCGTTTTTTCAAATATATTTAAGCAGAAAACGCACAAAGCTGCACATTCCGCATTCGGCCTTTATTCCCCATTCTTTTCCCCCTGTCGCTCCCCTGCTTCGACATTGCAGGCGCGCCTTCGGTGTTATCATAGCTTCAGGCGGATACGGAACGCGCACACCCGTTCCCGTCCGCCGCAAGGAGGGAAGGAGGAAGCCCCTGCACCTCGGTCGGTGCGGCTGCACAAAAAACATGTACATTGAGCTTTTTTTGCTTGATAACTTCCTTATGAACCTTTTGACCCTGCGTGCCGCGGCGGCAATGCTTTCCCGAAAAATGAAGGGCAGCCGCGCCGCGCTCGTATCCTTTGCGGGCGCGGCGGCCGCCGCCGCTGCCGCCGCGGGCGGCACAATGTTCATAACCCTTCCCGTAAAACTTGCCTCAACGCTCCTTATGGCACTTGCCTTCCCGCCGCACAGCTTTCGCGAGCTTATGCATTCCGCCGCAGCATTGTTCCTCTCTGCGGCGGTTGCAGGCGGGGCGGTGCTGCTCGCCGCTCTTGCATTCGGCGGAACTCTCCGCGGCGGCGTCATTTACGGAGCAATTCCCCTTCGCGCCGCGCTTTTGGGTGCCGCTGCCGCCGCATTTATGCCGCGCAGCATCAGAAAAATCCTTTCCCGGCGGGTTCGAAACGAGCAAATCGTTCATATTAAATACGAATTCGCCGCTCCGAACTCAAACCGGTGCGAAAAAAACAAATCAAGTCATGAAAGCAAAAGTTCGGGAATAACAATTTTAAAAAGAGACAAGCGCATTTTCTCGGCCGAATGTCTCGGCATTATCGACACGGGCAATGCGCTTTCCGAACCGATTTCCGGGCTGCCGGTCATTGTGTTGGGGGCGAAACGGCATTCGGAGTTTGCGCAGGCGGCAAATGTTCCGATCCCGATGCGTACCGCCGCCGGCGAAAGTCTTCTTTTCGGGTTAAAGCCCAAAAAACTGCTTATTAACGGCTGTCCCGTTGAAGCAATTCTTGCCGTCGGTGCAAAGCTTGATGCCGCGCTTGTTCCCGCCGTTCTGGCGGTTGATGCAGCCCGCCCGCAGCGCAGCGCGAATTTACCGTGAAAGACGTTGCGGCTTCTCCGCGGAAGACGCTGCGGCTTTTCTGCAAAAGACGCTGCGGCAGGTCGGTGTTTTCGCTCAAACCGCATTTATTCAAAAAGTTCAAAAGTCGAAAAGGAGGACTGAATATGCTGAATTTTATCAGGAAGCTGCTGTCAAAGCTTTACAGAAAACTCGGAATCTCGGCAGATCTCGGGTATATCGGCACGGGCGTTTCTCTGCCGCCGCCGCTTTCGAAAGAAGAAGAGCTGCGGCTGACCCTGCTTTTCACAAACGCGGACGACTCCCCCGCTGCCCGCGAAACAGCGGAGCAGGCGAAAAACACGCTGATCGAACATAACCTTCGCCTTGTTGTTTATATTGCGAAAAAATTCGAAAACACAGGTGTTTGCATTGAAGACCTCATCTCGATCGGCACGATCGGACTTATCAAAGCCGTCAACACATTTCGCGCGGACAGGAACATCAAGCTTGCAACCTACGCAAGCCGCTGCATCGAAAATGAAATCCTTATGCATCTGCGCAAAACCGTAAAGCAAAAACTTGAAGTCAGTCTTGACGAACCGTTGAATGTGGATTGGGACGGCAACGAGCTTTTGCTCGGCGACATTCTCGGCACGGACGGCGATGTTGTGGGGCAGGGCATTGAGGATGAAGTTGACCGGCAGCTGCTGCATATTGCGCTTAACAAACTCGGCGCACGGGAAAAGCGCATAATAGAACTTCGCTTCGGGCTGAACGGCTGCCGCGAATACACACAAAAGCAGGTTGCGGATATGCTCGGCATTTCCCAAAGCTATATTTCAAGGTTAGAAAAGAAAATTATCAACGAGTTATATAAGGAAATCACGGCAATGTCATGATGTCTCGCGTCAATGAAAAAAAAGCGGATTCGGAGTTTATATCCGTCCCGCTTTTTGGCTTTTCAGCTTTTTTCGTTGACCGCATTATTTATTATTGCTCAAGCAGAAGCCTCCGCAGGGCTGAAACGCTTACCGCCGTTTCAGCCGCACCCGCTTCCTCAAGCTCCGCCTTTGTGCCGTAACCGAACAGCACACCGACAGCGGGAATTCCGAACTCCGCCGCGCCCGTCACATCATAGCATCTGTCTCCGACCATAACGGTGCCGCTGGTTTCAAGGGCAGGCCTTCCTTCCGCCGTTCGCAGCGTTCGGCGAATATCCGGAACGCTGTTCAAAATGTGTTCAATGACCTGCCGTTTTTCCGGGCGTGCCTCATCAAGCGTGTTTCCTGCAACAAAATCAAAATATTTCAGCAAATCAAAGTGCTCCAGTATCTCAACCGAAAACTCCTCCGGTTTGCTTGTTGCAAGTATTATCCTGCTGCCCGCAGAGCGAAGCTCCGCAAGCAGCTCTGCAATGCCCGGATAAACCTCGTTTTCGAATTTTCCGCCGTCGGCAAACCTGTCGCGATAATAGTCGAGTGCAAGTTTTGCCTTTTCATCGTCAAAGCCGTAATATGTTTTGAACGAATACATAAGCGGCGGCCCGATAAAGCGGAAGAGCTCCGATCTGTCCGAAACACTGATGCCGAATTTTTTCAATGCATACATCACCGAGTTTGTGATGCCGAGCGCGGGATCGGTCAGCGTGCCGTCAAGGTCAAACAGAACATATTCATATTTTGCAGTCGTTTTTTTCATTTGATTTCTGTCTCCGTCTCCGATTTCCACGTTTTGCGCCGTTCCCGGCTTGTCACGGCGTAACATCGTCGGGCTTCGCAAGCGTTTCCGGCGAACGCGCGTCAAGCTTGCTGAAGTAATAGGTCATTATATCCTCTATTGCACCCGCACTGGACGAGCCCGAGAGTCCGTTCGGAATACAAACGCAGATTGCAATATCGGGATTGTCGTTCGGTGCAAACGAAACGAACCAGCTTGTGTTCTGAATGTCGATGGTAACGTTTCCGACCTGTGCCGAACCCGTTTTGCCGCTTATCTTTGCAAGATAGCCAAGCTGCTCAAATTCCTCGCTGAATGCATCACCCGCCGTGCCGCCGTCCTCCGGTGAAACAACGCCCGCCATGCCGCGGCGGATAGCCGTCCAATATTCCTCGGGAGCATCGATTTTGTTAAAAACGGAAGGTTCGGTTGCAACAAGCGTCTCCCCGCCGGATGAAACAACGTTCTTCACAATATGCGCATTATAAACGGTGCCGCCGTTTGCAATTGCGGAAACATAGCGAACAGCTTCGATCGGAGTCACGAGCAGAATGCTCTGACCGATACCCGTGCGGATTGTGAGGGTTGACTTCCACTGGATTTCGTTCAGAACAGAAGTGATTTCGTTCACCCAATTGCGGGAACGTGAGATTCCGTCCGGAATGCCCAGTTCTTCGCTCAATATGCTTCGAACCGCATCGCCCTTGCCCGCAAGGCTGCCGTCCTGCAGCTGCATAAGCCTTTCGGCACATTTTTCAATCGCGGCTTCGTCAATTTCAACACCGCGAACGGTCTGATAGCCGCGCAGGGTTTTGCAAAGGGAACGGAAAACAAGCCCGGGCATACTCGTGGCCTGTTCATTGTGCAGCTTTGTATTGTCGTAAAGATCCTGCTGCCCGCCGATAGTGCCCTGTGCTTCGCCCGTCAATTCAATCTCCGTGCGGCTTGCAAGCCCGAGCTTTTTGGCCCAATCCGCAAGTTTGTCTATGCCGAGACGGTTTGCAACTTCGCAGAAATAGTAGTTGCAGGAATTCTTCAACGCTTCGATTATCGTCTGGTTATTGTGCCGCTGCGGATATTTCGTCCAGCACTTGACCGGGTTCTGCATGATGGCTTCGCCCGTTTCCGGATCCTTAACATAATAGGGAGATTCATCGTCGATCGTTTCATCGATTCCGACAACACCCTCCATCAGCCCCGCAAACCCGGTGCACATTTTGAAGATTGAACCCGGCGCAAGTTTCATTGAAATTGCTTTGTTTCGCGCGGGGGTCGTTTCCGCCGCTTCATCGCTCTTCATAAGGTAATCCACCTGTTCCGGCGTCAGTCCGTTGATGAACCAGTTCGGATCGAACGAGGGGTACGATGCCATTGCAAGCACGTTGCCCGTGTTAACATCCATAACAACGATTGCACCTGTTTTTGCAAGCTTTATATCGTCATATTCCGCGTATTTCCCGTCGTATCTTCCGTCACCGTCGGCGTCGATCAGCGCCTGCTGCTTTTGGTTGATGTTCTGAATTATGTCTTTCAGTGCGTTTTCAACAACAAGCTGCATTGAAAGATCGATGGTCAGCGTAACATCGCTTCCGTCCGTCGGCGGAGTTACCGAAAGAACCTCTATAACGGATTTGTTCGCATTCGTTTTCACAACGGTGCTGCCGTGATGTTCCGTTGAACAACCGGTCAGGTACTTTTCCATGGTTGCTTCAACACCGGACACGCCGATATAGTCGTTGTAATCATAACCCGCCGAAATGTATTGTTCGGAATTCTCCTCGCTCATTTTCTGACAATAACCGAGAATATGCGCGGCGGTTTGCCCGTAAGGGTACACTCTGCGCGTGCTCTGCTCGGTTATAATTCCTTCAAGCTTTGCCATTTCAAGCTTTGCAACAACTTCCGTGCCGACATCGCGGGCAATGGTTACCGGTTCGTAGCTCCTGTAGTCGTTCAAAAGCACCTCCTGCCGAATCGAAATGACCTTCACGGCGTCTTCAAACGGCAGTTCCTCCGGAATGAACCACATTTCGCGCAGCTTCAGATATGCATCCTCCGCCGAGATCCATTTTGTGATATCGTCTTCATACTTTTTGGGAATCACGAAGCCGCACACGTTGCAAAAGTTTTTGTAGCGTGATTTTATCGTGCGTTCGTTTTCGCTGCCCCAGTCGTAATACAGCTCACCTTTTTCGTTTTTGCGGATATAGGACGTGTCAATGGTTTCACTTCCGCCTTCGTTGATTATTTTTATCGCCTCAATAAGTGCCTCAGTGTAAACCGCGCTGTCGTAATCACTGCGGTTGTCCCCGTCGCGCATAAAGCAGACATTGTAACAGGTTTCATCATACGCAAGCACAAGGCCGTTGCAGTCGTAAATTGTTCCGCGCCTGCCCCGCGTCACAATGGTGTTTGTTGCCTCTTTTTCGGCATTTTCCGTGTAGTAATCGCCGTTTTTTATTGTAAGGCCGTAAAGTGTTGTCAGCAATGTGCCCATCATCATAAGGAGCACAACCGCAAGAATAATGAAACGCCCCAAGGGCTTGCGTGCAATCTTTTCCGCCATGATTTTTCCTTTCCGCCTCAGGCTTTGATTTTATCTTCCCGTTTTACTTGTTCCGTTCTTCGATTCAGCCCGTTTTTTCTGTCCGTTCACGTCCTTTTACCGCTTTGTTTTTATTCTCTCGAATCGATATCGCGATGCCAAAGCGACTTGAACAGAACTTTTTTGAAAATAACATGCGCAAGAGCTGCAAACCCGCCCGTCAGCACGGCGGACGGCAGGATATGCGTGAGCAAAAGCATAAAATAACTGCTCAAATTTCCGCCCGAAATAAGCAGCGTAAACAGCAGTATATGCTCTTTGACCGTGTATGCAACGGCTGCAACGCCTGCGGGAACAATAACGTTATCCGCATAAAACTTGTTGTAGAACGCTCCGCCGGCAAGTGCCGCAATCAGCAGCGAAAGCGATGTTAATCCGATATATTTGTTGTAAACAACATCAATAACGAAACCGATGCCTATGCCGACCGCCGCAAACGGCGCAGCCCCGCCCATCACACTCAGTGCCGCAATAACCGCAAGCACGGTGTTCGGCCAAAAAACGGGCGAACCGCACACTCCGAAAAGCACCGTGTCAATATAAAATGCCGCTGCAAGGGCAATTGCAATGACGTATTTCCGCATCAGCCTTCCCCGTTCCCGGTGATGATAAACACTTCTTCAATATGAACAAAATCCACAGAGGGCGAAATTATCGCATTTGCCTCGCCGTCCGACGTCAACACTTCACGCACGGAGCCGATTTTTATTCCCTTCGGGTAAATGCCGCCGATGCCGCTTGTGATAACGGTGTCTCCCGGAACAAGGTCCGTTCTGTCTCTCGGCAGGTAGTAAAGCTCCATACCCGCCTCGGAATCCACCGTGTTCAGCACACCGCGAACCATGCAGTTGTCCCGCGTGCGCTCCACCATTACGGGGACGGACGTTTCCGCATCGATCACAGCCGTGACTTTGCTCCATGTTGCGCCGACCTCCGTAACCCTGCCGACAAGCCCGTCCGCACAAATCACGGGCATGTCAACATCAATGCCCTGATTCCGTCCGGCATTAACGGTGAAAACGCGAAAATAAATATCCGTTGACCTCCCCGTGACGGATGCCGCAACACCCGAACACTCGCCGAACGAACCGGAGTATTCCAAAAGGCCGCGCAGCCGCTCGTTCTCTTTTTTAAGCTCCTCAAGTTCCAGCTGCATTTTGTTATAGAGTGCAAGCTCGCTTTTGAGTTTTGCGTTCTCCTTATCCGCATCGGTCGTGTTAAAAACTCCGCGGAAAAAATCGGCAATTGAATTCGAGGCGCGTGCGGCAAACCCCTGCACCGGGGTCAGAACCGCACCCACCGCATTTTCAAACCAATTTGCAGTTCCCCTGCCCGCGCTTGCAAGTATCATTGCCGCAAGCACAACAAGCGCAACGATCGTTATCAGCACGGGTTTGTTTTTGCCGAAGCCGCCTTTTTTCATTTTTTTATCAGTTCCTTTAATGCAATTAAGCAGCGAATCAAAAAAATCCGCCATATACATTATAACCCCTATCCCCGGCTTTTTCAAGAGCGGCGGCCGGCATAGCGGCAGTGTTCACAATATTTGCGGATTTTTTCATTATTTTCCAAATTTTTTGCATTTTCGACCTGTTTTTTGCATTTTACATATATCATACCCGAAAAAACCTTGATAATTGGGTTGACAATTATATAAAATCCCTGTATAATAGGGACGGTTGTAAAGGCAAGCAACTCATTGTACATGTATATATGAAAGAGAGATAACTACTATGCAGCTTAAAGACATTGCAGAAGAAATGCAGCAGCGGTCAATGGCAGCAAGAGACTGGGTTTTCCAGGTACTGCGCACCGCAATCATCCGCGGGGTGCTTCCCGGCGGAATGCCCCTTCGTCAGGACGAAATCTCCGCACAGCTCAGCGTCAGCCACATTCCCGTCAGGGAAGCTTTCCGCCAGCTCGATGCGCAGGGTCTTGTCCGCATTTACCCCAACAGGGGTGCCGTTGTTACAAAGCTCACCCGTGAGGAGCTTGAAAATGCAATGGACACCCGCATCATCCTTGAAATGGGTGCGATTCGTGCCGCGATTCCGCTCATGACGGACGAATGCATTGAAAAGGCTGCCGTCATTCTTCAGGAATGCGAAACCGAAACCGATGCAAACAAGCTTGAGGATCTTAACCTCCAGTTCCATTTCGCTCTCTATGAAGCAACGGGCAACACTTTCCTGCTCCAGCTCATCGAACAGCTCCATGCGAACGTGGATCGTTATATCCGTCCCTACTATTCCGCAACCGAAGTCAGCGCGCAGTCCAAGGGCGAGCACTACAAGCTCCTTGATGCATGTCGTGCGGGCGACAGCGAATATGCGGCGGCAATCCTCCGCACCCACCTTGAAAAGACCAAGGTGCTTTCACTCAATTCGCCCATCCTTCAGAGCTGATCCCGTCAGCTTTCCCTCACCGGAGTTTTCCGCCTGTTTCCGAATGCGCAGGCTTGCCTTCCGTGCGCTTTCGGATGTTTCGGTTATTCCGCAGGAATCAACAACTATATTTACCGAAAGCGTTTCGAGCCGCAGGCTTCTGCCCCCGGCTCGTTCGTTTTTTTAACCGATTCCCCCCCCTTCAGCTTTAAATCGACAGCTTTAACTCATTGACCGTCTTCAACTTTTATGCCGTTCGAACGGGAGCGAAACGTTTCTGTCCTCTCCCGCGGCTTTTGCTGTTTTCTGTTGTTTAATTACCGATTTTATTCTATTCGACTTTCGCTACAATAACGGTCATATCATCCGTTCGCCCGCCTTTTTCATCCGCAAAGGCAAGCAGTTCTTCAGCCGCCGCTTTCGGGCTGCCCGCATTTCGTGTTCTGTCCGTCACGGCAGCAACAAGTTCCTTTCCCAGTGCATCCGCAACCCCGTCGCTCATCATAACAACGATATCACCCTTCCGCAGCCGCGCCGTGCACACAGCGGGCCTTGCCTGCGGAAGAATTCCGACCGGCAGTGCCTCCGCATAGAGCGTACTCAGCCGCCCTTCCCGCAGGATATAACTCGGCGGCGCACCATGCTTTGCAAGGCTGACGCTCCCGCTCACCGTGTCAAACACAAGCGCATCAAGTGTTGCGTACATATCCTCCCCTTCCCGCAGAAGCAGTCTGTTAAGGCATTCCGCCGCTTCCTCCGGGCGAAACCCGACGCCCGTCAGGGCTGCAAAAAGTTCAACCGTCCGAAGGCTTTCCCTCCGCGCAGGTCCTCCGCTGCCCATGCCGTCGCTGATTGCTGCCATGCGCAGCCCGTCAAACTCACGCACGCAGCAGCTGTCTCCCGTTTCGCTGTTCCCCGCCTTCGGACTTACGGCGCAGCCGAATGAGATGCGGTATTTCTGCCCCCTGCCGTACACTCCGTCCGAAGCAAGTTTTTTTATGCAGTTTGCAACACCCGCAAGCTGGCGGTTGACAAACCCGTCCGCCGCTGCCTGCTCGCCGCTTCCGTTCGGTTCAAACAGCTTGGCCATCTGTCCGAGCACATCCGCAAGCGAATTCAGCTTGTATGTCACTGCCGACAGCCGCTGTTCATATTTGCCGTCACGGTATCCGGGACGGTTCGCATCCAGTTTTTCAAAAAAATCATCCGGAACAGCAAGAAATGCAGCGGCGGCAATAAGCGTCTCCGCAATGTTCAGCTTTCCCGCACCGGGTATTAAAACCGCAAAAACGATCGAAGCGGCGGTAAAGCCGCCCCCTATTCCCCATTTTCCGAAAACACGCAGACAGCAGCAGAGCAGTGTGCAGCTGCAAAGCACTGCAACAAAAACAAGATCCCCGCCGCAGCCCATAACCCGCCCGACCGCAGCCGCAGCCGCGCACGAAACCGCAGCAATACCCTTCGAATATGCCGCCAGCATACAGAAAACAGCTGCAGCCACCGCCCCCGGGCTGATTCCGAAAAGCTCAAATTTCCCGAATGCCATGACGGCGACGCCCGCAAGCAATGCGATTGTAACGATCCTTTCGTCCGTAACTTCCCGTCTGCCGAGAATGCTTTCAATCCCGCCGAGCGCATGCCGCATCAGAACCGCCGCCGCAACGGAAACGCATATGCCCCCGAAATACCCCGCCGCGCCCTGTATCGTCAGCGTTCCGAAAACCGGGTAAAGCACCGTCAGCACCGCCGCCGTGTATAAATATCTCATTCCTTCCGGAAGGCGTTTCTTTTTCTTTTGCAAAAATGTGCAGAGCAGGATAAGCATCGCCGCAGCCGCGCCTTGCGGACGCCCGCCTGCGAGACTGCCCAGAACCGTGCCCGCAAACGCCGGGTATATGTTCATTCCCGCGCACCATATCGCGCAAAGGAACGCAATTCCCAACACGGGCAATGCATAACTCCCTCCCGCGCCGAACAATGAGCCCATGCCTGCCGGCATTCCGTATGCCGCAAGCAAAGCCGCTGCCGCAGTTACGGGAAACACCTCCGGCATCGCTGCCCGGAGCAGCCTGCCCGGCTGTATATGCCGAAACAATCCGCCCCGAGCTGCACCGATAATCCTCCTTATTGTTTCCATGACTCTCTCCTCGCTTAATTTGCAATTCGGAATGCAGAACAGAATTAATAATTCATATCAAAATCCGATTGTCCTGATTCTACCACCCCCGCCGCACTTTGGGTTGTCGCTTTTCCGCCGCATTTTTTGCTTGCTTTTGGCGGAGAGCTTGCAGGGAAGTGCAGAATCAGGGTTCTTTTGGAAAAAAGCCGCAGATTCGGTTTTTTCGCAAAGTCGAGCCTCGCCGCTGCGTATCTTCCGATAATTCCGTATTAAGTACCGCAAACCGCCTGTTAACATTCAATTGTCGCTTCTCATGCGACCCCTTCCCCTCTCGGCAGCGTTAAAATATGCTCGTAAACAGTAAATCTGACACTTTAAGGAGGATGTTAAAATGAAAAAGAACCTTACCGAAATTGTGTTTATTCTTGACCGAAGCGGCTCAATGAGCGGACTTGAGGCGGACACCGTCGGCGGGTTTAACTCAATGCTCCGCAAGCAGCAGCGGGAGGAGGGCGATGCTTTTGTTTCGACAATTCTTTTCGACAATGTAAGCGAAGTCATCCACGATCGCGCAGACATTAAATCCGTCCGACCCATGACCGAAAAGGATTATGTTCCCCGCGGCTGCACCGCGCTTCTTGATGCTGTCGGCGATGCGATTCAACACATCGGGAATATCCATAAATATGCCCGCGAGGAGGATGTTCCCGAGCATACGCTTTTTATCATCACAACCGACGGCATGGAGAACGCAAGCCGACGTCACAGCATTGATAAAGTAAAGAACATGATCGAGCAGCAAAAAACAAAATACGGTTGGGAATTCCTTTTTCTCGGCGCAAATATGGATGCGGTGGAAACCGCGGGAACATTCGGAATTGCGGCGGAGCGTGCCGTTACCTACCGTGCCGACAGCAGGGGAACACGCCTCAATTATGATGTTCTCAGTGAGGCAATCTCCGATATCCGCTGCGATGCCGCCCTTTCGCCGAGTTGGAAGAGCCGCATTGAGCAAAACGAAGGCAGCAAGCAAGAATAACCGTGCCGTTTTATGCAGAGTTGTTCTGCCTTTTTCCGAATAATGCAAAAAGCAGGCAAAGACCTCCTGCCGCGCAAACACTGTTTAAAGGTACTCCGTGAGTACATGTACTCAGTGAGTACGCTTGAATAAGCTCCGTTTGCCCGAGGTCTTTGCCCGCTTTTGCGTTCAGCGTCCGTATTTGGTTCAGAGCTTAAATTGCTCCGTCCAAGCCGCGATTTCGCATCTTATCTGTCCGCACCGTCGCATTCGTCGGGATGTTTATCCCTGCAATCGGCGTTTGCGCACAATTCGGTTTCGATATGCAGTTCGCATTCGTCGGCAATCCCGTCAATTCGTCCTGTCAAAAGATCTCCGTCGGACTCAAGCGAAATGTTTCGCATTGTTCCGTCCTTTTGAACAACATATGCTTTCACCTGCTGCGTTTCAAGTTCCGCCGCATCCAGCTGAATCGTGAGCCTTTTCAGCGCGGGGTCAATAACTATGCAGTTGTATGCGTTTTCAACATCTTCAAGCCTTTTAAGTGTTGAACCGCGTGCTGCGCCTCCCCTTCCGCCGACTGCAACCGGCGACCGGAAGATGAATCCCGTGCCGACCTGTTTTATCTGCTGTGCAGCAGCTTCAATTGCATCATGAACCTTTCGGAACGTTATTGAAATCACCGATTCCGAATTTCTTCCGTCCACCCTTACCCACTCGGTTTCGGGCGCACCGCTGAGGGCATTTTTCTGTTCTGCCGCCGTAAAATCGATTCCGAGTTCGGCAAGTTTTCTTTCCGCCTTTTCAAAGTCACCTTTTTCCGCCATGACAGCAAGCGTTTCCGCGTTGATTCCGTCCAATGCGGCAAGGCTTAATGCAGCAGCGCAATACCTTTCATAGCATTCTTCGCATTCAATAAGGTGCTGCAGCTCCTTCTTCTCCGCTTCGCTGTATACCTCCCCCTGCACTTCGATTTCCGCAAGGCGGTACAGCTCATCAAATTCAATATGTTCGTTTTTCATACTCTGCCTCCCGTAAAAGGTTTGTACAGTATGCTCGGCTTAACTTCCCCGTCTCTCGCAAGTATATACTCCGGAATGAAATCCTCGGCACTTTTTATTAATTCTTTGTTTTGCATTACAATTTCGCTGACTTTTTTGACGCAGCTCTTATGCACGGCGGTTGACCGGTGTTCTGTTTCGCTTGTTGTGAACTTCTCCGTATACACAATTTTTCGCAGCGGCACATTGCCTGTAACGGTCATCATTTCATCGTCAAGATGTGTCCGAAAATACTTGCTCCAGCCGAGAGATTTCAGAAAGGTTTCCTTTATTTCCCGTTCGGATTCATCCGCAAGGGTTTCCACCGTTTTTTTACCCATGACCCTAAACGCCTCACTTACGGATGTGGTTTTGTTATCGTCAACAGAGCCCCGAATATGCGGCAGCAGTCTTGCATAAAACAGTGCAAGACTCGACTGCGGCGGAACCTCAAGGCTCAAAAAGGCGTTAACGTAAATCAGCACTGCCGTTGCAGCAAACTGTCGGCGGGCATCGTCCCACGGTTCATAGTGCGGATTACCCCCTATGTTACTTCCAAGCGTTGTTCCGTCCTCTCTCGGCGTTTCCAATGATATCGGAGTATAGCCTTCCCCTGTTTCGGGGTCCTTCAGCTTGTACAGCTCCCTCTGTCGGTCTGCGAACTTATTACTGCATACAATGCTGATAAAGCCCATTATATTTTCAATATATTTATTCTCCGACCTACGCTTTTCAAGTTCTTCCAACATAGTCAGGCAGCTTATGCTAACAACATCATCAATGTCCGCTTGCTTCACCTTGGCTTCTGTATGATAGGCGAGCCGTTTTACTTTCATCCTGCAAAACGTCATTATTTTTTCAATCAAAAAATCACGCGTTTCTATGTCACCTTTCTCCATGAATTCCTCGTATGCCGACCGAATATCCCGCTCCGTTTCGCGCATTGCATCCGACAGTTTGATAACGGCATTAATGTGCTGTTTGCGTTCCAAATGCTTGTTGTCATTTTGTTCCCGTTGCTCCATCTCTATACCTCCCTCAGTTGCACCGGAAGCAGGTGAACCCTGCCCAGTAAATCTCGTTATTGAAAGGGGCGAACCTTGGAGGCATATTCGAAAGCACCAAAACGGCTTCCCTCGCCTCCGAGCTCAGCTCCCCGTTCTTCAATGCAATGTCAAACCAGTTTTTCTCCTCAAGCTCTTGTATCGTGACCCGCCGCAGATATTTTTTTGCAGCGCGCAGTGCCGCAGGCGGAGAAAGCTTGCAGCCTTTATATTGGCGGTAGAATTCGGCCATCAGCACCGCCGAAGCAAAATCATCCGCCGTCCACAGGCAGGAAATCACATATTTCACTCCCGCCGCGGCAAAACCGCCCACCATTCCGCAAAAACCCTTTGCCAAGACCGCATCGAAGCTACGATTTCCCGATGCTGCGGACTTCCCTCTCCTGCCCGCCTGCGGCTGCATTCAACCAGATACCGCATCGCGCGGAGCGCAAGCTCCTCTTCTCCCCGTTTCAAAAGATACAATGAGATATTCAAAAGCAGTTCCGGCAGTTCTTCGTTGTTTTCGCCGTAAACTGTTCTGTCGTTCAGATGTTGTTTTGATAATACGCCGACAACGTCCTTTTTCGAAATGCCGCCGTCGGACAACGCAAGAACGCAGTCCGCCGCCTCGAAAACATTGGCTTTATCCGTGTTGAGTCTATATTCGTTAAAGGCGATCATTTTGATAACGTCATCGCAATCCTTTTTGAGCACTGCATTCTGCTTCGGCGTTCGAAACCGGAAATATTCAAGCACGATCGCAATTCGCCTGCACCTGAGGTAAATCATCTCTATGTCAGATTCATTATTCCGAATACGTATTAACCGCTTTTTGCTGCCCGATGCAATGTCGTCCAGTATTCTGTCTAATTCCGCCTTTTCCGCCTGTTCGATCGCCTCGCTTATCTCCGCATATTTTTCCTTTGCTTCCCGTTTCAAACCCAGCCTCCGCAGTGTATTGTGTATTGCAATAAAACAGTATTAAAACAGTCCCGTCATGCAGCGTACCGAATATCGGTTCGCTCTTAAAACCGTATGCGTTGGAACAGCAATTTGCCGAATGATTCAATGACCGATATAAGTTTAACTGACTGCTGACATGATTTTACCATACACGAACGCCGGTTTCAATTGCTTTGTCGAAAAAAGCCGATTTTTCCCGCAAAGTTTTTTCACAGGGAAAAACGGCTTTCCGCAGTCCGCAGGCTGTTATGCTGTTATATTCTTCCGGTGCAAAAGTACTGTGTAATCGCCGCACACTCGCGCAGATAGTTGTTCACGATAAGCGGAGAAAAATCCTTTGCGGATACGCCGTTCACATCGTATCCGAGTTTTTTTGCAATGCGGGAAGCGCGGAACACATGGAAGCGGGTTGTGACGAACGCGACCCGCGGATTGCTTTCGGCTGCCGCACCGCTGCCGTTGAACAGCCTGTTGATAATATCAAACGAAAAGATAAAGTTTTCCTCCGTGCTTTGGGACTTGCCTTCCTCAATTATACTGTCGGCGGGTACGCCCGCCGCAACAAGCCATTTTTTCATTACGGAAGCCTCGGTGCTGCTCTCGCCTTCACCCATTCCGCCGCTCACGATTATGAGCAGATCCGGATTCTGCTCATAGCAATCAAGTGCGCGGTCAAGGCGGTTGCGCAGCACGACGGACGGCAAGTCTCCGCGTATGCCCGCACCGAGAACGATCAAAACATCCGCCTTCTCCGGCTCGGCAGTCGTTTTTGAGTTTGCAAGAATAAGCGTTGTTGTCGCCGCAAAAAGCAAAGCAAACAGTACATACGCAGAAATCATTGCATATTTTAAAATTTTGCCGACGATGCTGACGCTCCACCACGATGAAAGCAGCGGGTAGAATACCCCGACAACAATAAGCGGAATTCCGATAACAAAGGGCATTACAATGCCAAGGTTTAAATTGCTGATGCTTGCTGCAACGATTCCTTCAGCCACAAGCAGAAAGCCTGCAATGCTCAAGATGATACGAAATATCATTTTCTTCAAAGTATTTGTTCCTTTCACATTTTCAGCGTCACAAAAAAGTGCAGCATGAGTATACCATGCAAAGCATTAAAATGCAATTGAACGCACGACAATGCCTCCGAATGTTCATTTTTTTGTTGACAAGCCCGACCTGCGGGTGTAAAATGACATCGGAACACGGGAAAGCTTCGGTTTTGCCCGCATATGCTGCATATGCAGGCCGAAGCGTTGTTTCATCGGAGTTCCGACCTTATTTTTTTGCTGAAAGGAGTGGATTTCATTATGATGATTTCGGTTAAAGATATTTGCTTCGGCTCTTTGCTCGTCCACTCCGTTTTTCTGCCGGTTCCGCATGTTTCTCTGCCGCATAGCGCATGAGGACTTGTGCTGAATACGGTTTTGGTGAGCTGCGCCGACACGGGTCATTCAAACCCGACGAGGGCGGCTTTTTTTGTTCGCATTTTCAACGCCGTGCGGCGTGAACCGAAAACCCCGCCGAATAAGTTTTTTGCAGACTATGCCCTTTTCGACTTTATACTCGGAAGCGGCACGCAGGTCAGTTTCGCCGAGAGCGAACACAGAATGCGGCACAATAATAAAAAATAAGGGAAACAGATAAAATGAACACAAATGACTCTTTTAACCAAACAAAAACCGTCACCGCACGCATTGTCAGCGTGCATAAGAACCGTTTTCAAATTGCATTGGATTCAGCGGAGCGGAAGGCGGCGGAACATGATGCGGTGCTTGCCGGACGGCTGCTTTATCGCGGCGAAATTCCCGTTGTGGGTGATTATATTGAGGCGGAATTTGAAACATCCCCCGTCGGAAAGCCTGTCGGTGATGCGCGAATTGTTTCGATACTGCCGCGCAAAAGTCTGATCACAAGGCCCGAATACCGCGTCGGAACGCAGAACATGGCGGCAAATGTTGACATTTGCTTCCTTGTTGTTTCGGCAAATGCGGATTTCAGCGTCAACCGCATTGCACGTTACGCTTCCGCTGTTCTTCAGGGCGGTTCAAAGCCCGTGGTTGTGCTCACAAAGGCGGATCTATGTTCCGACCTGAGTGAATACACGCGCCGCATTAGCGAAATCTGCGGCAATATTCAAATGCACTGTGTAAGTTCAAAAACCGGAGTCGGCATTGATGAATTGCGTCAATACCTCGTTCCCGGAACAACGATCGGGCTGTTCGGTTCATCCGGCGTGGGCAAGTCAACGCTTATCAACACCCTTCTCGGAAGGGAAATTATGCGCACGGGCGATATTCGCGAAAAGGACGACAAGGGGCGGCACACAACAACGCATCGGCAGCTTATCGAGGCGGACGGCGTTTTTCTTGTGGACACTCCGGGGATGCGCGAATTCGGCATTTGCGAGGCGGAAGAGGGGCTTCACGAAGTTTTTCGGGATATTGAAGAAACAGCACGGCAATGCCGTTTCCGCAACTGCACCCACAAAAACGAGCCGGGCTGCGCCGTGCGGCAGGCGATTGAAGATGGTGTGCTCTCGCAAAAGCAATACGATCTGTATCTTGCTCTGCAAGCTGAGAACAGTGTGCGGACCGCAAGCGAAAAACGGGCGCAAAAGAACAAAAAAATGATCGGAATCTCCAAAAAGCGAAAGGAGCTTCGGAATAATCACTGAGGAACGCCCTCGGCGGAACCCGCCGCGGGACAGACACGGGCACCGCCTCGGTTCGCAAACAGCAAACCGCAGCGGTGCCGAATAAACCCTTAAGGTTCAGCGTTTGTACCTCCGCACGTCAAAGGTTTCTCCAAGCAGAGTTTCCTTATGCAGGGTTTCGAATTTTTCCGGTTCAAAATCCTTTCGTATCGTGATCGTGTTCAGGCAGTCGTAACCAAGCCTGCGATAAAGCCGAATTGCGCGTTCATTGCGGGCGGCCGCCTCTATATACATCGATTCCGAATACTGTTTGACCGTTGATTCAAGCAGCATTATTGCTTCCGATCCTATGCCGCGCCCTTGAAACTCAGGCAGGATGAACAGATCTTCAAGCCAATCCGCCGCCGCTCCGCGGCTTCCGAGGTGCGCAAACCCGACCGGGCTTAATTCGGCACCGTCTTTCGGCAGGATAAAAAAGAACCTGTGACCCTCCGCCGTCCATGCGCAAAGATCCGCCCGCGCTTCGGCATCCGTCTGTGTTTCGCCGTTGTGCTCAAGCCAGAATCGCTTTATTAAGCAGCAGGCTTTGCCGGCATCCGTTCCGTCGCCGCCTTCCGCAGCGGGCAAATACTCAAAAAGCCGGATCCCGCAGCATTTTTCGCCGTGCATCGGTTCAGTTTTCTTCTCATTCAAGTCATTTTTTTCCATATTTTTGTCGTCACCGCCGATTCGGCCCGTTTATCTGCAAACCGCTTCGTCCGGAGTTCCCATTTACTAAGCTTGCGTGCGAATACTAAGCTTGCGTGCGAATCGAAAAATGTTCCAAATGCATCGATTCATCCGAAACGATTTCCAACGTGACGCCGGGGAAAGCCTGCCGAAGTTCCTCGCGGCTGTGTTCGCGAAGAAGTGCGGCAACCGTCGGACTTGCGGCAACCGTGAAACGCTGCTGCGCACCGGCTCCCTCGCTCACGCGGGCGATCAGTGCGGAGCGGATTTTAAGCGCAACGGTTTCCGCATTGAGCACTTTGCCCGAGCCTTTGCAGTAGGGGCAGGTCGTTTGCAGCGTGTCCGCAAGGTTTGCGCGGAGCTTCTTACGCGTCAGCTCAACAAATCCGAGTTCCGTCATGCCGAGTATCACCGAACGCATCCTGTCACCGCGCAGTGCTTCGCGTAAAGTTGCAAGCACGGTTTCTTTATCCTCTTTTTCCTCCATATCGATGAAATCGATAATGATTATTCCGCTGAGATCACGCAGGCGCAGCTGGCGGGCAATTTCAACGGCAGCCTCGCAGTTTGTTTCCGCAATGGTCTTGCGCAGACTTGCTTTGCCGACATTTTTCCCCGTGTTCACATCAATGCTGACGAGTGCTTCCGTTTGGTCGATAACAAGATACGCACCGCTCTTAAGCCAAACTTTGCGGGAAAGCGCAGCGTTTATATCGTCTTCAATGCCGAGAACGTCGAAAAGGTTCGTTTCTCCGTCCCGCAGTTCGATCCTGTCCGCAAGTGCGGGATCGTTGTCCTCTGCGATTTCAAGCAGCCGATAATACTGAGTGCGATCGTTAACCACAAGCGAACGTATATCCGCTTTCAGCAAATCACGAATCGTGCGTGAAAGCAGTGATTCCTCCCTTCGAATCAGCTTTGGTGCGGGGGAAACTTTATAAATGCGTTTCAGCTCCGCCCATTGTTCGGCAAGCATTTGGATGTCTGCCGCAATCTCCGCTTCGCCGCGCCCTTCGGCAGCGGTTCGGACAATTGCGCCCGTGCCCGGCGGATTGCATTTTTCGATTATGCCGCGCAGGCGCGCGCGTTCCGCCTCGTTCGTTATCCGCTTGCTGATGCCGATAAAATCAACCATCGGAAGGAACACAAGCAGATGCCCCGGAAGATAAATCTGAGTGCTGACCCTTGCGCCCTTTGTGCCGTGCGGTTCTTTAACGATTTGAACCATTATTTCCTGCCCGGACTTAACATCCGGACAGACATGCGGATTTTTTTGCTTCGGCAGCACGGCTCCCCCGGGAAGCTGCTCATTCTGCTTGTCGCCGACGTATAAAAACGCATTTTTATCCTCTGATATGTCAACAAATGCCGCCTCCATTCCGGGCAGAACATTGCTGACCCTGCCCTTGTAAATGTTGCCGACGAGCATATCGTTGCTGCGCTGCTCAATATGAAGCTCGACCGTTTTTCCGTCCTCAAGAAGAGCAACGCGGGTGCGGTACGGGTTTGTGTCAATAACAATTTGCTTATCGACAGTCTGTTTATGCACGGGCTGCGGAATTTCCGGCTCACCGATTATTTTCATGCTGTCACCGTCCAATCCATTTCAATATTTCGGCGGTTGACGCTTGAATTTGCGCTTGTGCCGAGTTTTTTGTAAAATGCACCGAGCAAAAGTTCGGGGGAAAGTCCGCCCTCCGCCGTCAGTTTGCCGCGCAAACGGAGTTTTGCGATCCTGCCGCCGAATTCCGAAACCGAAAGCCCAAGCAGCATCGGGCGAATGTCCACGTCCTTTATTCCGCCTTTTGTCTTTTTGGAAACGATGATTTCGCCTCCGTTCAGAATTTCGTCAACGGCAGCATAAAATGCCTCCCGCGGCACGGACTCAGCGAATTCAAGTTCAATATCGTATTCGGCAGAACGCATCAGCGGCGTGAGCGAGGCTTTGAACTCTCCGGCATCAACGGCGTCAACAATGTGCACGCCCTGCGGAAGAACCGCATTTACTCTGCGCTTAAATTCCGCAGGAGAAACGTATTCCGAAAGCATAACATCAAAATACTCGCAGTCGGAAGTATAGCCCACGCTTAATGCGGTTGCAAACGAAAGCAGCGGATGCGGGTTAAAACCGTTTGAATACGCAAGCGGAAGATCGGCGCGCCTGAATGCGCGTTGAAAAAGCCGCTGCATGTCCAGATGGGAAACGAACATTACCTGTTCATGTTTATAAAACGACGCAATGATTCTCATTCCGACAGTCCCTCTCCTTCGATATTTTTGCGGGAATCTTCATTTTGAGCATGTTCCGACCCGACAGCCTTTTTGCGGATTTCCCAGACGGAATCGGGCTTGTGCATATCGCAAAGCGTGCCGCACCTGTCCCCGAAACAGCCGTTGCAGTTAAGGCGGCAGTCGCCCGTTACAATGCCTTCCCGTGAACGCAGATATTCGCGCTTAAGGTAGTCCATGCCGACGACCGAATCCATATGCTGCCACGCAAGCGGTTCGTCGATTCCGATGCGCCTGTTTCCGAACTGTTCCACGGTGAGCCCGTTTTCGGCAAAGGCCTCTTCCCACGCTTCCTTTTTGAACCTTTCGTCCCATGAATCAAACCTTGCACCGCGCTTATATGCTCCGATGATGACCTTTGCAAGGCGGCGGTCTCCGCGTGCAAAACATGCCTCCAAACGGCTGGTTTCCGAAAAATGGCAATTGAACTCAACCCCGCGTATGCCTTTCAGCGCGGAACGCAGCAATGCCTGCCGGCGCAGAACTTCTTCGGTTGAAATCTGCGGCTCCCATTGGAAGGGAGTGAACGGCTTCGGAACAAAAGTTGAAGCCGAAACCGTGCAGCGCAGCCCTTTGCCGCGCTTGTCCTTCGGCATTTGATAGAATAAGCGGCTGACCTTGCGTGCAAGCTCCGCAATGCCGAGAACGTCTTCGTCCGTTTCTGTCGGCAATCCTATCATAAAATAGAGTTTCACTCCCTGCCAGCCCGATTCAAACGCATCACCGACGGCGCGGAGCAGATCCTCTTCGCAAACGCCCTTGTTGATAACGTCGCGCAGTCTCTGTGTGCCTGCTTCGGGCGCAAACGTCAGGCCGCCCTTGCGGACGCTCTGCATTTTTTCAAGATCATCCTTAAGGAATGAATCTATGCGGAGACTCGGGAGAGAAACCGAAACGCGGTTTTTTGTGTACCGTTCAAGGATCTCCGGAACCGTTGCATGAATCTCGGAGTAATCTCCGCTTGAAAGCGAAAACAGGGAGATTTCGTCATAGCCCGTGCAGCCGAGCTGCCTGTCCGCATAATCAATAAGCGTTTTCGGCTTTCGTTCGCGTATCGGGCGATAAATAAATCCCGCCTGGCAGAACCTGCATCCGCGTGTGCATCCGCGGAAAATCTCAAGCGCAACCCGATCGTGAACGATGTTCATATACGGAACGACAAGATCACCCGTGAATTCCGCAGCATCCAGATTTCGGACGATTCTGCGCGTGATCCTGTCGGGTGCGGACGGTTCCGTCTTTACAATTCGGCTGAAATTGCCGTTTTCGTCATATTCCGCTTTATAGAATGCAGGAACGTAAACGCCTTCGATTTTTGAAAGTTCGATGAGCGTATCGCGCTTGTTCAACCCTCTCCGGCGGCATTCCGCATAAACATCCATAAAATCGTTCACAAGCTCCTCGCCGTCGCCGAAAAACATAACGTCCATGATTTCCGCAACGGGTTCGGGATTGCACACACAGGGGCCGCCCGCTGCAATAAGCGGCATGTCCTCCCCGCGTTCGCTTGCGAGGAACGGTATGCCGCTCAGTTCAAGCACGGTCAGAATGTTCGTGTAGCACATTTCATACAGCAGCGAAAACCCGATAACATTGAATTCACGCAGCGGTGAACGCGTTTCAAGCGAAAAAAGCGGCTCGTTGTTTTCGCGCAGCTGTTCTTCCATGTCAACCCACGGCGCATATACACGTTCGCAATACGTATCCGCACGCTTGTTAAGAATATTGTAAATTATTCTCGACCCAAGGTGACTCATGCCGATTTCGTATGTGTCGGGGAAGCAGAGTGCAAATCGAAACTCCGCTTCTGCCTTGATGCGCATATTCAACTCGCCGCCCATATAACGCGCGGGCTTTTCAACCTTTGCAATGAGCCTGTTAAGTTTATTTTTGTCCAAAATCTATATCCGTCCTTTCGGTAAGGAAAATCAATCAGCGTTTATTCGGTATATTCAGCATGTCCGGCATTTGCGGACACGGTCCGCCGTCGGAGCAGATTATTTTTCTTTATGTCGATGCGTACATATACTCAGGCTACATTATACCCTTATCAGCGGGTTTCCGCAAGTTCATACGGCGCATTTTTCTCTTTGCCGAGCAGGAAGGTAATTTAAATTATTAATATATCATATAAAGGCAAAAATTCGTCACATCCTTATAGACATTTGATACCGACGCTGTTAAAATATATATGTTGGCGGGTCTGTTTCACTGTTTTTCGCAAAAAATCGTGCATACAAATCTATTTTGCGAAAAGCGGGGTTATCCGTTCCTGCTTCAATTCTATTTTTACGGAGGTAATTGCATGAAAGCGATTAAAAAGTTCCTTGCCCTGCTGCTCACGGCGGTTATGGCATTCACCGTTGTTCCCGTTTTTGCTGCACAAAGCAGCTCCGTGCCCGAAAAGGCTCTGAGCGCGGGGCGTTTGTACGGCTATCGCGTGTTTGACGATGACGATACGCTGTCCTATGCCTGGATTTCCTTCACGGCAGACAATCCCGCCGCCGTGACCGAGGAACAGGTTGAGGAAAATGCGTTCGATGACTATACGAACATGAACTGCGGCGCATATGTAAACGGATATGTTTACGGTTTTGCCGAAAACGGGTATTTTTACCGTGTCAACACCGCCGACTGGAGCCGCGAAAGGCTTTTTGCCGATGCAAGCAGCTATAACGGTTGGAGCGATATGACTTTTGACTACACGACCGGCCGGCTGTATGCCGTTGCATACAACCTCCCGTGGGACTCCGGCGATGATGAAACGGCAATCGAAGCAAGCTTCCTTGTCACCATCGACCTTCTCACATACGAAATCACTCAGGTAGCACAAATCACAACCGGCATTTTGACTCTTGCGGCGGATGCACAGGGCGAGCTTTACGGCATTGCAATGGACGGCTGCCTGTACCATATCAATAAGCAGGACGGCTCAACACGAAACATCGGCAGCACCGGCCAAGTTGTATCCTATGCACAGAGCATGTGCTATGATTACAACACCGACACCATGTATTGGGCTCTCTGCAACATCTCTCAAGGCGTGCTTTGCAGCGTTAACCTCGAAACCGGCGCCGCCTCGCGTCTCGGCATTATCGGCGGCAACACCGAAGTCGTGTCCCTTTTTGCCGTTCCCGAAAGTGAACCCGTTGTTCACGTTGAAAGCGTTGATATCGAACCCGCCGAAGCAAGCATTGACGTTGGGCTGACACTTCAGCTCTCCGCCTCCGTTTCGCCTGAAAATGCAACCGAAAAACGCGTTTCATGGTCAACTTCCGACGCAGGCATTGCAACAGTCAACGAAAACGGCGTTGTTTACGGCAGCACGGCAGGCACGGCCGTTATCACCGCAGCAAGCCTTGACGGCGGCATTATCGGAACCTGTACCGTAACAGTCAATGCAGCAGCATCAAGTTCCGATTATCAACGGGTTGACACGCTTGAAAGCGGCGGAGATTACCTTATCGTCACCCGCGTCGGCGGTCAGGCATATGCGCTTGTCAACCGCAACGCTTCCCCGAACAATTTTGCCGCAATGCTCGTTCCTGTCGTTCTCTCGGCGGACGGCGAATATGTTCTTTCCCCGTTGGACAGCTCCGAATCAATGGATGACCTGCTTTGGACGGCAAACGGCGATTATACAAACGGCTTTTCCTTCCGTTCCGTCGGCAGCGGTCTGTATTTTGCCGGTCTCACCTACTGCAACTGGACTGCAATAAACCAAACCGAGGATCTTTGGCTCCCGCTCGAACATACCGACGGAGGAACAGCCAAAACCATCCTCAAATCCGTCCGCGCCGAACAAATCGACCCCACGGCAGTGAAACTTTATGCCGGCATTACGACCGGATATTTCAATTCCGTGATTTTTGATTACGTTCGCATTGCGGATGCAGCCAATGTTGAATTCTACAAATTCGGCAGCTCCGGTTCGGAATATGCCCTCGGCGATGTCAACATGGACGGCAGCGTTTCCGTATCCGATGCACTGATGGTTCTTCGCTTCACAATGGGGCTTGAAACACTTTCCGATGCTCAGCTTGAACTTGCGGATTTCAACGGTGACGGCACGGTAAGCACTGTTGATGCGCTTGACATTCTTCGCGCAGCAATTTGATGTTTGCCCGCTTAATCCTCTGTTCCGATTGATTTTTTAAGCAATTCTCGGCAAAGCCGAACGCAAAAGCTTCCCATGCGGAAGCCTGCCGTTCGGCTTTTTTTGCATTCGTGCTCAGGGAGTGCGGTTTTTTGCTCAGGCAATTGATATTTCTGCAAAAAAATGTTATGATAAGTCTGTGAATGCTGTGTTCAAATTCATACAGGACGGATAATGCATATGAAACAAATAACGGAAAAACGCATAAAGTCGCCCATGCCGGCTTATACGGCGGCGGCATGCATAATCGTTTTCGGGTTGATTTTCCCGCTGTACAGGGTGTACGGCATTGTTCTTGTTGCCGTTATTGCGGCGGCGGCATACTTTTTTTCAAAGAAATGTTTCTTTAAGGATAAGATTATTCAAGAGGAATCCGAACCTGTCTTCCGCACGGGTATCGCGGAGCTTGACGAATCCCTCGAGCAGGCGAATGTGCTTATCGAGCAGCTGCGCCGGGCAAATATCAGCATCAAAAACCCCGCCGTCAGTGCGCATATCGACAGAATGACCCGCTCCGGCGACGCAATTCTTGCCGAGCTTAACGCGCATCCCGAAAAGGCAAGGAAGCTGCGCCGATTCCTGACATATTATCTGCCGACTTCCGTAAAATTCATGCAGACCTATGCCGAGCATGAAGCCGCACCCACGGGCGGCGAAAACTCCGCCGAGATCATGCGCGGCATTGAAAACAATTCCGAAACGATCGCCAAGGCGTTCGAAACAAGCCTCGACTCACTTTATGCCGGAGAAGCGTTGGACATTTCGTCTGATATCGACGTTCTAAACGGAATGGTGAACGCAAAAACGAGCATGTTCGAATGATGTTCTGCCGCGAGGCTGCATCCGTAAACGAACAGTAAAAAAACCGACTTAAAAATCAAAGCGCATTCAGCGGAAAGGAAAACAAATGGAAACCAACGACAAAACAACAGCAATGCCCACTCTGACTCTCGACCCGTTCGGCGCACAGGCTGCGGCGGAACAACAGACCGCAGCTGCGGAACCCGTCAAAACCTGCGATGAACTCATGCAGGAGAACTCCAATCTCTCCGCCGACGAGCTTGCCGCCGTTGATGCCTTTGCGAAGCAGATCGACATCACCAATTCGGCGCAAATTATGTGTTACGGCGCGGACGGACAGAAAAAAATGGCTGATTTTTCCGAAGGTGCGCTTGAAAACGTCCGCACAAAGGATCTCGGGCAGACAGGGGACATGATAACGGACCTTATCGGCGAGCTGCGCGGGTTCGATGCAGCTGCGGACGAAAAGGGCTTCTTGGGATTTTTCCGCAAAAAATCCGCCAAAGTTTCCGCACTCAAAGCAAAATACGACAAGGCCGAAGTCAATGTTGAACGCATTGCCGGCGAGCTTGAAAAGCACCAGATAACCCTGCTTAAGGATGTTTCAATGCTGGATAAAATGTACGAAGAAAACCTGCTTTATTTTAAGCAGCTGACAATGTACATCCTTGCAGGCAAAAAAAAGCTTGAAACCGAGCGCGCAACCACCCTCCCCGCACTTGTGCGGAAAGCGGAGCAGAGCGGTTTGCCCGAGGATGCTCAAAAGGCACGCGATTTTGCAGATATGTGCACAAGGTTCGAAAAGAAGATTTATGACCTTGAACTCACCCGAAACATCTCCATTCAAATGGCACCGCAGATTCGCCTGATTCAAAACAACGACACGATGATGGTCGAAAAAATACAAACCACCATTGTGAACACAATTCCCCTTTGGAAGAGCCAGATGGTCATTGCACTCGGGCTTGAGCATTCGCGTCAGGCTGTTGAAGCGCAGCGTGCCGTCACGAATATGACAAATGAGCTTCTGAAAAAGAATGCGGAACTGCTGCATTCCTCCACCATTGCTGTTGCCGAAGAGAGCGAACGCGGCATTGTGGATATTGAAACGCTCACCGAAACCAACGAAAAGCTTATTGCAACCATGGATGACGTGCTCCGTATTCAGCGTGAAGGTCACGAAAAACGTGTTGCGGCGGAAGCTCAAATGGCAAAAATCGAATCCGAGCTGCGCAAGAAACTCGTTGATGTCACCGGCCTCGGCGGCAGTGCCGCAAAATAAGCCTGCATTTCAATCAATCGTTTTAAACTGTTTTATTACTGCGGAGTCGAACTCCGGGAAGGCGGAAAGATGAAATCTCTTTTCAAAAAGTTCTCAACGGCTGTTATCGTTCTTGCAGCGGTCGCCCTGCTTTCGGTGCCGCTTCTCGGCGGCGCAAGGCTTGCGGCGGATTGCGGACGAACCGAAAAAAAGTTCAATCATTTTGCGGCCGAAACCGATAAACACGGCAATAATTTTGAGTCCGACATGGTTGTTTTTGCAGCAAATGCCGAGAGCCTTTGCGATGAGGCAGCGCGCATCACGGGGGAGGATTCTCCCGCCGTGCGCAGCCTTCAAAACGATCTTGCCGAATACGAAAAATGCGGTTCCGCATTTGAAAAATTTGATTGCTTCAAACGTTTGCTTGCGGATGCAAAGCGCGTTTATGCCTCCGTTCCGGAGGGAAGTGTTACCGACAGCCTTATGACGGCAATGGACGGCATCGAATCGGCCGATTCGCGAATTTCACGCACCTATGGGGCAAAATACTCCGAATGCATGAAATCGCGTTCCGATCTGCTTTCCGGCGGGCTGTCCTCCGCAATTGCAAAAATCTACGGAATCGGAGGGAAATAACACCGACAAATGAAATCTTCAAAGCTTAAATTGGCATCGATAATCCTTGCCGTTGTGCTGTGCCTGCTTGTGCTTTCCGCTCCTGCCGGCGCCGTTGTTCAGCCGAACAGCGACTTCTATGTTTTGGATAACGAAAACGTGCTTTCGGCAGAAACAGAAAAATACATCATTGACCGCAATCTGAACCTTGTTTCCAACTGCAAAGGTGCACAGGTTTGTGTTGTTGTGACGGACAGCACAAATGGGCAGGATATCGAGGAATATGCAACGGAGCTCTTCAACGCTTGGGGCATCGGCAGCAAGACCGAGGACAACGGCGTGCTGATTCTGTTCCTGACGGATGACGACAACTATTGGATAATGCCCGGCATCGGGCTTGAAAGAGTCCTTACCGAGCGCGTTCTTCGTCAAATCATAGATGACGACTGCGAGCCCTCATTTGCAAGAAAGGATTACGACAGCGCGGCAAAAGCAACGTTCATCGCGATTAATCAGGTTGTCTGCAATTACTACAGTCAAGATCCGAACGGTTCGGGTGATTCGGATAATTTTCCGAACAACAACGGCAATAATTATTATCCTGATGACTACCCCGGTTATAACTCCGGCAGTTCCTGTCTTTCATGCGGTTCCTGCCTCGCACTCAGCTGTGCGGCATGCGGGAGCTGCGGCTCGTGTTCGGGAGGAAGTTTTATGGGCATTATTATTGTAATCATCATCGTGTTTGTTTTCTTTAAAATCATCGCTTCCATCGGCAGAGGCGGGCGGCGTCCCCCCCGTCCCCCTCGCGGCGGAGGCTTCGGCGGTTTCGGCGGCGGCTTCGGTCCCCGTCCTCCTCGCGGCGGTGGCTTCGGCGGCGGTTTCGGCGGCGGCGGCCGCGGAGGTTTCGGCGGCGGCGGACGCAGCGGCGGCTTCGGCGGGGGTCGCGGCGGCGGCTTCGGCGGCGGCGGTGGCGGTTCGCGCGGCGGCGGTGCAGGAAGGCGATAAGCTGTTTTCAGACTTCTGCCGTATAAATTTTATAATCTAATAGCCGACAGCCCGAAGGACATTTCATCCTTCGGGCTGTTTGCCGTTAAAGCGGTTTTGCACTTTCAATCAAGGGCTGCTCGGCTTTGATTTTGAGACGTTTTTCGGCTTATGCTCAATCCGCGAACCCTTCTTCAATCCCGTCAAACACAACGCGCAGCTCCGCATCGGTATCTTCGGGCGGAGCTTGTTTGCCTGCATAATCAAGAATGGTTTTGATTGCGCTGAGCCTGTCGGAGGGCTTCAGCTCCTCGCTTGTGACCATATCAACAAGCGCTTTCAGCGCAAGCCTGCTCAGGCGCGGTGCGGAGTATTTGCCTGCCGCAGCGCGTGCGGCAGTTTTGCCCGTTTCAACGGCAGTGCCGCCGGCGTTCGCAATTTTTGTTTCGGCATTGGTTTTTGCCATTATAATTCCTTTCGCCTGCTCCCGCGACAATAATATTATACACTGTTTTCATTCGGAAATAAAGCATAACAAAAAGCGAATTGCGATTTTCATATCATTTTTCAATCAAAAAATCAAGAGGTCTGCTGTACGGCTTTATGTATAGCATTCGGTCTTTTTGCAATTGCCGATTGCAAGAGCAGAGTGTTATAATATTATTAGGGCAGTAAATGCGGCCTTCCGCCGTGCGGATGCGCTGATTTTGCCTTTGCCCGGGGAACTTTGATTTTAAACTGTTCAGGGTTCCCAAAATATGAAAAAGCCAACGCAAAGCCCGTGGAATCTGAAGCAGAGCAGTTCCAAGCAGACAGAGTTTCTGCCGAGCAAGCCGTTCGAATGAATCGGAACTCCGTTCACTCGTGCGGCTCTGCGGCGTCGGGCGTGCCGAATTTCACCCGCAAAACCTCCCTGCCCCGAAGGTGAGGACGCATACCCCGAAAATGCGGCGGAACGGCGGCGCGGCTTTGCCGGTTCTCTGCAAAAATTCATAACCGAAAGGATGCACCGAATGCATGAAGCTTATTCTTCACGGCACGCCGAATTCTCGGCAGCGTGAATTTTTTCTTTCCCGCGCAAGGCACACGGCCTACGGCGGAGCGCGCGGCGGCGGCAAAAGCTGGGCCATGCGCCGCAAATTTGTGCTTCTTGCGCTGCGATATCCCGAACTGAACCTTCTGCTTTTGCGTCGAACGCTGCCGGAGCTGCGCGAGAACCACATCATTCCTCTGCAAAGGGAGCTCTACGGCATTGCGCCCTATAATTCAACCGAGCGCGTGTTCAGGTTCCCCAACGGGTCGCGAATCAAACTCGGTTATTGCGACACGGCGCAGGATGTTTACCAATATCAGGGGCAGGAATATGCAATCATCGGCATGGAGGAAGCAACGCATTTTACGGAAGAACAAATGCGTTTTTTGACAACCTGCAACCGCACGACACGAATGGATATTTCGCCGCGCATGTATTACACATGCAACCCCGGCAACGTCGGCCACGCATGGGTGAAGCGGTTGTTTATCGACAGACAGTATCAACAGGGTGAAAATGCAGAGGATTACAATTTCATTCCCGCAAAAATCTATGACAACAGGATTCTTATGAATGCCGATCCGAATTATGTGAAGCAGCTTCTCGCCCTGCCGGAAGATTTGCGAAGGGCGCACCTTGACGGCGACTGGGATGTTCACGCAGGGCAGTACTTCCGCGAGTTTTCGCGTGAAAAGCACGTTGTTGCCCCGTTTGAAATTCCGCATTGGTGGCGCCGATTCCGTTCGATGGACTGGGGGTATAACGACCCCTGCTGCGTGCTTTGGCACGCGGCGGACGGCGAAGGCAGGGTTTTCACCTATCGTGAACTGTATGTTCGGCAAACACTTGCGGGCGATGTTGCACGGCGCGCCGTTGAACTGAGCCGCGGAGAAAACATTGCCTACACCGTTGCATCACCCGATATGTGGCAAAAGCGCGGCGCGGTGCTTTCCGCAAACGGCGGGTTTGAAGGCGAAACGCTTGCAGAGCTTTTTGCAGCCGCCGGAATGCCGCTCACGCCTGCGGACAATTCAAGAATCGCGGGCTGGAACTGCCTCCGCGAATACCTTGCGCCGCGGTTCGAAACGGAAAAAAACGGCAAACAACCCATGTGGCAATGCTTCGGCACCTGCGAAAACTTAATTCGTCAGCTTCCCCTTTTGCAATACGACAAATGTAATTGCGAAGACGCGGCCGACGGCAACGACCACGCGCCGGAAGCTTTGCGCTACGGCCTTATGAGCCGCCCGCGCCGAAGTCAGCAGCCGATTGTTAAAAAGGCACGCGCATATGACCCTCTTTCCGTGCCGGAACGAGCTTCGGGCTGGCTGTAAATTCATCTCTCGATACAGAAAAACAGGAAAGGATACTTAAAATGAACAATATCATACTTCCTCCGCCGGCAGCGGCGAAGCCCGCCGAAGCGGAAGAAACGGAAAAGCTTTATACGCTTTTCAGAGAATACTACGATGCATACGCAGCCGAACGCGCACGGCTTGACCGATGCGAAAGAATGTACCGCGGCGACCATTGGGGCGATATTCCCCAAAAGGATGCCGGCGAGCCGCGTCCCGTGACACCGATAATCCAAAGCACCGTTGAAAACGTTCGGGCGGATCTAATCGATTATCTGCCGGAGGCGATAATCAGTGCGGACAGCAGGGAATATGACGAGCTTGCAGAGCTTATGACCCGAATAATACGCGAAAATCACCTCAGATGCGCCTATGACGATGAATATGCAAAGTTGACGCACGACCTGCTTGTCGGCGGGTACAGCGTGCAGCAGGTCGGCTTTGATCCGGATGCGAACGGCGGAATCGGCGGAGCGTATATAAAGCACGTTGACAATCGCACCGTTATGTTCGACCCACTGTGCAGTGACCTTCAGGACAGCCGCGCCGTGTTCAAATTCACGCATCACACGCGCGACTGGTTCATGCAGCATTACCCGAAGCAGGCGGCGGAACTTCGGGAGGACGGGTTCATGCTTGACACCGCAACGGACGAAATTATTTCCCCCGCGTTTTCAAAAAGCATACTTTTAATCGAATGCTGGCTGCGTGAATACGATTCCAAAGCCGGGAAACACCGTGTTCATATGGTCAAGCTTGCGGGCGGAATGAAGCTTGAGGACAGCCGCCGAGTAAAAAAAGAGGGCTATTTCGCACACGGCGAATATCCGTTTGTTGTCACAACGCTTTTTGAACGCAAAGGAAGCTGCCTCGGTTACGGTTTTGTTGACATGTTCTGCACGGCACAGATTTATTCCGATAAGCTCGATCAAATCGTGATGAAAAACGCCCTGCTTGCAAGTCACAACAAGCTTTTGATAACGGGCGCAAGCGGGTTTGACCCCGCCGACCTGCGCGACTGGTCCAAAGAGGTCCACACAGGCGATAACCTGAACGGCATAACATGGTTCAGCACGGCTCCGCTTCCTTCTTATATGCTGCAATACATTTCGGAAATGCGCAATTCCATCAAGGAAGAATCCGGTGCAAACGAATTTGCGCGCGGCATGACCCACGCAGGCGTCACAAGCGGCACTGCGATAGCTGCGCTTCAGGAAGCAAGCAGCAAGCGTTCCCGTATGGCAGCGCGCAGCATACATGCTGCATTCCGCAAGGCCGTGAGTCAGGAGCTTGAAGTAGAACGTGAGTTCGCGCTTTCGAAACGCTGTTTCCGTGAGCTTTCATCGATTACGGGCGATATGGGCATTGACCTTGGAAGAATAAAAGCCATTGACGACGCCGTGAAAAGCATGAAGAACCTGCCTGCCGAGTTCCGCGTCACCGTTAAAGTCGTTAAAGAAAACGCATTTTCGGTAATCAATAACAATGATACCGTCTTCCGCCTTGTTGAAGCGGGCATGATAACACCCGAAGTCGGTCTTCAGCTTTTGATTTTCGACGGCAAAGATCAGGCGATTGAGCTTATGAAGCTTGCACCCGCGAGCCGCACCTGATTGAAGCAGGAAATTTCCCGCCATAATTGCTGCTATTTCCCGGGAAATAACGCCGTTTCAAAAGCAGCCCGGTTATCCATCAACGCAGTAAATTTATCGGCAATAATATATAATCCGTTTTATGAATTATTGACCCCGAACTGCAAATAATGTTATATGGGACTCCTCCTTATTGATAGCGCACCCTCGTCGGTCTTCGGATCGACAGGGTGCGCAAAACATTTAAAGCTCAGCCGAAAGCCGAAGAGCATGTTCGGATGCCGCCCGTCCCGTTATTCTTTTTCACCAATGTCAAATCTTTGCCGCGATTCGTGTTCCATTTTTTGCATAGATGTGATATAATAAAACGAACAGCCGAACCGACACCCCGTGCGGAGAGTGCTTGCAGGCGCTTGCGGCGATTCCTGCGGGCAGTCTGCGGACGCCGTGCAGCGGCCAAACGATCGGAGAACATGCAAATGCTGACGGAATTCAATCTCGGCGACAAAGTTCAAATGCGAAAGAACCATGCCTGCGGAGCGAATGAGTGGGAAATTACGCGTTGCGGAGCGGATATTAAACTGCGCTGCACGCATTGCGGAAGGGTTATCATGCTTGACCGCATGGATTTCATGCGCAGTGCAAAACGCATCACCGCCCGAGCGGCTTCTTCCGATGCGGACGGCGCCGAGACAGCAGTCAGCCTCCCCGATTGAAGTAAGGACAAACACCGCAGCCCGATCGTCGGAACTTGAATAAATAAATTTCAAATTGAACAGGATTGGTAATATATATGGAAAAGCTCATTGAACAGGAACAGGAAAAACCGACTAAAACACGCGCCGACAAGCGCACGCGCAGAAAAAACAGCTTTTTTTCCGATGCAGTTGATAAACTGCACAAAAAAGACAGCAGCTACCGCAACATTTCCTACTTTCGCTTTTTGCTGACGCTGCTCAGTGTTATTATCGGCGCACTTGCGCTGCGCAGTTTTATCGTTGAGCCCACCATTGTTGACGGCGAATCCATGCAGACAACGCTCATGGACGGCGAACGCGTGCTTGTTGAAAAGGTCAGCTACTGGTTCAATGAACCTCAGCGCGGGGATATTGTCATTGTTCGCTTTCCGAACCGAAACGAATGCTTCGTTAAGCGCATCATTGCCTTCGGCGGCGAAACAATCGAAATACGCGACGGCTTTGTTTACATCGACGGCAAAATGCTTGACGAAACCGAATATGCCGGCGAGTGGTACGGCAAAATCCGTCCGAGTATGCGCGTTCGTTCCGTCGGCAGCATTAACGGCGTATACACCGTGCCCGAGGGCTGTGTTTTTGTGATGGGCGACAACCGCAACAATTCACATGACAGCCGTGCGGAAGATGTAAACGCAATCCCCATTGAAAACGTTCTCGGCAAGGCGCGCTGCCGAATTTGGCCCCTTGACCGCGGCGGGAGTATATACTGATGCCTGCCCGGCGTTTTAACAAATCGACTGCGATTAAATATCGTTTGTTGGATATCTGTGCTGCCGTCTGCGGTTGTGCCCTTGCGGCAGCACTGGTTTTTTATGTTATCTTCAGCCCGTTTTTCATTACCGAAAGCGGGCTTTGTGATTTCGCCGCCGGAGATTGCGTGCTTGCGGACAGAGTCGGCAAATATGTCTTCGGATTTTCCCGCGGCGATTCGGTGATTTACAAAACAGGGAACAAACTCAGCCACACCCGCGAAATCGGAAGAATCGTTGCTTTTGCGGATGAAAGGTTCACGGTTCGCGGCGGGTTGATCTATATTGATAACAAACTGTTGGATGAATCGGACTATGCCGTGCCGTTTGATTCCGAAATCGACCTGTCGGAATTGATTCCGACCGACTGCTTCCTCGTGCTGCCCGACGATCGTTCCGAGTTGGCACCGCAGCAGGTGCAGGCATTCATCATTCCCCGCAGCCGCATAATCGGCGAAATCCGACTTCGGCTCTTTCCTTTGAACGAAATTGCCGTTTTCTCCTGAACCATTGTTTCGGTTGTTTGCATGGAATTAAAGGGCACTTAGCATGATTCATCGTCTTACTTGCGGCGACTCAACCGCAAGTTTAGTCTTTTCGCAACCATAGGTTGAGAGAAATGCCGAATTTCAACCGTTCATCGCTTCCGTCTTCCGTGAACACGGTGCTATAATCTCACCATGATAAGGATTGCGGACACCGCTGCCCGGCAGCAGCATCCTTCATCAAAAACAACACTCGGAGGAAAAACAAATGAACACAATCGGATCAAGAATCGCAGAAAACAGGCGCAGGATCGGCATGACACAAGAGGAGCTTGCTGCAAAGCTCGCCGTTTCGGCTCAGGCTGTTTCCAAGTGGGAAAACGACATTACCTGTCCGGATGTTATGACTCTGCCCAAACTTGCAGAGCTTCTCGGAATTACGGTTGACGAATTGCTGAGCGGAAAAAAGCAGCCTCAGACGCTTGTTCTTGCAGATGAAGAACGCAAAAGCGTTGACGATATGATGCTCAAAATCATTGTCAACAGCCATGAAGGCGACAAAGTCAAGGTCAATCTGCCGATTCCCCTTGTTAAGGCCGGACTGCGCATCGGCATGGGAATGCCTCAGGTCAAGGGCAATGCTGCGCTTGAAAGCATCGATTTCGGAGAGCTTATCGCGCTTATCGACAGCGGCGTTATCGGAAAGCTTGTTGAAGTCGAATCCGCAGACGGGGATATCGTTGAAATAACCGTTGAATAATCGGTGTTCGGAGCATGACCTATGAAAATCTATGTTAAGGACGGAAATACGGGACATAAAATCCGCCTTGCGCTTCCGTCACGCCTTATCTTCGGAAAGTTCGGACAGGCAATTGTTAAGCGCGCAATTAAAAGTGAGCTGAAACACAATTCCTCCGATGAAGAATGCGTTGCAGATACAAATATTGACGCGGACGGTCTCGGCATGGCCGAGTTGGACGATACAACGTCATTCGATACGTTTGACGAAGAAGAACAGCTTGAACAGGCCGTTGAAAATGCCGATGCACTTCCGGACAACGAAAAAACCGATGCACCTGCAAGCTCAAATAAAATGCACGAGTTGAACGGCGCTCAGGTATCCGAGCTTATGAAGATTATACTCGAAATGCGTAAAAAGCATCCGGGTTGGATCGCGGTCGAGGTTCAGTCCGCCGACGGCAGTGAGGTTTTGATAAAGTTCTGATGCTTCCGCACAATCGGCTGTACAAGTTTAGTTTTTAATGTCTGCATCCCCTGCTGCGCCTTTCTCTTAATGCTCAGCCCCGAGAAAGCACATGCCGAATGCAGGCACTGAGGTGATTACGATGAACGAATGTTTAAATACAGTTGAATGCCGCGTTTTCAAAACTGATTCAGGCATCCCCGCGGCACTTTACGGCGCGGAAAGTGAGAAGATTTTTTTGTGTGTACACGGACAATTCGGAAACAAGTTTGAAGCAGAGAGTTTTGCACGCATCGCCGTTCCGCTTGGTTGGCAGGTACTTGCCGTCGATCTTCCGGAGCACGGTGAGCGCGCAGGCAACTCCTCTGCCCGCTTTGACCCATGGCATTCCGTGCCGGAGCTGCATGGAATTATTTCTTCATTGAGAAGCAAAAACAAACGTGTCGCCCTCCGCGCGGTAAGCATCGGCGCATGGTTTTCTCTGCTTGCTGCCCGCGGAATATCCCTCGAATGCTGTTTGCTTGTTTCCCCGCTTTTAAATATGGAGCGCATGATAGCAGACATGATGCGCAGTGCGAACATATCCGAGGACACGCTAAAAGAGGTCGGAGAAATCGTTGTTCCGAACGGAACCGTGCTGTCGTATGATTATCTGTTGTATGCAAGGAACAACCCCCCGACGCTTTCCTGCCGCAATGCAAAAGTGCTCTGCGGCGAGAATGATGCCGTTGTTCCTTTCGACACTGTTGAAGCTTTCTGCAAAGCTAATCATTGCGGGCTCACAGTCATGCCTGCCGGCGAACATTGGTTCCACACTGCGGAGCAGTGCAAATTCCTGTCCGAATGGGAAAGCGCGGCACTCGCCGAATTCGGAATTTAAACACACACTTAGTAAAATGAATTTTGGTGGCAGTTATGGAACTTCAAACAAAGCGGCTCATTCTCCGCGAATACACTCATGCGGATTTTGATGCACTGTACGAAATTCTTTCGGATGCCGAAACGATGAAACACTATAAAGAGCCTTATGACAGCGACGGCGTTCGCCTTTGGATTGAGTGGAACCTTGAAAGCTATAAAGATTTCGGGTTCGGCCTGTGGGCTGTTCTGCTCAAAGGGCAAAACGACGAAAACGATACTTTTATCGGCGATTGCGGAATAACAATGCAGCGCATCGGCAGGTGGATTCGCCCGGAAATCGGCTGTCATATCAACAAAAAATATCATCGAATGGGCCTTGCTTCCGAAGCGGCACGCTGCTGCCGCGATTATATTTTCGAAAACACGCCGTTCAACATTATATATTTCTACATGACGTCCGATAATGCGGCATCCTCCGGCGTCGCTGTCAAAAACGGAATGACGCTCGTTGACGAATACACGGACACAGACGGAGAAAGGCTGAAGGCCTATGCCATAACGCGCGAGGAGTGGAACGCACTGCGTACATAAAAATGCACAATTCGTGCATTTCGATTGATTGTATATGTTTTCTGTTCCAGATATATGTTATAATGACTTGAAAATGAAGTTGAGGTGAGTCATGAAGCATGTAGTAATCGATTTTGAAATGCAGCACGGTGAAATGCAGCTGCTGCAAAGTGCGCCGAATGTTTACCAAACAGAGATAATCGAAATCGGCGCGGTTATGCTGAACGACGAATTCGAATTCGTCAGTGAATTCAAGAGTTATGTTCATCCTTCCTATGGAAAACTCCCCGATAATATCGCAATACTTACCGGAATAAAAGACAGCGATATTCGCGATGCACCGCTTATCAGCGAAGCGGTCAGCAGCCTGTTTGCATGGATAGGCGACGGTGAGTTCACTGTTTATGCATGGAGCACGGCTGATTACACCCAACTCAGCAGGGAACTTGCCGGAAAAGAATTGATGCATATCATTCCGCAGGATCTGCATGCACATTGGGTTGATTTTCAGGCACAATATGCTCGCCTTGCAGGATACGGAAGAAACGATCGGCCTTCGTTGGTTCGTGCACTGCGGGATATAGGCGAAGTCTATATCGGCAGATCTCACGATGCGCTGACAGACGCTCAAAATACGGCGACGCTGCTTAAGATTTCGCAGAATTCCGCTGAACTTCGCAAGGTTCGTGAGCGCATTTCGCTTGTTTCCGCAACACCTGAGGAGACGTTAAGTCAACCGTATACGCTTGCGGACAAATTCGGATCGGGTCTGCTTGATCTTATGAGCAGCCTTGATGATTCGGACTGCGCACCCGATACAGATAAAAACGATTTCAATTCGGAAAGTTAGTATTTACCTGTTATTTTAAACATTCAAACACAAAGCGGTACGGCAGATGAGCTGTATCGCCTTTTTTATTTAAAATGCATCCCAACCGCATGAAAACTTCGCTTGAAAGTATTCAGAATTCAATTAAAAAACAGGAATAAAAAAAAGAAACAGTCATTTGACTGTTTCTTTGGGATCCGGCAGCTGCCTATCC